>LWDU01000004.1_pt1 | contig 174331 bp, 140 predicted proteins | sample 727161 | NCBI WGS metagenome assembly LWDU01 (sample SAMN04566230, study PRJNA314399) | hydrothermal vent metagenome | isolation source: deep sea hydrothermal plume seawater | place: Mexico: Gulf of California, Guaymas Basin | collected 2004-07-11
TAAGCTCTCGGGAGACAATCAGATTATTGCAGATTGGCTGCTACGTCTAACAACAACTAATCGCACGTGGGGATTCGGGCTGTACGTCGTCAGCCCATATGAGACCACTGACACTAAATTCTAAGGGACACTTTTCTGCTCATTGGCACTCCAGTCGATCCTGCCAGGTGCCTGAGCCACGCAGACGAGCATAGATCGCTCTTAACCTGCCTTGTTCGTCCACATTAGTAATACCTGTAATAGCAGGAGTCCCATTCTGTGAAGTGGGGGTACCCCCGGGGTGGGGTGCTGTTTAGCCGGAAATGGTAGGCTGTAACGGATATTAGATAAAAGATTTTATTTGGGTACCAATACGGGTACCAATACGGGTACCAAAAGACGAAGCCGCAACATTATATACATAACTAATTGATTTATATAATATTTTTATATTTATCTGGCGGAGGGACAGTCCGCCTCACTGAACAGATGTTCCTGGCTTGCCAGGGATAGCAGAATTTCTTTGACTCTTTCCAGCGCCGGGACAGACACTCCCAGCGTATTGATGACATTACGGATGTCGCTCAGTGACTCGGAAACGATCTCTTGTCTTTGCAGGCTGAGTGCGTTCACTGTTGCCTCCTACCGTTGAAGTCGAGGTTTTGAAAGCCGCTAAATGCCCACATCAGTGGGCATTGTCAGTTTAACTCACTCAGCTTCTGGCTGCCTGGGAAGGCCTGGATCGCTGTACTGATGGTTTAGGAGAGAAACTCCTGGTTCTATTGCGACCGTGATTTGCCGGTGCACTGGATGAGCCATTACTATTGGACTGCCTCGATTGACCCTGGCGCGCTGTTTTCACCTGCGAGTGGTTGCTTTCTGAGCGGTTTTTGGGTCGGGCTTTATGATTAGCACTCCGATTAATCCGTGCTGGCGCGGGTGAGGAAAGTGAACGTGATTCAGCGAGATTCTGGGATGGTTCGAAGCCTTCAATTTCATGTCGTTGTAAGTGCGTTTTTATGAAACGTTCAATATCCCTGAGTTGTTTAATCTCGTCCGCTGATACTAATGAAACTGCGCTACCCTGTATGCCTGCACGCCCGGTTCTACCGATTCTATGGACGTAATCTTCAGCTACATTGGGCAGATCAAAATTGACCACTAAGGGAAGCTGCACAATATCTATGCCTCGAGCTGCTATATCGGTCGCCACCAAAATATCTGTTTCATGATTTTTAAAGGCGGCTAAAGCTCGGGTACGGGCACCCTGGGTTTTATTACCGTGTATTGCGTCAGAGCGTATGCCTGCTTTGGTCAGCGCCTTGACCAGGCGATTTGCACCGTGCTTGGTTCTCGAAAAAACCAATACCTGACGCCAGTTCTGTTCTTTAATGAGATGGATCAGGAGAGACGTTTTTGTATTCTTATCAACAGGGTGGATTTTCTGGCTAACGGTTTCTATAGTGGTATTTCGAGGCGCCACGTCGATTTCCAGAGGATTATTTAACATGCTTCTGGCAAGTTTCCTGATTTCATCGGAAAAGGTTGCCGAGAATAACAGGGTACGCTTGGTCTTTGGGATTAGCGCTTGAATTCGCTTGATATCGGGAATGAATCCCATATCGAGCATACGGTCTGCTTCATCGAGTACCAAAGTCTGGACTTTGCCTAGATTAACCACCTTTTGCTGCACTAGATCAAGCAGCCTGCCTGGTGTGGCAACCAGAATATCGGTGCCGCGTCTGAGTTGATTAATTTGTGGGTTGATCTTAACACCACCAAAAACGACCACTGATTTAATCTGCAGATATTTGCCATAAGTCAATACGCTGTCCTGGATCTGAGCCGCCAGTTCTCTGGTCGGAGTTATGATAAGAACGCGGACTTGTGCTTTATCATTGTTTTTGTTTTCGGTTAGCTGCTGTAGCAAAGGCAGTACAAAAGCGGCTGTCTTTCCTGTTCCGGTCTGGGCTGACGCCATGACGTCCTGGTTAGTTAGTGTTGCAGGTATTGCTTTTTCCTGAATCGCAGTGGTTTTGCTGTAGCCTTTTTCACTGACAGCACGAAGTAGCTCCGGTAATAAGCCGAGTTGGCTGAATTGCATGGTTAGTTCCTATGAGCGAATAATTTCATCGCAGAATTTTTATTAAAGACACACGCCAAATTGTTTGCGTGTATCTGTGGTCCATATTGTCGGGAGCGACATGCTGAAATTGAATCTCTGGGGAGGGATTGCAGGGTTATACCGTGCATACAACTAAAGATGACGCGATCAGATGGATCTGATGTCGCGGACTTTAGGGGGTTGTGCAAGAGATTGCAAGTCTTCTAAAGAATTAATTTCAAGACCTGACGCCCACTGTGAACGGTCCTTGCCAGGGTGTGGACGGGATGAGGCCTGCTAATATGCCGCTTTTTGGATGCGCATAGATTCATTAACCTATTGCGCCAGGTCAGGGCCTTGGGAGAAGATACCCTGTGCAAGAGAAAAGGAGCGTATTGTGAAAGCAGCCGTATTTCATGGCCCAAGAGATGTTCGTTTTGAGCGTATAGACAGGCCTGTTCTGAAAGAGGGAGAGGCGTTGCTACAGGTAAGAGCCTGTGGCATCTGTGGGTCAGACCTTCATACCTATCGTCACGGTATGTTCCTGCAACTGGGCAATCCGCTTGAATCCGGCCGGGTTCTGGGGCACGAGTTCAGCGGTGAGATCGTAGAAATAGGCGGTGATGTTAGCGGCGTTAATATTGGTGACCGGGTGGTTTCAGTGGGTGTCGGTGCTAATGCGGAATTTATCAAGCTAACGCCCATGATGATTGACTCCCTGGTCCCTTTTGATGAATCGGTGAGCTTTGTTGAAGCAGCCACAACAGAACCGTTGGCAACTTCCCTGCATGCAGCCAGGCTGGGTGAAGCTAAGGACGGCGAAACCCACGTTATTATGGGTGCGGGCATCATTGGGCTTGGTATATTGCAGTGCATTAAAGCCAGCTCATCTGCCAGCGTCATCCTGGTTGATTTATCAAGCAAACGGCTTGCTAAGGCCAGAGAATTAGGCGCAGATGTCACCATAAATGCCGGTGACAAGAATGCGGTAGACGAAGTGCTTGCGCTCACTGGGTCGACCCAGTTGAACGTGGTGGAAGCGGTGCAGGGTAATGTAGATGCAGTCTACGACTGTGCTGGTTTTGGTAAGAACTTTAAAGGTATCAGCGTTCTGGAACAGGCGATGTCCATGGTCAGACAGAACGGCAAGGTTGTTGTCGTTGCTGTTTTTGAACAGGATGTGACCATCGACTATAACATGGTGGTCCGTAAGGGCATCAGGGTTGTCGGTTCCTGGGCTTGGAGCCGAGAAGAGTTCATCGAAGCTTTTCACCTTATAAGCAGTGGCAAGGTTGATCGTAAACCACTGGTGAGCCACACTTTCAAGTTGGAACAGGCCAGTGAGGCATACGAAACGCAGTTACTGGCAGAAGAAGCCATCAAGGTTGTTTTTACGCCCTGAGACCATTTTCGATCAGGAAGCGTGCCTCTTTTTCGGGTGGAATTTGAAGTTGTCGCTGTTGCCGGGAAAGCGTCATTGCTGTTAACGCCCGGGATCAGTCTGGATTGCTATTACATGACAGCAGTAACCAGGGACATAGGTTGAACGCTTCCTGTCAATCCTGCCTGTCATTCATTCGGCCAGACTGCCTGGCGTTTTTCGTTGAATGCCCGGCCGCCTTCTTGTCTGTCCTGGGAATTCATCACCCGGGTTTGTATCCAGTCCGTTATCTGGTCAACGGCACTGTAATCAAGGGACGCAGCTCGCACCATTGATTCTTTCATGCCCTGCACCGCAACTGGACTCAGTTCGCAGATTCTCTGGGCCATTCTTTCGGCTTCTTTCATCAGCTGGTCAGGTTCAACAATTTTGTTGATCATGCCAATCTGGAAGGCTCGTTCAGCGCTAATTCGATCTGCCATTAGCAGTAACTCAGAGGCTATTGCCCAGGGCATTATCTTTGGAAACCAGCCACAGGGAATGGTTGCTATTCCCCATTGGGGTTCTGGTAACCAGAACGAGGTATCTGCTGTTGCAATTCTGATATCGGCATCCAATGCGATCCACATTCCATAGCCGACCACATGGCTGTGTAGCGCTGCAATAATAGGTTTGAATACTCTCTGGGTCTGGCTTATATCAGGGAATTCACCCGTGTACTGGTAACTGTCAGGTGCTCCGCCGGAGAGATCAGCACCGGCGCTGAAACAGCGACCATTGCCGGACAGAATTGCGACCCGAAGCGCAGAGTCATCGCGGAAATCAGCCCAGATTGTGCCGAGTTCTTCATGCAGTTGCTGATCCATGGCGTTGAGTTTGTCCGGACGGTTTAAGGTGACATAAGCAATAGCATCTTTTTTTTCGTAGATTACAGTTTCTAGTTTCATATCTGTCTTAGCGTTGTAAGGATCTGCTGAGTTTATCAAGAAAAAGTAAGCCGTCGTAGTCGGTTAAATTTCTGCCTGGCCTGTCTTATAGGTGGTTACTCCTGATGCGATTCTGAGCAGCCGGATTTGCCGAGGTTAGCGTATTCGTCTGCATTGAAAGCGTCGCCCCTGAACATTCTTTTGTAAATGCTGCAGTGTTCGTCCTGGGAGGTGTATGACTTGTCTGCCAGTAAACGTGCCCGGAGATTTTCCATGGATAGTCGGTCACTGGTCATTCTGATGCCGTTATCCGATAACGTGTCAAACACCATGAGCCGTGGTACGGGATCAGGAGAATTGTCCCATGGTAGCCATGTCGTGAAAGTACTGGATTGGCCATTACCTGGCGCGCCGTTATAGGCGAATTCAGCCCAGTAAGATCTCATGGCGGTAGATACCGTGTTGAACTCAGCTTCCATAGAGGAAGGGAATATGACTCTGAGCGGATTAGGAAAATTGCCAAAGACAAACGGCAATTCCAGTGCGTGAGCTGCGCCAAAGAGCACCTTGAGTTTAATCAGGCCGAAATTGCGCCAGTCATCTACATCAAAACGATAGGCGAACACCCCATTACCCTGGGCATTTGTCATGGCTGCGGCTAATTGATCGACGGCCGTGGCCTTCCAGCCGTCGGTAGCGTAGCGGTTGTCCCGATTATAGGCTGATAAATTCGTGAACCCGCTGGGTATGCCCAGGGTTTTTCTGACGTGATCACTGCTGAATGCCATGAACAGCTTCACCTCGTCGCGATTGGATCCCAGGATCACCGGTACGGCATTGTAATCATTGATGTCCGAGAAAATCTGCAGAGTACTTCTATCAGCAGGAAGGACATAACCATCCGCAAAAAGATCCGGGTTACCCAGCATGCCGCCGAAGGAACCTGTGTACAGGCCGAGTAGTTGTTCGGCCGAAAGGTCACGCATAAGCGCGGCCAGCGCAGCGTTAGTCATTTCTTGTTGCAGTTGCTTTGCTTGTGTCTGGCTGCTTGCTTTTCCCAAGCTAATAAGCAGGGCATTGACGATCTCGCGGGAGCTGAGCCGATCACCCGCTTCAGTATCATCTTTAAAATTCTCGGCCCTGGTAATAGGGGTCAGGTTTAACCCCCCGCTTTGTGAAATTGCCTTGTGGAATAATCCTTTGGCAAGAGGCGATGCCATCATGCTCAGTACATTAAATCCCCCGGCAGACTCACCAAACAGCGTCACGTTGTCTGGATCACCCTGAAACTGGGCAATGTTGTCTTTCACCCAGCTTAGTGCCTTGATAATATCCAGCGATCCATAGTTGCCTGAATTATCTTTCTGATTGTCAGATTCGCTGCGAAGGGCGGGATGTCTGAACCAGCCGAGGGGGCCTAACCGGTAATTGATGCTGACTATCACCACCTTGTGCTCACGGCTCAGGCGGGCACCGTTGTATATCGAAGTTGCTGCCTCGCCGATACTGTTGCCACCGCCATGAATCCAGAACATGACGGGGTACTTGTTGTTACTGGCTTGGCTGCGAGTCACCGAATGTGGAGACCAGATATTTATAAACAGGCAGTCTTCGACACCGCGCACAGTCCCTTGCGAGTTTTGTGGACAGGGCGATCCAAAGGCAAGCGATTCTCGCCGATGTACCCACTTGCCAGCTGGGCGTGGTGCTCTCCAGCGTAATTCGCCAACGGGTGCTTCTGCATAGGGGATACCCAGCCAGGTTGAAACACCATCATCGATAAATCCGATGACTTCACCGGTTTCCAGTTGGCGGATGGTTGATTCATCAGCCACGGAAGTGGCTTGATTTTCCGGGGCCAGATAAATGTAAAGCAAGAGTAAACTTAACAGCAGGAAAAGGATAATTCCGACCGTAGCGAAAATAATTCGTTTAACTGCTGTTCGCATTAACATGACCTGTAAGTTCTTGGTAAATTTAATGCCTTCAATTTAACTGCATCTCGTTTGGCTATCAATAGCACCCTACCACCAGCGTCGAGGCAGCCTTCCCGGGCAGGTCGCCCAGACCGGGTCGCCCAGACCGGGTCGCATAAACAGGCTGTTATGAAAGCGAAGTCAGGGCCGTGCTTGCCAGTTTTGACCGTGGCGTTCTCAAACCCTGCTATTGAGTAAAGCTGTCTAAACGGGGAGATTGGGTTTTTCCTGTGCTATTTGAGCAACGCAGCATTTTGCTTGAAATACACCAGTGGGTCTGTGTAGTCGACGCTGCCGTACAGGAAGTTCACTTTCTGGAATCCGAGTAGGCGCTGCAACCGCTCGGGCATCTTTAACCACTCGGTGCGTGGTATGCCGACGTATTGATTTTCCTGTTGTCGCAGCCAGGACAGGTTGAAATTCAGGTTAATGGACCGTCGCCGTTGATCCTTGGTACGGTTCCCGCCGCCGGCATGCCAGAGTGCACCATCGAACACCAGCAGTGAGCCTGCTGGCATCTCTGCAAAGATGACCTCGGTGTTAGGCTTGATATCCTCGGTTCGCTTATGGCTACCCGGGGCGATGCGTGTTGCACCGTTTGCCTGAGTGAAATCATCAAGCGCTATCAGGCTATTGGCGATGAAAGGGGGGCGGGGCCGTGCCAGCGGATAGTGGCCATCGTCGCGATGCAGTCCTTGTGGGTCAACGCCTGGCTGAGGGCTCATGGCAGTGCCGACTGATAGCTGAAACAGGCTGCCAAGGATGCCTTCAATAATCAGTAGTAACACGGGATCGACCGCTATTTCATCTACGGCCCGGGTTTTGGCAAAGAGGTTATGCACATGAACGGTCTGAAGCCCGGAATAGCGACCGCCCTGGTCTGCATTACGGATGCCGCTTTGCTCAAAGATAGGCTCCAGATCGTTGCGTAACAGGTTGAGCCGCTGCTCGCTGAGGAAACCGGGGATAATGGCGTAGCCCAGTTCTTTAACCTCTGCTGTAGCCTTATCGATTACTTCGCGATTTCTGTGATCAGGGTCTAAACCGTGGGTGAGTGGCTTGGGTGCCGAGAGGGCTTTTACCCTTTTAACGGTTGCTGATTTGATGGACTCTGCGTCACGGTTCATTTGCTGTCTCCTTTGTCGTTCTACCTGTTCTACCCGTTCAACCCAGGTTGATCTAGGCGATGCAATATGGGTGGGTACTAGTCTCCTGGGGATAACCAGCCGGCAGTACTAGCTGACTGATGCGCTATCATGGAGCCCCTCGGTCTTCGTTCGTTTTCCGTGGTATGGGCCATCGTTCTAATGTCGCCGGTGGGAAAGTAACCAGTCATAGATTTCCGGGTTGGCATAAGTTTGTGTCCAGGAATCATGGTCTGCATTGGCATAGGTGGTAAAATCGACCTGGCAGCCGGCATTGCGCAGCAGCCGGACCATCTTTACTGAATCGGTTATGGGCACAACGGAATCCATCACACCATGGAAGCACCAGATCGGCAGGTCCTTAAAATTGTCGGGGTTTATCCATAGAAACGGCGGGCAGATCGGAATGATGGCGGCAAATCGATGGCCTGCTAGATTTGCCAGTTGCCAGGTACCTCTGCCACCCATACTAAGCCCTGTGAGATAGACCCTGGATTGATCAACATTGTAGTCTGTTATGACCCTGTCGAGCAGCGCCAGTAATTCGCGTTCATCCCAGGCGCGACCCAGAGGGCACTGCGGACAGACAGTGACGAAAGGCAGTTGCAGGCCCCCTTCTAACTGTTTTGGCAGTGCCGTTGCCGTCAGTGCAGTCAGGTCATCACCGCGCTCGCCAGCACCATGCAGGAACAATAGCAGTGGCAATCCATCCGGGTCGTTTTCGCTATAGTGATCCGGGATATAGGTGCGATAGGGTAGTTTTATGTTAGTCGTTAGCTTACCCGAAAATGCCAAATCATCTGATTTCATTGCTGCGCCTGATGTTAGTCACGGAGTGGTAACCATACCAGTGCGGCCTGCTGCAGTGAAAGTCCCTGGCTTACTAATAAGCTGCTCAGTGAAAGTGGTTGGTTTGCCTCTGTTAGGGCGATTTTTCTGGGTATTGATCAGCGATGGCTTATAATTCCTTATTGCTGAATCCCGGCCTATTCAGGCACAAGCGGCAGGCAGGAAGCCTTAATTGCATCCTGAATGCCATCCTGCGAAAATATCGCAGCATTACCAGCAGGTAAGAAATGCCGATGCATGAAATACTAAACAGTGTGGTTAACGCTGTGTTAGAACTTGTCGCTAACTGGGGTTACCTTGGTATTTTTGCGATGATGTTTGTTGAATCATCGTTTGTCCCCTTTCCCAGTGAAATAGCGATGATTCCGGCTGGATATCTAGCCTCGCAAGCACGAATGAGCGCCGAACTGGCCTTACTTGCGGGTATCAGCGGCAGCCTCTGTGGCGCGATGCTTAACTATACTCTGGCTCGTTTCCTTGGCTTACCATTGCTGAAAAAAATAGGCCATTACTTGTTTATCAAAGAAAAGCATTTTGACCAGGCAGATCATTATTTTAAGTCTCATGGAGAGATTACGACCTTTGTCTGCCGTCTGATTCCTGGCGTTAGGCAGTTGATCTCCGTACCCGCCGGTCTAGCGATGATGAATATTCCCCGGTTCTTATTCTTCACTGGCCTGGGCGCAGGATTGTGGTGCAGCGTACTGGTGTTTGTGGGCTATCAGGCGGGTGCACATGAGGATCTGTGGAAGCCAATGCTACAGGATTTCATGTTGTGGATCGCATTTGCTCTGGCAGGGGTTATTCTGGCTTACCTGATTATCATGAAACGTCGCGGTTAACGGGTCTGGTTTTTCTGTTAGCCCGTGTTTACTGGCAGCAGACCCGGTTTGCCGGGGTCAGGGTCTGATATCGTAAAATGCGTTAAACGCATCGCCTTCAAATGGCACTTCGGCAAAACGGGTAAATCCGTTTGCCCGGGACATTTCCCTGGCTTTATCTTTATGAAAACCGAGCGTGCCCAAGCCTGCACCGTCAGGTGTTGACAGGCCGGCTGACATGCAGACCAGCACTGAAAAGGAATAGGCCAGGGTAGCCATGGGATTGTCCTGCAGGTTTTCAGCAAAGGTCGGCAGGCCTTTGACGTCAGCACAGAGCCAGATACCGTCTTGCTTTAGCGATTGACGAATGGCCGAGATCAACTGGTCCGGATGCGTAGAATCATGAATTACATCAAAGGTGGTGACGAAGTCGATACTACCGTCCTCGGGTAAGGGATCGTCAACAGCATTGCTGATGGTCAGGTTACTGATGCTGGCCGCCTCGACATTGTTTCGAGCACGATCCAGGGCATGTAGTGAGATGTCATAGCCGGTAAAACGGCTGTTGGGAAATGCTTTGGCCATGGCAATGGTTGATGTCGCACCACCGCAGCCCACGTCGGCTACAACGGCTCCTTGCTGGAGTTTTTCGATAATCCCCTGCAGCTGCGGCAACAGATCGGGCACTAGGTGATCGGCCTGGAATTTTCGACTCATTCTTTCAATGCCGCAAGCGCAGTTTTCTCCCTTATCATCAAAACTATGTCCTTTGCCGCTGCGGAAACACCCCGGCAATTGATCAACCGTGTCATAAATAGCCACGACTGATTGGAACAAGCCGCCGAGATAAGCGGGGTGATCGGGCTCCGCCAGGACTTTTTTTGCGGCGTCAGACAGGTAGAATTCATCCGTGGCCTGAAGGTATTCGATCTGCCCTATACAGGCTTGCTGGTATAGCCATTCCCTTACCCAGCGCTCATGGAGATGAGCCTGGTCAGCCAGTTGGGCGCTATTAATGGCACCACTTGCAGCAAGGCTTTTGTATAGACCCAGTTGATCCCCCAGTAAGGTCAGGGCGCAGTTAAGACCGCCGGTGACGCTTTGTGAGACTTTTGCAGCAAAGTCGCGGGTGCTTATTGAATTTGACATGGATCAGTTCCCATAGCGGATATAGACGTTGATTTTCAGTGTAGCCTTGAAAAAATAAATTACAATCGTAGAAGGCACAGAGTTGGCAGAAGTGAAAGACGCTGGCCAGGTCCCGAATAAATATCAATAATGGCTTGAAACTGTCTTACGCTTTGTGATTTTCTCTGCATTGTGCCAAGACGATCACGGAGCCTTAACATGACTACCAGCCAATCCTTTCTGCTAGCTAATGCCGACGCCTTTATCGGTACATCACTGGGTGTCAGTCAGTGGGTGTCCATTGACCAACTCCAGGTCAATATTTTCGGCGAGGTGTCCAGGTGGCGTAAACCCGGACATTGCGACCCGGAGTCGGCCAGCAAGGGCCCCTATGGGGGCACCCTGATTCATGGCTTTCACATGGTATCGCTTCTGTCACATTTTTTTGAAGATGCAGTGTCAAGGCCAGAGGATGCATCGCATTCACTCAATTATGGTCTGGATAAGGTGCGCGTACTTCAGCCCGTTGTTATTGGTGATGGTGTGCGTCTGCGCTCTCACGTTAGTTTGCTAGCAGCCACAGACAAAGGTGAAGGCCGCCGCCTGCTGAAAACCTGCCATGAAATCGAGGTGGAAGGCCTTGACGGTCACGTGATGTACGCTGAGTACCTGGCCTATTGGTTTCCGGATAGTAAGCAGTAGAAATCCTGATTGCCGGGTTTCTGAACTTGAGCTGATGCCAACCAGTTTTATTAAGCAATGCGCGCGCCTTGTTTGACAAGTTCCTGTTGAACTCGCGCAATATTGACGTCAGCTAAGCCGGTGTCGGTCTGTAACGAGATAGCGGCTGCCACACCGGCGCCCTGGCCATTGACTGCGCAACACATCATATTGCGCACGGCGGCATGAGAGTCACGATCACCACCGGTACTTCTTCCGGTAACCAATAGATTTTTTACGCCTCTGGGCAGCATCGCTCGGTAGGGCAGCTGGAAGTATCGACCGGTCGTGGGCAGGATTAAAATGCCATAGCCATCGATAAACTCGGGGAATATACCAATACTGTCGTTAAAGCGACCCTGCTCGCGAACGTCGTGGGTCGTCATATTGTATTGGGCATCAATTTTACGGGTATCTCGGATGCCCAGGGTCATGCCAAAGTTGCGTAGTTTGGCATCCTCACAGCCTGGAGAATATCGGCGTAAGGCATCTATTGCCAGCAGGGCTTGTTGTCGTCCCTGTATTTCACCCTGAGTCAGGTGGTCTGCGTTGGTACCGTCTATGCCAGCAAGGTGGACAAGGTTCAGATAGGTCAGATCACCCTGGTCCGATACCGCGCCCCAGGTGCCGCAGATTGTGTCTAAATTTTCGGGTATAAAACCTGCTGCTATGGCTTGCTGAAAGGGTTTCCTCAGGAAGGGAGAGAACATCTCATCCTCTTTCCCGGTGGTTTCAATAGTCCACTCACCACCGGCCCAATCAGCGTAGGTTTGTGGATCAGCTTTAACACCGTCAATGAAGCGTTTCTTATCAACACCGGTCATGGAAAACATGACCGAAGCAGCCATCATACTTTCAACGGGTGTCTTGTGAACGATTGCCCCGGACAGCATGGCGATGTCGGCATCGCCGGTGGCATCAATCACCCGCTGGGCCAGTATGGCTTCCCGCCCGGACTTACTCTCGACAATAACACCTTCGATAACACCTTCATTGACGATTGTAGCAACTACGCTGCGGTGCAGCAGCGGCCTGATTCCGGCTTCCAATACCAGTTGGTCGGCAACGTACTTAAAGGCCTCGCCGTCCAGCGCATGGCTGTTGGACTGGGGTTCTGGCTGGGCCGCCCCCATGGCTTTAGCGAGTTGTTCAAATTCGATACCGATGCCTTCGCTGTCTACCGTCTGCTCGTGTCGATACCAGGCAAAGCCTTCCACGCCAACTTGAGTAATATTGCCGCCGAAACAACCGTAACGCTCGAGCAGAGTCGTTTCAGCACCTGCTCGTGCCGAAGCTATTGCTGCCGCAAGGCCTGCAGGACCACTACCGACCACCAGAACATCAGTCGAGAGGATGACCGGTGTTTCCCTGACCGGCTCGGTGATGAATTGCATAAGTACAGCCTGTGAGTGGATTCCTGATAATAGTGCACGCAATCCAGGTGGGTTAACAGTACCAGAACGGTCAAGGTATGCAGGCCATGCGGGTAAGTTGTTCCCCAGACTGCTGCGGCGCCTTTCAGAAGCTCAGCGAGCGCCAGCTCCAGAGTCGCCTGCAGGTGACTTTCAAGTTACTGCGGCCTTTATTGGCCTTTAATATTTTGGCGCTTTCCGCTCAGCGAAGAAGGAAGTGCGCAATTTTCACATCAGGCCATTAAGCCGGTTTATATTGGCATGTCGGTGCGGGTCTAGGTCTTTATCAACCAGGGCTGGATGGTCCGGGGAATAGCGGTGGGCCCGATAAATACTCACAGTTGCCTCACCGCGTTTGTTATTGTTGACGAACGGGTTAATCCATTCCCAGACGACATCCCTGGCTTTGTTAACTTCGAATAGTCTGCCACTGGTACCTTCACAGACCAGGGTGTTACCGGAAGCAAGGCGCGAGGCGCCCGAGATATGCCCGCTGTAAAATTGCTGGAACGGCACGCCGTGGTAAGTCCAGACAATCTCGTCTGTGTCAGGGTTGATCTCAATCACCCGCGAAGAGGAAGAATCCCCATTGTCAAAGACTTGAATATGATCACCGACCCAGGTTGGGTTATGTTGACCATGACCTCGGTTGAATTTCCAGCGAATTTCAGTTGCAGCTGCATTAATTATGGCTACACGATTGGTATTACGGGCTGAAAATACGATTTCACCTTTTTCATTGATATCGATGCCATTGACATGAGTCCATTCCCATCGGCGTGTGCTCGGCGTTATTGGGTCCTTGATAGGATCGAGGAGTTTCCAGGTATTTATTCGCCTGACTTCTCTGCCCTGGCTGTCGATTTCAACAAGATCATCTCCAAGCAGACGCGGCAGTCTTTCTCGAGGCATCTTATAGCCACCTCGCACCCTCTTGTGCAGATCCTCTGGTAGTTCAACCCATTCAGGCACCATGGTGTTGCCGTTTTCAAAGCGGTAGAAATCATGATGCTGACTGCGGTTTTCATATTCCCAGACAATATCTCCCTGCCAGTTCATTTCACATAGGGTGGTGTGATATCCGCCCAGGCGGGTCACATGTTGTTCAAACGGCAAGGGCGCTTTGGTAGGCTCATCCTTAGGTGCGGTTGGCAGGTCAACATCAGAACCGGTCATCAACAGGTTACCGTTTTTCAGCAGGCGGCCGTATCCTGGTCGGATATGACTGAATAACCAGCGATGAACGACCCGGCCGTCCATATCGATCAGGTAGGACGAGGAGTCGCCGTGCGGCGTCAGCAAAGTATAGCCTTTGGTCGAAAGGCCGGGTTTATGAAAAGTCAGGCCTACTGGCCGATTAATTGACCAACCCATTGATGGCTCCTGTTAAGCATAGTTTATAAGTGAGTTTATAAGTGAGTTTATAAGTGAGTTTATGAGTGAGTTTATGAGTGAGTTCATATGTGAGTTTATATGTGAGCGTGTATGTGAGTTCAGGCGTGAAAGCTGAACTATACATCAGTTTGCAGACATTGATGGCAATGGCCAGGATTGCCCGGGTCTGGAACTGATGGTTGCGGTGCCTCGCGGGCGGGTGCCTTGTTCGATTTGTCAGGCAAGCTAACCATAACGCTAAAGGGAACCTCAGAAACCGTTCAGGGCGCTGACAGTCGATCCTGGGACGGAAGAATTTATCACCAGAATGGTTCACTGTGTGCACTAGTTTATTTCTACGTTTATTTCTACGTTTATTTCTGGGGTTGTCTCTGGGGTCACCTCTGGCGCAGTCTGCCGTATAATCAGGGCGTTTTCTATTATCGATATCCCTGTCTAGTGTTACTATTGCGCTGACCCTTAGGTTTAAGGCGAATGTTGAGTGGGTCGACAGATTTAATGTAAATTTGAACTGAATGTTAAATTGATCAAACGTAGAAAATGAAAATCATTTTCGGGCCAGACACTTTTTAATAATCGTTGCCCGGTTTGCTATTTCAGCGCGGATAACCTATTCAGGCATTGACATGGATCCACTTAACCACCCTTTTGTATTTCATCTCGTCCAGGCAGTACAGTGGCAGCAGGCGCAGTCTACAGGCGCAGTTTACTTCCCGCCAACCTATGAACAGGACGGATTCACGCATGGTACTTCAGACCCGGAAAAACTACTTAAAGTAGCTAATCGTTTTTACGCGCGGATCACAGGAGATTGGCTGTGCCTTAAGATGACTGTGCAGCAACTTGCCGAAACCGGTGTGCAGACCGTATTTGAAGAAGCAGCGCCTGTTGGTGATATCCAACCAGGCGACGCCGGTGCGGGCAGTGAGCTATTCCCGCATATTCTGGGGGGAATCCATCCCGATGCGGTGATCGAGGTTCATACTGTAACCAGAGATGCCGCCGGCAATTATCTGAGTATCACGGGTGTCACTGCTACCTGATAGCGGGCTGATTAGTTCCAGGCTGGAACCTGGGCCGTAAAATGTATAGCCTGCCTGTTACCTGAATCGCCAGTGTCAAAGCCTACTTGTTTGTGCACCTCAGCCAAAGTATCTTGAAACCAAACTATCTTGAGATATCACCGATCAGCGCACAGGAGACGATAATGGACTGGGGCATACATTTACCGCAATTAGGCAACCAAGTCAGTCGTGAAAGCCTGAAGGGTTTTGCACAACGGCTCGATACGCTGGGTGTTCATTCCGGCTGGGTCAGTGATCATGTTTGCTGGCCGGCCGAATTTGAACCTAAATACCCTTATACCGATGATGGTAGTTTCCCGGCACCGAATGATATGGCTTGGTTAGATCCCCTTGGCACGCTGTTATTCGTATCTGCCTGTACTGAGAATCTGAAGCTGGGTACAACGGTACTGATTCTTCCTTATCGTCTGCCTGTAGTCACAGCAAAACAGTTAGCAACACTGGATGTTCTATCCAATGGTCGATTGATACTGGGTGCTGGTATCGGCTGGATGAAGGAGGAAGCAGAAGTTCTCGGCATGCCGTTTGATAACCGGGGTAAAAGGAGTAACGAACAGTTGGAAATTTTTCTTTCCCTGTTTACGGACGATGAACCTGAATTCCGAGGTGATTATTATCAGATCCCTAAAGTGAAGTTTGAACCCAAGCCCATCCAAAAACCCATCCCCGTCTGGATCGGTGGCGATACCCCCATGGCATTTCGCCGGGTGGCACGCTATGGCCAGGGTTTCCAGGCGGCGTTTCAGCCGTTGAGTCGGATCAGGGAAGAAATTGATGAAATCAGGCAGTGCTGCGAAAACATTGGCCGTGATCCAGCAGAATTGACCTTTTCTGTGCGCATGTACCTTGATCCCATGGGCGTCATGGAGAAGGAGAAATCGCTTACAGGCACCCCGGAGCAAATGCAGGTCACCGTGGCGCAGATGGCGTCAATCGGAGTCTCTCATATTCTTCTCGACCCAGTCGCTCCGGGAGGCATTCACGGGCGACTGGAGGCGGTTGAAACCTTTATGGAAATAATGGCTGGCTGAACGGTTTCTGTTTTGCTGAATAGTCTGAATTGCGTTCAGACTAAATTGAACTTTGAGTGGAAATAAAGAGAATGTCGGGGTCAGGTAAGCCAAAGAATTATTCTTTGAATGGGGAAGCCTGGACGTGGTGGCTCATTGCTTTGCGGCAGTACACAAAGCTGGCGATGATCAGAGGCAGCACGGCGAAGGTCAGTAGTGTTGATTCGTCCTGGAACAACAGGAAATCGTAAGCACCATGCAAAAGCACTGCGATGGCTAGCCCTTGCAGGCGAGTGATCCATTTCCCCGCAGACTTCTGAAACTTTGCTTTTCCTACAAAATAACCCATGAAAATGCCAAAGGCAGCATGCATTGGCACCGCGGTGAACATGCGAGCCACTGCTGTACCGATACCACCCTCTGCAACATAGAAAATATTTTCCAGAGTAGCAAAGCCAAGGCTGATCATCACGGCGTAAACGATGCCATCGAAAGGCTCGTTGAAGGCAGGCTTTCGATAGGCGTATAGAACCAGGACCAGATATTTCACCCATTCTTCGAAAAATCCAACTATAAAGAATGCCGCAATGAAGGCAGATGCAAAATCGGTATTAGTACTCGGATCAGAAAAATGGCTATCTAAAAAAACGGTTTCGGCAATCGCTGCAGGTATACAGGTAACGGCGCCCAGGGCAAAACATTTCAGTAGCAGTGTTACCGGTTCCTTCTCATGCTTATCACGCCAATAGACGTATAGTGCAATTGCCAGACCGGGCGCCAGAGCGAGTAGCAAAAGTATCATGAGTTGACTCTCACCAATTTCAAAAATAATAGCAACTATTTCACTGGGCTATTGATAATCAATCTGGTTGATAGCAACGGGATCAGGGCCCGTTCAAGAGTGGAAAATGCCGTAAACGAGGTTATAAGCGAATTAATGAGTCGTTAAATTAACCAACTCAAGTTGCCAGCAGTATCTGGATCGTTTGGTTTGTACCGTGTAACGGTTGTGGCAATTTGCTATTGGAACCTGGGCCATCTGAACGGGTAAGTTTCCAGGGCTGTGTGATAAGCAGGTACAACAGTTTTAGGGATATCATAGGTTCCAGGCTTAGTTCGACTTCCGCGTGCTATGGTTTTCAGCTGGTTTGAAACTAGGCCAGTTCGAAGCTAAGGTAGGGTATCGAGATTTCTCTGAGATTGATCTGGGAGATCAGGTTGCGATAGTACGCTTGGACAGTTACATCAGTTGAGCCAGTGGAAATGCTGTAAATATTTCGAGGTGTAGTAAAGCGCAAATATGGATTGGCCGGTGCCAGTCAAAAAAGGGGGGGGTATGCGAGTTATCTGTCTTAGTTTACTGCTGGTATTGGGGTTTTCTGCTGCTGCCGAACAGACCACGGTGTTACGCTGTGAGGCAATGATAGATGTCACCCGTGGTATCGTTTTGAAGCATCAGTTGATCACCGTGGTTGATCGGAAAATCTCAGCCATAAATGCCTACAATCCCAGCGAGGACGATGTCGATGCTGTCAATCTCCATGGGATGACCTGCCTGCCTGGTCTGATGGATATGCACGTGCATTTGCTGTCGGAGACGGGCCCTGAAAACTATGCCAATCAATTCCGGTTGGACCCTGCCGATTATGCCTTTGCGTCGGTCAAATTCGCGCAGCGAACGCTAATGGCTGGGTTTACATTGGTACGCGATCTGGGTAGTTCTGATAATCTTGCTATCAGCCTGCGCAATGCAATCGCCCGCGGTGACATAACCGGACCCAGAGTAGTTGCTGCAGGCAAAAGCCTGGCTACAACCGGGGGCCATGCTGATCCAACTAACGGGCGTAATAGAATTTTGCGTGGTGATCCTGGCCCGGCCGAAGGTGTTGTTAACGGGGTCAGTGATGCCGCTAAGGCGGTTCGTCAACGGTATAAAGACGGTGCTGACCTGATCAAAATTACGGCGACAGGCGGGGTCCTCAGCCAGGCTAAAAGTGGCCAGAATCCACAGTTCCAGTTTGATGAGCTTGAGGCGATCGTCAAGACAGCAAAAGACTATGGTTTTAAAGTTGCCGCCCATGCGCACGGTGCTGAAGGCATGAAACGCGCTGTTCGGGCTGGGGTACACTCAATTGAGCATGGCACTCTCATGGATAACGAGACCATGCGATTGATGAAGAAACACGGCACCTATTATGTGCCGACTATCATTGCAGGTAAGTTTGTCGCTGAAAAAGCAGAGATTGACGGCTATTTCTCGGAGCTGGTTCGACCTAAGGCGAGAGCAATTGGGCCGATGATTCAGGCGACTTTTGCCAGAGCTTATAAGGCGGGTGTCAAGATTGCCTTTGGTACGGATACCGGTGTCTCGCCTCATGGAGATAACTGGAAGGAGTTTGTGTATATGGTGGAGGCGGGAATGCCTGAGATGGAAGCCATTCAAGCAGCAACGATTATAGCTGCGGATCTTGTTGACAGCACCGCAGTTTTAGGGAGTTTGGAGCCGGGGAAACTGGCGGACATAATCGCTGTCTGGGGTAATCCGCTGGAAGATATCTCGCGTATGGGTGAAGTTGGTTTTGTCATGAAAGACGGTAAAATAGTTAAACACTTAGTAGCTCATTAGATATTATAGTGAAGGTACAGCAATGGGTTGACAGCATGATTAACAGAGCCTGTCATTATCAAGGTTCTGAGCATGCTGTTTCCGAGCGACTGGGAATGAAAATGTTTCGGTTGCCGAGTGACCCTGAACGCCCGGATATTGAAAGCCCGGATAAGGGATCTTTTATTCTCAATCGAGCGCAAATGGTCTTTTTCCGGAGAGATTCTCCTGTGGTAAAAGCATGGCGCAGTGGTGAGATCGCCTGAGGCTGCGTGGTGTTGGCTGATATCGTTAATGACCAATCAGTGAGATTGAATATTATATGGTCGGATTGTGTTTTTATCTGTGATGTTCCTGATCCGCTAAGGGAGGTTTTCATTGAATTGTGTCGATCTCGTGATATGTACCTGGAAGTACCAGATGTTGATATTGTTTGCTAAAGCTTTGCAGGCATAGTGAGCTTGTCATCAGGGAGTTCAACGGGAACGCGTACTGAAAACCGCTGTCTTATCGAGCCAAGTCGGTGATTCAATAAGCCAGGAATAAGCGGGTCATTAGCGTCAGGTTTTAGCTATTGCCTACTGGGCTTGATGGCCTTTTGAAATACCTTGATTAAACAGAAACCTTTAGGTTATTCGCTCATCAGTAAAGCCCGTAACCGCCCTGCTAGAATAGTATTTTATCATTACTGTCGATGCCTTTTTGCAGGTCTTCAGTGGCAATGGTGAGCTTGCCATGGTCGATCAATGCCTGAGCATAAGTGGGCAACCCTTGTACCGATTGCCATTTTCCAGGCTCCCACATTTTTGCGCGAATAAGTGCTTTGCCACAGTGAAACATAGCCTCTTCAACGTGCACCAAAATAACTAATTTGGGTGATTTCCCATTCACTGTCATGCTGTCCACTAGATCAGGGTCTGTCGTAATCTGGGCGGAGCCGCTCACCCGGACCACTTCACGTCTGTTAGGTATGATAAACATCAAGCCAATACGCGGGTTCTCTATAATATTGATCAAAGTATCCGCACGATTGTTGCCTGGCCTGTCAGGGATGGCCAGGGTTTGCTCATCGAGCACTTTGAAAGACCCGGCGGGGTCTCCTTTGGGCGCCACATCCAGTTGTCCCGAGCTACTCATGCTGGATACCACCACTAACGGCGCGCGTTCTATCCAGGCCCGACAATGCGCGTCAATATGATCAATGCATTTAGTGTCCTGGCTGTAATAGACTTCACCGAGGATGCTTCTTATCTCCTCAGTGCTGGATATTACTTGTTTCGGCGTGTACATGTTGGCTCTCCTCGAGACCAGGAACAATAAACTGCCTGTCTGTTCTCAGAATTATAGACAAATCATCCTGGTCGAGCCAGGCAGGGGCACATGCCTGATAACAGGCAGGCGGGCCAGTAAGTGATTCTGAACCGAAGGCCTGATCACACCCTGCCTTTATTGGTTAAAAGGCCGGTTATGAGGGAGGCGCTGCTGCTTCCATGGCAGTTCTTCTTAACAGATAGCCGTTCCAAGCCTGCGCCGGTTCGGGGTTGCAGGCGGCAACTTCCGCGAACATGGCAAGCACCTCTTGACCCTCCTCGGAGCCTTCAAAACTTGCAGCTGATGCTTCACCCTCTTCAGCGGTCTGCCATAGGTTGACCCAATTGAAGCTGACTGGATAGTCAGCAAGGGGTTCGAAGTCGGGTATACCGACCCTGAAGAAGTAGCTGGTGTCCGGGTTTGTGGCAGCGATGCTATCCAGCAAGGGCAGGTAGGTTCCTCTGACGACCTTGCGCAGGTCCGCACCGCTTTTGCCTTCGTTGTAGGTACACAGCTGGTTGGTCAGGTAATAGGGAGACTTTGAGCCATCAAAGCTAGCAGGCATATCCTTGGGAATAAATGCTCTAAGCCCAAACCGGTCTACCCCTGGTTGTGCACCACAGGTCAGCACATCGGGATGCAATTTGTCTAATTCTGTTTGGGCATTGGCGGCGACATAGTCTGCCCAGCCTGCTTCCATAGCGTCCTTGTCGGGCCAGTTCAGTACCCACATGGCATCGAAATTGGGGTCCTCCCAGCCTCGAGGTACATAACCAAAGGCGGCACGGGGTTGATGGTCGAGCTTATCGATAGTGTTATTCCAGTCCTTGACCATGGCCCAGAAAGTCTCACTGGAATAATTGGAGCCCTGCTTGCACCAGAGATACTCGTAGTAGGCATCGGGTTCGGCAGGTGCACTGGCTTCGACCAATACAGGTTCGCTTTCATTGGCTGCGTCTGCCACTGCTGTTTCTTCCTCCTGGGCGCAGCCGCTTATCAGGAACGCAAAAATTATGAATAATCTGATCTGTTTCATCTTGAGGCCTTTTCTTATTGTTAATTTAAGGGTGAGATAATCTTGCGACTGTATAACAATAATCCCTTTGATATAAAATTGAAAGACTCGTTGAGGAGGGAAGCGCCCATGAGCGGATGCAGGATAAAAGCCTGTTAAGCCTGGTATAGGCCTAAAGAGAGTTGATTAATGTGCCTGCTATTCACAAAGGCTTGCCATGAATTTTGTGATCGGGCAGCGGATAAGTTATCTATAACGCTGAGAGAAAAATGGGAATTTCAGTGCTCCCGGTCAGAGTAAGGTGAAGCAACGTCTGCTGGAAGAAAACTGTATCCGGAGGCAATGGCATAACCGGACTGCAGATTGCCATAAAGGCTAATGGGGTGCTTCGATTTTAGGGTGTCTTCAGTCACGGCCAGTCATAATGTTGCTGCTCCGAGAAGCACACCCGAAGGCGCTGCTCGATCAGGGTAATTCAGTGTGATCGAACGGTTGCCTGTGTAAAGCTATCCGTCGGTCGCGCCAGCAATCGGTGCACCATGAACAGCATCAGTGCTCCGCCTGGTAATAACAGCCACCATGGCAGGCCATACCCGCCAGGCAATGTGCAGATCAGCATGGCAACGCATCCAGTCAGCGATGCATAGGGTAATTGGGTGGTTACGTGATCCATGTGATCACAGCCGGTAGCAAGAGAGGACAGCACGGTTGTGTCTGAAAGCGGTGAACAGTGATCAGCCCATACTGCTCCGCACAGCACACAGGCGATGGAAGAATATAAGATGTGCAGGTGTTCGGAATCGGCCATGCCGTTAATCTCCAGTACCGCCCAGCACAGCGGGATGACCAAAGGCATGAGTATGGCCATCACACCCCAGCTTGATCCGGAGGCAAAGCCCGCGGCGGCGGCAAGTAAGAATATGAAAGTCGGCAACATCTGCGGAGACAGCGAATCGCCGAGCAGGGAAATCAGATAGGATGCCGTTTGTAGAATATTGGTTACGTCCGCCACTGCCCAGGCCATCACCAGCAACACAATACCTGTCAGCATAAACCGCGCACCAATAACCCAGGCTTCAACGGTCTCATTTAAGGTCAGCAGTCCTTGGCTTAAGGTCAGCATGAATGCGGCGATACAGGCCAGCAGTGACGCCCAGATTAACACCACATAGGCATTGGCGCTGCCAACAATGTCTTGCAGGGATTCGCCTTCACCGCTGATATACATACCGCCAATGACGCCAGCGATAAGGCAGCCAATTGGGATCAGCGCATTAACGGCACGGCAGGGTATGTCTTGCTTTTCTTCAAAATCGTCCATCTGCCGGTCGTTACTTTTTTTGGCATCGCTTCGTGTAACCGCCCCTGTGCTGCGAGCGCGCACCTCAGCTTTATACATGGGGCCGAAGTCCCTACCCGATAGAACCACGAGGAACACGAAAAAAATCGCCAGGAAGGGATAAAAACTGAATGGGATGGATTGTAAGAACAGAACGTATGCACTCTGCTGTATACCGTCTATACCATTGATGGCTTCTTCGATCAGGCCGACCTGAAACCCGATCCAGGTGGTGATTACAGCAATTGTTGCCACCGGCGCGGCAGTGGAATCCACCAGGTAAGCCAGTTTTTCACGGGATATTTTCAAGTTGTCGCTGACAGGCCGGGTGGCGTTGCCAACAATCATGGTATTGGCGTAATCATCGAAAAATATTCCCAGCCCGAGAACAGCGATGATGGTCTGGCCTCGTCGAGGACTACGCGCAAAGGGTAAAACCTGATTAACAATGCCAAGCATACCGCCATTGCGAGACACGATACCCACCATGCCACCAATGAGAAGGCTGAATAAAATAATTGCGCCGTGATCCGGATCAACCATGGCGTTGAGAACGTAGATCGTCATGGTATCAAATAAACCAGTAACAGCACCCTGCCAGGTTAATCCGTTGATTGCCCAGGCACCGATTAATAAACCGGCAAACAGTGATGGGATGACTGATCTCAAAAGGAAAGAGAGCAGGATTGCGACCAGTGGCGGCACTAACGATACCCAGGCAGGAATGACTGGGACCGACCCTCGGGCAATTATCTGGTCACCCTGGATCAGGGTTATCACGGCCTCGCCAGTTTGCGGCGCTAGTAACGATATGGGTTCGAGCTCGGAGCTCTTGTTGATGGTCGCTATAGTCTGGCCATTCAAAGCAACGCTGTATTGTTCATCTGCGAGTCCTGCAACGTTCAGTTGGGATTCAACACCCGCTAACATGATTGGCGGTAGTTTTAGCGAGACTGGCTCTGCCAGCGCAGGCGACACAGTGACCAATAAAACGACTAGCAGGCCATAAATTTTGCGGTTCATCGGGTAATTTTCCTTGTCTCTCTGTCTCTCTGTCTCGCTGTCTCTCTGTCGCTCTTTCTCTATTTTCAGGGCAGGTCGTTCTGATCTGATAAGCACCTAAACTGTGGGTATATGCTGCTTCATCCACCCGTACACTGGCATATGCCTGTCCGGAAAAATAGTATTTTTTGTTACAAGGCCGCGTGTGACCCACCTGGTGAGCTAATAGCCGGCCAGCATTATCAGGGTATGGCGCGTTGAAGGACAACAGCAGTCGCTCTGCTGAATTCTTTATTCGGCCTATGATTCAGCCTATGAGATGGTCAAGGTGATTTATTGTCTCGCGGCGCTTAACGTTGTGGACTATTTCGCAGCAGGCTGGAATAGCATATGCTTGCCGCTCACATTCAGTATTGTTTCATGATATGACTTTAATGGCAGATTATCTAATTGTAGGTGCCGGCGCTATGGGAATGGCTTTTGCTGACGTCCTGGTTCAGGAAAGCAAAGCATCTGTCATTATAATTGATCGCCGAGACCGGCCTGGCGGGCACTGGAATACGGCTTACCCGTTTGTAAGACTGCATCAGCCTTCGGCGTTTTATGGTGTTAATTCCCTACCCCTGGGGCAGAACCGAATTGAAACTGTCGGATTGAATAAAGGGCTTTACGAATTAGCCACGAGTAGCGAAGTGTGTCGATATTACCAGCTGGTCCTGGCAGAACAGCTCCTGCCGAGCGGTCGAATTCAGTTTCTGCCAAATACTGAATGGACCCCTGACGGTTCTGTGGTGTCTACCGTGACAGGGCGGGTAGTCGATATTAATGTGAAAAAAATCGTCGATGCAACTTATATGAAGGTGCAGGTCCCTTCAACGCATCCCGCTGAATTTCCTGTCGCAGAAGGTATCACCATGGCGCCAGTAAATGCGCTATCGGATCTGGCCAGCCCGGGCAGAGATCATGTCATCATCGGCGCGGGTAAAACTGGCATGGATGCCTGTTTGTGGCTATTGGCAAACGGGATTGATTCAAAGCAGATCCGCTGGATAATGCCGCGTGATTCCTGGCTGCTTAATCGTGAATTTATTCAACCATTTAAGCTCAGTGAACGCACTGCAACTGGTTTTGCCCATCAAATGCTCGCATTCGCTAACGCCAGGAACCTGGAGGAATTGTTTCAGACGTTAGAAAGTGCCGGCCAGCTTATGCGCGTTGACCCGGCTCGTTGTCCGAGTATGTACCGCTGCGCTACGGTAACTGAGTTAGAGCTTGAGCAGTTAAGGCGAATTCAACAGGTAATCCGTAAAGGCCGAGTGACCTCGGTGGCTTCCGGAAAAATCAGTCTGGAACAGGGCAGCATTGATATTGGCAAGGATAGTGTATTAATTGACTGTACAGCAGACGGGCTTGCCAACCGGCCTGCACGGCCCGTATTTAATGGCAACCAGATTACATTGCAGTCAGTACGCACCTGTCAGCAAGTCTTCAGTGCCGCTTTCATAGCGCATATTGAGGTTGCAAAATCAGATGAGAGTGACAAAAACGAGATTTGCACACCGGTGCCTCACCCTGATACTGAAATCGATTACTTGAGAACATCATTAGGAAATGCAAAAAACGGGGCGTTTTGGGCTGCTGATCCAGACATCAGCAGATGGCTGGCAGATTCTCGTTTGGACGGGTTTAGCCAGGCTGGAATAAAACCACCACCACCAGACAGGGAGCAGCAGGCGCTTGGCTTGAAGGCATTGCAGAATCTGCAGCGCCTTATAGAAGAGGCAGAAAACAGCGCAGCGAAGCCTGCTTAGTTTTAAGGCAGTGTTCAGGTTTGTCGTGGATCAGAACGGGCCAGTCGAGTATTAGCCCCTTTTTAGGATAAGTCAGGATAAGTCAGGATAAGAAGGAATAAGAGGGGTTTGTGTGCTATTGCTCCGCTCTGATTGCTTCGCTGGTAGAAACCCAATTCCCACGGGAATCAGCGGCCTGTAACTTGACCTCAAGGGTATTTTTGAAATTCTTTCAACGCTCTCGACCGGTGCTTAGGTCAGGGCAACTGGCAAAGGCCTTTCATGCGGTATCAAAATATCATTCTTTTTGCTCTGATCCTGGTCTCCGCGATGACGGTATTGCTGGCCGGGCCTATTATCAGTTTTTTTATTCCTGTGATGCATGCGGAACTGGGTATACCGCTGTTCTATTTTGGTTTGGCCATGTCGGCCCGGCAGCTTGCTTTTGCTTTTTCCAGCCCGTTATTAGGCCGTGGTATTGATCGCTTTGGAGCAAGACCCATATTACTGGTGGTCAGCGTTATTGCTGGTGTTGTTGTGTTTTCACTTAGCGCGGTTGAAACCCATTGGCAGCTTATATTGATGGTTGGGGTGCTTGGCTTGATCGGCCTTCAGGGTGCCGGTGGGGATCTTTACGGTTCCGTGGTCGTTGCCAAGTGGTTCAAGGTAAACCGGGGTCGTGCAATGTCGATCATTTTCCTTGGGATGCCCTTGGGGATCTTCTTTTTTACACCGCTAACGCAGTATGTGATAGCTGACTTTGGATGGCGGTTTGCATGGCAGGCGTTTGGCATCAGCGGTGCCTGCCTGTTGTTCCTGGCAGCGCTTCTTCTGCGACCGGCGCCTCTAGAACCTAAACACCCCGACGTTTTCGAAACGGCGGCTAATGAAATGCACACCAATAAGCCGCATCAATGGACACGATCAGAGGCGGTCAGAACTGCAGCATTCTGGAAGATCTCAATCAGTTTCGGAATATTAATGTTTACTATCAGTACCGTGGCGGTGTTCAGAGTACCTCATTTCATAGACCAGGGAATTACCACTGAATGGATTGCTGCCGCATTTTCACTCGAGGCACTTATTAGTGCCAGCGTTGCCATCCCGGTAGGAATGCTCATTGATCGATATCCGATTCGCTATCTCACTGCAATTGGTTATTCTTTTGCCATCGCGATGCTAATGCTCACCATTTATACCAACACCAGAATAGAACTCTTTTTTGCCACAGCGTCGTTTGGCCTTGGCGCCGCCAGTGTAATTATTCTACAGAATGCTATCTGGCCAGCTTATTTTGGGTCAGAGCATATCGGCTCGGTACGGGGATTGGCCATGCCGATCACCCTGTTGTTTGCGATATTAGGCGCGCCTATTGCAGGATGGGTGCGTGATTCCACAGGATCTTTTGTACCCATCTGGTGGGTCGCTATGGCTGCCATGACGATTAGTATTCTGCTGATAATAACGACTAGGCCGCCGGCGCCAGTCGATTCTGGATAAGATTGCGACGCTAGCGGTGGAGAGCCAGAACATTTGTAACCGACAGCAGGTCTGTTTCCTGGGGTTACCAGAAGTCCCTGCTATCCTACCCTGACTTTGTCCAAGTAGTCATTTTAGGGCGACGGCTGAGATATCTCGGCCGCCGCTACTGTGAGGTTATGACCCAGGTCGATGCAAGACCTGTTCAACAAAGGCAGAATCGCCCCGGCAGGAAGCATACGATACATTGTAATCTCGTACTGCACGCCAGCCTTCATCATTGTTGTACCAGGCCTGGCGAACCATCAGGGCCGCCACATCCGGGTAGACATTGACGTGCGCGAAAGCGCCTGGGGCGTGCGCACCGCCAATCTGGGGGAAAAGAATGCCCCAGGCAATGTTAGATATGCCCTCCGGGTAGGCTTCGGCAATCTGCTGATGCTTGGCAATCAGCTGATCAGGCGAAACGCCTTCGTTACGTGTGCACCAGTTCTGGGTGACGATTCTGTCATTATCCGTGTAGATTGCAGGGTCCCGGTACTGCATATAGAGGCTGCCCATTTTTACGTGGCAGACAGCCGTATCCTGCCAGGCAGCCGCCAGTTTCTGGCCATCGGGAGTTCCCAGCCATTTATCCCAGCCGTTACCAGAGGTTTCATAATCAGAGTAGAGATATTCGACAAAATCGTAGCCAGGATTGTTGGCATCGGCATGGGAAAACAGAGGTGTCTGTCTTACAAAGGTGACCTCGACGTCGTGTTTTTCTGACCATTTGAAATATTTTTGGATAATTTTATCGTAGTCGGCCAGGGTCTTTCCTGGATTGAGATTACACAGTTGTATCTGGGTCGAGAACGGACTGGTCAGTGCTGGGGTTTCATTTTGATGCTGATCAGCTGCAAGCGTTAAGGAAATAAATAGGGTACAGGCGGTACAGAATAGTTTGGTGGGGTTCATGGGAAGCTCCTTTTTTAGTATCTTTCTGAAATTAACATGTGCTGCCAGGAAAGGCATTGATAGTTCGATTCTGGTTAGATGAAGCCAGGGCATGCCAGAATAGTTGGCGCAGTCGTCCACACCTGTATGGCTTTGGTGAAGTGCAAGCTCGAAGTTCTCAGATCAGGTGCCGCTGTGGTTTTGCAGGGAGTGGGCTGGCGTGTTAGTCCTTTGGAGAAAGAGAAATAGGGTGGTTTATGCTTGCCATGTCCCGGTAATGACCATTCATCTCATACCAGAAAGCGGAGTGGATACCCAGACACAGCAGGGTAATTCATCGTATGCTTATTAAATCATTAACCTGTTTGCCAGGAGTAATTCGATGAAAACCTATGCCTACTGGAATGATCACCGGTCAATGCCGCCGCCTGCCTATGCTGAAAAACCGGCCTTCGTTGATGTGGCTATCATCGGTGCTGGGTTCACTGGGCTGTCAACAGCACTCGCCCTGGCTAGAGGCGGGAGAAGCGTCGCCGTAATTGACGCCGGGGAGCCGGGTTCGGGTTGTTCCAGCAGAAATGGCGGTATGATAGGGCCGAGTATGCACAAGCTTGGGTTGCGAGGGTTAACAGCTAAGTACGGTGATAAGCGGGCTAAAGATATATTGGCGGAAGGCCTGCGAGCTATCGATTTTTTCCGTTCCTTCCTCGCCACTGAAACAATTGAATGTGACCTACAAATGAGCGGTCGGTTCCGCGGTGCCATGTCGGACAAGGACTTCCGGGTGCTAACCGCTGAAGTCGAAGACCTGAAGAAAATCCCGGGCTTTAAAGCAGATGTTGTGCCGTATAGTGAGCAGCATCAGGAAGTGGGTTCTGACCTGTACCGAGGCGGCGTTGTTTATCATCAGGACGGCGGCCTGAATCCTGCCAAGCTGGTAGATGCCCTGTGCCGGAAAGTAGCAGACAGTGGTGGGTTGATCATCAGCAATACGCCTGTCCAGGGATGGAACCGGGAAAAAGATGGATACGAAGTCAGAACCGCCAGCGGATCGCTAAGAGCAAAAGAGATTGTTGTCGCGACCAACGGTTACACACCCTATGCATTCAGAAAATTCAGAAGACGTATTATTCCCATTCGCTCTGCCATCGCTGTGACGGAAGAACTTGATACAGATCTGATAGAGCGCCTGTCGCCGCGCCGACGAATGCACGGTGACACGCGTCGGCTGGTTGTTTACTACCGCAGGACGCCCGATGGAAAACGTCTGCTGCTAGGCAGTCGAACACAGGGGCCGCTGGACCAGTACGATCAAATTGCCGCTGCTATCAGAAAAACCTATACACGAATTTATCCTGAACTTGAACCGGTACCCTTCAGCCATTGCTGGGCGGGTACGGTGGCCTATACATTTGATCATGCGCCGCACACGGGTACGCTCGATGGGATTCACTATGCCATGGGCTATTGCGGCTCCGGCGTTGTTCGCAGCGTTTATCTCGGTACCCGGCTGGCCGGTAAAATGCTCGGTAGGGCAGATTCACAGACAGCCTTTGATGAGCTGCCTTTTACCGCACCTTTTTATTACTGGGGCTATCCTCTGGGCTTGAACTGGCTCATGAAGTGGCATGCGCTCAGGGATAGGATGATCTGAGGGCTGCGTGCAGTGGCCGATCTAGCATCGCTTTGCCTGGCTTCTTGCCATGAGGTTACACCCCGTTTCAACTGCTCTCGAAGATGTTGTGGCAGGGGCATACCTTTTCCTGCGGTCTCTACTTGTTGACACCGATTTACTTGCCTCGACGCAGTATGCGGCCGGGTCTTGCTTTAGTGGCTGAGCCTTTGTCGAATGCGAGTGTGCCGGATACCCAGACTTTGACAACACCCTGAGACAGCGCCTGCGGATGCTTTAGTGAAGCCCTATCACGGATGCTGTCTGGATCGAACAAGACCAGATCTGCAAAAGCACCTACCCTGATATCGCCTCTTTGGGTAAACCCCATATTTTTTGCTGCATTCGAAGTCATACGTTGAACGACTGCTTCAACATCCAGAACCTTCATCTGTCTGGCAAATTTTGAAAATACCCGGGGGAAAGCGCCAAAGCCGCGTGGATGACCCGTATAACTGCCATCCGTGCACAGGTTGATATGAGGCCAGGTAAGCAATGCGGCAATATCCTTATCGCGCATGGAGCGGCCCATAATGCTCTCTGCGCTCTGGCCGTCATGATCTTTGCTCCAGGCGGCCGACTCTTTCATCAGGTAAGAGACAGTCTGGGCTTCACTCAGGCCTTTCAATTCTGCGATCTCTTTAACGCTTCTGCCTACAAAGGCGGGCTCAGGTTGATAATGAGTGAAAATAATACCGTCCGCTGGTGTTAATTCGTCCAGGACGAATTGAATCTCTTTTAGATCATTGGCATCTCGATCGGGCAGGAGCACCCAGATGGTTGATTCCCAGTATTCGTATGGATAGATGTCAGCTGTGATGCGTACGCCTTGTGAGCGTGCCTCATCAAGACGGCTCAGCAATCGTGCTGTTTTACCCCAGGAAGCCTTTGCCGCCAGTTTAAGGTGAGATATTTGAACAGGCATGCCGGTAACACTTCCAATTGAGATAATTTCATCGATAGCATCCCAGAAAAAACGGTCCTCGCTCCTGATGTGCGAGATGTAGCGACCGCCTGCGTCAGCGGTGTCTTGGGCCAGGGCAATAATTTCCATCGCATCAGAATGAAGGCCGGGTTCGTATTCAAGTCCTGTGGACAATCCAAGTGCACCAGCGGAAAGCTCCTGGCGCAAGAGTTCGCGCATCTGTGAGAGTTCGTCTTCTGTTGCCAGTCGCTTGAAATCTTCGCCCATTACCCGATGTCTGAGTGTGTTATGACCCACATAGGAGGCCATGTTGACACTTGCCGGTTTGTCTTCATATTGGCTAAAGAATTTTTCCAGTGGAAACGAATGACCGCCATCTTGCCCGACCACGATTGTGGTAATACCCTGGGAAAGCAATGGAAGTGCGTCTCTGTTTGTGTCAAGGCCGTAATCGTGATGGCTATGTGTATCAATAAAGCCGGGTGCGAGAGTAAGTCCGCCAACATCGATGATCTGTTCACCGCTGGTTTCTTTAAGATCGCCAACGCCTGTTATCCGCTCCCCTTTAATTCGGACTGAGCCCATGATAGCAGGCGAACCCGAGCCATCAATAATCTTTGCATTGGTTAACAGTATCGATGCATTTGCGCTTACCAGCGCTGTAGACAGAGTAAACAGAAAGACAGTAACAATGAATTTATTCAATGATTTAAATCCTGAGTTCGAACAAAGTGTCAGAGTAAGGTGTGATGGTAGCGGAGTAAAGTGCTGGAATGCATTGCGTTAATGCAGTCACAGGCCAGGTTCTATTTTGAGTTTGCAGACCAATGCGTGGTTGGTTCTATCTGGCCGTTCGGGCATGTTATTTGAGGTCGTGTTGTAGACCATGATGCAGGCTCCGGTGGTGATAAAAAAATAAAATCAACCTGTCGTAGTCTCTCCCAACAAATCAACTGACTAGTCGTTAATCCTGTGCTGATGGAAATGCGTTGACTGCTATGTCACTTGAATACCAGAATCGAACTATCATTGCATGGTTAATTTGATAGTGCTGTAGTTAGAAGTCGAATTTTCATTTTTGGAGATCATCTGTGAAGCTATCAAATAAAGCAGTTTTAGGACTTTGTTCGTTGTTGGTAATGGGCATTGCAACGGTCAGCCGGGCGGAACCGGTTATGAACCTGATTACGGTGAATACTCAGGATCCCATGGGGTATGCTAACTGGGCTCGAAACAGTTCTCCCGTCATTGCTAAAAGCAATAACGCTATGGCGATGGGTCTTTGTGTGCCTCGAGCAGGCGCAGAGGTTATGGGTGATGTTTTTCTGTGGAGCTTCTTCGATTCGCAGACCACCGCCTGGAAAGTGAGCCCCGTGAATCCGGTAACCGTGGCAGAGGTGGCAAAGATGGAAGTCGATAGAACCATACGCTATTGGGATAACTGGCGTATGGTTCGTGAAGGGGCTGAATTGTGGTCGAAAAGTTATCTCTGGAACGTGGTAGTGAAGACCAGTGATGTCCCGGGTTATTTGAGTGCTTTAGACAAGCTGATGGCTGAAATGAAAAACAATGGCTTTGGAGATATTGTTCTGCAGGCTTTTGTGGCAGATACGGGCAAGTGGTCTGGTATGGTCATGGTGTCCATGTCTGCCAAATCTGCCGAGCGTCTAGGTAACGCGCTCGACGCGAGAACACAGCCCTGGTTTGCCAAAGTGCTGTCAGATTTTGGCGGTATCCGAGAGTATCATCATTCCTGGGCGCTGGATTGCGAAGTTTATTATAGGCAGGAGCAATAACGCTGAGCGTGACGGGCAAGAGGACCTCGAGTCGAGCCAAGCTCGTGGGCCGACCTTGCCCGAAGTCATGATAACCAATTGATTCTGAACTAAAGGACCCGGCTCACTGGAAAGACCAAAGCTGCTAACCCATTATCCTTGCGCTACAAGTCTCCGGCACAGGGTTAGCTGTTGGCCCATTTGATGGTCTTCCCGGTTGAGGTTCTAGCAGCAGTTTAGTTCGGGGTAGTCTGCGCAAGGCATGTGAAATAGTGACTTTCCCCTTGTAGTGTCATATAACAATGGTTGCTGTACGGGGAATGGGGTTAATGGCTGTAAATTCGAAAGAAAGTGCAATGCGCAGAGTTGCTGCGACCTCCTTGGCTGGTACCAGTATTGAGTGGTACGATTTTTTTATCTATGGTACGGCAGCCGCGCTGGTTTTCCCCAAGGTATTTTTTCCAGAAGATTTACCGCCCCTAGTTGCCCTCATTGCTGCTTTTGGCACTTTTGCTGTTGGTTTCATTGCGCGACCCATCGGCGGTGCAATATTTGGTCACTATGGTGATTTGTTTGGAAGGAAAACAGCCCTGGTTACCGCGTTGCTGATGATGGGCGTTGCTACAACAATGGTTGGTTTTCTACCAACCTATAGCACCATTGGCATAGCAGCGCCGCTTTTGTTAACGCTGCTAAGATTTGTTCAGGGACTGGCCGTGGGAGGTCAGTGGGGTGGTGCCATGTTACTGGTGACAGAAAACGCCCCGCCAGATAAAAGAGGCTTTTATGGCGCTTTTGCCCAGGCGGGTGCGCCGCTGGGCCTGGTCTTGGCCAATGTTGCCTTCCTGGTGGTCGGCGGCTCGCTTTCTGATGAGGCCTTTATCAGCTGGGGCTGGCGAATTCCTTTTATTTTAAGTATCGCGCTTATTGCGCTGAGTCTCTATGTGCAGTTAAGCCTGGAAGATACGCCTGCTTTTCGAGCCCTCCAGGAGATTCAAGCTGAGCGAACCGAGCATGATCATGAAGGTGACCATGCTGTTAACGCGCCGGTGAAACGCTCTCCTATCCTTGAGGTGATTCGGTTGCAGCCCAGAGAAATTGTACTGGCCGCAGGCGCTTTTCTGGCCGTGCAGGCCACCTTCTACATATTGGTCGTTTTTGTTGTGGCTTATGGCACAAACTCCGCCGGGCTGGGCCTTTCAAGAGACATGATGTTAACCGTGGTGCTGATTGCTTCGCTGGTTCAGATCCCGGTGCTATTTCTGGCTGCGTCGTATTCTGATCGGCACGGCAGACGTGGAATTTATATGTTAGGCGCCATATTGGGCGGCTGCTGGGCATTTGCGTTTTTTCCTTTGATCGATACGGGCGAGTTCGTCTGGGTGCTGCTAGCAGCCTGCGGAGGACAGATCTTTGTAGGTCTGATGTATGGGCCTCAGGCTGCGCTACTTACCGAGCTTTTTAGTACCCGGGTTCGATACTCAGGGGCTTCGCTGGGTTATCAGCTTGGCGCTATCTTTGGTGGTGCCTTTGCACCCATTATAGCAACAGCCTTGTGGAGTGAGTTTGGTACTGTCTATATCTCGTTGTACATCGCATTTGTATCGGTACTGACACTAGTCTCAGTGTTGTTGCTATCAGAGACCTCAGGTTCCGAATTGGAGCACGCCTAACTGAATTCCGACTTTAGCGTTTGTTCGGAGGGTATCAGGTTGGCGGGGTTTGAGCCGATAGCATAGATATTTCCTCATCCTCCTGCGCAGGGCGCCCGGTCAGCAGAACAGAAATTGGGTGCTTTCTGGTCTAGCTATCAAATATGGATCTTGGTGACTCGAAATGTGTATAGGGAAGGTAGCCTTTCCGCCTGTATGAAAAGTAGGCTACATGTCTGGTATTAGCAGATAGGTTAGCCATTCCACGGTGCAGAATTCGATCGTCAAATATCAGGCCCGAGCCCGCACTCATGGCACTTGAGCAGTATTCTGGCTCTGCCTCGCAGGCCCCGTTTACCAGCAGAACAGGTGAAGTTCCTGCATGCTGGTATACCAGTTGGTCCGATACCAGCGTTGGGTTGGCCAGGTGATTACTCAGCACGTGCGAGCCGCGTGCAAGCTCGGTAGGGCCCATAACCAGAGGTAGGTCAGTTAGTGCAATGAGCACATTAATAGCGTGTGCTGGAAGGTGCTCGGTAGCCTCGTGAGGTGAATCTATGTGCCAGTGTTGTTCCGGGCTAACAGGCTCAGAAGATACCACACCACTGAATGCGTGTTCGGCATCCTGTCCCAGAATATCAGTGATGAAGGTCCACCAGGGCATCTGCTGGTGATCAATTGCAAACTGGTCGGATGTAATGGGGATATCCCATCGACCCGGCGAGCGCTGCACGATCTCCCGATAGCCGGCACGGCTGCCAATACCGATCTTTTTTGTACCCAGGCTTTTTTTTATGTCGGCTTCGATCTCGCGAGACACCTTTAATAAATGCTCAGTTAAAGCGGGCTCGCACAGCCGATGCACCAGTGAAAAGCCATCGCTCTCCAGTTGCGACAGTACCTGCTTATTCTGTTGTTGCTGGTTTGTAAGATCCACTATGCCCCCATGAACTATGACTTCATTTAATATTTTCAGTATTTAGTGCCAGTGCCATCACTCTCAGTCACTGTGGCTCTGCTTGTTCGCTGGCGTCTGCATTTGTTGGGAGCGGTATTTTCCGTTATTTGCTGTCCGAAAGCCATTGGTGCAGTATTGAATGCCTGACATTCAGGGCTGTGGCTTTTCCTATTGAGTGAAGAAGCGATTTAGCAGACGATCGAGGCGTGACGCTATTTGCTGGAGGCGCACGATCTCGATGCAAAGGTAGCGGCTTGTGCACAGCAGGTATTTGCAGTCAGGAATGCCATTCGATTTTAAAAGAAGCTTTTAAGGGGAGTTATATGCAGGAATTTTCTGACCGTGTTGCAGTGATAACGGGGGCAGCAAGTGGGATTGGCCTGGGCATGGCACGGGCATTTGCTGCACGGGGTATGAACCTGGTGCTGGCGGATCTTGATGAGGCCGCGCTCGCCCGGACTGTGTCAGAATTTAGTGAGGCTGGTATAAGAGCGGTCGGGCGGCGCTGCGATGTATCGAAGTTAGATGAAGTTGAGGCGTTGGCGGACAAGGCGATTAAGACCTTTGGTAACATTCATGTAGCGTGCAATAACGCGGGCGTTGGAATTCCAACATCTGCTCGAAGAATGAAACTGGCTGACTGGAAATGGATCATTGATGTGGATCTGTGGGGACCCATCTATGGAGTTAAAGTATTTCTGCCGCTGATAGAGGAAGCAGGGGAAGGGCACATCAATGCCACATCCTCCATGGCAGGCTTGATCTCCAGTCAGATGATGGGTGCTTATAATGTAGCCAAGCACGGTGTGGTTGCGCTAATGGCTGCCACCGAACGTGAGCTTCGGTCTAAAAAAAGCCCGATCACGGCATCGGTTCTCTGTCCTGGCCCGATAAACACCAATATCAGCCGGAATTCTGTTGGATTTCGTCCTGGCAAAGCTAAACCAAAAGCGGATGGTGAGAAGGCAGGCAAAATGGCGCGTAATATTCAGGCTGGCCTGGAACAGGGGATGGATCCCAATGAAGTAGGCGAGTTAGTCGCCCTGGCGATTGCTGAAAACAAGTTCTGGATACTGACCCATCCCCGTTGGGCGAAAGGTGTGCAGAATCAGCTTGATGCTCTGCGGGACGATCAGACCTTAACGCGCGCCTGATGCTCGGGTGACTAGCAAGGCCTGCTGCCTGTCTGGGGCAATGCGGGCTCAATCAGTTGATAACGCCAGTTGCATAGGCCTGAGCAATTTCCTCGTCGGTCAGGCCTAATTCTGCTAACACTTCAAAGCTGTGTTGACCCAGCATGGGCGCAGGTCCTCTGGGACCATTGTCATAACCCCTGATTTTGTATTGGTGACCGGCATAAGGTATGTGACCCATGGCTTCGTGATCTAGGTACTGATAGAACCCACGGTGACCGTATTGCTTGTCCGCCAGCAGGTCACTACTTCGTTGCACGATTCCGGCTGGAACCCCTGCGCTTTGCAAGCTTTGCATTACTGTTTTCGCAGAACGAGACTGTGTCCATTGGGTGATTACAGCATCAATTTCATCGTGTTGATCGAGCCGGTCCTGCAGGGTTGCAGTCGCTTTATGAGCAAAATCAATCTCTTTGCAGAGTGCTTGCCACTGTACATCGTTGTCGACAGCGATGGCACACCACCGGTCGTCTCCTGCGCAGAGATAACAACCCTGTGGCGCCGCATGCCTGGAGCGATTGCCGAGCCTTGAAGCGGACACATCATTGACCTGGAAATCCAGTAGCTCCGGCGCCAGAAAGTGTAGTGAGGTTTCAATCTGGGCTACATCAATGAAACAACCGCGACCCGTTCGGCGCCGATAATCCAGCGCTGCAGCGAGCAGCACCGAGATGAATCTTGGCGCAATGGTATCGGTATAGGCAACCCACGGGCCACTGGGCTTTTTATCTGGCCAGCCGGTTACCTCATAAAAACCTGCCAGGGCGGCAGCATGGTAACCATAACCAGCAAGCTGAGCTGCGGGCCCGGTCTGACCCATGAGGCAGGTGCTGATCATGATGATTTCTGGATTGAGTTTTTGTACCTGCTCATAACCAAGCCCCATACGACCAATTGCACCTGGGGCAAAGCTCTCTATCATGACATCTGAATCGACGATAAGTTTCTTGGCAATTTTGATGGCATCGGCGGACTTCATATCAAGGGTGAGGCTTCGCTTTGAGGTGTTGAAATTACCGAAAAACTGGGAATGGTTAATATCGGGTTCTCCGGCAAAGGGAACACCACCACGCAGTACATCAGGCCTGCTTTCTGATTCTACTCTGACCACGGAGGCGCCATGGTCAGCAAGATATTTGGCTGAAATAGGGCCTACTCCGACCCATGAAAAGTCTGCCACCTTAATTCCATTAAATGGCAGGTTCGTGCTGTCTTTAACAACCGGATAGTGTTTTGGTTCAGCTGGTTGCTGCAGCCATTGGCGAATTTCAACCTCGTGCTGATTCAGTTCTGGTGCTGGGTAACGCACCGATAGAGGTGATGACGATGGCTTACACCAGAGTCCGGCACTGCGCACGGTATGACCATTAGGTAGTTTCTCGGTCAACCAATAGTCTCTTACGTCAAGGTGCTGCAGGGCAAGTAACTCCCTGAGCGTGTTAACCGGAGTGAGTGTAATGCCCTGTTCGAGGCCAAACTGGTAGAGTTCCTGTTTGGTATGTTTGATAAAAAAATCCTGGCAGATTTTTATACCCTGCTTTAAGTTTAGCGGCTGGGCGTTGGGGTTTCGAATGTTCTGATCGTATTCAGTCCAGTTGATATGCCGATAACTGTCGTCGATGACGCCGTCTTCAATCATCCAGGGCAGGCATCCCAGGATCACTTTGGACATGGGCAAGGCAACGATAAATCCATCTGAGGTTGGGTGTACCAGCTCAACAGGATTGGTCATGTTACTCATATAGGAACCAGATCGTTCAAAATCAAATCCCTGAATAGCGTAGGCATCCATCCCGTTGAGCATGGTCCAGGTCATGCTGCATTGCGCCGATACATCGACAAATTGCGCATCACCATCTTTGAGCATCCTTTGATGAGCCACCAGGGCGCCCGCGGCAGCTTCAACACCGGTGTGCCGCCAGACCTGGGGAGTCGAGACTCTTAGCGGTGCTCGCTCCGGTATACCCTGCAGTGAAACAGGTCCTGCCATTGCAGCTATGACCAGATCATTACTGATTAAGTTGGCATGCGGGCCGTCGATTCCGAACGCTGACACGCTGACATAAATAATGCGTGGATTAATAGAACGGGCCTCGTCAAAGCCCATACCGAATTTATCGAGTTCTGATCCGGGCGCAGAGACAAAGATAAAATCCGCTCGACCAATGAGTTCCTCCAGGTCAGCTTTATCATTGGCAGTTGCTGGATCCAGTACGATAGATCGCTTGTTTCGGTTGAATGCGATGAACTGCAGGCTCTTCATGTCCTCAGCTGCATTGGTCATAAAAGGCTCGCAGCGTCGGGCATCTGAACCCTGGGTTGCTTCGATGCGTATCACATCTGCGCCCAGGTCGCCCAGCAACATGGGACCGATCTCGCCGCGTTCATCGGTCAGGTCCAGCACAACATAGCTTTCTAACAAGTGAATTCCTCTTTTTGATACTCAGCGACTGCTAACCAGCGTCTGATACTAACCGACAGTGTACCTATTTTTACAACCCGCGGGACAGCGAACAGTCCATTTTGGCAGGATATCATTGAACCAGCCTGCCTATGACATGGGTTGGCGGGCACGAGGTAATAATCGATTCTCTGAGGCAACGGGTTATGGTTTACTTAACAGCATGAAACAGGTTTCATGGCGTATAAGACTGGCATTCGGTGTGGGTCAATTACCTGAAGGGATAAAGTCAGCTGCCTTCGGCTTCTTTTTGCTGTTCTATTACAATCAGGTTCTTGGTTTGTCAGGGACACTCTCTGGTGCGGCTATTTTTATTGCCCTGCTCATAGACGCGATTAGTGACCCATTGGTTGGCTCCCTGTCTGATGCGACTCGGTCTAGATGGGGCCGAAGACATCCGTACATGTATCTGGCCGCGGTTCCCTTTGCTGGCTCCTTCTATCTGCTATTTGCGCCACCTACCGGCCTGGAGGAAATGGGCCTGTTCTGGTGGTTGACGATATTTTCTATTTTGACACGCACCTTCATGACCTTTTATTCGGTGCCGCATATGTCCATGGGCGCCGAATTAACCAATGACTACGATGAGCGGACTCTGCTGTCGTCTATTCGCATGGTGCTCCAGTTGGTGGGGATGTTCGCGGTACTCATTGGCGGTCCGGTTGTGTTTTTTGCGGCAACGCCGGAATTCGAAAACGGCCAGCTGAATCCAGATGCTTATCCACCTTTTGCTCTGGCCGGGTTTTTCATTATGGTGTTTGGCGTCTGGGCATCGGCGCTGGGCACACATAGTCAGATAACTAAATTGCCACAACCCGGGCCTGATGATATTTTCTCGCCGGTACTGATGGTCAGGGATATGACCCGTGCTTTTAAGATTCCTTCTTTTGCGTCACTGGTCTCGGCTTCGATTATTGCCGGCATGAGCCAGGGCATGGTTCAAGCGCTTATTATCTATACGGGGACTTATTTTTTTGAACTTTCAGCCACGCAGATGACTTTTCTTTTTACCGGTGGGGTCGTGGGTGTCGTTAGTGGCGCCATGCTGACCAGCCCCTTGTCTAAATTCATCAAAGAGAAAAAGCACCTCTATATTGCTGGCCATTGCTGGTATGCCGTATTTACCTCTTACGTTATCATTTTGCGCCTGCTGGATCTGTTGCCCTCGAATCAAGACCCCCTGATTGCCCCGCTCTACATCATAAGCGGGGCAATCTCCGGGGTGGGTCTTGGCGTCGCTGTGACGCTTGGCGCGTCAATGATTGCAGACATAACTGACGAACACGAAAGACGTCACGGTAGAAGACAGGAAGGCATTTATTACGCTGCTGCCTCATTTGCCGGTAAGGCTATTGGCGGTTCCGGTGCCATCTTTGCAGGCCTTATCATCGATTTCGCGGGCATTCCAAAAGGTGCAGCCCCATCAATGGTGTCCGCTGACGCGGTTGTCCGGTTTGGCTGGGCTTTGGGTCCCGCAGTTATCATCCTGACCGCAATGGCCATTGCCTGCATTAGTTTCTATGGGATCAGCCGGGCGCGTCATAAGGAAATACTGCAGGAGTTAAAGACATTAAGGTAGGTAACGGGGTCGCTTAACTGAAAATTACCGGCCTAGGGGTTTTCCGATGAGGCGTTAATCCTCGCTCCAAGCATCTGCACTTTGTATGGAGGCAGCGTAGGGCTTGCGTGCAAACCAAAGAAATAGCACCCCAAGAAAGCCGAAGCAACAGGTCATGATGATCATTGAATAGCGCACGCCCTCGGCACCTGGGAACAGGTATTCATTGAAGGCGCCGGCAAGTGGTGGACCAAACATCATGCCCACAGCACCGGCGAACATATAAACGGCTGCAACCCGGGCGCGAAGGTGCGGTGGTGTTATCACTGGCAGCGCGCCGGCGGCAATACCAAAAGGCGAGTTAACGGCTAACAGCGCCGGCGCGTACAGGATATAGGCCCAGGTTGCTGATGGCGCAATCTGGATGAGCAGAACGCAGGGGATCGTGGCAATACCGCCTATCATCCCGGCAGTGATATTGGCATCATGATGACCGCGTCGCTTGAGCTCTGCAGCAATATAGGCAACTATGAGTGGGCCCATTGGTCCGAAGATTACAAAGATCCATCCGAAAATCTGAGATGCTTCAGCTGCGGGTACACCATGTATTCGAACAAAAAACGTGACACTCCAGAACACGAAAGCGTAACCGGTGAGTATTAGGGAGACAAATCCGAGATGATGCCAAAGCAGAGTGCTGGCGTTGGTTCGATAGAAATGGATGAGTTGGCCAGTGCCAGTCTGAGCTATCTCTGGTTCGTTTGAGACTCGCCGTACGGGTTCGCGAATAAACAGGAACAGGCCCGCCAGCAAAATGCCGGGCGCGCCAACGTAAACAAAGGTCTGCTGCCAGGGCTTTAAAGCGCCTATCAGAGGCAGCGTTAACGGTTCTGCCTGCTGCACGATTTCTAGCACCATGCCACCAATGATAAAGGCAATGCCCGTGCCGACAATGGGTCCAATCTGGAAGATACTAAGCGCCAGGGGCACGTCTTTTCGGGGAAAGAAATCGCCAATAAGTGATGTTGTCGAAGGGTTAAGGGTTGCCTCACCGATTCCTACACCCATCCGGGCGAAGAAAATCTGCCAGTAGTTACGGGCCAGCCCACAAGCAATGGTTAGTAGTGACCAAAGGGCGATGCCAACCGCAATGATTGTTTTCCGGCTTTTCATATCGGCGAGGGTCGCTATTGGCAGAGCAGCCACAGCATAGAATAGTGCAAACACACCGTACAGCCAGCCTATTTCGGTATCACCGACACCAAGGTCTTCCTGCATCGGGCCGACCACAATGGCCACTACCTGTCGGTCAATAAAGGCGATGAGTGAAGCCAGGATGAGTACGAAAACAACAAACCAGGCGTATTTCCTATTCGGATATGGGGTGGCTGGGCTGATAAAAACCTCTGAATTGGTCGTTAAGTAAATCAAGGGTTACTCTCGCAATAAACGGACCCTGAGCGCAAGTACCGTAATAAAAAGACCTGCCTGCAATGCATTACCTGGAATTAAGCCAGGAACTTCGGTCATTCCAGAAAGAAGAAGCGGTCAGACACGCCCGATATTTGTCGGTGCCGTTACTAATGGCTATTTGGTTTGAGCTGGACTGCACTTATTTTCTGGTGAAGGCCCTGTGCTTGCGCACTGTGGGCTTGATTTGCTTCGTTCTGTTACGCCAACCAAGTTGGTTGATGAGATCCATGAGGCCCTCACCTGCAAGCACTAGCCATTGCTTTATGGATGGAAATCTACGCGAGCATTGCCTGAGTCTTTGCCCGGATCAGCTGTTGTTTGGTTACAATAAACTGCTTGAGGGGTATCAACATGAACGCATGTTTGCCCCGTTACCCCGCTGGAGCATAAACTCAACTGAACCTGTACCAGAGAGTTTCAGGAATAAGCTTCCACAATGAGCTTCAACAATGAGTCCTAAGGAGAACAGCAATGATTCGCTCAAGCATTAATGAGCGCGGTGTGGCAACCATTACCATAGACAGGCCGCAGCAGCGCAACGCCCTTGATAGTGCCGCCATGGTTGCTATAGCGGATGCCTTACATGCATTTGAGGGTGATGCAAGCGTACGTGTTGCAGTAATCTGTGGTAACGGCGGCAGTTTCAGCGCAGGTCGAGACCTAAAGGAGGCTGGATCCTTAAAGCAGGATCAGGCCCTGAATCAGCATGCTGCCTGGACTGAGGTGTTTCGACTGCTAAGGCGGTTACGCTTCCCAAGCGTTGCTGCTGTGGAGGGATTTGCGGTTGCTGGTGGGTTTACCCTGGCCATGGGATGTGATTTTGTTATAGCGGAGCGAAGCGCCCAATTCGGTGCCCTGGAAATGCAAAATGGGTTCCCTGCTGCCGTCTGTACGCCGATATTGGCGCGGTTGGCTGGTCCGCGCATTGGCCTGGAGCTTGCCATGTTCGGGGAACTGGTATCGGCCGAGAGGTTGTTTGCTAATGGTTTGATCAATCGGTTGGCCGACGGTAGTGATGGCCTCAAGGTGGTGCTGGCGGAATTTGTAGACCATATCATTGGGCTCAATGCGACTGCGGTTCGGCAGACGCTGGAGACCTATCGCGCGGCGGAAACCATGCCACTTGATCATTCGCTGACCGTCGGTATGCATCTTAATCAACTGCTCGATGCATCCGGTTCTTTCAAACGAGGTGGTGCAGCTTTTGCGGATCGCCAGCGGGGTAGAAAGGAACAGGATGGTGAGACCTAAGCATGATCGGAATTGCCAAGTGAGCTATGTCCACAGAGTTGTTCCGTTTAGTGACCCTGCCCGGGACGCCTAGGCAATGCTGATCGCGAGGCCAACACTGCCTAAAAACGTCCTGTACTGGATAAGCTAGTGGTACATCGAATAAAACAGCAAAGATGGCTTCGGGATTGCTTTAGCAGATCAAGGAAACAAATGAGATTCATTGGTTCAGGTGGGCTTTTGTGTGACAACCTGCTGATTGAAAGATTTTTTATAAAAGGCTTTACTCAATAACGGTTGAGAACGTATCTCCCTGCAGGGCACTTTATATAGGAAAGACAGGCTCAGGAGATGGCAATGGGTTTGACTGAATTCGTGCAGGTAGGCGATTTATAAGGCACGCCGGAAGTGTATTGGCGTAAAGCAGGGATGGTCCAGCCGTGGCCTGCAGGAGAAGCTAAAATGATAACAACGGGATTTGCTTTTATCGCCTGTATTGGTTGCCTGTGCGGCGTTCTGGTCTGGATCGAACAGCAGTATCCTGGGCGCTTCTTTCGCTGGTTCCCGAGTGTGGTACTGGTGATGTTTGGATCAATGGCCCTGTATACACTGGGTTTCTGGGAGATGACGGCCGAAGTTCGCAGTGCTCGCGCTCAGATCAGAGATAGCCTGATACCCGCGATGCTTTTCCTGATGTCGGTTAAATTTGACCTTAGGATCATCCGTAAACTAGGGGCAAGGCTGATCACACTATTACTCGGCTCAACTGCATCGGTCATGCTCGCTTTTATCATAGTTCAGCAGATTATGGGCGGGTTCCTGGGAGAGGAAACACCGTTGACGTTTGGTGTTATGGCTGCGGGATGGACTGGCGGAACACAGAATTTTGTTGCGGTCAAAGAGGCCTTACGGGTCAGTGATTCAGCTATGGCCTATACGCTTTTAATGGGCGCGCTTTGCTATTCAGCCTGGCTGGTCGTGATGATTGCCCTGAAACCGTTTAAATCCCGCTTCAACCTCCTTCTGAAGGCGGATAATGTGGGTTTAGACAGGGTGCTTGAAGAACTCAAAAATACCGGAAATACAGGACACCCTGACTTTCAGGCGCTTATGCTGATGCTGGGCTTGTCCCTGGGGGTGGCTGCTGTCTCGCACACTCTGGGTGACTTGATAGCGGCGAGAGGACTTCTAAATCCCATGGTTTGGGCCATTATCGTTTCATCTCTGGCCGGTATGTTTGTCGCGCCGACCCTACTGGGGAAATTACCTGGTAGTCATGAGATATCCAGTATCATGCTGTATTTTATTGTTGCTCTGATTGGTGCTGAAGTTAATTTAAGTGCGATTTTCCAGGCACCTGCCTATATTCTTGCAGGTTTCATGATTCTGGCTATTCATGGCGCGGTGGTCCTGCTTATCGGTCGACTGCTCAGAGTTAATCTCTATATTTGTTGTATTGCTTCCATTGCCAATATTGGTAGCGCTTCATCGGCTACGGTGGTTGCCGCCGCCTATGACAAAAATCTGGTGCCGATCGCGATTATTATGTCTGTTATTGGTTCAATGCTTGGTTCATTTGCAGGGCTAATGGTGAGTGAAACTATTTTGTGGGTGGGTTGATATAGCGCGGGATCAAAGATTGCTTGGCTCAGTTAAATATGGCGATACCCCCCTATTCAGAACTGCATAAGAAGCGTTGCCTGGATAGCCTGATGCGTCACCGGCTGTCAGCTGATAGGCGTCTGGTTCTGGATTCGCGGTGATCCGGTAGTTCCACTGGCTGCCTGCAGTCGGAGGATAGGCGATTGATGAGAGATAAGCCCATTGTTATGGGCGGCCTCTCTACGGGTGTTATTCGTACTTGAGATGCTCCCGGGCAACGTCAAGATCGCAGGGCGAGTGAACAAAGTCCCGATCTCTCCCCTTGTCGTAGACGCCGTACAGTTGAAATGGGCGGTCGAGATAAACTGGATCCTCAACTAATATCGACAGTTGCATGCGCAGGCCACCATTGGTTAAGCGATAACGTTCTACCACGCGCTTTTCACTGCTGGAATCAATACCTTCGGCAATGCCCCAGGTCGTTGGCAAGAAGTTGGTTGTTTCTACCACCAGTAATTGACCGTCTTCTTCAAAATGACCGAGGGACATTCCCAGAATACCGGGTTTGTTGGCACGAGCCGTGTCGGCATCCAGGTAGATTGTTCGATGCTCCGCATCGATAATTGCCTGTTCTTTTTCAATTTCTATACGATCCGCGTATCGCGTCCAGCGATAGCCATAAACGTACAGTGCCAGGGTAGGAAGCCCGCGACTCTCGCATTTCAAATCAGGATCTACTGAAGGGTCAAAGCTTTCCAGCATAGCTTTCCCCTTCGAAGATAAAGCATAACGACTATAGTCCGGCGCACCGCTGACCAGGACGCTTAGCAGTGATCGCTGATAACTCCAATTGCCGGAAAAGTCTGTGGAAGGTTGGATAGGAGAACTGGGCTTAGAATTTCCACTAGGCGCAGCTGGTATTGACCTGAACGGGTAGAAGCTCTGGCCATCCTCTCGTGTGAATTGGTCTATCAGGCCATTTTTTATATGCTCTTTTCGGTTTGGGCTGAAAACGGCGGTTACCTTGTCTCCTGCTTGAATAGAATCCTTTTTCCAGCCGTGGTTCAACATACCCGATATAGAGTGCCCCTCGAGAACCCATATTCCGAATTTGCCCTGCGTATCCATGCCGGAAACACTGATAAATATATGTGGATTTCTCCAGGTAATTGAGTCGACTGTGCCGACAACCTTCGCCTTTTTGTTGAGGTCAACCGCGGCTCTCGAATGATGCGCTGAGCTACTTGCATTGAACAGCAGTAAGACGGTAAGGCAGCTGAGTCTGAACAACATAATTCCTCCAATATGCCACATGACCTGCGGCAGTCTATCGGTCACCTGGTCCCATAATAAGTATTTCGGATGCTGTCAACAACCGTGCTAGAAGGCAGGCCCAGGCTGATTCAGTAGATTGCTTTATGAGGTCAGAATTACACAAAATTCAGTTGGATAGAGCCGTACTCTCCATAGTCTGCGAAAACGCGGTCTTCTGCCTTAACAGCGATAGGTCGAGTAAAAGAACCTGACAGGATAACTTGTCCGGGTTCAAGACCGATACCGTGTGGTGCAAAGCGCCTGCAGACCCATCGGATGCCATGGCCGGGATGACCCATGACAGCTGCCCCGAGACCCGTGTCTTCAATGTCGTCATTCAGGAACAGGGCTGCGCCCGCCCATTTCAGGTCAATATCTTCCGGTGCCATTTTCTTGCCACCGCAGATAATACCCGCATTGGCAGCATTGTCCGCAATCGTGTCATAGACGTTTCGGGTATAACCGGTTTCGGGGTCAACGCGAAGACTTCGTGCGGAAATCAGCTCCAGTGCGGGTTGAACATAAGCAGTCGCATCCATAACCTGTTCAAGGGATACGTTCTCCCCTGATAAAGGCTTTTTCAAAATAAAGGCAAACTCGCATTCGATTCTCGGATCAAGAAAGTCGGCGGCTGTAATATCAGACCCACTGGCAAATTGCATGGCATCGGTAAGAACACCATAATCCGGCGTGTTGATGTTCATGGCAAGCTGCATGGTGCGTGAGGTAAGGCCAATTTTATAACCGATTACTTTTTCACCATCGGCTAACTTGCGATCAACCCAGCCTTTCTGGACTGCATAGGCGTCTTCCATATCCATGTCGAAAGACAGGGTCAATGCTCTTATCTGCTGGCGCTCTTTTTCCGCCTGATAAAGTTGGTCCGCCGCATCTGCAATCTGCTGTTTGCTTAGCATGCTAAAAATTCCTGTGATTGAACTTAACCTGCTGTTCGAGTTCGCGCATTTCAAAGGATACGGTCACTGCCTGCTGTGCCATTAAAGGAGCCAGGTGGTCGAGCATAAGTTGCCAGAACATTTCGCCTGCCTGCATACGCGTTTTTTGGTCCCGCCCACGGCCGATTTTCATGCTGAGATTAATAAACCCTTTTGCTGGATCTCCATCGGCAACCCGGAAATGCTCGCACTTCATTGCTCTGCTTCTCATGCCCGCCAGCGGGAACAGGTCGGTTTCTGCCGCATGCTCATGCATTTTTTGCATCAGGCCGGGCAGGTCTAGTAATTGTTCTGAAAGGTTTGCTGAGTATTCGTATATAAAATGTGCCATGACTAAAGTACCGGGAATTCGACGTTAATCTGGCCGGTACCGGAACTCCCGAAATAAGGACTGATTACTTTCGCTTTGGCTTTGTACTGATTCCAGCCTAGGGCTCCCAGCAGCATGGCGGTATCGTGCATAAAGCCCTCGCCGTGGCATTTGTCCGCATACTCGGGTAACAAATCGGTAAAACGCTGCCACTCGCCATTTTCCCACATTTCGATAACCCGCTGGTCAAATTCTTCCAGAAATGGTGACCAGACCTTGTGCAGGAAATCATCGGCCATGCCGTTCTGTGCAAAGCGGTGGGAGAGGGAGCCTGAGGCGAATATGGCTACTTTGCCGTCATATTTCTCTTCAATGGCGGAACGCAGTGCCTGGCCTAATGTAGCGCTGTCCTCAAGGTCATGGACAGTGAGCAGGGCTGCGATGGAAACGACCTTGAACCGCTTGTCCTCGTTCATGTAGCGCATGGGCACCAGCGTGCCGTATTCCAGATTGAGGCTGGTATCATCGTGGGCCCGGGTGTGAACCCCGGCTTTTGTGACGGCTTCGGCTATCAGGTGGCCGAGCTCCGGATTACCATCATATTCATAAGGTAGGTTTTTGATAAAGTGGGGCAACTCATTGCTGGTATAAATCCCCTTGAAATGGGCCGCATTATTAATGTGATAACCCGAGTTCACCAACCAGTGTGAATCGAACACAACGATGGTGTCGACGCCAAGTTCTCGACACCGCTTTGAGATCTGATGGTGTCCCTCGATAGCGTGTTCTCGGCAACCCTTGTGCGGTCCATCCAGTTCGGATAAGTACATCGAGGGCACGTGGGTTATTTTTGCGGCGTAGACAAGCTTACCCATGATCAGCCTCCTTAACGACCCAGTACTGGCACATTGTGAAGATCATGGGCGACGCACACGTTCTTCGTTTCCATATAGAAATCAAAGCTGAAATCACCGCCGTCTCGACCCATACCGCTGGCCTTCATACCACCAAATGGGGATGGCAGGTTTCTATTGTTTTCTGAGTTGAACCAGAGCATACCAGCTTCCAGGCTTTTAGCCAGACGCATGGTACGGCCCACATCCCTCGTCCAGACGTATCCTGCAAGGCCATAGGGTGTGTCGTTTGCCAGTTGAACTGCTTCGGCTTCCGAATCGAATGACATGGTGGTAAGCACCGGGCCGAAAATTTCTTCTCTGGCAATACGCATCGAATTATCAGCATCGCTGAATAAGGTAGGGCAGATATAGTTGCCAGCACCCAGGTCTTCCCTGGCTTTGCCACCTACGGCAATCGAGGCACCATCCTCTCTGGCGATATCCATGTAGCTCATCACTTTCTGGAAATGCTCCTGACTGACTACAGGACCCACCTCTGTGTCTGGGTCCAGCGGATGACCAACCCTCAGATTGTTCACACGCTGTTCCAGCGCTGCCATGAACTCCGCTTTAATGCCACTTTGGACGAGTAGCCTTGAACTGGAAGTACAACGCTGACCGTTCAGGCTGTAGAGCATGAAAACAACGGCATCCAGGGCTCGATCAAGATCAGCATCATCAAAGACGATCACAGGATTCTTGCCGCCTAGTTCAAAATGCAGGCGTTTCAGGGTATCAGCGCTTTGCCGCATAATGTGTGACCCGGTGGCACTTTCCCCCACCAGCGCGACTGCCCTGATAGCAGGATGTTGTGTGAGTCGTTTGCCCGCTGTTTCACCAAAACCGTTAACGGTATTCCAGACACCATCAGGAATACCGGCATCTTTGGCAACCTCAGCCAGTAGCATGGCTGTGAGTGGCGCCATTTCAGCTGGTTTGTGTACAACAGTACATCCCGCAGCCAGTGCCGGTGCGATTTTCCAGGTTGACAACATGAAGGGCGTATTCCAGGGCGTAATGATACCCACCGGGCCCACCGGTGAGCGCATGGTATAGTTGGTGTGCGCCTCCTGGTAGAGAGCCTGGCCATTAACGGCTTCTGGCGCCTTGTCGGCGAAAAATCGGAAGTTGTCAGCGCCTCGTAATGCAGCCTGTTTCATAAACCGAATCGGCTGGCCGCAGTCCATGGATTCAACCAGGGCAATTTCTTCGGCGCGTTCGACAATCATGTCGGCAAAATGATTGAGCAGTTTCTTGCGGGTTGCTCCGGGCACATCGCGCCATTCGGCAAACGCTGCCTGAGCAGCCTCGCAGGCCCGATCTATATCCTGCTCGCTGCCGGCAACTATATCGCCCAGCGAGGTGTTGTCGGCAGGGGTCAGGTTTTCGAAAGTCTGTGCCTCGGATGGCACCTCAAACTGACCATCAATAAAATGGCCAGTCACGTTCTCACGGAATCGACGAAGGTAATCTTGCGCCTTTGTAAGATTGTCTTCATAGCCCGTCATGGATTGCTCCTGTTTGGTCAATTTACATAACATGTTAATAATAAAATCGACTAAAGGCTAGTTATACGCCGAGTTTTTTGTGTAATATATATAACAGGTTAAACATTATGATTGAGGCAGACTATGCGATTTCTTTCTTTCAAGACGGCCGATAGTTCGTCGTGGGGCATGATTAACAGTAATGGAGTCATAGACCTGGGCGGCCGGATGGGCTGCGACTTTAAGCAGGCCCTGGTCACTGATCGCCTCGATGAAGCAAAGACCCTGGCAGCTGGTTTGACGCCCGATATCGCCACTGCCGACATAAGTTATCTGCCGCCTATAGCCGGTCCGGAAAAAATCGCCTGTATCGGCGTTAACTATGCAAATCGTAATGCCGAGTACAAAGATGGGTCTGAAGCACCTAAGTTCCCCAGCCTGTTTATGCGAACGCCCGATTCACTGACAGCGCACACTGACTATCTGCTGCGACCGCCTGAATCTGAGCAACTGGACTATGAGGGCGAGATTGCGGTAATTATTGGCAAACAGGGCCATCGTATTTCTGAAGACGATGCTTATGACCACATTGCCGGGTTAACCATCATGAATGAAGGCACTATCCGAGATTGGCTGCGGCACTCGAAGTTCAATGTAACCCAGGGAAAGAACTTCTATCACTCTGGCAGTATAGGCCCCTGGATGGTCAGTGCTGATGAATTTGACGCGTCTATCTTTGAGGATATGCGCGTTAAAACCCGGGTCAATGGTGAACAGCGGCAGAATGATACCACTGCCAACATGATGTTCCCGATAAAATACCAGATCGCCTATATGTCGCAGTTCTTCAATCTCAAGCCAGGGGATATCATTGCCACGGGAACCCCCAATGGTGCTGGAGCCAGGTTTGATCCACCCATTTATTTGAAAGCTGGAGATATTGTTGAGGTGGAAGTTCAAGGCGTGGGTGTCTTATCTAATGAAGTGATTGACGAGGTTGTCTGATGGTGGCTACCGCCGGCAAAGAGCTACGCGGCTTTAGCCGTTCTCTTCCCATGGCGCTGCTTCGAGCACGGGAGGCTGTGATGAAGAAATTCATTCCGTCTTTGCGTGAAAATGACCTTTCTTCCCAGCAGTGGCGGGTAATACGCGCACTGAATGAGGAACAAGGTCTTGATATTACTGAACTAGGTGACCGCTGCTTTCTGTTGATGCCAAGTCTGTCCCGGATTATCCGGAATCTGGAAAAGCGTATACTGGTCACACGAAGCCACTCGGAGGCTGATAATCGACGATCTGTGATTTCACTGACCCTGGCTGGTGAAAAGCTATTTAAGAAAATTGCCCCCGCATCCGTGGAACGTTATAACCTCATCACGGAAAAATTTGGATACGGTAAACTGGAACTGCTTTATGAACTGCTGGATGAATTAATTGAGAAAATTGATGAAGACCAGGCGGTTAATACCCGTTGAAAATAAACCGATACAGAACGACCTAAACCTGGAAAAGCTACTTCAAAGTGAGCAAGGCGAGCACAATATCCAAATTACCTGGGAGGCCCAATGAGTCATAAAAAATCGGATGCCTATCATAAAATCAGTATCCCACCGTCTGCCCAGCCTACTGGCTGCCCTGTCGATAGCGCATTTTCGCCCTTTGATCCGGATTATCTGAACAACCCCTATCCGCAACTGGAACAATTGAGTGCCGAAAGGCCTATTTTTTTCGCGGAGCAACTGGGATATCTTGTTGTCACAGGAATGGACAATGTGATGGAAGTGCTGAAGAACCATGAGGTCTTCTCATCAGAAAATGTCCAGGACCCTGTTTTCCCGGTCTGCGAAAGGGCAAAGGCAATCCTGTCCGCAGACGACTATAACCCTCAGGCTGTGATGTCTAATAGCCAGCAGCCAGAGCATACCCGAATTCGTAAGTACACGCGCGACGGCTTTAATGCGCGGCGTATGAAACTGCTTGAACCCTATATTCGGGAAACCACCGATAGATTACTGACCCAGATTCTTGATCAAGGCGGTCCAGCCGAATTTATTTCGTCTTTTACACACCCGTTGCCCGGGCAGGTCATATTCCGGTTTATTGGCTTTCCTGAAGCTGATGATGAGAAGCTGATCTACTGGACTTCGAATCGATTGATCTTTACCTGGGGTAAGCCCACAGATGAAGAACAGGTAGAGATTGCTGAGAATATGCTCAGGTACTGGCGCTATTGCCGGGACTTTGTTGCCAGTAGAAATTTACAGCCAGCGGATGATCTTGCCTCTGAGTTGCTCGCTGCACACAAAGAAAATCCGCAAGAACTAACCTACCGTGAAGTCGAATCCATTATCTATGGTCTGTCTTTTGCCGGTCACGAAATCGTCAGCAACTTTATCGGTCTGACCCTGCAGAATGTTCTGCCCAGGCGTGACAGGTGGGAAGCCTGTTGCAATGATTTGTCACTCATACCCGGTATGCTGGAAGAAGTGCTTCGCTTTGATTCTCCTCAGATAAGCTGGCGTCGTGTTGCGACTCAGGATACCCGTCTTGGTGGCGTTGACATTCCCAAGGGAACTCGAATCTTTATCAGTCTGGGTTCGGCCAACCGTGACCCGGCGCTGTTCTCAGCGCCTGCTGAATTTAATATTGATCGCGTTAACGCCAGTAAGCATATTGCTTTCGGTTATGGCATCCATTTCTGTTTGGGCGCGCGACTCGCTCGTCTGGAAGCACAGATTGCAATTGAAGCGCTGGTGACGCGTGTTCCCAGCCTTCGCCTGGTTGATAACCAGGACTTTTCGTTTGCCCCGAATATCACCTTCAGGGGTCCTTTAAAACTTTACGCTAAATGGGATGAAACATAATGACCACAGCCCCCCTCAGTATCAGTGAGTTCATCGATCGTGGTAATTTTTCTGCACAACAGATCATGATTGTCGCGCTCTGTCTTATCTTCAATATGGTTGATGGTTTCGATATTACCGCCATGGCTGTGACGGCTCACCAGATCGGTGAAGACATGCAGTTGACTGCTGACAAGCTAGGTCTCGTTTTCAGTTTCTCGCTTGCCGGCATGATGATGGGCGCCATGTTTCTTGCAACTCTGTCTGACATCATCGGCAGGCGAACCATGATTATCATCACATTGTTGTTAGTGGGTTCGACGGTAATACTGACTGCACTGGTAAATTCGTTGCCGATGCTGATCTTCCTCAGATTTGTCAGCGGTCTTGGTGCTGGCGCCATGCTTGCCAGTGTTGCTACACTCGCCTCCGAGTACAGTCCTGAACGATTTCGAGCGTTATCAGTGACTGCGGTAACGTCTGGCTATCCCCTGGGTGCTATGATGACGGGGCTTGTTGCCAGCAGCATTGTGCCTGAATTTGGCTGGCGGGGCATGTTTGCAGTTGGTGGCACGATAACCATTGGTCTCGCGGTCGTTGCATTCCTGCTGGTTCCGGAATCACTCCAGTTTCTGTGTAAAAAACAACCCGAAGGGGCATTGAAGAAGGTCAACAGGGTGTTAGCCAGGTTTTCGGTTCAGCCTTTAACCGAGATGCCTTTAATCAATCAGTCAGACGGAGTCGTCGAAGCTGACCGCCAGGGTATCCTGCAGAAAATGTTGTCGCTACTGACCCCGGAGCTGAAGCGTTCTACCCTGATTTTATGGGCCACCTTTTTCCTTTGCATCAGCACACTCTACTTTCTGATGAGTTGGATACCCAAACTCATCATAGATCTCGGTTACCCCGCGGAGGCGGGTAACCTGGCTTTCACGCTATTTAATTTCGGTGGCGTCCTTGGAATCTTCACCTTGGGGTGGCTAGCATCCAGGTGGTCGCTATCCACGCTGATCAGCATCTTTGCAGTTACTGCTGCGGCACTGATGTGGGTATTCGCTGCTGCGGCATCATTCCAGGCCAGTCAAGCCATATTAATGACGCTTATTTTCGTGATTGGCATCAGTCTTCAAGGTGGATACACGGGCCTGTATGCTGTCGCAGCCAAAATCTACCCTATCGAGATCCGCAGTACCGGTGTTGGCTGGGCGATTGGATTGGGACGATTGGGGGCAGTAATCGGCCCGGGAGTGGCAGGTTACATGATTGCTGCCGGAATCTCGATTACTACCAACTTCCTGACCTTCGCGATACCTATGATGGTCGGTGGAATACTGGCTTACCAGTTGCGCGTCAGATAATGCCAATAGCTGATTAGATCGACATTTTAGCGCTGGCGCGGTAGCCGTGTGTTATCTCTATGATCTTCGGCCTGCGATTAATATTGGCGATGTAAGCGCTGCCGATGGGTAGTAGCCTGATCACGGCAAGCCGATTTCGAACACCCGGCGGACTGCATCAAGTCACCACCAGAGATAAAGCTCGATGAAGCTCGCTAGATTCCAGGTAAGTTTTTTACTAATCAGTTACTGCGGCGCCTGGGATTGTGCGGAATTGATAATTGCCCGCATTGTTGCGTTCGACTCCGCCTCTGGCGGCGTGTCCTTAAAGGTTCTTATATAGGCGTAAATATCCAGCGCTTCCTGATCTGACAGACTGCTTTCTGGATAGTGCGGCATCCGCTGGGTAGGCAAAGGCGGATTGAGTTCGCTACGAGCCCGCAGGAAAATAAGATAGACCGCTTCGCTCATCATGATGCCACTGACGTCATTGGCGAGATTGTGTTTACCGATGCCGTTATAGCCATGACAGGCGTAACAGCCATGGTTGTAATAAAGCGCCTCGCCCTTATCTGCATTTCCACTGATCATTGCCGGTGTGGCCGGGGCCGCTTTCAATACAGTTGATGCAAGAGAGCTCACCACGGAAATCAATAGGGTCGAAATTAGTATTTTGATCATAGGGTTTACCTAGGCTGTGTTAGGACATCGATGAGGTAAGGCTCACCGTTTCTGACGGCATCGATACCCCGTTTTAGAGCAGCAACCATCTGCTTCGGGTCACTTATTGGTCCTTCGCTTTTCATCCCATAGCCCTCGGCTATCTTTGCGAAGTTGATATAAGGATCCCTGAAGGTTGTACCAATGTGGGCCCTGTCTGTTCCCCGACCTCGGACACCTGCCATGTATTGAACATACATCAGCTCCATGTGCCAGGCGCGATTGTTGTGCATGATGATTAGCATCGGTAACTTGTGATGGGCTGCACTCCAGATTGACCCCGGCATATAGTTAAAATCGCCGTCGGCTTGAATATTAATCACGATCCGATCCCTGTCTCTGGCGGCTAGAGCGGCGCCGGTTGATGACCCCAGGCCATAACCCAGTGCAGCTGCAGGGAACTGGCCCAGGTAGCTGTAAGGCTTATCATGATCCCAGAGTTCTCGATGATGACGTCCGCTGAAATGGGTAGGCGAGGCCAGGCACCAATCCAGATCCTTGATCAAAGGCCATAGCTCAGCATACATACGAGCCAGGCTCACTGGCGTGTCATTCCAGCCGGGCCTTTTCTTCTCGATCGCCTGGCGCAGGGATTTCATTCTGAAAACATGGTTTTCTTTAGTGCTCGCCTGCAACCTTTCAGCTATGGATTTCCTGATGCTGGCTTTGAGCTGTTCTTTAACTGCACTAACAATCAAGGGGATGCTCGCTTCTGCATCAGCGCTTATCAAGGTTTCCGGTTTTGGCCCCCGCCTCAGCGTTGGATCCTCCTTCCATCCAAACCGGACACCAGCAACATCTCGTTCAATTAGCGATTTCAGGTCGGGACCCGTTATTGATACCTGTGCGGCGGCTTTTTCGAGTCCCAGATGATAGTCGTAACTGTTGTTGGATCCCGGGCCCACCAGGGGATGTCGCTGGGGGAAGCTCATAGGCCCTGTTGTTGCCGATGTTTGCACCGACGCTGCTACCAGCTCGGCCAGTTCTACTGCGCTGTTAATGCCTTCCGGCGTACGTAGCCGACCAACAGAGATGCGTGGGTTATTCGCCAGTATCAGGTTCTGGGCAATCGAATCTGCCTGTTGCTGACTGATACCACTGATTTTGGGCGGGCTATATATGGGAACCTGAAGATCACCTGCTTCCTGTTTCTGAATTTCTGAGTTTAGAACCACCAGGACGGGTGCGCACGGTGGGGTGATAGTCTGTCGATACGCTTCCTGCAGTGCCAGCAGTGTCTGTTCAAGTGTTTCGGGTTGTGCATCCCATTTGGTAAAGGGCCGTACCAGTGCTGCAATGTCTTCACCAGTATGCACTTTCAGAAAGTTGTGTTCATCATTGCCAGCCAGAACAATCAAGGGCGTCTGTCCATGGAAGGCCTGATAAATAGCCATTGATCCATTCTGAAGACCAACCGTTCCCTGTATCAGCGCGCACATCGGTTTGCCTTCCGAGCGTCCATAGCCATGGGCCATATCGACCGCCGATCCTTCGTGCAAGGCAGATATGACTTCTGGCATGCTGTTCGGCTTGTCACCGTAGTTAATCAGTGATTCCTGTAAACCTTCAAAACTGGATCCTGGATTGAGTGCTACATACTCGATTTCAAGGTCCTTTAACACCTGAACCATTAAGTCTGAAGCAGCTCGCCTTACACTCTGGACCGGTTTAGGCGGTACGGAGCTACCCACTTCCCGCTCCATTTTTTGCTCACTGGGCGGCGTCGATTTCGGTTGGTTCTTATCCGATATTCCGGTACTGCCAGCTAATGCTGCCGGGGCCAGTACCGTTGTGGCACCACCGACAACACTCGCGCCGATAAATCCCCTTCGGCTAATTCGGTTACCCTTATCCGCTGGTGTATTTGTTCGCTTATTTGCCATTGTTCGTGTCCCTGTCTGTGTTGGCACTTCGTTTCGGGTGATAAGTTATTCAGACGTAAATTAGAAGAAAGTGGATCCTGGCAAACACATTTTACCGATCTTAGATGGGTGTAGTGATTTCAGGTTTTTACTCCCCTCCCTATTAACGCTTGCTAGCCTGCCATCATCATAAGAAATATTTGCGCATAAAGCATCTTCGCTAGAATATACGCCTACCCTTGTTAATCTGCCTCGAATTTAAAGGGTTAGCGCAATTGGTAGAACGCAGGTCTCATCCATGAATAATGCCACAGGCAATGCCGATTTCCGGTGCAACGGAGTATACATCCAATGACGGCGTGTCTCCGCCACAGGTTAAATGGGCAGCTGTAGCCGCTATCCATGTCTGTAATTCCATTGAACCAATACCCCCGGCTTGTACGAGAAGGTCTTGGTCCCAGTTCCGGTACTCTTTTAAATTTCCCTTTAGTAGAACATCCAGGAATCGACGATCACTTACCTCATTTAAGCGCATGTCCTTGGCAGTACGTTCGCCACGGGTAATCATGCGGGCCCCCTCATGATGCATGGTGTCCAGTCGCTCTAGCCACTGCTCAGATGTCATGGATCGCGGGTCCTTGCCGCCTGAAAGCTGCCATGCAATGACTTGCGTCTCGCCTTCCCCAAAAGGCGGGTAATAGCGGGTGGGATGATGCGACATGCCCCCTGATGCCAGAAAGAGAACGCGTTTGTCCAGGTTATTGGCAAACTGACCTAACATCTCACCCAGTAGCATGGTCCGGCTAAAAGGTACAAAGGGTTTGGTAATACAGTTAATAAAAATGGGGACAGTGGGTATTGCATCAAGGCCGCCGGTCATTACCTGAAGTGTCTGTGAGAAACCGTGATCGATGATCATTTGATAAGAAACAGCAGGGTCAAGGTCATTAGATCGCAGGTGTTCAACGGCGGCCACAGCAATATCCTGCGGCACATCAACCTTACCGGTGAAACCACCGATATCGGCCGCCGCATTGGCAGCCAGGCCTATGCAGAAAGCAGGCATGTTATTAAGAAAGAAACCGTTGAAGTGATCACAGCCGAAGATGAAGACGAGCTCGGGATCATAATCTTCAACAAACTTTCGGCTTGCTTGAAATCCAGCTTGAATAGTATCCCATTCAAGTGGTGCTTTGTCGAAACAATACAACAGGGGGCTATGAGAAGAGCAGACAAGCGCTGTGGGCATGGAGCCTCCGTTCAGTTTTGTGAGTATTTAACCGCTACAGCGGACTTATTATTTAACACTTTTCCTTATTATGTGATTAACATATAAGTTTTGGCTTCCTGTTCAAACTTGAATGATCTGCTCGGAGATGGCTCAATCCATTAAAAATATTGAAGTATCATATAAATAATTAATATTTTATTAAATGCACTATCTCATATAAGTTGTTTATTAGTTAGCGTGGCAACAAAGCTTGCCAGATTGGCCAGACAAGTAAAAAAGGACACATACACGCGCCACAGTAAAAGTTGTCTGTGGACAAAAACCAACAATGTTAGCCTCAACTTCTCTATACTATTGCTGAGTCCTAACGGTAATACTAACTCAAGGAGTTCCCAATGAGCTTTTTGGCAAAACCTGTCTTTTATGGTACGCGAAATATCAAGGTCCTTACTGTCGTTTTCTTCTTAATGCTTCTGGTGCGGTTCGACAGTGCATACGCCCACCATTCGCACGCTAATCTCGATAGAGAAAACATCCTAGTTAACAAGGGTACCGTCGTTAAGTATGGTTGGAGCATGCCTCATGTGTATATCAAGGTAGATGCGCCCAACCCGCAGGGCAAGATTGTTCGCTACAGTATTGAGATGATACATCCGCCTGGTATGTTGGAGAGGGGCTGGACCAGGAGGTCATTGAAGAAAGGTGATGTTGTAACCTGGAGTGGCGCAAGTGATAAAAATCCGAGCCGGTACTACTCAGGTTTGAATTGGCTGGAAAAATCTGATGGCACCAGATTGACTCTGAAGTTGCACCCTGAGGCTGTAATACCATCCAGAGATTTTTCAGGTCTGTGGTCCAGGCACCTGAGTGTTCCCAAGCGTTATTTACCGCAGGATGACTGGCCATTTACAGCCTTGGCAAAGGAAAATATTGCCAAGTTTGATGGCAGCCAGACGCCGCTAACTGATTGCATCAATCCCGGGCCGCCCAAAGCGACCATCCTGCCCTATCCCATGAAGATTATCCGCAACAGTGATAACACCATGACGATCATCTACGAGGGGAGAAATATTCCGCGTACGATCTACTTTGATAAAAACCACTTGGCAGGGGCGCCTTCAGTGCAGGGTCACTCTGTTGCATGGTTCGAGGGTGAAGAACTGGTTATTGAGACTGATAATTTTATTGCAGATCGCTGGGGTACCTACACGGGGGTCGATTCAAGTGATCAGAAACACCTGGTGGAACGTCTGTCTTTATCCAAGGATGGTCTGGCTATTACAATTGAAATGCTTGTCACTGATCCGGTCTATCTTACCGAGCCTGTAACCATCATGCATAAGGTAAGAAAGCTCGCTGACAGGGAGTTGGTAACGGCGGCTTGCACGACTGAAAGTGCAAAAATGTACCTAACGGGAGAGTAGGAAAAGCACTGTTAAAGTGAGATTACATCCCATCACCCAAAGCAAATTCGGCGACGAAGTTCGCTGGCAATACAACAGGAGTGCCCAGTGAAATTAACAAAAGGTCTTTTAGCAGCCGTTGTATATTTAGTTGTAAGCAGCGCAGCTGCGCACCATGGTGCTACTGTTTTTGATCGGAAGGCATCCGTTGAGAGGACCGGCACTGTCACCCGGTTTATCTATCGCAATCCGCATCTGATTATTAATATGGAAGTGAAAGGGTCTGATGGAAAACCCGAGCTCTGGAAAATAGAAGGTCAAAGTGTAGCTGCTTTGACGGCAATGGGATTTAATCGGGATTCCGTTAACAAGGGCGATCTGATAACGGTCAAAATGCGCCCTCTGAAATCAGGCAAACCTGGCGGCCTGTTACAGGGCCTGGTGGCGTCGGATGGTTCCTCCTATTCAATGGATAGCTCACAGGTAGAAGAAAAATATAAGAAGCAGGACCGAGCGCGCCAGGTGGCACCTAGCCTTGTCAAATATGTGCCGCCACCCGTGGGCGAGACCTGGCAGGTGCGCGAAAAGAAAACGCGACCGAGCCAGTTGCCTATTGTTTCAAAAGGACAATCTGCCGGGGATGATGCTGCCACAGGCACTTCAGCAGGTGCACTCGATCCTGAAAATCTGGCTAGGGCAAGAGCGTCAGCCGCATTTGATATGACGGGGGTATGGCAGTATCGCGGCGAAGATGAGCTCCGGGCTAATTACGGCTCTTATGAATTCAAACCCACGCCGCAACTCACACCAGAAGCGGAAGCTTATTACAACCTATATAAAGAAAAAGCCATTACTGGTGTTCGTTTTGGTGATCCTGCTACGCAATGTTATCCAGCAGGTATGCCGCGGATAATGACCCGCTACGGCTCGTTAATGATGTTGCAGTACCCAACGGCTGTTTTTATGATCTCGCGGTTAAGTAATGAATACCGTGTAATCTACCTAGATGGTCGGGCCAGGCTTGCGCAGAGCAATCTGGATCGAAATTGGGGTGGTGAATCATTGGGCTATTGGCAGGGAGATACGCTGGTCGTTGAAACGACGGGTTTTACCGATGAAAACCACTTGATACAAGCCGGCATAAAATCCGGCAAGAAACTGAAAATTATCGAACGCTATCGCATGATTAACGATAGCAACACGCTAGTCATGGAACTTATCATGACCGATCCTGATCACTGGATTGGTGAATGGAAACATATCAAGTTTCGTGATCGTGTTCTGAGATCCGACGTAAAGGAAGCTACTTGTATTTACACGGATAACCTCTCGTTACCTGGCTGATAAATTCTACCAATGCTAATTAAAAGAAGAGAGTTCCTTCGCGCAACATCAATTTTGAGTTTATCAACCCTGATCGATTCAACTATTGCCAGTGGCTTAGAAAAGACCGAGCGCATGCCAGCGCTTTTTATCGGACACGGTTCGCCATTGAACGCGATTGCCGAGAACCAGCACACCCTCGCCTGGAGGTCACTTGCCAGCAAGGTGACCAGACCGACGGCTATCCTGGCAATCTCGGCGCACTGGCAATCAAGAAATGGTAGCTTTCTAACGAGCAATCCGCAGCAGCAAATTATTTATGATATGTATGGTTTTCCAGAGGCGCTCTATGACGTTAAATATCCAGTGAAAGGGTTTCCAGGATTTAAGCAGGAAATGCTGTCCGAGGGTCTTCAGCAGGGAATCGGTACCACAGTAGACTGGGGCCTTGACCACGGCACCTGGAGTGTTCTGGTGCATATGTACCCCGAAGCCGACATTCCCGTTGTTCAGTTAAGTATCAATGCTGATCTATCGCCGGTGCAGCACCTGAGTTTAGCAAGAGAAATATCGGCGTTAAGGCATCGTGGGGTACTCATTTTGGGTAGTGGGAATCTGGTACATAATTTGCGCCTGCGTAAACAGGAAGCAGCAGCATTCGACTGGGCAGAGGAATTCGATCACATTATCGCCAGGAAGGTACTGCAAGGGAATTTTGCCGATGTCGCCAACTACCAATCACTGGGACAACTGGCCAGCTTGGCTCATCCTACCAATGAACATTTTCTGCCTTTGCTGTATGTACTTGGTGTTGCCAGCCAGAGTGATGCTTTGAGCTGGCACAATGCTACCTTCTACAAGGGTAGTATCAGCATGCGATGTTTGCTGGTCAGTTAATCAGGCCTGGTATTCAACGAACTTGTTAGTGCTGCTTTGGCTTAACTCAGATCAGGAAAGATCAGTCGACAAGTAACTGCCCTCTCCAGACACGCTTGGCGTGAAGTTGTCTGGTAATCTGGCGAATTAGGTTCATCACTACGATGGTAGCATTGCTTCGGTGACGATTTGTCGGACTGATCAGGTTGATGGTTCGCTGTACAGAAGGGTTAACTATTTTTGCAGCATTCAGCTCGCCATTGTTGACGGATTCGTAAATCAGCGACCAGGGTACAACACCACAGGTTACGCCTGCTCTTACTAGCTTGATGAGAGTTGATATGGCGACGGTGCTCGGATGAACGTCTACCCTTACGCCGAGTTTTTTTGCAGTATCAGCGATGGTTCTATCAACATGTTGTGAAACCTGAGGAAACATCAGTGGATAGCCGCTCAGCTGCGAAAATTCAATTTCCTTGGGTAATTGATGATCCTGATTGTATTGACTAGCGAGATAGAGTTCTTCTCGTAACAGGGGTTCTATCTCTATGTTTTCGACCCCGTCGGCAGTGAAGTAAACTAGTAGATCAAGCGCACCGGTATCAAATGACTGGCGAATATCCAGCGTTGTGGATTCATCGATCCTTAGCACGATGTTGGGATAGTGCTTTTTTACTTCTCGAAATAGAGGAACCGACAGAACGCTACTGACGCTGGGTACAATAATAATGGATACTGATCCGCTCGGATTTTGTTCGGCTTCTTTTACAGATTCTTTGGCCCTGGCGACTTCATTGAGGATCGATTTGGCGCTGATCAGAAACGACTCTCCTGTGCCTGTAAGCTCCATGCCTTTGCGGCTTCTGATGAATAGCGCTGTATCGAGCTCTTCTTCCAGGTTCTTGATGCTATGGCTTAGCGCAGGTTGAGCGATGTGCAGGCGCTTGATGGCATTGCTTAAACTCTTGGTTTCTGCAACCGCAACAAAATATTTTAGGTGTCGTAGTTCCATCCAGGCGAGGCTATCATCTCTATAATAAGTGCTTAACACGTATCAATTAAATTGAATGATCATATAATAATTTAATGTTTTATTAAATCAGGTGAGTCAGTTACATTGACCCTTGTCTACACGGGAGGCTGCTCCGGTCATGCAAAGCAGAATAGATTTGGCGTCATCATGACCATGCCTGCTTGTATTAAATTGTGGGGAACAGCATGAGAAAAAAACCGCATCCAACGATAATTAAAGCAGGATAGACTTATGGCTTTTTTAGAATGGCTTGAATACAGTGCCTTTGCTGATTGGGTGGGCACATCGGCCTGGGGTTATCCGATTCTGCTGACCTCCCACTCTGTAGGATTGGCAATAATAGTGGGTATTCTGTTTGTATTGAATATGCGCCTGCTCGGGTTCTTTTCGGATATCCCCATTGTCGGTCTGAGCTCTTTGCTCAAGCTGGCATGGTCAGGGTTTTTGATCAATCTCATATCAGGAATTTCGTTGTTTATCTCTCAGGCAACGTTTTTTGCGACCCATATCGCGTTCCTGATAAAAATCACCGCCATCATTTTCGCTTTAGTTAACGCAGCGTTTATTCAGAGTTTGATCAAGCAACAGGGTCAGTATTGGGACTCGGGAGGTGCAATTCCGGGTCGAGCAAAGGTTCTGGCGCTGGTGTCACTTGCTCTGTGGGTTACAGCAATCATCGCTGGTAGATTAATAGCCTATATAGATTAATTGCTGTCAATAAAGGGAGCAGAATAATGTTACAAGTACTGGTTGATTGGGCTGTCGCAACACCCTTAAATGAGTGGGTGTTGAGCTGGAACTGGACCTGGGTGATACTGGAAATACTGCACTTTACTGGGCTTACTCTGCTATTGGGTGGCCTTCTGCTTATCGATTTACGGTATATGGGTTTTTTAACTCAGATACCGGCAAGAGCCACTCATAAACTGTTAATCATTGTGGTCATTGGATTCGGTATTAATCTTACTTCTGGCATACTGTTTTTCTTTGGGGACCCAGGTCGTTATGCCATAAACATTGGCTTCCAAGTCAAGTTTGCATTGATTCTCCTGGCAGGTCTTAATGTCCTCTGGTTCTATTTAAAGGTCGATAGGAAAATGTATACCTGGCTAGATCCCAACACGCCGCCTGCCCTTGCTAAGGTCATTGCTTCAACATCCCTGGTATTGTGGTTCAGCGTGCTAATCTGTGGTCGAATGATTCCCTATGTTGGCACGGGATAAGGTCAATAAAGTACATGATCAGACGCCAGGGTAAAATTAACGGTCTATTGGTAGCAGTAACACTGCTTTCATTCTCCCTGCTATTTGCGTTGAATGTGTCGGCGCATAAAATTGGCGGTGGTGATCAGGCATTTTTAGAACAGAGCAGTGGCGCTCAAGTCATACCCTATATCTATCTTGGCGCTAAACACATGGTGACGGGTTTTGATCACCTGCTATATCTGGCGGGTGTTATTTTCTTCCTGTTCCGGATTCGTGACGTAGCTGTGTTTGTCAGCCTGTTCGCCCTGGGGCATAGCATTACCCTGTTATGGGGGGTGCTGGCAGGCTGGCATGTCAATCCTTATCTGGTGGATTCAATAATCGGGTTGTCGGTTGTTTATAAGGCATTTGAAAACCTGGGCGGCTTTCGTGCCTATTTTGATTCATGGTTGGATACGCGGGTTGCTGTTTTTCTGTTTGGGCTGGTCCATGGCCTTGGCCTGGCGACTAAGTTGCAGGATTTGAAAATCTCCCAGGATGGTCTTATAACCAATATGATCTCTTTTAACGTGGGAGTGGAACTGGGACAACTGGTTGCGCTGACTTTTCTAATTATGGTGTTTGGCCTGTTGAGAAGAAGTAATCAGTTTCAACGTAATACGATCCTGGCTAATACACTATTAATGATGGCCGGCTTTGTCCTGGTGGGGTATCAGCTAACCGGTTACCTGATACTGCAAGGATAATTAATATGTCTAATGAAAATGTTCGCGTCTCTAAAGATAAGTTGATCAGAAATACGGGTGTAGCAGCGCTCGTAGCTATAACGTTACTGCTAACGATTATACTGCCAGCAGAATTTGACATAGATCCGACGGGTGTAGGCTCAGTCCTGGGAATCAGCGGACTTTCACACCAGGCTGTGGTAGAAGGTGTTAACTCTGAGACCGGAGAGAACGCAATAGGGGGCCCCAGTCCACTGCATATTCATCACCAGCCACCGCTTAAGTTTGTCGATGTGGATTTGGTACTTGAGCCCTATGGGCAGGGTGAATTCAAGTTAAAAATGCAGGCAAATGCCGAGCTGTCTTACCTTTGGCATAGTGGTACCGATCTGGTTTACGCTGACCTTCACGGCCACACGCTAGTTATGGGAGACGAAGGTGAAGAGGAAATAGTTGTCAGGTATCTGGAAACACAGGAAGGCACGGGAGAATCAGGTCAGTTCCATACCCCCTTCGGTGGTGATCATGGCTGGTACTTTTTGAATCTGGAAACCCGACCTATAAACATCAGAGTGCAGATCAGTGGGAACTTTGATAGTCATGAGTATATTGACATAGGGCCCCAGATTTAGACCATCCTGGCATCCACCAAGTAATGTTACTGGAGAGATATAAGTTATGTTTCATCTATGGTTATTTGTAAGGATTCTAGCGATTGGACTGGTTCTAGTCGCCTCTGCTAGCGCCAGATCTGAAGCGAATTCTCATGCCGCCCTGACCATTAAGGAAGTGATGGAGTCCATTATAGTCCCGGCATCAGACACGCTATGGGCGGCAGACGACCCTCAGACCGAAGAGGAATGGCAGGTACTTGAGGATGCGGCTATCAGAACCATTGCAGCCAGATATCTGATGGATCTAGGCGGTACGGGCCCTGACGATAACAGATGGGTCAAGGACCCTAACTGGCAGGTTTTTTCCAATGCCTTGGATAAGGCGGCAAGAGATTCTCTTGAGGCAGCGCGCGACAAAAACATCGACAGACTTCTCGATGCGGGCTATGAGCTCTACCCTCCCTGCGAGGGCTGCCACCTGATATTTAACCCAGGCGTTGTCAATCAGTGATATCCTGCGGCCAGCAACCAGGGAGATAGATTTGCAATTCAAAGATAGCCCAAGCAGTTATGGCTGGGTTTCTATCATGCTGCACTGGTTAACTACAGGCATTGTCCTGACACTTTGGTTCATTGCTGACTCTGCTTCAATACTGGATACCCAGCAGGAACAGCGACAGCAGATCAGTCTGCACATTTCTATTGCTGCCAGTGCGTATGTATTTCTGTGGTTAAGGATAGGCTGGCGTATAAAAAGCAGGCATCCAAGGCTAGACAATCAAAGTGATCTGGATCACAAGGTCGCGAAGTTGGCTCACTCCGTGCTGTTACTTGCAATTGCAGTGCTACTGCTGACCGGTCCGCTAGTGGTCTGGTCCGACGGTTATGAAATCGGGGTATTTGGCTGGATTGGCATACCGGGCCCTTTTGATAGGCACCCCGTTCTCCATGAAATATGTGCAAGCGTGCATGGCTACAGTGGCTTGACCGTCATTGTGGTAACGCTAGTGCATGCCGCTGGAGCGCTCAAACATTTAATGTTTAACGATGATGATGTGTTTCTACGTATATTCACACCTAAGTAGAAGAGAGCTTTGTCTGCACCTATGAAGGTGGTCTGATCGCATACTGCCTAGGTGATATCGATTTGGGTAAAAAGCAGGGAGAATCTGAAACAGTTCAGGCTTTTTACTCTATTTGATAAAGCGTGGTAATGCAGCAGGTCGTGGCGAAAATCGGTATGGGAGCGAAGAACCAGATTTCTCCAGTCTGCTCTTCGGTGGCAGCAGCAATACAAATCGATGTGCGAACTTCGTATCCCCCAGGTCCAGCTTGCTGATAAATCGCTTCATCTGTATAAGCTAAAAGAGGCTCTTTACGCTTATTGATGAGGTGGTTAATCATTTCGTTATCCCAGCTTTCATTGATTTTCCCGGAGTCTGGTGTGCAGGGCCAGTGAGAGGTGCCGCCTGTGCCAATCAGAGCAATTCTCTCAGGCGCAATATCGATTGCCTTGCGCAGTGCTTTGCCCAGCTCCCAGGTTCGGCTCAGCGGGCTGAAGGGTGGGTTCTGGCAGTTAATGTTAACGGGGATGATGGGAATCTTGTAATCGGGCGTCAGAAAGTGAAGGGGAACCACCATACCATGATCAAATTTCCATTCCTGGGCGTAACTGACGTCAACGCTTTGCAGGACCTGTTTGATAATTCGTAGTGATAAGCCTGGGTTTGCGGGTATTCGAGTGCGGGGAATCTTAAGCCATTCAGGGTCTTCAATGGGACCCTCATATTCATCGGCCATACCGATTGCATAGGTTGGCATGTTATCCATAAAAAAGTTGGCGAAGTGCTCCGAGGATACCATTACAATAGCCTGTGTATCTGCGTCTTCAATTGCCTGGCGTTGCCGATCAAAAGCTTTGAGCAGCTGTTGCCTTATCTCCGGGTCGGCCAACTCGCCTCGGGACGTGATGCCGGGTGAGTGACAGCAGGTACCAGCGTACACCAGACTCATAATTTATCCTTAGGTGGCTCCCTTGCCATCAATCATCGCATAAAGCCCTTTACGAACTGGACCAAAATGTTCTACACCGTCACGCATGGCCTGAATATATTCCGGCCAGCTGTAACCGTTCATGGTTGCATAGTGCATCAGTAACTGGCCGTTAACACCGAGCACATAGAGCAGGCCGATATCAGGTTTTTTTAGTGCTGAAATCTCCTCTTCCGACAGAGAATACTCATCCAGAACGGTATTTTGATCTGAATCGAAACGCTGCTTGAGGGTAGGGTCTCGGTTTAGTTTATAAAGCAGCTTTTGTACATAGTAGAGGCTCATAGAAAAGATTTCCTCATACTGTCCTCACTCCCAGGGAATCTCATAATTGCGGTCCTGCCGTTCAATTGCAACAACGCGTTGCACCGCTGGACGCTGCCACACCCGTTTCGCCAGCGCATCCCAGCGGGATCGTTCGGGTACTGATGATACTCGCTCGTCGGTAGTCCATAGATACATTACAAATAAGTAGGCGTCGGCAACCGAGAACGCGTCTCCAAGTGCCCATGTCTGGTCACCCAGCCGCCTCTCAATAATGGCTGTAGCTTTGGCCAGGTTCTTTACGCCCTGGGCATTCACAGCCAGGCAGGTCGCGTTATCCTCACCTGCGTATACCGTCGAGCGAAAAATTGAACGCACGTAGGTGTGTACACTGCTGGATAGGAAATTCATCCACTCATGGGCGCGGTAACGAAGCAGGTCTCCTGGGAGAGGCAATAGTTTCCCCTCGGGAACCTGGTCACCCACATAGGTGAGAATGGCATGGGTTTCGGTTAGTGTCTGTTGACCGATGCTTAGCGCAGGAACGGCACCATTTGGATTGGTGGCCAGATAAGCGGGCGAATGATTCTGTTTGCTGGGCAGATGCACTATGCGGCGCTCATAATCCAGCCCGGACTCCTCCAGTGCAATGTGCACAGCCAGCGAACAGGCCCGAGGGAAATAGTAAAGAATAAGAGCAGGTACAACTGACATTGACGGCTCCTAGAAAGCACTTCTTGTTATAGGCTGATAACCATTGAATAGCAAAAAATTCATTTTTACAAGAATGTTTAGACGCTGGCGACGAGTTTATAGATCAGCGTGTATTTGATGAGCAAGTGCTGCATCGGTGCTTCTTGCCATGCTTGCCAGACAGCCGTTGCCTCGTACTCCCAATGCAACTCGACTGGGGTAATAGCGGAACAGTTTAAGGCCTGACGCGATATTGTAAGCCCCGCGTTAAGGTCAGATCCGTTTAGTTTTGGATTTCTGCCTTGCTACACGCTACCTCCCCAGAATCATTCGCACTGTTTATCTGTTTACGATGCTTCGAAGGCATCCCAGCTAAGCGTCAGCTGTAGAAGAAGGACGTGCCTTTCGAGTCGCTCAATATGTAGCGATAGTCGCTCTGCCAGCTTTATAGCCAGTCATTGATAACATCGTACTCAGGTCAGGCACTTGAAGTGCCTATTTTTATTGGCATAATCGTGCTGTGACCCTGATTTCAAATTGTGCACCTTCAATGTTGAGTTCTAGGATTCCGATGGCGGTCCAGGATGGCCAGGGCTCACTGAGATATCCATCCCGAATGGCCATCAATGTTGCCAACTGGTGCTGTAATCCAATATGGCAGGTGGTGCATTCCATAAAGTCTGGATAGGCAGCGTTTACTTTATTTAGCAGGGCACCCACTGCAGTCCAAGCATATTGTAATTGGCGAGGGAGAGGCCTGTCCAATATCTCTTGCATTGAGATTCTTGCGCTATGCTGTTTTATGAAAAGGTCTTATGAAGAAGCCATACTGGGCACTAGAAAACGCTGCCTCATCCTATGTTTTTAGTTTGGCAGGCAGGGATTTCCATGGACTGAGAAGCCCAAGCCTGGCTACTTTTTGTCTGATATCCTCACCAATGAGATAAAGTGCTGGAACCATAAACAGGGTGACAAAGAGTGCGAAAACAACGCCAAAAGCGAGCGAAAGTACTGCGGGTTTTAGAAATTGAGCATCGGTCGAGCGCTCGGCCATAATTGGCATCAGGCCGACAAAAGTAGTCAATGAAGTCAAGACAATGGGTCTGAATCGAGATATGGTTGCTGCGCTTATTGCCTCAATAGGACCAGAACCCTGGTCCCTCAACTTGCCTATGTAATCAACCAGTACTAGATTGTCATTTACTACCACGCCGGCTGCGGCACCAATGCCGAAATAAGAAAATAAAGCCATGGGGACACCAAACATGAGGTGTCCATAGACAGCACCCATGAAGCCAAATGGTATCGCTGTCATGACTAGCAATGGTAAAAAATAAGATTTAAAGGCTACCGCTATTAAGGCATACATAGCAAAAAAAGCGATAGCATAGAGAGCTTTTAATTCGTTAAAAAAATTCGCTTCGCCTTCCAGCTGGCCGCTTCGACCCACCACCAACTCTGGATATAGTTTCTGCAGTTCTGGCAGAAAATGATCGTTCAGTTGTGTATCAATATCGTGTGCCAGTTCTTCGGCAACTTCGGCACTGACCCGAACCATTCTTGATTTATCGCGCCTCTGGATGCGTTGTACGCCTTTGGTTGACTCGATGTTAACTACTGATAGCAGAGGCAACTCTCTTCCATCTTGAGTTCTGACCCTGAAATTCTTCAGACTCTCGAGGCTGTTTCGGTCTGCTCTGGGATAACGAATCATGACTTTTATGTCGCCATCTAGTCGAGAGAGCCTTTGTACCTCTTCTCCATAGAAGGCCTGCCTTACCTGTTTGGAAACATCAGATAGCTTAATGCCAAGCGTTTCCGCGCCTGGGACCAGGCTGAGGTGTAATTCATCTATACGCCCTTTGAGGTTGTCTCTTACAAAATAAGTACCCTCGAAAGTGTGTAATTTAGTTTGCAGTTTTAAGCTGGCCTCTCGAAGCAGGTCCATATTCCGATGTTTGAGAATGTAACTCAGGCGCGGCCCGTTATTCATTAGGTTATAATTAATTTCTATATTATCCGCATCCGGCACATCACCCACCAGTTGCCTTAACCTGGTAGCTGCCTGTTTTGCAGTGAGGTCTCTTAACTCAGGTGGCGCCAGTTTTATAATTGCAATAACGCTGTCTCTTCTGGATCGTGTGTACCAACCGTCAATGATCTTGCCGGACCCTTCATTGAGTAGCGCGGCTTCTTCAACTTCGCGAATTAGTTCGAGCTCAGCGCGTTGCAACTGATTGAGTACCTCGAGGGCACGGTCATAATGAGTTCCAGCGGGTAACTCAACGTTCAGATAAATACTTTCGTTTTCGACTTCGGGCATAAAGTTAAACTTGACCCAACCGTTATTGAATAAGCCCAGGCTGACGATAAAGCATGCTATGAAAACGGCAACAGTGACATATCGATGCTGAGCACATAACAGAACGGTTCTGCGGTAACGATTATTAGCAAAGTCGATGATTCCCAGTTCTATTTTTTGTCGCCATTTAGAGAATATATTAGTTGCAGCTTTATTTTGTAGATTCCTGAGGTGTGAAGGTAGAATCAGAAAGGTTTCAATCAGTGAAACTGTTAGAGCAAGCGTGATGACGATAGAAAACTGTCGTGCAACCTGGGCATCTGTACTTGATAGAAAGAACCAGGGAGAAAAGGCAATTATTGTTGTTAGTACCGCATACACAACGGGTTTGCTAACAGCGTTAGCGCCTTCAATCGCAGCTTTGAGTCCTCCCCCAAGGTTGTTAGAGTGCTGATGGATGCTTTCTCCAACGACGATGGCATCGTCAACAACGATGCCCAGAACCAGAAGAAATGCAAAGGTGGAAAAAATATTCAGCGATACGTCGTTGGCTGGTAAGAAGGCAAAGGCCCCCAGGAAAGCAACAGCAATTCCAGCGGTTACCCAGAGTGCAATGTGCGCGCGCAAAGAAAGCAGTAGAACCACAAAGACTAGAAAAAGTCCTAGAATGGCTGATTCTCCAATGGTACTCATGCGACTTTTGTAAATGTCAGCTGAATCAAACCAGAGAGTTAAATTGACACCAGCAGGTAGGGTCTCTTGTCGCCGTGCCATCCATCGCTTGATTTCTTCTGACGTTTTCACCACTTGCATGTTTTCCATTGCAAGTACCTGAATTAACACTGAAGGTTGACCATTTATTGAGGCATAAATTTCTTCGTCTTCAAAACCATCGACAATACGTGCGACATCTCCTACTCTGACAGCACCACCATCAGCCAATTGTCTGATGATGATCGCACCAAAATCTGCTTCCGATTCAGCCATGTTTCTTGCCCGGAGCAACACATCGCCCGCGTTGGTTCGAACTCTGCCTGATGAAAGATTGATGGAACTGCTGCGAATAGCAGCAGCAACCTCGGAGAAAGTCACGCTGTATCGGCGCATCGCTTGCTCTGATAGTTCGATAGCGACCTCTTTTTGGCGAATTCCAAACAGTTCTACGATGGAAACATAAGGCAAGGCGGCTACTTCGCTGCGCAGATCTTCAGCTAAATCGTTTAACTGTCTCTCGGTAAGGTTTCCGTGTAAGGCGATTCGAACGATTTCATCCCGGTATATCTGCCTACGAATCTGCGGCTTATCAATATCTCTTGGAAAGCCATTAATGGAATCTATGGCACTTTTAACTTCATCAACGATTCGAGAGATATCATCCATCGCATGAGTCACTACCTCGACCCTGCCAAACCCCTCCTCGGCAAAGGAATAAATACGTTTTATTCCGTCGATGCCTTGCAAGGCATCTTCAGCGCGAAAAAGAACCTGCTCTTCGATTTCCTGCGGTGCAGCACCAGGCCAGGAGATGTTGACTTCGACACTGTTATCTTTGAAGAGCGGAAAAGCTTCTCTTTCCACATTCTGAAAGCCAAGCAAGCCTGATAGCAGGATGCCAATCATCAGGAGATTTGCTGCTACAGGATTTTCTGCCCACCACGCTATCAGAGGACGCACTATTCAGCCTTTTATGATTTGAGTGGATTTTTTATCAAGCTCAGAATCAATTTTTTTTGCATTAAGGGCTGTTGATTGGTGCTGAACCGGCATGGCCTCAAGTGTCATCCCTTGAATTGGATTGCGAAGAGATGAAATCACTACCTGATCTCCTATCATTAATCCTCGGGAAATTGCCGCCTCAGTGTCCGAGCTATATGATACTTTGACGTTTCTAATCTCAAGTTTGCCAAGACTATTGACTACATGAACCTGGTTTCCCGCCCTCAGGCCTTGACGTGGAATAACCAATGCATCTTGTATTTCCCGACCAGAGATTTCAGCATCGACGAAAAGTCCTATCGCCAGCGGCATCCCCAGGATTGATGCACCCGCACCATAGGGCTCCTTTACTTCGACCAACCCATATAGTGTCCTGGTCGCACGATTGATTGCGGCATCAAGCCGGTTTAACCTGCCATGCCAGGTGTGCTTTTGTCCTGCAATTCGAGCACTGAGGATGACAGGCAGTCCCTGTCCAGTCTGTGCAACATAACCAATGGGCAATCCAAGGGAAGCAAGTTGGACATCACTGAAGGCTAGTCGGATCTCAACCTTATCAATGCCGAAAACTCTGCCTAGGACCGTTCCCGGCGTTACATACTGCCCTATCGATACATTTCTGTTAATAACTCGACCGTTAAAAGGCATCGTTACCCGGGTTCGCGAAAAATTGGTTCTCGCCTTTTCGAGTTCAGCAGTGGCAGCTTTAAGTTGTGCAAGGACTTGATCCAGTTGAGGTTTTTTGAGGGCTAATTCTGATGGTTTGTGAACCTGTCGAAGTTGGTGTTTTGCAACGTCTGCATCTGCTTTGGCTTTTTGGACCCACACTTTGGCTTCAGCTACGCTGGCTTCGCCTTGCAATACGGCGTATTGATAATCGGTTTCATCAATGCTTATTAACGATTCGCCTGGGCGAACCCTGCCGCCAGCAACAAATTCTTCTGAAATGAGTGTAACCCTGCCTGCCACCTGAGCCACCACATCGACTTCTGTTCTAGCTTTAACTTCCCCCTGAGCAAATATCTTCGGTGGTAAATTGAATTTGCGAACGGGTTCTACAAATACGCTGATCGCTCTCGGCTTATCCTGTTTGGTTGGGGGTTCTGGTTTAACGGCTTGCAAAAAAGCGTAGATACCTATTCCTGCAGCAATGATGCTGAGGGGTATCAGAAATTTCATAATCATTTAGTACTCGATTCTCAGATGTCGGTGGCTATAAAGTCTTTTCGAATCTAACCCTGCTTATCCCTGTGTTCATTCGGACAGGGAATCCGCCATCCAGGAGACGAGAAATTACCGTGTGGCTCAGGTTTTTCTTTGGGTTGATCGAATAGCCATTAATAGGTGAAAGATTATATAGCCTATTGATATTGGTTACTTACGCTTTACCGCTGTTATGCGGCAGTTCATCGCATAGTCTAGAGACTCCCAGGGGAATAACGGCGATTTGGAAGATTCTCGGATGGTAGTGGACACCTACCAGAAGTGCTATTGTACTGTTCAGGTTGATAGATCCAAAACGAAACAGATAGCACCTGAACAGCGTCAAGGTTAAGAATGTCGGTGATTCCAACTGCTTCGGTTGAATGGACCAATGCTATTGGCGCCGAGCCGTTGACTGGCGCTTATAGGGTGATATTTTAGCAGGCATGTTGTTCATGGATAGCCAAAGACTTACACCATCAATTCAACCCTCTCCTGCTGAACAGGAAGGTACTTACAAACTTCTGCCCTTCATATTAAAGCCAGAGAATATTGCCCGTTTTGAATCGGGTAAGGTACTCATTGGCGACCGGCGCAAATATCCTTTCGAGCAGTCATTTGTCAGCTGCGATAATATTGACGATGTAGCCAGAGCGATTCAGGATATGGTTACCCAGGGCAGTGGACCCTGGCTTGCTGCAGTCAATGCATTGCGATTGCTGACGTGCAGACATAAAGCGGCGCTTAGCGCCAGCATAAAGCGGCGCGCAGCATTGCTCAAGGCGCTTGGCCAGGCCCGAGCGGCATTAGTAAGCACTCGTCCGACCAATACGGCGATGAAACAGCGCCTGGATCAGATTATCTTTATTGCCGAAGAGGCTGTGACTAAAGGTGACGATGTGGATAAAGCCGTCGCTGGGGGCATAACGGCGATGCTTCTGGACATTTTTGATGACTACACCCTGCGAGCCAGGGCTATGGCAGATCAGATCAAAGATGGAGAGGGTATCCTTACCCACTGTTTCGGCGAGGCCGGTTTTATACTGTCGCTCGCTTTTGCAGCCAGAGATGGTAAAGATATTACGGTCTATAGCCCGGAAACCAGGCCTTATTTTCAGGGTGCAAAACTCACGGCGCCAGCCATACGGGAGATGGGCATTAAGGTCAATCTGATTACGGACAACATGCCTGCACATTTCATGTCGGAGCAGAAAATCCAGAAGTACATTACCGCAGCAGATCTAATCACCCTAGACGGCCATGTCGTAAACAAAATTGGCACCTATCAGAACGCTATTGCCGCTCGTGCCCATGATATACCTTTTTTTGCATTTGCCTGGGGCCGGGATGAGCGCAAGAAAAGCCGAGATGATATCGTGATAGAACAAAGAGATCCGGCAGAGGTAAAGCTTGCCTTAGGGACTGCTACGACGATTGATATTGTACAGGCCTGCTATCCTGCCTTTGACATCACGCCGCCAGAATATGTTTCCGGCGTTGTTACTCTGCAGGGCATTGTTAGCCCTTACGATTTGTCTGGTTTACAAAAATGGTAATTAACTAGAAGGAATCATTATGCCTGCCGCAGTTATTGGTGGTACTGGAATCTATAGTCTTGAAGGCGTTGAAGTTGACGCGAAGCAGGTCGAAAACCAATATGGAATAGCACAGATTTATGTCGGCAAAGGTGAACATGAAGATATTATTTTTCTAACCCGGCACGGCACGGATCATTCTACGCCGCCGCATAAGATAAACTATCGTGCCAATATCAGGGCAATGAAGGATCTCGGGGTGCAGCGCATCCTGTCTACCTACGCGGTAGGGTCTATTTCAGCTGATTATCCTGTGTCTGAACTTGCTGTGCTTAGAGATTTTCTTGACTTTACCCACGGCCGGAATTTTACTTTCTTTGACCAAATTGACGAAAGTGTAGGCCACGTTGAAATGAGCCAGCCATTCTGCTCGGTTATGAGTGAGTGCATGTTGCAACTGGGTGCTAAGCATGACGTCAAGGTTCATGACGGTGCAACTTATGTGGCGACCAATGGTCCGCGATTTGAGTCTCCGGCAGAAATCAGGATGTATCACCAGTTAGGTGGACACGTCGTGGGGATGACCTGCTGCCCTGAGGTTTACCTTGCAGCTGAGCTTGGCATGAGTTTCGCGGCTGTTGCTCTGCCCATCAATCTCGCGGCAGGCCTGGAAGAGAAGATCACGCTGGTTGGCGGTAACATCAGTCAAGTGAGATCAAACATGGTCAGCCTGATGCTGGATGTTCTTCGGCAGACAACGGATACACAATGCGTACCGCCAGTTCTGTTATAACGCGTTGTTGCTAGTCTAATCGCGCAGCCCATTAATCATTTGCAGGAAACCAGCATGACGGGGAAAAAAGTAAAGCCAGAACATGGTATGGGTACCATCGTTAACCACGTGGGAGAGGGCAGTCATGACAAACACGCCCATCTCATGCCTATTTATCAGACTTCAACCTTTGGCTTTGACACGGTGCAAGAGGCAGGTGATGTATTTGCTGGCAAGAAAAAGGGTTATGCCTATACACGAACCCACAACCCGAATATGGATCATCTGGCAAACAAGATCGCTTATATGGAAGGTATCGATCTGATTCGATCACAGCCTGATATTGATCCGTCTGAACTTGTGTCAGGAAAGGTAACCTCTTCAGGTATGGCCGCGACCTCGGCGGCGGTGCTGGCAAAAATTGGCAGTGGCGACAAGGCCATTGTGCAACGCGGCTTGTATGGTAATAGCTTCAAGTGGTGGTATGAGCTCGCTCCCCGTCTTGGCATAGAGGTGGTCTGGTTCACTGATGTCAGGCCAGAAAGCCTTACCCGGGTAATTTCTGAAAATACTGATGCAAGAATGATTTTTCTCGAAACACCTTCAAACCCGAATATTGAAATTGTGGATCTGGCACATCTTGTAACGATCGCGCATGCACAGGATATCTGGGTTATGGTTGATAATACCTTCGCCACACCCTACCACCAGCGCCCGCTAACCTTCGGTTGTGATGTAGTTCTACATTCCACCTCAAAGTATATCAGCGGTCATGGCCAGGTTATCGGTGGTGCCATCGTTAGCACCCACCTTGATTATATGGCCCCCGGTGGTAATGGCGTTGGTCTGACCTATAAAATGCTGGGGGTCGCGCCAAGCCCTACAGATACGTCGCTGATAAATGTTGGCTTAAAAACCTTTGAAGTGCGGATGCAGAAGCACGCTGACAATGCCCTGGCGGTGGCCACCTGGTTGCAGGAGCAAGCTCAGATCGAAGCGGTGTTCTATCCTGGTCTACCTGATAATCCTTATCATGATCTGGCAAAGCGGCAGATGATCAATGGATTCGGCGGCATGGTGTCATTTAAGGTTAGCGGTGGTTTAGAAAATAGTATGATATTTACCAATGCTGTGACCATTCCAACGCTTGCCGTGAGCCTGGGTAACGTGGATAGTCTGATTCAGCATCCTGCCAGCATGACGCATAGTGCGACACCCAGAGAAGAAAGGGAAAAAGCCGGTATTGCGGACAATACAGTGCGGCTTTCTGTTGGTATAGAAAATATCGAAGACCTGATTGCTGATCTGGATCAGGCGATACAGCAGATAAGGTAATATTGCTGGATTGATCTAACTGTTGCCGTCAGTTTCAGTGCTATGAAATAAAAGAAACCCTGCGGGCTTTACAATGAACCAACCAGTTGAAGGCAAGGTGTTGAAGTTTTGGGACCTGATGAGTATTTCATTAGGCCAGATTATCGGCACTGGTGTTGTTGTTTTAACTGGGGTCAGCATTGGCATGACTGGCCATGGAGCCCCCTGGGCCTTTTTACTGGCGTTAGGGATTGTTGCCATTCCCACCATATGTATCGCTGCCCTGGGTTCGGCTATTCCCAGCACGGGTGGCAATTATACCTACGTGCGAGATCTCCTGGGCAGCAAGATTTCTTTTTTCTATCTGGCGCTGCTGCTGGCAGGGCAGGTGATACTGTCAAGTTATGCGATCGGCTTCGCAGAATATGGCGACGCATTGGTGCCTGGGCTGAATATGACTTTGGTTGCTGCAACCATCATGCTGCTTTGCTTTATCGCTAATTTACTTGGGATTAAAACCGCCGCACGATTTCAGAGCGTGATGGTTTTGGGTCTGCTCGCAGCATTGGCTGTGTACATTGCGCTTGGTCTTACACACGTTCAGGATTATGCGCCTTATAGGCAGTTGCCCACAGTCATGCCAAACGGTTTTGGTGGTTTTTTCGCTGCAGCATTTTTGCTGCGTCTCAGCCTGATTGGCTCCGAGTTTATATCTGAGTTCGGGGATGAAATGGAGAATCCTGGCAGGATGATTCCCCTGGTGATGGGCATCTCTTTGCTGGTTGTCAGCCTGCTTTACATTCTTATTGCGGTGGTGGCCACTGGCGTGCTGCCGCTTGACCAGCTTGCAGGCAGGAATCTGGCTGTAACAGCTAAGATTATCTTTTCTCCTGGTGTTTACATTGCTTTTATTGCAGGTGGCATCATGATATCGCTAGTGACTTCACTTAATGCCATCTTTGCCTGGTGTACTCGCGGCCTGTATATGGCCACAGAAGATGGCTGGTTACCGGCCAGGTTGGCAGTCGTAAATCGATTTGGAACCCCATATATTTTCCTCACGGTATTTTTTGCAGTTGGCATGCTACCTATCCTGACAGGTATGACATTGACTTACGTGGCCATTCTCGGAAATGCAGTGGGTGCCATTTTTGGATTGTTTCCAGTGGTTGCTCTTTATAATCTAGCTAAACGCAATCCTGAAGCTTATCGTCTGGCACCGTTCAGATTGCCAGTGCTGCTAACCAGACTCCTACCCCTTACCGCCGTGGTCATTTACGGTTACGGCATCTACTCTTCATGGGATTTCATTGGCAACACCGGCTGGTTACTATTACTGGGTTACAGTGTTCTGGTCATGGTTTATATTTATTTGCGAGAGCCGTATCGCGTTTCAGCCAGAGTGTGAAAAATAGCGGGGCCTGGCCTGGACGGTCTCTGGTACGAGATTATGCCCTGCTATCATGGGCGAACAAAAATCCGACGATGGTGTAGTCTCCCTTTTATTGCAGCAATGGTTATGGGCTGCTCAAGTCGGCATAACACAAAGAAACGTTACTGAGCCTTCAGTGACCAGGCTATGAGGGTTTAGATATGATTGGCTGCTAGGTAGTGCAACTTAGCCTTACCATCTTTCAATCCGGGGATAACCGTTAAATAGGTTATCCTCCAGTTCCGCTGGCCTAGGTCTGATTTCTTGGTATGAGCTTCAGTATTTTTTCGACAATGGTTTCGTATTTGTAGTCGGTAAACTCGCCTGCATCAAAATACATACCGTGTTCTTCGCAGATCTCATAACCAATATGCGGTTGCTCCATATCTTTAACATGAGTCATCTCAACGCTACATCGGGGGCAGTTAATATCAGTTATCTTGTTATTAACCTTTCCCGTTTTAACATCGCCAGAGTCTAGAAAATCGGACATCCATTTGCCTTTTAATTTTTCTGCTTCTCCCGTATCAAACCAGATTCCCCTGCATTCGACACATCGATCGATGGTCATATTACGTCCGTAAGTCGCTTCTTCCATTACCCCTTTACATTTTGGGCACTGCATATTTAATTCCTTATTGATGCTTTTTTCAATTTAGATTTGAGATTGAGAACAATTCCTGAGTATACCTGTACCTTAGGCCATTATGCATCAGGGAAATAAAAAGCAGCGAATTTAGATCTCCATCTTGCAGATCAAATGTTTTTTTGGCTCATTTTTGAACATAAAAAAGCGCAGAGAAAGGTTTACATCTAACCTCGAGTACATTATCTACCTATCATCGCCTATGCCTTCAGTTCAGTAGGTGTGATGATAGCTCGGTATCTTGCAGCGCGCGGGCGAAGATAAACTTGATGGCCTTTGTCGGTGGTGTGATGGCTTGGGGTTACCAGGTTTTGTTTGCAGCGAATGCATTCGGTCAAGCTGATTGCTTCAATAAAGCTTCGGTATCGCCAAGGTCTTCGCGCAGCGTCCGCGCGCCAAGAAAATAATGGGACGCTGCCCATAAATTCGCCAGTACTGCCATGCACAGGGCGTAGCGTAGCGAGTGAATGGCAAAATTGGGTGCTAGCAGGTCGCTGGCAATACCTACAAAATAGGGCCCCAGTCCCATGCCAATAATGTTCAGCATGAACAATAAAATGGCCGATGCTACCGCCCGCATCCTGAGTGTGACCAACCCCTGCGTCATAGCAAAAGAGGGGCCAAGATACATGCCGCCGAGAATCGATACCACGAATAGTGATGGGATAACTGCCCACAGTTCGTCGTACAGGTAAGCAGTCAGCTGGAAAGGCACCATGATCAGAGTGGATATGCCGCAGACCCAGAGATACCAGCGGCGATCACCCGTTCTATCAGAGATTTTATCACCGAGATAACCGCCAGCAAAAGTTCCGATAGCACCGATGCCAGAGATAATAGCTAACCAGCTACCGACTTCGGTAATGGGCATTTCATGACTTCTGATTAAAAAGGGTGCGTTCCAGGTGCCTGCCCCGTAACCCACAAAAGCATGTAGGCCCGCAGCAAAGCCGATGTGGCGGAATGATTTTTTGGTCCAGAGAAATTTAAATACGTCCTTCATTGTCGGGGGCGCAGTACTGTCTGCTTTAATTTCGCGTTTTTCTGAAAGTCCCCTGGGCGGTTCTTTTAGCGTTGCAAGGATTAAAAACGCTACCAGAATCCCTGGAATGCCGACCAGGAAAAAAGTCGTACGCCAGCCGAGTTCTTCGGCGCCCCAGCCACCAACGAAGTTTCCAACCATGGACCCAAATGGGATGCCAAGCGCGTAAATAGATAAGGCGGTGGCCCGCGATTCGATGGGGAAGTAATCGGATATCAGTGAGTGCGAGGGTGGGCTGGCTCCAGCCTCGCCAACGCCGACACCAATCCTTGCTATGAGTAATGTAATGAAGTTAGATGCCATACCACACAGGGCGGTCATGGCACTCCAGATTATCATCGAGATGGCAAGTACCTTTACCCGAGACCAGCGATCAGCAAGCGCTGCAATGGGAATGCCCAGGGTTGCGTAAAACAGGGCAAATGCCAGTCCTCCCAACAGCCCGAGTTCTGAATCAGAGAGGCTCAGGTCATGCTTGATGGGTTCCAGCAGGATTGCCAGGATCGAACGATCAATAAAATTAACCACGTATCCCAGGAATAGAACTCCAAGGGCATAGTTTCTGTAGCGGGGTGGAAACAACGCTGAAGTGGAAATATTGCTCATTAAACTTCATAAATCGTTAAACTCTAGCACGCACTCTAGCACAGCGAGATGTCTGTAAGGGCATCGCCTGCAGATTTATGAAATCATTCTGAGCGGCCTGATAGTGGCGCGGCTTTTATGCAATTGATAGGTTCTTTGCAGTGGATCAGGTAGCACCTGGCAAGATTGGGTCAACCCGAACATTGCCCTAGGGGGCAATACCAGCTACTGATCGGTACCTGCCCAATTGCCAGAAAGAGCTGATTATCCTGGTCGTGGCGAATTACAGTGTTGCCCTTCTCATAGCTGACACACGGTTCAAGCAGCCCTAGCGTTGCGGCGCTAGTTCTTGGTTTGATTACTCAGCGCCTGGTCTCTCACTTTCTGACCGATTGCCTTGATCTTGTCAAATTCGACCCGTCTTTTTTTTATCTCGGCATCGGCTATGCGATCTACATTCTGGAAGTCCAGCTTCCAATCTGAACTGGCGGACCAGCGCTGCGGCGACTGGATAGTGGTGCGTGGCGCCGGCGCTGTTTCTAACATTCTGAAGGCGAGTTCCAGTGTCGCTGTCTGGGAGTCAAGATCATCTGGTTTGCCTGCCGAGTTGCCGAGCGGAAAATCGCTGAAGACGAATCGCGGGACCCCGCAATGCTCAACGATATCCTTGGCACTGCCTAGGATAACCGTTGGGATACCATGGGCCTCGAGATACCTGGCTGTCAGACTCACGGTCTGGTGGCAGACAGGTCAGTTGGCAGTAAGAATAGCTAGATCGACCTCATCCTCTGTAAGCAGGGCCAGTAGATCAACGCAATCCTGTTCAATAGTGGTGACTTGGCTTCTATTGGTTGGCGTGCCATAGAACCGTGCTGCAACCGCCTTGATACGACCCTGCTGGGCCGCCGCCGTCAGGGCGTTAAGCGGGAAAAAAGAATTGAGGTCAGCGGCGGTAGAGTATTTTCTATCGTAACCCAGGTGTGAGATTCCAAGGAAACCCGGGTTTGAGGTTGATTGGCTGTAGGTTTTGTAGAATTTTGCCTTAGCATTGTAGACTGCACCAGCACCTTGATCGCCTGCGCCTTCCTTAAAAGGAGCAGCCGTTGTGATCAGGGCTACCCTGGCTTGATCCAGGGTGATACCTAAAGGCGTAAACGGAACATCGGCGTATTGAGCCCAGCGATAGGGGTTTGAGTAACCCAGAGCAAGATAATAGTCGCGCAGTCTCTGCATGTAGGGTACGGCAATGTCATGTTCTTCAGTGAAGGCGGCAGTTTGTTTGCTGTTCATGGATCACCTGCTGTTGGCGGTAAGGCAAGAATAGGGTTCTTTCTTCTGTCCTGCCCAGATATCTGATTTGGCAGCCAAGGATACGCTCCATTAGCTCTCCATATGGGTGTCAAGTCAACGATTGAAGATGAAAAATGATTTGCATGTCCGGTCTTTATAAAATGCCATTGGATATATTAGTTTATCTAGTTCGGATATTCATGGTTATTTGTCTGGATGATAGGTGCTGAACGAGAATAAGGTCTCCCTATGGGCAGTAGCTGGATTTTAACAATAGGAAAAAAGACATGACCTTACTATGATGTTCTTTCAGGTTTTGGTGATTTTAATTTTCCTTTTTGTTATGCGCTTGAGGAGCGTTTGCATCTATACAAAGACTGTCAGGACATCGAGTGGCGACCTATACAGCATGTTCCCAACGAGATGAACCTGGCTAATGTGGAGGACATGGCGCAGCTGGCCTCGGAGGTATTTACAGTGCGGCACAGGGAGCCTGAGGTCGCAATCTCCATGCCGCAACGACGGCCTGATTCAGGCCCAGCTAATTTGATCCTGATAGCGCTGTTAAACCAAAATGTTTTGCCGGCGCAGCAATTCCGCGCTCGTGTTTTTGAGGCACTTTGGGCAGAAGGGCTGGATATTTCTAATGATGAGGTTATCGCGAACCTGCTGGCAGAACTGGGCATTGATATGCCTCAGATCGCTTCGAACGGGAAAGCCCAATTGACTGCATTCCAGAGTCAGTGGCAGGCAGCGGATCCTGATCGGCGGATCCCTATCATGACTGCATCGGACAGTCGCAGTCTGATCGGATTAAGCGCCCCTAGGGATATAGAATGATTTCTGGCAGGACGCGAACCGGCAGGGGAACCCAGTGGTGTGTGCGAGCTTGTGCCTGGCCTCGTGGTCCTGGTTATGGGCAATCCAACAGCGATCTGGCATCTCATTGATGCGCTTCAACCCCGAAGTGATTCGCTGGCGGCTGCGGATATTTCCTGGGCTCTGAAGCGGGTAGAAAATGGCCTTCGGCCTGACCTTCTACTGCTGCCTTCAACTCAGGACGACGATGCTTTATCCCCCTGCAATCAGCTCCGGAAGGCACCGCTTGCGGCGGATATTCCTATTATGGTCGTTGACCAGAATGCTGATCCGACACGGGAATTGGAATTTCTTCGAAGTGGGTCTGCCGGTTACTTCCAGACCACTGCTGATACGCAGTTGATCCATGCGCGAGTGCGCGTGCATTTGACCAACAAGACACGCCGGGATCACCTTCAGAAGACAGTCCGCCTGGATTCGTTGACCGGAATTCCAAACCGTCGGGAGCTGGAACGCGTCCTTGAAGTCGAGTGGCGCCGAGCAATCTACCCCACACTCCCTCTGACCGTTGCGCTGTTTGATGTTGACCATTTCAAAAACTTCAATGACACCTATGGACATCAGTCCGGTGACCAGTGTTTGATCCAAGTAACAATAGCGCTGCGGGATGCGCTGCGCCGCGATTCGGATTTTGTAGCTCGATATGGTGGCGAGGAATTCTTACTGGTATTACCAGACTGCACACAAGTGGGTGCCATGGAAATCACTGAATCCTGCCGAAGGGCGGTGGAGTTGCTTAATATTTCGCATAGCAGCTCACCCACAGCGCCTGTGGTGACCATCAGCGTGGGCTAACCACAGCCATGCCCTCGTTGGAGTTGAATCTGCGAACGGTCGTTAACACAGCTGATAAGGGGCTTTACCAGGCGAAATCCGCGGGCAGGAACTGTATTCAGTGGATTAGTGTCGAGCAGGCTGTTTCAGAGGAAGCCCGGGTCGATACGACCTGATCCGGGCGAAGCGCCAGGATCCAATTGGCTTTCCTGCCTGTTTTTTACGAGCAGCCCTTATTGTCGCGCTTGCGATTGGCGCTGGGTGGGGGTTCTGCATAGAGCTTTTCTGGATTTTGCATAGCTGCCCGCGTATAGGCGAGAGTCGCTGAAGCCCGCAGCGATGAATTATGCATTTGAACAATAATCACTTAATCGCCCCCAGGTAGTCGCTATCAGCTGAATTACAGGCGCCGTATTGCTTAACTTTGAATCGAAAGATAATCTTCGTTTCTAGGTCGGCCTGAGAAAGCTAGCCTTGTTACCGATCTTAGACAGAGAATGACATCTTAATATGAACAACAATCCCGGTAGTTTAATTGATAATTCGCCGATGGCGTGGATGCAGATAATCGTTGTAATGATGTGCATCTTGCTCAATGCTCTTGATGGATTCGATGTTTTATCAATCGCCTTTGCATCACCTGGGATTGCCCAGGAGTTTGAGATCAATCGTGCAGTCTTAGGCGTTGTACTCTCCATGGAATTAATGGGCATGGCGGTGGGTTCGGTTATTCTCGGAAACGTTGCCGATAAAATTGGCCGCCGGCCCATTATTCTCTTTTGTTTAGCCGTAATGGCAATGGGGATGTATTTTGCCAGTGGCGCCCAGTCGGTAAACGAGTTGTCGGTTCATCGTTTTTACACTGGGCTCGCTATAGGCGGTATGTTGGCTACCACCAACGCCATGGTCGCTGAATTTTCAAATCGTAGGCACCGCAGTCTGTGTGTGATGCTGATGGCAGGCGGTTATCCCCTCGGCGTGGTTATTGGTGGAACGATCGCTTCCGGCCTGCTAGCACACGACAGCTGGCGCGCCATTTTTGAATTTGGGGCAATCGCCACGATTTCTTTTTTCCCTTTAGTCTGGTTTCTGGTTCCTGAATCTGTGGCTTACCATACCATTCAGCGCGGCACCGATTCGCTGGTTAGAATTAATTCCAGCTTGAAAAAAATGGGCAAAGAACCTATTGCTGCTTTGCCTGATGTTACTGAGAAGCCTAAAACGTCCCTTCTCGAACTGTTTAAGCCTGCGATGTTGCGAACCACGATTGTGCTTACAGTAGCCTACTTTATGCATATTATGACGCTTTATTTTCTGCTCAAATGGACGCCAAAAATTGTGGTAGATATGGGCTATTCAGCCTCATCGGCGGGCGGAGTCTTGGTCTGGGCAAATTTGGGTATGCTGACGGGTTCAATTCTGTTTGGCCTGCTGTCCAGTCGCTTTGCAACTCGAAACCTGATGTTTGTTGCGCTGGTCATGTCTTCCATAATGATCTATGTATTTGGCAAAGGGTATTCAGAGTTAGACCAGCTATCGGCAGTAGCGTGTATTGCAGGTTTTTTTATTAATGGCGGTGTCGTTGGCTTGTATGCACTTTTTGCTGATCACTATCCAGATAACCTGAGAGCAAGTGGAACCGGGTTTTCCATAGGCCTTGGCCGTGGTGGCGCTGCCGCCAGTCCTATCATCGCTGGCATATTATTTACAGCGGGTTACGGGCTCTCACTTGTTGCAACGTTTATGGCCTTTGGTTCTGTAGTGGCCGCAATTGTGCTTGTTTTTTTGAAGGCCAGAGCCTTTCAGCGATAGTGTAAATGTATGAATTATTACGCCATAACCGGGGCAAAATCATTTGCTGGCTCGACATGAGGTCAGGTTGTTCGCCTACTTCGGAGCGCCCCTTGGATTCTGGCTGGCCGTAATTGAAAATCAGGATATGGGCCATTGAGCTCGTTTTTTCGATGGCCCATGCGTACATTACATTGTTATCGCCTGTAAGCGATGTCATAGGGCGAGCCGCTTTCCATTCTATTCTTAGGGTACGGCCGGTTGAGGATCCTTGTGCGCAATGCATAGGCCCTTCAAGGACATTACTGGTGTTTGGAGGTGAGCCTTGGCGGGCTTTAAATTGCCGTGGTTCTGCCATTAATGGCGCTTTATAACAGGCTGTTTATAACGGGCCTGTCTTTTCTATCCGGCCTTGAGTGATTTGTATTGAAGTCATATAGGTGTATAAAAGGTACGGTTTTGCGTTGCCTAACACTGTGCTGATAACCCGTCCGGTGGCGTGTTTTTGTGAGTGAAATAAATAGCAACACGTGGCATGGTTAAAATAAGCCTATTTGGTATGTGCTGGCGGGGTTGCTGTTGTACAGCGAGCAGACATTGTTCCCAGAGTGAGATGGCGAATCCATAATGAAGACACAAGTAGGAATTATCGGCGGCGGGCCCGCAGGGTTACTGTTGTCCCAATTACTGTATGTCAATGGAATCGAGAGTGTGGTCCTGGAAAAGCATTCTCGAGAACATGTTCTGGGCAGAATTCGCGCCGGCCTGTTAGAGCGGGGAACAGTGCAAATGCTCCAGCAGGCTGGGGTGGCTGCCAGCCTGAATAAAAACGGGCTGGAGCATGATGGGGTTGAGCTTGTTTATAAGGGTAGAAACTGCCGAATTGATTTTTTTGAGCTTACTGGCTCGAAGATGACGATTTACGGGCAAACTGAGGTCACCCGGGATCTTTACCAGGCGCGTGAGAAAACCGGAGGCCGTATTTTGCACAAGGCTACGGATGTCACCTTGGCCGGTATTGATACTGAAAGGCCAAAAATCCAATTCCATCACGATGGGCAGGCCAAGACGCTTGATTGTGATTTTGTGATTGGCTGTGATGGTTACCATGGCGTGAGCCGAGCGGCCATACCCAGCAAGGTAAAACGTGAATATCAGTCCAGTTTCCCTTTTGCATGGTTAGGTGTCCTATCGGAAACGCCACCCGTGTCCGAGGAGCTCATCTACGCTTATCATCAGCGCGGTTTTGCCCTGTGTTCAATGCGATCAAAAACAAGAAGCAGGTACTATATCCAGGTCCCGCTTGACGCGCGGGTCGATCATTGGCCGGATGACCGGTTCTGGAGCGAGCTGAATACGCGCTTGCCGTCAGAGGCTGCTCGGAATTTAATTACAGGGCCTTCAATCGAGAAATCAATAGCACCGTTACGAAGTTTCGTGTGCGAGCCCATGCGCTGGAACTCACTGTTCCTGGCGGGTGATGCGGCACACATTGTTCCACCCACGGGTGCCAAGGGTTTGAATCTGGCGGTTTCTGATGTGCGCTATCTGTCGCAGGCGCTATCTGAGTTTTATCAGAATAAAGCGACTGAAGGGTTGGATAATTATTCGCAGAGGGCGCTGGACCGGGTATGGAAGGCCAGTCGATTTTCCTGGTCAATGACGCGATTGCTACATGATTTTTATGAAGATGGCAGTGCATTTAGCAACAGAATTCGCGAAGCTGAATTTGAATACCTGGCGACATCTCAGGCCGCTCGCATGTCTTTTGCCGAAAGTTATGTAGGCTTGCCCTATTGAGGAGATTTGCTGCACAGGTCGTTGATTTGCGGGTACGGTGTTGCAGCGCTTAGCCAGTAGTGTGGCTATCAGGCTCATATGACTGACCTTTCAGGTCAGCCGGCTCTGGCTAATGGCGATTGAATGGGTAAGCTAATCTTTGCTTTGTTGAAGATAAGTGGTCACCATCATGAACCATGATTAAGGTGCAGAGAGGGGTGGAACAGCAGCTCAATATCAAAGGGTTTGAGCCCAGTCCGGGTGAGGGACGGGTTTTGAGTAATTCATTTTAAAAAGGCTGATCTCTGATTTTCGAATCTAGTTCATTAAATAGAGGTTTAAATTATGGCAACCTGCGTCACTGATATACCCCGCCCGAAAAAAGAGACTATGGCAAAGTTTCAAGATGCCGAGGTGGCTACCGTTCATGAGGCGCAGGGTCGAAAGGGTTTGCTGGCAGCCTACATGAAGCCGATCTTTCGTCCGGCCAGGATAGCCGGGCCGGCGGTTACCTGCGAGGTTACACCCGGCGATAACTGGATGCTTCACGTGGCGGTAGAACAGTGCCAGCCTGGAGATGTATTAGTGGTCGCGCCAACGAGCCCCTGTGATGATGGCTATTTCGGGGACCTCCTGGCTACTTCCCTTATCTCAAGAGGTGTTCGCGGGCTTGTCATTGATGCAGGAGTGCGAGATATCGCTGGCTTGACTGAAATGAGGTTTCCGGTGTGGTCAAAGACCGTATTTGCACAGGGAACAGTTAAGGAGACGCTGGGCAATGTTAACGTTGCTATAGTCTGCGCTGGTCAGCTGGTCAACCCAGGAGATATTGTGATCGCTGATGACGATGGGGTAGTGGTAGTACCGCGAGCCTTGGGTGATGAAGTCGCTGTAAAAATGAAGCGTCGCATGGAAAATGAACTGGCTGTCCGCCGTCGATTGGCACAGGGGGAATTAGGTTTGGATATCTACAAGATGCGTGAGCGGTTAAAGCAGCAGGGAATTGAGTATGTCAGTTTTAATGCGGAGGAAGAATGACGACTCAGCAAGCCATACCCTGTTCACTGTATAGAGGGGGCACCTCAAAAGGATTATTTTTCCTGGAGCAGGACCTGCCGCTAGACGAACGGGAACGCAATGCGGTGCTCCTTGCAGCTATGGGTTCTCCCGATGAGAGGCAAATAGATGGCCTGGGTGGGGCCCATCCGCTCACCAGCAAGGTTGCTGTGGTTCGAAAATCAGAAAAACCAGATGTGGATGTCGATTATCTGTTCTTACAGGTAGCGCTTGAAAAGCCTGAAGTCAGTACGAATCAGAACTGCGGCAACATTCTTGCGGGAGTAGGTCCTTTTGCCATTGAACAGGGCCTGGTTGAAACGAGCGGAGACAGCACCGATGTTCGAATCTATCTTGATAATACGGGTGCTCAGGCAGTTGCCCGAGTCCAAACTCCCGGTAATGCAGTACGTTACTCAGGAACGACACGGATAGATGGTGTCCCGGGTGCCGCTGCTCCTGTCAGTATTGAGTTCACAGACATAGAAGGGTCCAGCTGCGGAGCGCTACTGCCGACCGGTCAGGCAATGGAAAACCTGGAAGGTGTTGATGTCACCTGTATTGATAATGGTATGCCGGTGGTGTTGATGAGGGCGGTTGATTTTGGCTTGTCGGGTTATGAGACGCCTGAGCAGCTCGAGTCAGATCAGACGCTAAAGTCCAGACTGGAGAACATCCGTTTGAAGGTGGGCCAGCGCATGAACCTTGGAGACGTGAAAGCGAAAACGGTACCCAAGATGTGTCTTATCTCACCCGCGAAAAATGGTGGCTTGATCAATACGCGTACCTTCATTCCACATCGAGTTCATGAGGCCATTGGCGTACTTGGTTCTGTCAGTGTCGCTACCGCCTGTTTGATCCCGGATACGCTGGCCTACGCGATGGTGAGTGGCAGTCTGTCCAATGCCGAATCTGTCAGGGAGTATGCAGTTGAACATCCGTCGGGTTCCTTTTCAGTGGAAATGCAATTGAAGTTTTCTGCCAGCGGGGTGGTTACTGTACAACGGGCAGCTCTGTTAAGAACTGCAAGGTTGTTAATGAGAGGCGAAGTGATGATTCCTGAGGGCAATCCAGTTGCCATCAAAGCCAACTAACCAGAAAGAAAATACAATGATTATTGACTGCCATGGCCATTATACAACCGCTCCAGAACCCCACCAGCAATTCCGTGAGGCTCAGATCGCGGCTTATGATAAGGGCCTGGTGTTACCTGAGATCCCCTACATTAGCGATGACCTGATTAGACAGAGTATTGAGCAGAATCAGTTGAAATTGCTGGCTGAGAGAGGCGCAGATATGACTCTGTTTTCGCCGAGGGCTTCCGCCATGGCGCATCACATTGGTGATGATGCTCTCGCTCAGCAGTGGTCGCGCGCTTGTAATGATCTTATAAAGCGGGTGGTCGACCTTTATCCGGAATCTTTCATCGGCGTATGCCAACTGCCGCAATCCCTAGGAACATCCATACAACAATCCATAAGAGAACTGGAGCGCTGCGTTTTGCAACTGGGTTTTGTCGGATGTAACTTAAACCCCGATCCCTCTGGCGGGTATTGGACGGCAGCGCCGTTGACGGATCGATCCTGGTATCCTTTCTTCGAAAAAATGGTTGAACTGGATGTCCCTGCCATGATCCACGTTTCCAGTTCGTGTAATCCCAATTTCCATGCCACGGGCGCGCATTACATCAATGCAGATACGACAGCGTTCATGCAGTTTATCCAGGGTGATTTGTTTAAGGATTTCCCGGATCTTAGATTCATCATACCGCATGGGGGTGGGGCAGTCCCTTATCATTGGGGGCGATACCGGGGTCTTGTGGATATGCTAAAACGCCCCCCGTTGACTGAGCACGTGATGACCAACGTATTCTTCGACACCTGCGTCTATCATCAACCAGGTATCGATTTACTGTTTGAAGTCATTGATATTGACAACATTCTTTTTGGTTCAGAGATGGTTGGTGCCGTCAGGGGCATTGATTCCCAGACAGGCCAGTACTTTGATGACACCAAGCGTTACATTGATGCTCTTGATTTAAGCGATACCAGTCAATATAAGGTATTTGAAGGTAATGCCAGACGGGTTTACCCGCGTATGGATTGGCTACTCAAAGGCAGAGGGCTATGAATTCATTTACGCCTGATGCAGATTGGTTGCATTGGCATCAAGCCCCATCAAAACCCCGGTTCAGTCTGCCTGACGGTGCGGTAGATGCCCACTGTCATGTGTTTGGTCCCGGGCAACAGTTCCCATTTGCTAAAACCAGAAAGTATACGCCCTGCGATGCTTCCAAGCAGCAGCTTTGGCAGCTGCGAGATTTTTTGGGCATTTCGCGAAATGTCATTGTTCAGGCCACCTGCCACGGCAACGATAACAGTGCGCTGGTAGATGCCCTGTTGTCTGCCAATGGTATGGCGCGAGGCGTTGCCAGTGTTTCAGTCGACATATCGGACTCAGAACTTGAAGCCCTGGACTCAGCGGGCGTGCGTGGTGTCCGTTTTAATTTTGTAAGACGCCTGATAGATGCTTTGCCGTTCGATGATTTGACTCGAATTGCTGCAAGAATTAAGGAACTGGGCTGGCATATTGTGATTTATTTTGAAGCTCAGGAACTCGCAGAGCTGTATCATTTTTTTGAATCGCTTCCCACCACCATTATTGTTGATCACATGGGCCGACCCGATATTGCAAAGGGTGTAGAAGACCCTCAATTCGAGTTATTTCTATCCCTTCTCAGAGACAATGAAAATTTTTGGTCAAAAGTCAGTTGCCCTGAGCGTCTGTCAATGACAGGTCCGCATGGCTATCAGGACGTGATTCCATTTGCAAAAAAAGTGATTAATGAATTTCCGGATCGAGTGCTTTGGGGAACGGATTGGCCGCATCCCAATATGAAAAGCCATATGCCGGACGATGGAAAACTTGTGGATTTTATCCCCAAAGTGGCGACAACCGTTGAGCTTCGGCGCAAGCTATTAGTCGAAAACCCAATGCGCCTGTATTTCAGTGATGAGGATGATAACTGATGCCTTTGCACAAGCCCTACACTGATATTCCAGGGACTACTATTTTTGATGCTGATATGGCACGCAAAGGCCATCATCTCAATCAATTCTGTATGTCTTTACTGAAGCAGGACAACAGAGGTCAGTTTAAAAAGCATGAGGCTGCTTATCTTGAACAGTGGCCAATGTCCCAGGATCAAAAACAGGCAGTACTATGCCGTGATTACAATGCGATGATTGCCTCTGGTGGCAACATCTATTATCTGGCAAAGATATTTTCATGTGATGGACTGAGCTTTCAACATGCTGCTTCAATAATGACGGGAATGTCCGAACAGGATTATCTGCAGATGATGCTCGCAGGTGGTAGACCTCCAGAGGGGAATTGTTATTCCGGGGAGGCAAACCAAAATGGCAAGAATTAGCGCTGGTGTAGCCTCATCACATGTGCCTGCTATCGGGGCTGCTCTCGATAACCAAAAACAGACGGAACCCTACTGGCAGAAAATATTTTCAGGATTTGATTACTCCAAGCAGTGGCTGGTTGATCAAAACCCTGATGTGGTGCTGCTTGTCTATAACGATCATGCTACCGCGTTTGATGCTAACCTGGTGCCAACATTTGCAATTGCCTGTGGTGATTCGTTTGATCCCGCTGATGAGGGTTGGGGTGCTCGACCCGTTCCCAAGGTGGTAGGCCATCCGGTACTGGCGTCTCATATTATCCAATCGGTTATTCAGGATGACTTTGATATCACCATGGTGCGGGATCTGGCAGTAGATCATGGCCTGACCGTACCCTTGTCATTGATGTGTGGTCAACCCGAGGAATGGCCGTTTAAGGTCATTCCTATTGCTGTTAACGTGGTGTTATATCCACCTCCAAGCGGTAGACGCTGTTTCCAGCTCGGTCAGGCATTGCGGCGTGCGGTTGAATCCTTTGATGAGGATCTGGATGTTCAGGTATGGGGCACCGGGGGCATGAGCCACCAATTACAGGGACCGAGAGCTGGCTTCATTAACAGTGAATTCGATCGCCAGTTTTTAGACAAAATTGTTTCCCATCCCGCTGATCTTGCCGAGATGCCACACGTCGATTATTTAAGATTTGCCGGGTCAGAGGGTGTTGAACTCATCATGTGGTTGATTATGCGAGGTGCACTGAATGAATCGGTGGCACTAAAGCATCGTTTTTATCATGTGCCCGCGTCTAATACAGCGGTTGGTCATCTGATACTGGAAAACCGTTAGTAGAAAGGAGCGATAGCGACATGAAAGTAATAGTTGCAGGGGCAGGAGCCTTCGGCAAAAAGCATCTCGATGGCATTAGAAATATAGAAGGTGTCGAGGTTGTTGGGCTTATCGGACGGCGTCGAGAGCAGACTCAGGAGATTGCCGATAAATATGGTATTGCAGATGTTTTTACAGACTTTGATGAGGCCTTGAAGCTACCAGGGCTTAACGCAGCGATTCTGTGTACGCCAACGCAGATGCATGCGGCGCAGGCGATCAAGTGTATGCAGGCTGGCATTCATGTCCAGGTAGAAATACCTCTTGCAGATAATTGGCGCGACGCTTTAAGCGTTATGGAGGCACAACGTGATAGCCGTCTTGTTTGCATGGTAGGTCACACCAGGCGATTTAATCCGTCACATCAATACCTGCACAAGCGAATCTCGGCTGGCGAACTGGCTATTCAACAACTGGATGTGCAGACCTACTTCTTCAGACGCAAGAACATTAACGCTGCAGGTGAACCGCGATCCTGGACCGACCACCTGCTTTGGCATCATGCAGCGCATACTGTCGACCTGTTTCAGTATCAGGTTGGCAGCAAGGTGGTGCAGGCCCATGCGGTTCAGGGGCCGATTCACCCGCTGTTGGGAATTGCGATGGATATGTCCATCCAGCTAAAAGCCGTTAATGGTTCTATTTGCACGTTGTCGCTGTCTTTTAATAATGAAGGGCCGTTGGGTACGTTCTTCCGGTACATTTGTGACAAGGGTACTTATATTGCGCGATACGATGACCTGGTCACAGGTGACGAAGAGGCTGTGGATGTGACCAAAGTCGATGTTTCAGTGAATGGCATTGAATTACAGGACCGAGAGTTTTTTGCGGCGATCAGTGCAGGCCGGGAACCGAATTCAAGTATTGCCCAGGTTCTACCCTGCTATGAAGTGTTGCATCAACTAGAGCAAGAACTGGCGAGTGAATGATGATTTGAGGAGAAGCTTGTGTTGATAGAAAACGGGCCCTTGAAGCTGTTCAGATGCTGCTGATCAGGCTGGGGCTGCCTGCCAGATTTATGTGTAATTGCCAGGAGATAGCGGCGTTAACGTCGATCGTAGTGCTCAGCGAAGAATTATTTTCCAAAGGCCTCTTTCACAGGCTTAGTACATAAATTTAGTACTTAGACTTAGTACATAGACTTAGTACATAGACTTAGTACATAGACTTAGTACGTAGACTTAGTACATAGATTTAGTACACAGACATAGTACACAGGCTCGGATAGGCTTACTGGCAGTGGAGTATTTGCTGTATCGAAGCTACCGTCGAGGCCATCACTGGCGGTCAGCAGAACTAAGAATCTCCTCTGGTGTCATCACCGTGCCTTTACTCACCACCAGTGCTATGGCTTTGGTATGTTTGATATTTTTGAGTGGATCCTGTTCCAGCAGCACCAGATCAGCTTTCATACCTTTGGCTATCTGACCCATCCCGTGGTCAATGGAAAAGTACCTGGCGGGTTCGATAGTCGCTGCAGCAATTGCCTGAAGCGGTGTAAGGCCAGCCAGTACTAACATCTCCAGTTCAGAATGTAGAGAATAGCCAGGTACTGAAAGACGGATAGGTGTATCTGTGCCCGCCCCTATTGGCACACCTTGTTGATGCATTTTACCGGTCAGGAATAGACTCCATTCTGCAAAACGCGTATCGCTTTGTTCTGCTTTCTCCAGTGTGTCTGCGATTGCCTGCCATCGTTGTGACATGTCATCGGGGATTCTACTGAGCGCCTGCTGCCAGTCGTCTCGGCTGAAAGGGGGGTATTTCTGCAGGGCATTCAACCTGAGGGTGGGCACCTGCAGGGTTTTTGTGAGTTTGGCCAGCACCTGGGTGCACCGGTCTTCGTCATAGGCCGTAATTGCGGGTAATCGCTGTGCTTTGTGTAACGCGGATCTCACTTCATATCCAGGCCGTCCCTGTGGGTTTTTGAGGGCCAGTAAGCGCTGCCTGTGAAGCTCATCGGCGTTAGTTGCACAATCAAGTTCAATATTGCGCAGATGTTCGATTGAATCCACTTGCGGACCCGCAATTGACGCGAGCATTGATAATGGCACGTGCGAATCAATTGGCATATCAAGGGCTCGAGCGACCGAAACCATCTCAAAAAATATTTCTTCAGAAACCAATTCGTATATCTTGATGAAACTGGCACCAGCTGCCTTGAGTGCTTCGATGGTGGTTTTTGCTTGCTGCTTGGTGGCATTTTGAACACCTATTTCCGGTCGTGATTTCCCGTCATAGACAACATCTGAGCCGTCGAGTAACGGACCTGCAAAAAACACTCTTGGCGCTATGGCCCCTGGTTTCTGCATTTTCTGCACCACTGGGACGATGTCCCGCAGCAATCCTCCGGTATCTCGTACACTGGTAATTCCGTAGGACAAAAACAGTCGAGGCATTAGTGCGGTCAGTTCAGGTTCATAGGTCAGGTGAACATGGAAATCCCACAACCCCGGAATCAGGAACTTACCCGTTCCATCGATGATATGGTGGTTAGCAGGGTTTATTGCAGTAGGCTCAATAGCGGTAATTTCGTCTCCGGAGAAAGTCACAGTCTGATTGTGGCGTACTCCATTGATCGCATCTATGACGGTCACGTCAGTAATGGCAGTAGCTGACCAGGATGTAGGCCTGGCCGAATCACATGACATCAGTGCGGTCAGCAGTAACAGTATTAAGCTTCTCATAGACAGGTTCGAAATTAGCTGTTGACCTGCGACTATATCCGTCCCTTAGCAGAAAGCACAGTTACAATTGTGTACAGGTGAATTCCCCATATCGGGCGGCGCTGAGACATGACCTTCCAGACGCTGTTTTTTTACCGATAGTGCATAATTTAAGTACCCATTACAGTTCAACATCTGGGCTTGACGGATCCGAACAACCCTGGCAGGACCGGTATGGTTTGAACGTGTTATAAGTCATACTCAGGATAAGTAGCAGGTTGATTGCGGCATGACCACCAGAGAAAACCAGAGGTCTATGAAACGGTATTTTTTCACCAGGCCTGCCCCAGCAGGCGTCATATCTGCAGTTTCACAATCTGTGATTGCTCTGCCAGCTTTGGCCTTTTTTATTTTACTGGCCCTTTTACTGGTTCCTTTGGCTGCACCCGCACAGGTCTATGACCTTGGTGGAATGTATACCTACCATTATCGTGATGGTCGCTATGCTAATTGGGGCGACTTCGCGCTACAAGGGGCCCGACTTGCTATAGACGATATTAACAATTCAAAAATGTTAGGCAATGATGTTCTTCGGATGCGTCCAGAAAATATCATTGATTATCATTGCTGGCCGGACAATGCCGGATTAATGGCTGAAACCTTGATGCGAAAGAATATCATTGCATTGACTGGAGCGGCCTGCAGTGGCCCAGCTGTTGAAATAGCGGAAGTAGCAGAAAAATATCGGGTTCCTGTCATCTCTTATGGTGCCAATGCGTCCACCCTGTCCTCACCTCAGCGGTTTCCCTGGTTTGTGAGGGTTGTCAACCCGAGTGAAACCAATGAAGGGTATTTAATCGATCTGGCGGCCCATTTTGGCGTCGAGGAAATCGCTTATTTTTTTACCACCGATGCCTGGGGCCTCGGCGCCAGTAAGGTAATACATGATCATGCTAGTCGCCATAAAATCAAGATTGTTAAAGAATATTCGTTTGCCAGAGATACGCATCAAGATAAGTTAAGGCGCTACATGGGGGATGTTAAAGATGCGGGAATCAAACACATCTTCATTACCACGCCCACCCCGGATACGGTAAGGCTTTTTCAATCGTTATACGATCATGGACTCAATAAACCTGGGTTCACCTTTTACGCCGCTGAGATGATTTTGTCCGATGAAAGCCCGGAAGTGGTCTATGGCAGCCTGGGTTATTTTGCGCCTGCAGCTATGCTTCCTGCTTCAGAAAAATTAACGCTTTTCAAGAAGGTTTTGGAGACACGACTGAATAAATCGATTGATACCGCTTCAAGCACCTTTATAACCAGTGCGTTAAGTTATGACCACATAATGGCGGTGGCCCATGCCATCAGGTCCATTAAGAACGATAGCCAGGTCGTGAATCGCGAGACTGTAATGAAATATTTACGGCACATGGATTTCTCAGGCATCTCTGGTCAGGTTTCATTGTCACCTGGCAGCAATGATAGGGCTGGTATGGCCGTGCAGATTTTTAATAACCAGGGTTACAAGGCTGACGGGGAAACAGTGAATTTTGTATCCGTTGGTTTTGTTAACCCAAAAACAGGAAGCCTTCACATTAATGAAGATGCCATTGTCTGGCCGGGTAGCATCGGCTCAGCAGCACCGGCCCAGAGTAAAGTGCCAGAGTAAAACTGGGAACAGAGTCAGGTGCCAGGAATACTGACCCCGAGACACTAATCCCAGGGATAATAGGTGTATATCGGGGATATGTTTGACCCCTGCGGTAATTTAAAAGTACATTATCTTTGTTCATGATCACAGGAAGTGGCAAAAATGGAATATAACGTCATCTCGGCAGATTGCCATATTGACCTGATCTGGTTGCCTGAAGATCTATTTACGTCTCAAGCCAGCGGGAAACTGGTGAATCGAATGCCTTACGTGAAGGAAAGTGACAAAGGTCCGCTATGGGTCAGCCAGCAGGGTGCCGTGTTTGGCCTGCAGAACGGCATGGGATCGGCGGGTCGTGAGTACGTTCCTGGACAGATCCATCGATCAGATGCAATGGCCGCAACCGGTCTTTATGAAGATGGCAAGAAGGGTATACGCCGTTTGACTGTCCCGGAACTTCGTATTCAGGATCAGGAGCGTGATGGCGTCCAGGCCGAAGTGCTTTACGGTATCCTGGGTGCTGCAGGGCGCCTGAATGATGGCGATGCTGCAACCGAGGTTATGAGGATATACAACGAGTGGCTTGCAGATTTCTGCGCAACCTATCCTGAGCGATTCGCCGGTCTTGCCTGCATCCCTAACCATGACATCGATGCCGCAGTCAAAGAGATTTATCGAGTGGCCGAGCGAGGCCAGGTGCGGGGTGTTGAAGTCGCCAATACCCTGGATATGAAGCCTGTTTTCGATCCGTCGTGGACACCGTTGTGGCAAGCCTTGAACGACGTAAAATTGCCGGTACACTTTCATACCATCGGTGGCAGACCGCCAGACTTCCAGAAGATGGCGCCGCTGCAAAGGCGTCAGGCATTTGCAGTATTCATCACAGGTTTTCAGATGCAGATGTCTCGTATCATCATGGAACTTATCTATGGTGGCGTGCTTGAAGCCTATACTGATATCAACATTGTCATAGGTGAAAGTGGCATCGGCTGGATCCCGTATTTGCTTGAGCACATGGATCTGGAGTGGGAGGATCAGTTCAAAGACCTCACATTGAAGATGAAACCCTCCGAATATTGGCGAGGTCAGTGTAAAGCAACCTACCAGAGCGATAAGGTGGGCATTAAGTTATTAGCCGAACTGGGAGAAGACAACATCATGTGGGGGTCCGATTTTCCACATCCAGATGGTATCTGGCCCGATTCTCAGGAATTTATCGATAATGAGCTGGGCCATTTGCCGCCCGGCCAGAAGAAGAAAATTGTCTGTGATAATGCGGCACGACTGTATGGTTTTGTTTAGCTGGGTCCCGGTCTGTAATCCGGTAGAAAGCCATGGGTCACTGACTTAACGGAATATCTGCTGCGCGTTCTCAGCCTAAAATAGTTGTGGAGAAGTTGGATCAGCAGCATGGCCAGGATTGTAGCGCTCATGAAAAAGGCTGAAGATGTCAGCTTGTTAACAGAGCAGTGAGTTCTTGTTAGGCGGTTTGGCCTAGGGCACACCTGGCCAGCAAAGGGGTTGCTACAGATACCAGATAAGTTCCAGCTTGATGAAATCTTCATCCCGAAGAAAGGCAAGGTCTGCATGAGGGTCAGACAGCACCTCAAGAAAACCCAGCAGCCCCGGGGGGACACTGCGCGTATTACCGAACAAGGATGCTTCAATGGTGATTCTCAGCCGCTCACCAAGACGGCTGCTGGCTTCTAATGTTGTCAGATACTCGTGAGATTCACGATCGATCAAGGTGACCAGTAAAGCCGTTGTTGCTGATGCATCGTTGAAGGCATAACGAACCCCAAGCGCGATATCGTTCTGTCCCAGGGCAGGGCCCGAAGCGCCTCGATCGTCGTATAAATACTCTGCTATTAAGCCAAGGTCACCTCTGCTGCCGGCAATACCGACAAACGTCTTCTCGAATCCTACGGTCGCTGCCTCATATCGACTACCCTGGCCACCACGGCTAATGGCTTCAAGCTTGAAGGCCCAGTCGCCGAGAAAGTACTGGCTGTCAATAGCTGTTTGCTCAATGATGTCGTAGTGGGGAATTAACACTACCGATTCAGGTATACCATTTTCAAGCGTGAAGCGTGGAACAAGCGTGGGCTCCCGGCTGGTCCCAGAAAAATGAGAAAGGCCGAATTCCAGGTTGCCGATATTATGTACCCAGCGGATGGCAAAATCGCTGCGGTATTGTCCTGCGCTGGATTCATAAACTGCTTCGTGAGTCTCGATTTGGAAAGGAAACCCTGGCCTGCCCTGCCTGCCTGAAAAGTTTCGTTCGCGAAAACCCGTTAGCCAGTAGATATCGATTACGCCCCAATTACGAAGCCAGGACAGGTTAACCATTGGCTGGCCCAGTTTTTCTTCACCATCGGGGTTTTCAACAGTATCTGTTTGGTTGATGACATCCACCAGGTGCTGTGACTCGGTCACTCCCCAGAATACCTTGCGGATACCCGAGCGAAGCTCGTAACTGTCTGCAACATGTACCCAGGTTAGCTCACGGATATCAGCATGACTGCGCCGTTTGTCCTGGGCATCGAAACGCAGGAAGGGAACAAATGCAAATATGTCGTTGCCGTCGTTCCAGGTACGATAGTACTCACTCTGCAGACTGACCGAGGCGTGGTTTTGTTCTGTATTAACCAGCCCAGGGTTTTGAAAAGTCCTGTGCTCGAAGCTGATATCTGATCGCCAGCGCCCTTTATTCTGCGTAGACGGTCCGAAAAAAAAATCGGGGCTTGCACCGTTTAGGCTTGCCGGATTGTAAGACGACTTGGCAGTCATTGTGTTTGTGGCTGTTAGCGAGCTTGCTCTGTCAGATACACCGTTATCTACTGGGTACCCTAGTACCTCGAGCTGGCCCGGTTGGGCATGCTGAGCTTCATCATCTGGCATTTCTGTCAGCTGCGAATTGGCCACAGCTGATTGCGCCGAAGTTTTAATTCTCACCCGCCAGGCACCTTTAATGTCGATGCTTTCAAGAGCTGATTTAATATTCGGTCGCGAAGCACTGACCAACACGCGGTGAATTAGTCCCGCTTTGGTAAGTGCAGCTTGAACCCGGGTTTCTGCATGGATTGTATCAGCGATACGTGCTGCTTCACGGTGGGCGCTATCCTGATTTGAGTAGCTGCCAGCTGACCAGTACATCAGTTCGTCAGCACTGGTCGAGCAGTGAATCAGTAGCAGGGCATAAAACAGCAGTAGGCGCACAGCGTTAGCGGGCTCGTTGCAGGCTATTTCGGGTGAAATCCTTTTCGGTTAAGCCTGTGTTGAATCTGTACTCTCGCCAGAGGAGGTCAGTGCTTTTCCGGGACTGGTGATTGTACATGGACATTTTTGCCGGGCGCCAGATTTTGCCGAGATAAAGTTTAAACCCGCTTGATTTGAGTGTTTTCAGAAGGCTTTGCTTACGGTCGTAATAATCTACCTTTAAGAGTCGGTAGTGATCTTTATCAATCCATACTTCCTGTCTTGTATAACCAGAGTTGCGATCAATGGGTCGACGTTCAATGACATAAGCATCCTGCCCTTCATAGTTTTCATCTCTGAGCCACTGGTAGGTATATTTTTCGACTTCCTGACTGGAAAGGTCTTCAAATGCAAATTCACTACCGACAAATGGGCCGGATTTGTTCTTTGAAGCAATTCTTTTAACACGCTTTAGCGCGGGCAGATTGAGCCATTGGTCATCGTCGCCCTGCTTGTGCGAAAAGGTGAGTAGACCGGTCCCTTTAATGTCACGGGGTGTGTCAAAAATGGTCAGACTCTTATCGCCATCCTCGGGAACTTCGAGGGACCTCAGGCGCAATTGTCTTTTACTTTCGTTACCTTTGGCATTGCGCAGAATCATCTGCATTTCTACCTTGCTGTCGATCCAGCCCTGATCTCTCAGGTCAGCTTCTATGGCGATAGCCAAACCTTTTTCGTCCGCGGTTTCGGCAGATGCCATGGTTGCAAAAACGATACAGACCAGACAAAGGCTTAATACATTGTTCTTTCTTATCATTAATGTAACTCCTTTTACTAAAGTGAATGCAATACTCATGACGAGTTTGTGTGGATCTGCGCTGGTGGGTCGATAGGATTAGTTGTTGCTGAGGCCTGGTGGGGTCCTTGTTTTTCTCTATCGAGTAACATCAGCAGGGGTGGCAGTAGTATGAAGTCAAAGGCGAGCGCGATCGCGATCACAATTGCCACCAGCAGCCCTGTATCACCGTTAATAGCCAGGTCCGACGTGGAAAGAATCAGGAAACCAACCACGAGTACCAGTGTTGTCACCCACAGGGCAACTCCAACGGTGCTGAACGCGTAGCGGATGCCATCCTCAACTGATAAGCCACGGTCTCGCCTTGCACGTAGGTACTTGCTGAGGAAGTGCACCGTATCATCGACCACAATCCCCATGGTTATACCCAGCACCATCGAAGTCGACATGCCCACCCTGCCTTCAATGAAATACCAGATGCCGAAGCCTGCCATACCAGGCAGTAAGTTAGGTACGATCGAGATCAACCCCATTCGTACGGATTTGAGCGATAGAATGAGTACAATACTGATCAGCACCAGGGCAATCATTGCTCCCTTGATGCTTCCCTTCATGCTTCGAATACCAATGTGGGTGAACATCATGGACAGGCTCGAGCCTTCCTGAACAAATTCCGGTGAATGTTGTTGTAGCCAGTTTTTAGCGCGCTCCTGTACATCAATAAACTGGGGTGTCTCCATGCTGGCAAATGACACACGCATGCGTGACGAGGATTTGTCAAAGTTCAGCTGATTAGTCAGGTCCAGTCCGAACGGTAGTGAAAGTTCATACAGCAACAAATACTGGGCCGCGAGGTCCTGGCTACCTGGCAGGCTATAGAAGTCAGGATCATCGCCGTGAAGGTTCTTGTTCAATCGTTTGACGATATCAGTGTAAGTACTGACGTGCTTTACCTCTGGCTGCTCGCGGTACCAGTTTGCAAAGTCTTCGATCCGATTCAGATAGTCTGGGTTTGATACGCCTTGCTCGATTCCCGTATCAAGGGAGTACTCAATAAGATAAAGCCCGCCCAGCGATTCGTCGAGAAAGTCCGTGTCGATGCGAAACTGGTGGTGCTCTTTAAAGTATTTCGAAAATCGATCACTGATGATATTGAGAGGTGCCAGTGACATTAACACAATTGCAGTTACGCTACTGAAGATTAGCAGACGGGTACGATGCTTGATCACCGAGTCTGCAAATCGATTCATCGACGCGACCGTACGGGATGGTCTTGGCTTTACCCCGTTGGGCAGAACGTATATCAGCGCAGGAAGTAGCGTCAGGGAATAGATAAGCCCGAACAGGACGCCTACCGTGACCATGTTGCCGACATCCTGTATGGGCGGCACATCGGCGAGCACATTGAGGCTGAGAAAACCGATAGCAGTACTCAGGCTTGTGAGAATCACGGGTTGCAGGTTAATGTCCAGGGCTTCATGCATTGCCTGGTATTTTTCACGGCCTTCGCGAATACCCTGATAGTAGCTGACAAGGATATGAATACTATGTGCGACCACCACCGTTAGGATAATGACCGGTGTGGTGGATGACATGGTAGAAATAATCTTGTCCGCCCAGCCAAACAGGCCGATTGCTGAGATTATACTGAGCATGGTCACCATAAACACACTGAGCACGCCGACATAAGACCGTAGCAGTACGCCGATTAATATAAAAATGAACAGGTACATCAACGGAGTCTGAGTTGTTAGGTCTTTCTGCGCGGTCTCCGTAAATGAGGCAGATATCATGACGGAACCGGTCGTATACATCTTGATATCGGGATACCGAGCCATGATCTGTGCTTTTTTATTTTTTACCCAATCGGCCGCCTTTTCTTGGACATCTCCCCCGGCATTATTGAAGCCAAAATCAAGGTTCATACCCGCAACTCGGCCATCGCTCGATATCAGGCGATTGACCACCAGCGGTTCACTGATCGCGATGGCCCGCTTTGCCTTCAGTTCTTCTGCAGAAAGTGAATCAGGGAATTCAACCAGGTTTTCAACGATCAGGTCATCACCATCTGCATAGGTGTGCTGGTAATTGGTTAGTGAGTCAACCCTGTTGACATAAGGCGTCCGCCAGGCCTCCTCGGTGATCTCTTCGATGATGCCCAGCACGCGTGGTGTAAAGACATTGCCGTCATCCGGTGCAATAGCGATAAAAATGTTTTCAACACGAGAGAAATTTTCTTCGAGATCTTCAAAAGCGATTAGTTGAGGATTGTCCGGACCGAAGTTATCCCTGGGTTCTGTTGATATGGTGATGAACTGAAGACCAAAGCCAGAGACAGCTGAGACGAGTAACGCCACAGCAATAATAGGCCAATGATGCTTTAGCACAAAATGAGCAAATCTGGCTGAAAAATTTTGAGTTGAGTTAGGCGACATGGATGGGCGATGCTAACGTATTCTGGTTTCTGAGTCTAATTCTGGCAGGCGTTTATATAGAATCCAGGCATCTCAGAATTGCATTGATCAGGTAACGCCTGGTATCAACCGGATGTATGCGTTTTGGGTAAATCGCTGATACTAATACGGCAGACCTACTGAAACCTGGTTGGTGCGCAGGGCAACGATTCAGGCAGGTACGCATCCGATCTGACAAGGTTTGTATGGCCTGCTATCCTAGTTCGCACTAGGGGTCGGGTGATCAGCACATTGTAGAAATCAGGGTATACACCCGCTCTCGGTTAAGGCGCAGGTAAGCGCAAATCGATAACACGACCAACGAGCCATCGCACCATTTTGCTCTGACCGAATGGACGGGTGATTGGAATACGAACAAGGCAAAGATCTTAAGCAGAGATCATGCCTGGCATTGAATCAATGGCTTAATGGCACAGCACACAGGAAATGTGGGCTTAAGCAACATGACACAAAGCAATTTTTATTAGAGGAATTAGCTTGCAAGAATCAACTAACGACCGGCTGGTACCTTTTTCCAGCAAGCTTGCCTTTGGTATAGGCCAGTTCGCCGAGGGGCTTAAAAACACCGGCTTCGGTCTTTTCATTCTTTTCTACTATAACCAGGTACTGGGGCTTTCCGGCACCCTGGCGGGAGGCGCGCTTTTTATTGCATTGATGTTCGATGCACTGACTGACCCCCTGGCGGGCTCTTTATCTGATAATTTCAGATCAAAACTTGGCCGCAGGCACCCCTTCATGTATGCCTCTGCAGTACCCTTAGCGCTTGCTTTTTACGGCTTGTTTTCCCCGCCGGAAGATATTAGCGAATGGGGCCTGTTCGCCTGGCTGACGGTGTTCGCAGTGCTTACCCGGGGTGCCATGACCCTGTACCACGTACCGCACCTGGCGCTGGGTGCTGAAATGACAGAGAACTATCAGGAACGCACTCGAATTGTTGCCTTCCGCCAGTTTTTTGGCACATCAGGTGGTGCCATGGCTGCAATTGTCGGGCTGGGTTATTTCTTTGCTGACGACAACGGCGGAAGACTGGCTGCGGAAAACTATTCGCCCTATGCGCTAGTCCTGGGTGTGATGATGGTGATCACCATCTGGTGGTCAGCCTGGGGCACGCAGAAAGAAATCCCCCACCTGTCTCAGCCGCTTGAAAGACCAAAGCTCAATCCTTTCCTGCAGATGACCCGTGATGTCAGAGAGGCATTCAGCAATACCTCGTTTCGCTGGTTATTCTTCGGTGTGCTGATTGTCTTTATTATGGCAGGCGTAAATGGAGCCCTGGACCTTTACATGCTGCAGTATTTCTGGGAGTTCTCGGGGGAGCAGATGCTGCTTCTTCAGGTTGCATCCATTGTCGGATTGCTGCTGGGCGTGTTTCTGACCGCACCACTGCACCGGTTCACCAGCAAACTCTTTGGTGTCCTGCTGGGGACAGGTGCCTGGGCCGTGTTTCAGCTTATTCCTGTGGTGTTCAGGCTGCTGGAATGGTTTCCGGAAAACGGTACTGCTGTTCTGGCCTATACCCTGGTTATTATGAAGTTCGCGCAGGGACTTATTCTTCAGCAGGCGTTTATCTCATTTGGATCGATGATGGCCGATATTACCGACGAACACGAGTATCAGTCGGGGGTCAGGCAGGAAGGCATCTTTTTTGGCGCCATCGCCTTTTCCAGCAAGGCTACTTCAGGTTTTGGGAATTTTATTGGTGGAATCGGGTTGGATGTTATTGATTGGCCCCGAGGTGCAGATATCAAGACTGCTGCAGATATCCCGGCAGACACCCTGATTAATCTTGGTCTGCTATATGGGCCGATTGTAGCCGCCTTCGCCGTTATATCGCTCTGGTGTTACAGTCATTATAAGCTGACGCGAGAACGGCACGAGGAAATTCTTATAGAATTGAACATCAGGAGAGAGAAGGCCGCTAATGCCTAGGTAGGAGCCCCGCGCAGGACAGGTTATTAAAAAAGGGACAGTCACTTCATTCATATGGGCCTAGCGAGACCTTTGCCCGGGCCAGTACCCAGGATCCCCATTAGGCCAATAGCGGGCTTGTTACAGAGTAATTGAGTGTCCCATTTGGATCTACAATTCAGGTTTTGTTGATGTTGCAACCTGGGCGTAATTGCCTACCAGGTTTGTGTTTCACTTAAGCTACGCAGCTTCAGCCTTAAGATAGGTGTGTCCTCAGGAGACGATAGCTGCGCCAGTGTTGTAGCGACTTGGAAATACCCGGGTAACAGGGGTCAAACGGGTTTTCGAAGCCTTTCGTGGTTCGGTCGGGTCTGGCTTAAGGCTTGTATGGGTCAGCGATCATTATCGCTGATTGATATATGATCAAGTCACTGACCAGAATAAGAAGAAATTGGATGAGTAACAGAACTCAACTAAGCTGCTGAATTGAGGCAAGCAGTTAGCCTTTTGACGAGGAAAAAGATTGTGTGAAAGGTCACTCAATAGAAGCTTGAAACAACAAGGGAGAAAATTGCCATGGTTGACATTACCATGCTCACCACGTTCTTTGGCTGGTGTTCCGTAATTAACATTGCGCTCATATTTGGCTTGTTTATCAGGGGCAGAATACTGCGAAATTTTGCGGTAGATCTATTCGAGGTCTCAAGCGACGAGATTAAATTAGTCTACCTGAAGGCCGTCATGCAGTATCGAAACGGCACGCTTTTGTTAAGTGTCACGCCTTATCTGGCATTAAAAGTAATGACCTGGAATAGCTAAGCTCGGCACACTTCATTGTATTTTTATGTGCTGCTTGTGGAAACAGGATTCTGCTCCTGGGTGGAGCAGATAGGACTGCTCGCCTGTCTTAATAAGGAGACATTGAGGCATGATGCGATAGCGGCATCCATACCATGATGTTAAAACTGATATGCTGGTGGATCCTCTATAAGGTGCGCTGTTGATCTTATCTCGCGCTTAACGGTGGTGGCTGGTCCGGCATATGACTGCGCAGATGATGTTACTGAGTAAAAGGATTCTCTTTTAACATGATGAATTCCCATGGCGATACTTCACTACCTCTGGTTTGTTTGATTTCGATCAGCGCAGGCTTGTCTTCAAGAAGGGCCTTTTCGAGTATGGGTCTCAGTGTTTGAGGGCTATCACAAAGGTAGCCTCGAGCACCGAATGATTCTGCCAGTTTCACAAAATCCGGGTTATCAAAGTCAGCGCCGATGAGTCGACCTGCATAGGCATTGGTCTGATCCCGGCGGATATTGGCAAATCCCTGGTTGTTGAAAACCAACGTGATAACGCCGATATTGTGGCTCACCGCAGTGGCCAGTTCCTGTATGCCGAACATCAGACCGCCGTCGCCGGTGACAGCGATAACTGCCTTATCCGGGCAGGCGACTTTGACGCCCAAAGCGGTCTGAAATCCGAAGCCCAGCGTGCCCTGAAACCCCTCTGTAACATAGGTTCTGGGCTCATAAATAGGGATACCGTAATAGGATGTGAATCCCATTTGCGATACTTCGGGCACAAGGAAACCATCGCGAGGCAGTACTTCACGGATCACATCCAGGTAAGCCATCTGAGGTTGGATCTTGTCGATGACCTGACGTGTTTTAACTTTTGCTGCAGCAATTAGAGAAGCCCGGTCGGGGTTGGGCTTGACCTTGTTTGACAGGGCATTGTAAAGCGCTGTGCACGCAGTTGCGGCGTCACCTACCACTGGAATGTCCGGGACCAGCCTTTCCATCTCTTTTTCATCAATGTCAATGCGTATCAGGGTCGGCCCACCCTGGGGCGACTTTTCATAAAGTTGCATGCTGTTCCATCGCATGTAAATCATCTCAAGCCTCGAACCGATGCCGACCAGAACATCAACTTCATCAAATAGTGCTCGTGCTGCAACCGATGACACGCCTAGTGCATGATCCTCTGAGACTACACCGCGGCCGCTCCGAAATGCTGTGACCGGGGCCTGCAGGAGTTCGGCCAGAGCCAGTACTTCTTCACTGGCGTGTTGCGCACCAGCGCCGCACATGATCATGGGGTTGTTAGCCTCGGCAAGTGCCTTTGCCGCGAGGGTAATCTGGTCGTCATCCAGCGGTGGCTGATCAATGAATTCATTGCCGGGCAGGATAGTAATGTCATTATAAACCTGTGCCATTGTATCCCAGCACATCTCAACCGAAACGGGTCCAGGTCTGTTGCCTAACAGGGTTTTGAATGCCTCATTAATGGTCGAACTTGTTTGAGCTGGTTCGCTAATATGGTAGGCATCTTTGATTATTGTCCTGAGTGTCCCCGCCTGATCCTTCAGCTCGTGCAGGTGACCTCGGCCTTGTCCAAGGTATGAAGAAGGAACCTGACCCGTCAGGCAGAGCACGGGTGCGTTTGCACCCATAGCAGTGCATAGTGCTGCGGTGGTATTGAGTACGCCAGGCCCTGGCACAACAGCGAAAGCACCTGGGTTTCCAGTTGCTTTTGCATAGCCATATGCCATATAGGCCGCACCCTGTTCATGTTTTGTGACGATCGTTTCTATTTCTAAGCGGTACATAGCATCGAACATTGGATAGATCTGCGCACCGGGTATGCCGAAAATACAACTGATGCCGTTAGCCTGGGCAGCCCGGATCATGGCTTCTCCGCCGCTCATTGAGTGTTTGTCTGACATTCGTTGTATCCTGAATTTAAGACTGGAATTCTAATGTAACTTGAGCCAGCTTATCAATTCTAAGCTTTCTGTTATCGATTGTTAATACCGGTCCAAGTTAACCAGCCGCGCGCAGGTATTTCGCCTGAGTGTCGCCTGATGACGATCGAGACAGACGACCGCGTTGGTCGCCTGGGCGGTCACCTTAATGGCGGGCCAGGGAGGATCTGAAGAAGAATTCTAAGCGCTCTTGGGCTGGGTTTGTTCGCGGTCGACCGGTGGTGGACAGGTCGGCTCCGTGAGTGAATTCGGTGACCTATGCAGCCACGCCCTTTATAAATAACTTGATTTAATAAACGGTCAGGTTGTTAAATCATAATCCGATTTAACAACTTAACAGATGAGGTTCGATTGAAAGTTCGAGAAGCCGTGCATGAACATGCGCACTGGTCATCCCGGTTTGGTTTTCTGATGGCGTCGGTAGGTTTTGCTGTCGGACTGGGTAATATCTGGCGCTTTCCCTACGTCGCCGGTGAAAATGGGGGTGCCGCGTTCGTATTGGTGTATCTGATTTGCGCGTTCGTGATTGGCCTGCCGATTGTGATTGCAGAGATCATGATCGGTCGCCGCGGTCAGGCTGGTGCCGCCGGCTCCATGAAGCGGGTTGCAGACCAGGAACAGCGTTCCCCTAAATGGATTGGCGTTGGATATATGAACCAGCTGGCCGCCTTCATGGTCCAGGTGACCTATGCGGTGATCTGTGGTTGGGTTCTGTGGTATCTGTTCAAGGCGATAACCACTGGATTTGCAGGCGTCGATGTCACCGCCGCCGCGGCGGAGTATGATGCGGTGATCAGTGATACTGCGGGTATGCTGTTCTGGACTACACTCAGCCTGGTGATCTGCGGTTTCATTCTCTATGCAGGGGTCAAGAACGGTATCGAGCGGGCGGTTACGCTGTTGATGCCACTCTTGTTTGGGTTATTGCTGTTGCTAGTGGTCTTTAACATGTTTGCTGGCGGCTTCATTGAGGCGTTGATCTGGTTGTTTAAATTTGATCTCAGTAAGATCACTGCCAGCGTGCTTCTCGCCGCCCTGGGCCAGGCCTTTTTCTCCATTGGAGTTGGCATGGCGGCCATGATGGCCTATGGCTCCTACCTTCCAAAGGACGCTCGTATCGTGTCTTCAGCGGTCATTATCGTCACAGCAGACACGTTGGTAGCCCTGCTGGCGGGCCTGGTGATCTTCCCTGCGGTATTCAACAATGGCCTGGACCCAGCTGCCGGGACGGGCTTGATTTTCCAGACCCTGCCGGTAGCGTTCGCTCAGATGCCGGGTGGTTATTTTTTTGCTGGACTGTTTTTCCTGCTGCTGTCGGTGGCCGCGTTTACTTCGATGGTCGGCATGCTGGAGTCGCTGGTATCCTGGCTGGAGGAGTTACATGGCTTCACACGTCATAAGGCCACGGTGACCATCGTAGGCGCTAATATACTGTTGAGCGTGGTCAGTGTGCTGGGATACACGGTACTGTCTGACTGGCAGCTTTTTGGTAAGCCGCTGAATGACGTCGCGGACTATTTTTCAAATCAGATCCTGCTGCCACTGGGTGGGCTGTTGATAGCGGTGTTTGCTGGCTGGGTGATAAGCCGGGAGTCCAGCCAGGATGAACTGGGTCTGAAATCCGAGCCTGTCTTCAGGGTGTGGTGGTTTCTGGTGCGCTGGCCGGTGCCTTTGGCAGTGGCGCTCATCTTCGTTATGGGAATCGGCGGGTGATCGACTTTGATTTGCCGGGCTATGGTTAACCCTGCTATCGCCAGCGCTGCTGGCTAAGGTAACTGGCAAAGATCAGTGGTTCACCCCTACTGGGTTCATCCAGCCCGGTTACCCATGCCGCTACAAGAATGCTGAACTTGAGATGCTGGGCATGCCGTTGCTCTGGATTTGAACGGGGTCTAATTGACCTGCGTAGTCTGATAACGGATATTGCTTGTTCAATTTGTGCTCGCTCACCCGATCGATTCTTTATATTGCCGGCCGAGTTAAAAAAGAACGGTAATTGTTCAGGGTCGTTGGTAGCGAGCGGTGCGGGCCACATGAAACACCGTTTTTTCTATAGGCTGCTGCGGGCGGCTTCAGGCACTGGCTTGGTCAAGCCAGAGTGGCTGTTCCGTGAGCCGGTTTGGCCGTCACCGGCGCAGACTTGAATTACAGCTTTGAGTAAGCCTTAATGATGCTGAACCTGATGTTGGGTAATTTTAAGGAAACAGGATGATGGAGCCAAGCTGGTATTCGATACTCCCGCCTATCCTTGCCATAGTGCTGGCGATCTGGAGTAAACAGGTCATCCTGTCGCTGTTTGCAGGCATCTGGATGGGCTTTACACTGTTAAGCGGATGGAACCCGCTAACGGGACTCGCCGCCAGCATCGATGCTGTGATCCAGGTATTTACCGACCCAGGAGATGCCAGGGTGCTGGTATTTACGCTGCTGATAGGATCGCTGATCGCGACCATAGAATACTCTGGCGGCGTCCGGGGATTTGTGCGCTATCTTGAAACGCGCCGCTGGGTGCACACGGGATTCCGGGCTCAGTGCCTGGCCTGGTTTATTGGCATCATTATATTCATTGAGTCAAATATCACCTTGTTAATTGCCGGTGCGGTCTGCCGACCGTTGTTTGATCGCTATCGTGTGTCAAGGGAAAAGCTTGCTTACCTGATTGACTCAACATCAGCGCCAGTTTGCGTGCTGATTCCTCTCAATGCATGGGGCGCTGTGATTATTGGCTTGATAGGAGGTGTGGGAATTGATAACCCGTTGGAAGTATTTATGGCCTCCATACCCCTTAACCTGTACGCGATTCTGGCGATTTTACTGTCAGCATTGGTGGCCTGGAAAAATTTGAATTTTCCTCAGATGCAGGCTGCAGAGCTCAGAACCCAGGCCGGCGAGCTCGTTTGGCCTGGTACAACACCCCTGGTTGAAGTCGCCGAGTTTGATGCTGTACGCAGCGATGAAACTGAGCAAGTTCCTTCGGCGAGCTATATGGTGGCCCCGGTCCTGGCAATGCTGATTATGATGCCCATAGGGTTGTTGATAACGGGAGAAGGGGATCTGATTAAAGGTTCAGGTTCGGTCGCGATTCTTTGGGCTGTAATCGCAGGCATTGTTACTGCCTGGATAATGCTGTTTGCAACCAGAACCGCCAACCTCAATCAATTGATGCAGGTTTTCATGAAGGGGGCAGGAAACCTTTTGCCGATTGCAATGATTTTATTGCTGGCGCTGACCCTCGGCGATGTCGCCAAACTTGTCGGCACCGGACCTTATCTGGCGGGAATCGCGAGTTCCAGTGTGCCGCAGATCCTGCTGGCGCCGCTTGTTTTTCTGGTTGCGGGGTTTATTGCGTTCTCAGTGGGGTCGAGCTGGGGGACTTTTGCGATCATGATCCCAATCGCAATCCCAATTGCAACCACGCTCGATCTGTCGGTACCTTTGCTGCTCGCAGCTGCTATTTCGGGGGGCATCTTTGGTGATCATGCTTCGCCGATTAGCGACACCACAGTGGTGGCCTCGATGGCCTCAGCAACGGACCACATTGATCATGTAAGAACGCAATTGCCGTATGCGCTCACGGCCGGTGGTTTAGCAGCTGTCGGGTTTATACTGCTTAGTCTCTGGATTTAAGATAAAGATCCAAAACAGCCTGTGCCAGCGGTTGCACGTCGGGTTCGGCCCGGTTGGTCAGCACTATGATGGTCAGCTGCTCATCGGGGAAACGGGCAATATAGTTGCGAAAGCCGCTGGTACTGCCGCTGTGATGATACCTTCGATGTCCCTGGTAGGTATCGATCCGCCATCCAAAGCCATAGTTTTCTAACTGGGGGGTCAGCGCCCTGCGCATGAGGTTCGCAGAGATCAGATCGGCACCATAATTGACGTTGTGCCAATGGCTGAGATCTGCAAGGGAGGAATACACACCGCCATCACCGAGTACCGCGCTGTAAAGGGATTGATCGCTGGATCTTACTTCACCGTTGGCAACGGTATAGCCGAAGGCACGCTCAGCGACGGTGTTTACTCCATCGATGTAGGCAAGCGTTCGGTCCAGTCCGCTGACTTGAAAGATTCGTAGCTTGAGAAACTCATGGAAGGGATTGCCGGAGACCTGTTCCACGATCATTGCCAGGACTGCATAAGCAGAATTACTATATCGATAAGCGGTCCCCGGCGGGAAGTAAGTTCCGGTCTGTTGCCGCATCAACTGCAAGACGTCTTTATCATGCACCTGATGTTTAGCGTCCGTGGCTACAAGGCCTTCGTAGTCAAGTAACCCAGAGCGATGCTGCAGCAAGTGTACGATTCTAATGTGCTCGCCATAGGCTGGGAAATCCATGAAGATCTCGGAGAGTGTTGAATTGAGATGAATCTTGCCTTCATCTACCAGCATCAGGATTGCCAGTGCAGTGAAATGTTTGCTGATAGAGGCCAGGCGGAAATTAGTCTGATCGTTAATTGCAGTCTTTGATTCAATATTTGCCTGTCCGTAAGTTCGCTTCAGGATTGGCTTTGACCCTTTTATAACAAGTACTGCTGCACCAGGCCTGTTACCGCTGTAGTCCGCAAAGATCGCATCTATTTCTGATGTGGGCGTTGAATTACACCCTGGCAGGCAAAAGCAGAAGCCCAGGGCTAACAGCTTTATCTGGTTTTTCACGGCAGTGTTCCTTCGAAGCAGTAAGCGAAGGGTCCCGTCATAATGGCTCTTTGATCTTCGCTGATTTCAATTTCGACCGATCCACCGGGCATTTTTACGGTGCAGGGCGCCTTGCGCTGGAGCAGCAACTGAGTCTGCGCAGCGAAGACCGCGGCACTGGCGCCGCTGCCGCAGGCCATGGTGAGTCCAGCGCCCCGTTCATAGACCTTCAAGGTGAGTCCGGTGCGGGAAGTAATGCTGGCCACACCCACATTGACGCTTTCTGGAAAGTAGCGATTCTGTTGGATCTTCGGAGCCAGACGCTTTAATTGGATTGTCTGTGGGTCTGCAACAAAAAATACAATATGTGGATTACCGAGATCGACTGCAAAGCCATTGTTGAGTGGGCCTTCAGAGATTGAGGCCAGCAGATCGGCATCGCGATGCCGTTGGATCTGGCCTAGGTCGCATCGGATGTGCATGGACCCAGTGCGCTCACAGTGTAGCAGACCGGCCACGGTTTCAAGTGTTATGGATGATTTCCCGGTGGTTTCCATTAGCAGACCGGCAACGCAGCGGGTGGCGTTACCGCAGGCCTGGGCTTCCTGTCCATCGACGTTATAGAGACGCATAAATGCATCAGCAAACTCGGATGGTTCTATGACTACCAGTTGATCCGCACCGATTCCGATGTAGCCATCGCAGATTCGGATTACGTCGTTCTTCGCAGGATGATAAGGTTTCTCACGAGCATCGACAATCACGAAGTGATTCTGCAATCCCTGCATCTTGATGAAAGAACGTTTGGAGGCTTTGTGAGAAGACTGCATCAGAGGTCAAACGGAACATTGGCTAAGTACTCAAGGCTCGCAGGTTTGATTACTCGATGTCAAGACATCGTTGCAGGCCAGTGGGTAAGCCACTGGCGCTTCTCGGCTTTCACCTCCGGGCATCACTTTTCCCTGCACAGAGCATCAAGGTCAGGGTTCTACAACATTGAAGCCTACGGTAAAAGTATCCAGATTGCCGAATATGCTGGCGAGTGATTCGATATCTCCAGATATTTTCAGGTTTCCGTTTTGCAGTTCGTCCGGAAGGGTTGTCGACTGGGTAACGATGTCGATAAGTCCCGTTCGGGTTAATGACAGGGATACCGCTGCCTGGGGATCCGCTGATCCTTTGATATATGAAAGTGTTCGGTTAGATAGACACATTCGCCAGGTTTCATCGATGTCTGTAAATGTCCAGTTGATGGCAATCGTCAATCCAGCGACCGTTTCGGACTTTAATCGAATGGAAATAGTGTCAAAGACCTGTTCAACGGTCATCGCATTGAGTAGGCCTTTAGCTCTGATAGGTCCTCCACCAAGCGCTGGCGGGCCCTGGCGCAGCTCCTGGGCGCCATTTAAATAGGCATTTCGAAAGGTGGATGACTCGGCTTGATATCCCAGTTGCTCCAGGGCATCAGCTTGTAGGTCCCGGGCTGTCTGATTATCGGGGTCAGCAAATACAAGGTGATTAACCACTTCTGTGACCCAGCGATAATCGCCCTTTTCATAAGCCTGGCGGGCATTGGCCAGGAGCGCTTCTGCTCCCCCAGCGAGATCAACGTATCGTTTGCCGGCTTCTACGGGAGGATGCCTGTGCAGATTAGACGGGTTCCCGTCATACCAACTGAGGTAACGTTGGTATACCGCCTTGGCATTGTGAACCAGGTCTCCGTAGTATCCACGAGTGTGATCATTGGCCAGGAACTCTTCTGGTAGTTGCAGAGTCTCCGCAATTTCAGTTGGGACATAGCCGTGATTGGCATATCGCATTGATTGGTCATGCATCCACTTGTAAAGATCTCGCTGGTTGGAGAGAAAACCCCTGACATCTTCGTTTCCCCAGCGAGGCCAGTGATGTGAGGTAAACATTAATTCTGTTTCAGAACCGAATAAGTCAATAGCTTCGTTGATATATTTCGACCAGTTCAGCGCATTGCGAACCAGCGCGCCTCGAATGGGTATCAAATTGTGCATGGTGTGATTGCAGTTTTCAGCCATGCATAACGCCTTTAAGTCAGGAAAAAAGAAATTCATCTCGGCCGGCGCTTCGGTTTCCGGTGTGAGTTGAAAGATGATCCTGATACCGTCAAGAATCATTTCTTCGCCTGTTGTGGTGATGTCATGGGTGGGGGCTATTAGTCCCGGTGGCGAATAGGGAACGCTTGTTCCCAGGCCACAGTCGACGTGAGCGCAGGGATGCGCAGGCAGCAATTGACCGAATTGAAAGAGTGCTCTGCGACCCATGGCGGGCCCGGCGATGACGTTTTCACTCACAACCTCCCTGAGGAAGTGCTCTGGTGCGACTATCACGCATTTACCTTGGTCAACTTCGTCCTGGGAGGTCACTCCCCAGACACCGCCAAAGTGATCGGCATGAGAGTGGGTGTAGATGACTGCTTTTATGGGTCGATGGCCCAGCTGGTCTGTAATAAGTTCATAGCTGGCACGTGCTGTTGCTTCTGTTGTCAGTGGATCGATTACTAACCAGCCCTGGTCACCGCGGATGAATGTGATATTTGAAATATCGTACCCACGCACTTGCCAGACACCTTCCATTACCTGAAACAAGCCGTGATGATGGTTCAGTTGAGCGTGTCGCCACAGGCTCGGATGTACCGTATCCGGTGCTTTGTTGCTAGGGTCGAGGAATTCATAGTCGTTCACATTAATGATCGCTCTGCCATTGCGATCCTTGATTATTCCCGTTGGGTGATGGGCAATAAATCCTCTCGAAGCCCTTTCAAAGTCGCCAGCGTCCTGGGGCACCGAAGCTTGAGAATTTTTAAGTCTGGTATGTTCGGTAGCACTATTGTAATTGGATGCCATAACGCATTCCCTGTTGTTTTGGGTTGTATATAGAGCTCATTGAAACACATTAGCTGCTGTTGGTATCGCCATTTTGCCGTTTCTTTTCAGTACAAGAGTGCTAGATAAACGCTGAAAACAGGGCTGATTGTCGCTGAGCGTTAGCTTGGTGGGTTAGACGCTGACTTCAGCTTGTATTGAATTGTACCGGAGCGAATCGAACAAATGCGGCGCGGCGCCATTGTTGACCGAAGCCTTATTCCGGGCGGGTTGTATAGTTGCAACGGAGCAAGCGCCTGAGGGGTTTGAGCAGTGGGATCGCCGGCTGCGCGTAGCCATTGTGAAAATGTTCGTGACCAGAAAAATCTGTAGCCATGAGGATAGGCCAATATCGATAAGTAGACGATGAAGCCAGGGTCAGGTTGGCACTTAACGCTTGTTTGCCGTTAATCGGCACCTACGACAGGGTGATTTAGTGGAAAACGGATTGAATGAATACAGCGACAATCAACAAGGGACACAGGAATTTCGCATACCATGGCCAGATTTTCCAGAACAAGGACGACTCAGCATCGGGGAAACCTTGCTGGATTTCTTGTAGAGCGGAATTTCGGCTCCACAGCCAGGTGACGAAAATACAGAAAAACAGGCTGATCAAGGGCACACTGTATTGGGTCGTCAATGTGATAACAAAGTCAAATAGCGGGTCAAACTGACCAATGATTGCTGCCGAAACGAGGAACACCATAAATCCTGCGAATATCGCTGCCGCTGGCCTGGAAACCGACGTTTTCTCGATAAGCAGCGATACCGGCACTTCCAGCATTGATATCGATGAAGTCAGCGCAGTAATGGACATGAGGGCAAAGAATGCGAGTCCTACCAGTAAGCCAACTGCGCCCATCGATTCAAACAGTGGCGGGAAAACGACAAATGCGATATCCGGGCCGGCAATCATGCTGCCGTCTGCGGCGAATACGCTCAGGCCTTTGTGTTGGGCTACTGCAATTGCGGGTACGATCAGTAATCCCGCGAGGATAGCAATACTACTATCGAACAAAGTGACCAGCGCGCCAACGCTGGGTAAATTTTCATCACGGCTTAGATACGAGCCATAGATCAACATTGCACCCACGCCAAGGGAAAGAGAAAAGAACGCTTGACCCAGCGCTGAAATAATCAGGCCAGGGTCGGTCAGGCGCGAAAAATCGGGTACCAGGTAGATTGCAAGACCATCGCTGGCACCCGGTAGTGTCAGGACATGAGCGGTCATGGCAATCAGCAATACGAGAAACAGTGGCATCAGAATCTTAGATGATCGCTCGATGCCTGCTTCGACACCAAAGGCGACGATGACAACCGTGAGGAAATAAAACAGTCCTGTGAATATCAGGTTCCTCAAGATACTGTCATCGACCAGCCAGGGTGCCGATGCCGCAAACAGGTCGAGGACTGCGGCGGCGAGGAAAGCCAGTAACCAGCCGGCAACGATGGCATAGAAGCTCAGAATCAGGCTTGCAACAATGATCGAGGCAATACCGATAACATAAGCAAACTTTCTGCCTGCACCATCGGCTTGTAACTTGTGCAGGGCGGTAACCACATTGGCGCCGGCAAACCGGCCAATGATCAGCTCAGCCATCAGCGCAGGATATGCAAGTCCGAAGGCAAGCACGACGTAAACAATAACAAAAGCGCCGCCACCGTTACTGACCACCTGGGTTGGAAAGCCCCAGACATTACCTAAACCCACCGCTGAACCCGCCGCGGCGAGTACAAATCCGGTTCGTGATGAAAACTGCTCTCGCGCTGTGCTCACGAGCCTGCCTCGATACGCTCGTTAGACGGACCGTATCCGCAACTCTCTGAGATCCTGCGGCAAGCCGCTTTGAGTCGTTTAACGGGTTGGCCGGCGAGGTCATCGTCCAGGCGTTCGATGGGTCCCATGACTGTGATCGCGCAGATAATGCTCCGGGAGTGATCGAATACGGGCGCCGATATGGCAGTAAAGTCAGAAAGAAGACCGCCTCGGCATCGACTGATACCGCTATCGACAACGTCTCTGAGCAGGGCTTTCACATTGGCCATGGTCGCCTGTCCTTGGAAATCACGGGGTAAGCTGGTTGGGCTGCTGTGTTCAAGTTCCCTGATGAGATAAGGCTCGACGATACTGAACGGGAGATGTGCTGCAAAGTTTCGGCCCAGGGCGGAATTTATTACCGGCAGGACACTGCCTATTCGCAGGTCAAAAATTGCCTGACTATTGGCACCATCGACACGATTTAAAATGGTTGGGCCTCGATTGCCCCAGACACCGAGAAACGCGGTCTGTCCTATTTGGTCAGCGAGCTCCACCATAATCGGTTTTGCAAAAGAAAAGACATCATGGGCTTCTAAATAACTCAGGCCGAGTTTGAGTGTTAGCGAGCCGAGCTGGTAGCCGCCGGTAATTGCATTTTGCGCTGTCATCCCGATCGAGCAGAAGCTCACCAGGTACGAATGAACTTTGCTCGGTGACAAGCCAGTTACTTCAGAGATTTCCTTTAACATCAGCTCTCTGTTCGAGGCTGCCATCACGTCAAGAATCGAGTAGCCCACCAGTATGGATTGCACACCATTTTTAAGGGGTACTGCCTTTGTTGGCTTGTTGTCAAATTTCATAGGCTCGTCGTTTCCCGTCGACCTTGTTATTACTTAATGCTTTCTTAGTGCTTAGCGAGTGCTCACTGTCGGCCAAAGTGCTGTTCACCGGGTTATCCCGTCCAGAGCGACCTTTTTCTGTCCTGACAGGCGGTAGGCGCTGCTATAAGGGCTTCCATCGTGTTGTCGCTTTCGCGATGCTTGCCAGCCCGGTCTTCTGGGAGCGCAGACGACCCCATCTGCATATCGCTGCAACGAAAAGCAAAAACCTCTAGGTAAATTCATTGCCCGTGGCCGCGTCGAGATCGGGGTCTGCGTTTCCATTGCGTTACCGAAACAAGGTAGGAACGGACCAGTTCTGTTAACAGATGAATAAATAATCGTGGCTGTTTTCATTTTCAGGCTGCGACGATGGGGTTTCGTAACGTGCCAATGCCTTCCACGGTGGTTTCAACGACATCCCCCGGCCACATGAATTCCTGGGGGTCGCGGCCAGCGCCGACGCCGGCGGGCGTACCGGTGGCAATGATGTCTCCAGGCTCCAGGATCATCCCCTGACTGATATCCTCGATCAGCTCGTTGATATTGAATAACATGAATTCAGTGGTCGAATTTTGCTTCTCAACCCCATTCACGGAACACGTGATACGAAGATTCTGAGGATTTGGGATTTCGGCTGTTGTCACGATACAGGGCCCCATCGGTGCAAAAGTGTACTGCCCCTTGGAGACCACCCATTGACCGCTGCGTCTGCAATCGCGCGCGCTGATGTCATTGATCACCGTGTAGCCAAACACGTGCGATGGTGCATCTTGTTTGGAGACTCGATAGGCCCTGGTGCCGATAACCACAGCTAATTCCGCTTCCCAGTCCAACTGCTGGGTAATGTCCTTGTTATGCAGGATTGGATCGCCGTTGGCGATAACAGCAGTGGGTGGTTTGGTGAATATCACGGGTTGGGTAGGCAGCTCTTCTGACGTATCCAGGGCTCGAGCGGACTCCGCTACATGCTCAGTGTAATTGAGTCCGATACCGAAGATGTTCTTTCTCGGCCTTGGGATCGGCGCGAGTAGTCGGGCATTGGCAAGCGGTACGGATGTGCCTACCAGGTGGCGACGATCAACATCGCCGAGCAGATCGGTCAACACCTCGACCGCCACGGGCCCCTGGTCAATGAACTCAAGCATTGTGTTGGGGAAAGGAACCTGGGTGCGCTCACCGAGTTTTTCTATATCAATAATGAGTTGATCGGTGATCACACCTAGCCGGGCGGCATCTTCATTTAATCGATAGGTAACGAGTTTCATATTTGGTATCCGCGTTGGTTATAGGAGTGATTCGGTCACGGCTTGAGCGCCTGGTGACCGTTGTTAGTTTGCAGCGCCTCTTCGATGAATACACCCAATGCTTGCATGACCGGGAAATCATTGAATGTGAACAGAAACGCTTGTTCACTGCTCGAGAGATTGACGTGTTCGTGCCATACCCAGGAGGGGACGCAAAAAATATCGTGCTCCTGCCAGTCGAAACGTTTGCCGCCGATGACAGAATAACCCTCGCCGCCGGCACAGTTATACATGACGTTGCCAGTGTGCCGGTGTGCTTTGCAATGCTGTCCGGGTGCTAGCATCTGCATCTGCGCACCCATGGTCTGCATTGCCCATCCACCGGTTAGAGGATTTGAGAATTTGACGATCTGACCGTCGTAGGGCGAACCTGGTTCGCATTTTGCCAGGTTAAACAATGCATCCTGGGTCTCTTTCCAACGATAGATCATCATGGGTGAATAGGGTTTATCCCACGTTTGTCCGGTGTTGGGTAGCAAGCCGGCATTGCCATAGACCAAGGGCAGATCATTGGTCGTGAACGCAGGTTTCTGGATATTCTCGGGATAAACTTCGTAGAAATTCGTTTCCAGCGAGTTCATCAGCGGGATATCCAGTCCATCCTGCCATATTGAGACCTGGCCGTGGTCAAACACGCCGTGATCATGCCAGCATTTGCCCGGTGTCAGGACGTAGTCATACTGGCCTAATTCGATCTGGTGGCCGTCGACGACGGTATAGGCGCCTCCGCCTTCCATGATGAATCGTTGTGCAGAAGCGGTATGCCGATGCGCGGGCGTGATCTCCCCTGGAAGCATGATTTGCAGGCCACTGAACAACCAGCCTACGGCGGCAGAGTTCTGTCTGCCCGGGTCAGAGTCATTGACCAATACTATCACTCGCCTGCCTGCTTCTTCGGGCTTAACCAGTTCTGAAGACTTGACCACCAGTGGTCGCATTTCCTTATAACGCCAGATAGTAGGTGAATACCGGGTCTCAGGCTCCCAGGGCTCGATCTCATTAGCCCGTCTCCAGAAGGCATTGGCAGAGTGGGCTTCCAGTTCCTTGTAGAATGACAGTAGTTCATCATTATCGATGACTCTGGCACGGCCAAGCACGTCGTCCCGTGCATCGACAGCATAGGTTGATGGTTTGGTATCGTTACTCATGGTTTAAACCTCATAGGCTGTTTTCGGCTGCTGTCAGACGAGGATTGGTCTGTTGAGTCGTTATCATCGTTACTGCCTTGGTGAGACACGAAGCTCACGGGTTGTAGGGCAGTCCTGTTCACTCTCAGATCAAAGACATCGAAACGATTGTAGTGCCCCAGGATGTCATGCATTTGTTTTGGCTGGATACAGAGGTTAAGGTCTATGTCGGCGTAGACGATGCCTTCATCGTCGATAAGCCCATCGCCTACCGTGTTTCCGTCGGGTCCCATAATGCCGCTGAAGGCGCTGTTTCCTCGTGACAGCAGTTCGCGTGCGTTCGGGGTGGCACGCTCCATCGTGTTAATGATCTCCTCTGATATCGTGGAACAGGATATGAGAGTAAACACCTTGCCTTCAAAAGAATGTGCAGAACCACGTAATTTTATTGCCTCGGCCATGTTGTAGTCTTTTGGCGCGACGGGCAGTGAAATGTAATTTGCGACGTGTATCAATTCGCCTTGTGATAACAAGGCGAATCGTGCCAGTGGGTTCGTGTTCTCACCGCATGCGAGGGTACCCAGCGGTCCTACACTGGTATCGTAGACGTTAAGCGATGATCCATCGCCACCACTCCACACCAGTTTCTCAGCCCAGGTGGGCACGAGCTTTCGGTGGCATCCGAGTAATGCACCTTCCGACGAAATAATAAGGTTGGTGTTAAACAGGGTTCCGGTCCGGATGGGATCACGTTCATTAATACCAATTACAACGTTTATCGAATGTTTCTTCGCTGCATCTAACAGTCTCTGGACTTCCGGGCCCATTATCTCAATACTGTTTTCGTACAGGCGCTGAAACCACTCACTGCCTTCGATCGGGCTGATAATCCAACTCCAATACGGATAAGCGCAAACAAAAACCTCGGGGAAGGCGACCAGTTCCGCGCCGTTGGCGCTGGCCTCCTGGATAAGGCTACAGGCCTTGTTAACGGTAGCGTTCACATTCAGGAACACGGGTGCGGTCTGTACTGCGGCTGCTCGAAATGATGGAAGTTTGTTCATCGGATCACCTGCTGCTCCGGTCTGTATTATTGTTGTTTTTAGTTATGACCAAGACGGCTGCACCTTGTATTCGGCTTTGTTCCACTCGTTGCCGGCCATCACATCACCAATGATGTCAACAACGTCGAAGATGTCCTGGTAGCGCAGATACATTGGCGTGATTCCGAAGCGCATGATGTCCGGCGTCCTGAAGTCGCCAATAACACCTCGTTGCTTAAGGGCCTGCATGATGCCGTAGCCGTGTTTGTGAGCATATGATACGTGGCCACCACGATCTGCTGACTTGCGCGGGCTGACCAGTTCGAAACCCAAATGATTACAGTGCTGGTCCATCAGATCTATGAAGAGTGAGCTAAGCGCAATAGATTTATCACGAAGCTTGGTTATCTCTGTACGCCCAAATAAGTCAACCCCACATTCTAGGATTGAAATGGCAAGAACCGATGGTGTGCCACACTGGAAACGATTGATGTTGGCCGCCGGGACATATTTGTCTGAGAATCCGAACGGATCTTTATGTCCGATCCAGCCTGATAGGATTGGCAAGCCAGTAGTCTGATGCCGGGCCGCGACGAACAGGTAAGCCGGCGCTCCTGGACCACCGTTAAGGAATTTGTAGCCACAGCCAACGGCAAAATCGACGTCGCATTTATTGACATCGACTGGAATAGACCCTGTGCTGTGGCTCAAGTCCCAGACTACCAGAACGCCTGCTTCATGGGCCTGTCGAGTGATCTTTTTCATGTCCTGGATCTGCCCTGTTTTATAGTGCGCCTGGGTGAGTAAAAGCACAGCGATGTCATTGGATAAATGATCAGTGATTTGGTCTGGTTCGACCGTTTTCAGTGAGACCTTTTCAGCAGCGAAAGCACTCAATCCCTGCATGATATAGAGGTCCGTTGGAAAGTTGCCCGCCTCGGACAGAATCACCTGTCGACCAACGTTGGCCTGCAGCGCTGCGACCAGCACTTTGAAAAGGTTGATTGATGTCGAATCCGCAACAATGACCTCGCCTGGTTTCACCCCGATCAACGCGGCGATTTTATCCCCAACCCGGACTGGAGCTTGCAGCCAATCATGGTCGACCCAGGAATGGATGAGTTTGGTTCCCCACTCTTGAGTTATTACGTCCATTGCCCGTTGCCTGGTACGGTGTGGCATTACACCGAGTGAATTACCGTCCAGATAAAGCAAGTCTGGCGGCAGGTAGAATTCTTCACGCAGGTCCGCTAGTGGATCGTTTTGATCACGCTGCTCAAGGTCGTTTCTTGAAAAAGCTGTCATGGCGTCATTACTCATCCGTTGGGTAACGGCTGTCGAGACCAGGATTGCCTGCATCATCGGCGGTATAGGGCTCATCCAGTCGTGTTCTCATGGACCACAATTCCGGAAAGAAGCTAAGTTCCAGTGCCTTAGAAAGATAGGACACGCCTGATGAGCCACCGGTACCTTTCTTGTAACCGATCACCCGGGACACGGTTTTCATGTGCTTAAAGCGCCACTCGTGGAAGTAGTATTCCAGCGCCGTGAGTTTTTCTGCAAGCGTGTAGAGTTCCCAGTTTTTATCCACATTCTCGTAAATTACTTTCCACTGGTCCTCGACTTGATCATTAGGCTCATACTTTTGCCGCCAATCGCGTTCCAGTAAATCCTCGGGCACTTTGAAGCCGCGGCGATGCAACAATCGGAGAACTTCGTCATAAAGAGACGGCGTTTCAAGTGCTAGGTTGAGCTGGTTAAAAACCACCTCATCGTCCTTGTGGACAACGATCAGGTCCGCATCTCTGTTGCCGAGCACGAACTCTAGTTCGCGATACTGATAGGATTGGAAACCGGATGCCTTGCGCAGATACCCTCGAAACGTCAGGAAATCATGGGGCGTGAGCGTGGCCAGAACTTCCCAAGAGTGAATCATGTGACGCTGGATCGCGGCTATCCGGTCAAATGTTTTGAAGGCGTTTGGCAACCGGTCGTCTTGAATCGCCTTTAGCGCAATTTTGGCCTCGTGCAGGCAGAGTTTTATCCACAACTCCATGGTCTGGTGCATGATGATGAACAGCAGTTCATCTGGTTTATCGGAAACAGGTATCTGTGTGCTGAGCAGTTCTTTGGTTTGAATATGTTTGGCATAAGTCAGGCCGCTGTCCCACTGAATACGCTCACCGTTGATTACAGCCTCGAACGTTTCAACACCATCACTGATATAGTTCTTTACGTCCATCTAATTCATCCCTTGATTCGTCACTGTCCCTGGGTCTGTCTGCAATGCTCGACCAGCGCCGGCAGGAACTTCGGCTCGCCTGCCTAATTCGGGACCTCCGAGACTGTTTAGAAATCTAGCCTGTTCACCGGTTAGGTGAGCCTGAATTTCTTATTTACAGAACAAATTCAATATTATTGAATTAATAATGGTGTATCAACTTGTTTTATACGATATTAGAGTATGTTTTGGACTATTATTCATTAATGGTGAAAGTAATAAATATACTAGAGCTTATGGGGGACGGGTTGTATGACAACATATCCAGGCTGTAGCCGGGCCTCGTCTCATCATCCAACGGGTTATTATCCCATGAAGCAGCCCCTGCCCCGTGGCCACCGACTCAGGTTATTGTTCATCTCAGTCTGGGTTCTGATAACAGTCAGTGCATGCGGCCCTTCTGCCGACCCAAGCGCACGCCTTGCGCCACCGGCGAACGAGCGTCCTAACGTCCTGCTTATTCTGGTGGATGACTTGGGCTGGTCGGATCTGGGTGCCTTCGGTGGAGAGATATCGACTCCCAATCTTGATGAACTCGCTTTTGCCGGTTTGCGGCTAACCGATTTCAATACAGCACCGACTTGCTCACCGACTCGCGCTATGCTGCTGTCGGGTGTGGACAATCATCTGTCAGGTCTGGGTAATATGGCGGAAGAGCTTGGCCCAAATCAAAAAGGCAAGCCAGGATATGAAGGTTTTCTCAACGATCGGGTCGTGTCAGTTGCCCGATTGCTCAGCGACGCTGGCTACAGGACGATGATGGCAGGCAAGTGGCATCTGGGTCATTCCGTTGAAACTGGCCCGGAGTCGAGAGGCTTCAAGGACACCTTTGTGTTGCCGGGCGGTGGTAATCACTTTAATGATAATCGTGCTATCTATATTGGTGGAGATACCAATGTGGTCTCGAAGGTTGGCTATCGTCAGAATGGTGAATTGGTAACCTTGCCCGACAACTACTATTCTAGCGCTTATTTCACTGACAAGTTGATTGAGTTTCTTTCTGGCCATCACCAGCGGGCACCGAATCAGCCGTTCTTTGCGTTTGCGTCCTATCATGCGCCGCATTGGCCATTGCAGGCACCAGAAAAGTTTATCGAGCGATATAAGGGCGTCTATGACGGCGGCTACGATTCAATCCGTAAACAAAGATTCTCTCGTATCAAGGAGCTTGGCCTTATCGAGGCGGAAGTGGAACTGGCTGATTCGACATTGTGGCCGGCGTGGAGCGAGTTGGGCCAGCCTACCCAGGTAAAGGAAAGTCGTCGAATGCAGGTCTATGCGGGCATGGTTGAGGCGCTGGACTTCCATATTGGTAGACTCATTGACTATTTAGCAGGCGTTGATGCGCTGTCGAACACCGTGGTCATATTCATGTCAGATAACGGCGCAGAAGGAAACGACGTCTACCATATCGTTCCCGGCAACGATCAATGGATTGATGCGAATTTTGACAATAGTGTCGAAAATATGGGCCAGGCAAGTTCCCACATTGGATATGGTCCGCGTTGGGCCCAGGTCAGCATGACTCCTTTCCTTGGTTTCAAGGGAAATGTCAACCAGGGCGGCGTGCTTTCACCAGCTTTTGTTAGCCATCCCAGGTTTGCACAGCAGGAGGGGATTTATCGGGGGTATGTTTCGGTGCTCGATATTGTGCCAACGCTGCTGGAACTGGCAGAGGTGGAGACAGTAGCGCTTGCGGGTAAGTTTGCACCACAGGGTCAGTCGCTGGTACCACTACTCACCGGCGTTGAACAAGCCGTGCATCCCAAGGATCATGTTTCTGCAGTTGAGTTATTCAATCGACGGTCTGTGCGAAAAGGAGATTGGAAGCTGATCTGGCAGGAGCCACCCTACGGGATCGGCGATTGGCAATTGTATAATCTCGGATCTGATCGAGCGGAGCAAAACGATGTTAGTCAAGCGCATAATGCCAAGCAGCGTGAGCTGGAAGCACTTTGGCAGCAATATGAACGCGAAAATAATGTCATCATTGACCCCCAACTTGATTTGAAATACAGTTCGACGAATCGACACTTCGATCACTAGCTGCGTGGGTTTTAACCAGGACATGACCGGCAGTGATGGCTGATGCCAGTGGCTGTATCATCACCAGGCTTGAGCCGTAGTAGATTGGCCTGCAGGGAAGCGGTATCTACCGGTATCTGGGTTGATTCCTGCTGGAGATGCCGATTGACGGGAGTATTCGAGTGGCGCGTGTCTACAGATCATTCAACCAGGAAGCACTGGATCGTGAATACAGCCCAAGTAGCTGTGTCGATGATCTCATGGTGTACATTGATGATTACCTGCAGCTGAGTCAGGCCGCAAAGCAAGCTGCTGTGTTGAACGGTTCTGCGGCCCTGGAGTTGGCGTATGGCCCGCTTGCATCCCAGCGAATGGACGTGTTTCTTCCGGAAACGACCTCTGCCGCCGTCAACCTCTATATTCACGGCGGCTATTGGCAGGAACTCAGTAAAGACTATGCTTGTTTCTCGGCTCCCACCTTTCAGCGAAGGGAATGCGCCCTTGCAGTACTGGGTTACTCGCTTGCGCCGCAACGGCGGCTGACGGATATTGTCGAAGAGTGCCGCTGCGCGGTTGAATGGCTGTATTTGAATGCCGATGATCTTGGCATCGACAGGGACAGGATACATATTTCTGGCAGCTCAGCTGGGGCGCACCTGGCAATGATGCTTTATACAACCAACTGGCATAAACGGGCGCTACCACACGATATTATTAAAGGTGTCTGTGCGGTTAGCGGTATTTTTGATCTAGAACCCGTGCGCTTGAGTTACGTTAATAGTGAACTTCATATGGACCAGCAAGAGGCTCACGCAAATAGTCCCATGCACCTTGAGCCAAGTGCCCTATCGCCGGTGATTATGGCCTATGGCAGTAACGAAACCAGTGAATTTAAGCGCCAGTCCAATGAGTACAGGGAAAAACTCGAAGGCATCGGCGTACCGGTTGAATTCCGGGAGATAAACAATCGAAATCATTTTGATGTAGTAATGGATCTTGCTGATCAGTCGAGCTGGCTGGCAACATCAACCCTGCAGCAGATGCACTTATAATCAAAGACGGTGCCCAGGATTACCCACGATAATCTTGAGGTAGACGGTGCTTAGCGCCTTTTGCCCGTGTGGGGCCTAAGACGGCCTTGGCGGAACTGCTCTCAACCAGCAGTTTGAATGGCGCTGTTGGCTTACCATGGTAACCATTGACCAGCAAAACGGGATGAACCAGTCTGTCTGCTAGGTCTGCAATTAGGTCAGTTGCTGATCGAACTGGAGCAGACGTTTGGCAATCAGGGCAACTTGTGATTCGCTAAGCTCTCGAGGGTCAATTAGCAGGTAACCTTCGTTCAAGTGATGATTTCGAGTGCGAATGCTGGGTGAACCAGATTTTAGAAAATGCACCAGAGCCGTGATATCACCGTGCTGTTTATCACCGAGCTGTTTATCACCGAGCTTTCTGTCACCCTGCTTTAGTGAAACAGCAACCCGGCTGAAGGGCCGGCCGGCTTCATCTGCCTGAAGCCTTGCGTGAAGCATCGATGTATTGGAGAGGGCGGCCATCAGAAGGGTATTTCTGGCCTGGAAGGAACCTAGCCTGGCATCATTGTCAGCGGCGACATATTCGTTAAGAGCCGCGCCTAATCCAGAGATAGTATCCTTGCCGACCTTCATGGTGCGGGAAATACCTTGCGACTGAAGCTCACAGAATGAGATTAAATCTGTGTTGCCAACAATGAAACCACTGGTGGGACCGCAAAAGGCCTTTCCACCCGAGTAGATTACCAGGTCAGCACCTGCATTCAGGAAAGAGCTCAGGTCTTCTTCTGCTGCAGCGTCAACAATAACCGGAACCTCATGGCGATGGCAGATCTCAACGCAGCGTTCAAGGCTGATCTGGTTGGTTTGCACACAGTGATGAGACTTCACATATAAAAGCGCGGTGAACTGCTCGTTAGCAAGGCAGTCCAGCAGCAGTTGCTCGTGGACCTGACTGGCGCTGCCTAATATCCGAGGTTTACCACCGCCCAGGCGAATCATCTGTTCCACTGGGGCTCCAAAATTAATGGCGTGGCCGGCTTGCAGAATCACCTGATGGGTTTCATCGGTCTGGGGAAGTTGCTGGATACGATGCAAGTGATCACCGGTAATTAACGCGGCAACGGATATTGCGATTCCGGCTGCGGCCCCCGACGTGATGCAGGCGGCTTGCGCACCTGTTATACCGGCAATCTGCTCTGAAACCTGACTACGTAGTAAGGCTAAATCAACGTGTTGGCTTGCTGCTTCAAACTGTACCTGAGCTACCTGTTCTGATTGGGCAGAACCACCCAGGGCAGTTAACTTGCCAGCAGCATTAATTACGAACGGGGAAACACGCATTTACAGCACCTCTGTGGTCTCAAAACAGACGCCATCGATAAAAACCATTTTGGGTTCAATCCAGTTCTGCGAAATACGGATTTCCCCTTCAGCATCCTCCATTTCAACTGCCCTGTCAGTTTCGGCAAACAACGTCAGGTTAGCAGGCCCACCAACATTGAGTTGGCCAAAGCCTTTTTTGTCCAGGCCAACCGCTTTTGCAGGGTTAACCGTTACCGCCTGAATAACGTCTTCAAGGCTTAATCCAAGCGTTCGGAATTTGCTCATTGTCCGGGCCAGTGAGACAACGTAGCGGTTGATGTTACCACCGTGTAAATCACTACTGATGGTGTGAACCGGCATACCTTGATCCAATGCCTTGGCGCAGGTTTGGTATGAAAATGACGAGCGGCCATGAGCGATGTCGACAATCACACCACGTTCTACTGCAGCCCGGAATTGTGGGATAACCAGATCGTTATATCCCAGTACACCCCCCGTTTTACCATGGTAGGCGTGCGTGACAATGTCGCCCGGGCGCAGCAAATCTAAAACATCATCCACCAGCGGTGGCGCGTTGCCAATGTGCACCATCAGTGGAGTCCCGGCAATCTCGGCAGCTTTCCTGCCGATCTTCACCGCTTCAAGCCCCATTAGACCGGTATGGGTTGAGGAGGCTAAAACCTTTACACCTAAAATCCAGTCAGGATTTCTCTCAATTGCGTCTACTGTTCCACTCAGGGAAATAAGTTCTGGCGTTGCCGCGTGACCACCTGTAATTCCCGGCTGGCCAGGCGAACCGATATTACATAACGCATAAGTTGCTGTGGACTGTGTGTCAATTACAAATTCCTTGAACGCATCGATCGTTGTCGGGCCAGCGCTGCCTGTGTCTAACAGGCAGGCGACGCCTTGATTGACGCCGATTCTATCTGCGGGCAGGCGCCCGTTCTTGAAAAGTGGATGATTAAAAATATGACAATGAAGATCGATAAACCCTGGCGCGATATGCAAAGAGCTGGCATCGATGGTGCTGTCAGTTTCAGCTTTGATGTGACGCTCGATCGCGACTATTTGCTTATCTTCGATCAGTACGTCCATGGGCTGAAACTGATGTGCTTCAACTGCATAAACGAGACCGTGTTTGATTAAGGTGCTTTTCACAGGTCTGGTTCCATTACCGATGTTATTGCTATTAAAGCACTACCCGCAGCAAAGAGAAAAGCCGGGCTACTCTCGCTGAGGCTATGATTTTGGAAATGGGGCCCTGAAAACAGACCGTGGCTTTTTGTAGCAGTATGCCTAGCGCCCGGCGCGAAGCCTTTCACGATGGACACGCCATTGTTTAAACAGTTGTTGATAAATTCCGGACAGCTCATTATCAGGATTGAAAGTCTGTTTCGTTCGCACCATATGAACTATCGCTTTTTCTATAGTTGGATATTTACCGATTAAAACTGCCGCGAAAATCGCCGCGCCACGACTTTCCGAAACACCATCAGTTGTTTCCAGAGGCTGGTTGATCAGATTTGCCAGCAATTGCACCCAGGGCTTACTCTTCGCACCACTGCCGGTCACAGATACGCGTGATACCTGGGGTATCCAGCCAGATAATTGTAAGAATGATTCAGCGATGGCGAAGCTGGCGCCTTCAAGCACCGCCTGATACATCTGTTTCTGGGTTGTTTGGGTGGTTAGGCCATGAAAGCTTGCGCGAGCCTTTCGGTCTAATGTGGGGGATATCTGGCCATCCAGATAGGGATAGAAACTCGCTCCGCCTGCACCGGGTTCAGCCTTTAATACAAAATCGTCATATTCGTGGAACAGTTTGTTTCGGTCGCGCCCGGCATCCGGCGACTGATCAAGAAACCACTCTAAACTTCTTCCTGCCATCAATGCGTTGGCACCAATGACATGCCTTCCGGTTGGATAACAATAAAAACGTGTTACCCCCTCTGCGGGTTGCGCTTCGATGATAGTGCGGCTCACACCGTGGGTACCCAGAGTCAGCGCGATCTCACCTTTTGCAATCACGCCGGCGCCGACATTTGCACAGACGCCATCGTGAGCACCTACGGCAACGGGTAAGCCAGGGGACAAACCCAGTTCCGAGGCAGCGTGTTCGGTTAAGTAACCGGCTAATCCCCAGGGAAGCTCAGGTCTTGGTAGTAGATCAGGTGCAATATCCAGGTTTCTCAATGTCTGTGCCGGCCAGGCTAATCCATCTGGGCCGGAGCTTGGATCGGTGACTGCATTTCCTGTTAACCGAAAGGCCAGGAAGTCTTTCGCGTACATTGCATGCGCTATTCGTTGAAATAAATGCGCATCGTTCCGACGCAACCACAACAGCTTGGAGAGTAGGGTTGCGGCATACAGGGCAAGATCAGGGAACTGATCTTTAATTTCCATAAGTTCTGGGTGGTGCCTTTGATCCAGCCAAGGGTCAACAATAACTTCACCGACGTTGTCCAGGAAAACACCTGCACCCGCTCGCCCGGAAACAGATAGGGCAACCACCCGTTGGCTTGTCATATCTAGTCTGGATAGCAGTTTTTTTGTGGCACCAGTCGCACCGTGCCACCATTCCTGTGCAGACTGCCAGCTAACTGAGTTACGCCTGTATTCGCTATTTCTGATAGTTTCCAGGCCAATACATTCACCGCGAAGATTCAGCAAACAGATTTTGCAACGAGTTGTACCTTGATCGAATACAAGAATAGTCTCAATTGGCATAGGTTCAGGGCTCGATACGCGGCATGGTATGAGGCGAGTGTGCTGGTCTCGATGTGACCGAGCAGAGCATCAATTTTTCATTGCCATTGTTTTAGCTGCGAGCAATTGTTCAGATCGCCTTAGCATTTCGATAGCCACATTTCGATAGCCACATTGCTATAGTCGATCAGCGCTTTTGCCGTTTTGAGCGCGATCTGTATCCGCATGACGGCCTTGATAATAGCTGTCTTCGCTTTCCCAGAGGCGGCGGCGCGTGTGGGTAGGCGTTCAAAAGTCGCCTTAAGCTCAGGCACAGATGGGTTTTGACTCCGTAATTGATCGATGGTCAAATCTATCTCCACGGCAACGGTTTTTTTCAATTCCATGCTATCCGGCAATTGTGCCAGTATTCAATGGTTCTTTTCAGGGTAATGAGCAGCTTATTTTATGCTATCAGAAACGCAGATACAGCAATTCAAAACCACGGGTGTTCTGGTCGTGCCCGATATAGTTCCTGAGTCGCTTACCAGTAAAGTGACTGAGGCTATACTTTCTTATACAGGTGTTGAATTGAATGATCCAAACACCTGGTACCAGTCCAGGTTTGCAGGTCATGGCATAGTGCCATTGCATCATGCCCAGGCACTGTGGGATGTTCGCCAGCATCCGGCGGTTTACCAGGTATTCGCCAACCTGTATCAACAGCATGCGCTCTGGGTGAGCATGGATCGTGTTTCATACAAACCACCGGTTTCACCCGTCACTCGGGCATGGCGAAGAGAACCGCTGCACTGGGACTGTGATCCGTGGCAGTTTACAGGTGCGAGCTTTCAGGGCCTGGTGTATTTAACGGATACAGATGTCAATCAGGGTGCATTTTGTTGTGTACCTTCTATTTTTCAGAACCTGCCTGATTATCTTAAAGTACACGCTGATAGTGCTGACCGAAGGTTTCCAAAAGTAGACCAGAGTGATCTGGAGGTCTTTGCCGGAAAGGCAGGTAGCCTGGTGGTCTTTAATCGACTGATGCCGCATACCAGCTTGCAGAATGCTTCATCGCTCCATCGCTTTGTGCAATATGTGACCATGCAACCGGCTGTTTCACTGGAAAAAGAAAGGCAGCAGCGCATTTACGAATGGCAGAACAATATGCCGCCGGCGTGGGCCATCAACCAAAAGGTTCCTGGTCAGGATATTCCGGAACCGGGCGGTCGGGCCGAATTAACGCGCCTGGGTGAGAAATTGGTCGGAATAGTAGATTGGTAAGGCAAGCCATCACCATTAGACTGCCGGCGCTTAATAGGCAACTTAAATTCGGTCGAGGGAATTCAACCTGCTATGTGCTTTACTTGAAAATTTTTTCTGCTGCATGGCTGGTTTTGCTTTTAAGCGGTTGTGCTAGCGAACGTGACCAGGCACCTGGCCTGATCGTGGTTAATGCGGACGTTCGTACGGTTGATTCAACCCTGCCCAGGGCAGAAGCATTTGCCGTTAGTGCCGGGAAGTTCACAGCGATCGGGTCGTCCGCAGAAATTAGTGCGCTGGCATCAGAAACAACACAGATCATTGATGCCGCGGGCGTTACCATTATTCCGGGCTTGATAGATGGGCATAGCCATATGATTAGCGGAGCCAGCCTTGCTACCGGTGTGGACCTGACCGACATCGCAGACAAACAGGAATGGCTTAGCATTATTGGTGCCAGGGCAGAGGCTCTGCCTCGTGGCGCTTGGATTCTAGGCGGCCGTTGGAATCACATGCTGGGTGATGGTGTGCTGCCGTCAAAGGAGATGCTTGATGCGGTGGCGCCGGAAAATCCAACACTGCTGACCGACATCGATGGCCACACCCAGTGGGCTAGTAGTCTGGCTATTAGGCTTGCTGGCATCACGCCAGGCAGTCGTGTGCCAGCGGGTGGTGAAATTCTGGTTAATAAGGTCAGCGGCGAACAGACAGGGATCTTCTTGGAGGGTGCGGCAAGATTGTTTGACGATGCCCCTGGTCTCGCCGCTGCCCGTGATGCGGTCACTGGCGCTAGGGCCGCAGTTCGAATGGGCAACCGGTTTGGACTCACCGGGGCGCATGATATGAGTGGCAATATGGATGCGTTCCTGACGGTGCTCAGCGAAGGAAATCTTACCCTGCGGATTTGGGCAGGCACTTTCGTGACGCCGACTGATGACCTGGCAGGCCAGCTAGATTCCATGGCAGCTGAAAGAGAGCGAGTGCGTAATATCGTTGCACACGACGAGCAAGTTGCTGACATGGGCCCTTTGCTGGAAGTTGGTTACGTAAAGATGATGATTGACGGCGTGTTATCAACCCATACGGCATTAATGCATGCGCCTTATGCTGACCGGCCAACGGCGTCACCAGCACCGTTTATCAGCAAGGATCACCTCGACCATATGGTCGCCACCGCACATGATGCCGGCTGGCCCGTCGCCGTACATGCCATTGGTGATCGAGGAGTTTCATGGGTATTGGACGCCTTTGCAGCATCGCCACGTGCTGCAGATGCGCTTATGGACCGGATCGAGCACGTAGAGCTGGTAACTGACGCGGACATAAAGCGGTTTGGCCAACTGGGTATAGCAGCATCCATGCAACCCCACCACGCAACCTGTTGTGTGGGTGACTACGTTATCGACCGTATCGGCCCTGAACGCCTGCAATATGCCTATGCGTGGCGGCAGATGCTTGATAATGGTAATCACCTGGTACTAGGTTCTGACTGGTCGACTTCGCCATTTAATCCCCTCATTCAGATGGGTGACACCCTGCATCGTCAAACCCGCATGAATGGTGTTGTCCGCCCCTGGGACCAGGACAACACCTTGACCTTTGATGAAGCGCTCTACGGCTATACCCAGGCCGCGGCAGATATGACATCATGGGCTGATGAAATAGGCAGTATCTCAGTAGGCAAGTGGGCAGATTTTGTCATTCTCGATCAGCGAATAACTGATCCTGTTGGTCGATCGATTGCGGATCGAACGGTTACCGCTACCTATTTAGCGGGCCAGGAAATTTATCAGAGCAAGTAATCAGAGCAAGTAATCAGAGCAAGTAATCAGAGCAAGTAAAGGAGGCATCATTATGCCAATAGAAGTTATCGTTCCCGAATCTGCCCGCAAGACCTACGAGAGCTGGCATTTCGCTCCTGCGGTAAGTCATGGTGATCTTATTTTCTTTTCCGGAGTTGTAGGCAGAGGCGAGTCGCTGGAAGATGAATTTCGAGATGCCTGGCAGTCGTTGGGTGAGACCCTGCTGGCGGCGGGTGTAGGCTATGAGGACATCATTGACAGCACGCTCTATGTGGTCGATCTGCAGAAGAATGCGGCAACGATGGCCAGGGTCAAGGATGAATTCATCAAAGAGCCCTACCCAGCATCCACCTGGATTGGAATTACAGAGCTCGTTATACCGGGTACCCGTGCAGAGATCAAAGTGACCGCGCGCAGGCCCAGATGAACAAGCAGGCGCGCTAGACAATACAATGGCACGCTTGGAGGAAGGTGGTTTGTGCTACCCATGCCTATCGTGAAATGGTAATAGGCGCTGATTGCGGTTATCCACTGCCTTTCTTAACAGGGTTTTACTCAAGGTTTTACTAACAGGGTTTTAATTGATACCTAAGGCGTGAACAGTTCAGGTATCAGCAAGGATCCGCTATAGGAGACCTGTTAATAACCAACAACTGGTTAAATGGTCCCATGGCTTTTGCTTTTCTTTAACTTAACAGAGGGTGATTGGCACATTAGCTATGCAGGATAGAACCTCAGACCAGGAAATTGGATCACAATTTGACGTTATTATTATCGGAGCCGGTATCTCTGGCATGTACCAGCTTTATCGATTGCGGAAACTGGGGCTGACTGTTCGGGTCTTTGAAACTGGCAAAGACGTTGGCGGTACCTGGTATTGGAATCGCTATCCTGGAGCACGATTCGATTCTGAAAGTTACAGCTATGGCTATTCGTTCTCCGAGGAATTACTGCAGGAGTGGGAATGGCAGGAGCATTTTTCAGCCCAGCCTGAGACCCTGCGCTACTTAAATTACGTTGCCGATAAGTTTGATTTAAGAAAAGACATCGTTTTTGAATCACCAATCAAATCTGCAAGCTATGAAAAAGCTGAGAATCTCTGGTTGGTTACTTCGGACAAAGGTCATACCAGCAGCGCGCGGTTTCTGATAACCGCAATAGGGCCCATATCGGCGCCCACTCTGCCGAATATTGAAGGACTTGACAGCTACAAGGGTGAAGCTTACCACACGGGTAACTGGCCACATGAGCCAGTAGATTTCCGCCATAAGCGAGTTGGGATCATCGGCACGGGTGCCACAGGAGTGCAGGTTATACAGGAAGTCGCCAAAACGGTGGGTCATTTGACTGTGTTCCAGCGTTCGCCTAACTATTGTGCGCCACTGGGTAATTCAGCGATTGACGAACCAACCCAGAAGAAAATTAAAGCAAGCTATCCAGAAATTTTTAAGAGATGTTCCGAAACCCATGGCGCCTTTCTACACAAGGCTGATCCCAGGTCTGCATTTGACGTGACCTCGGAAGAGCGGCAAGCATTCTACGAAAAGCTATACGCGGAACCGGGGTTTGGTATATGGATGGGTAACTTTCGAGACGTTCTAGTGGATAAGCGAGCCAATGACACCATGAATGAATTTATGGCGCGGAAAATCCGAGAACGAGTCACTGACCCCGAGATTGCAGAGCAGCTTATCCCAATTAATCATGGATTTGGTACCCGGCGCATACCCATGGAGACGAATTATTACGAAGTCTATAACCAGGATAACGTGAAACTGGTTGACCTCAACGAAGAGCCTATCAGGTCTATTACGCCACTCGGTATTTTAACCGAGTCAGGCGAATACGAGTTCGATATTATAATCTATGCCACGGGTTTTGATGCTGTTACCGGGTCATTCGATAAGATCGATATTCGGGGCGAAGGCGGCCGACGACTCAAAGATAAGTGGTCCGATGGGCCGAAAACTTACTTAGGACTGCAGAGTGCGGGCTTTCCTAATATGTTAACGCTGGTCGGGCCCCATAATGCTGCAACATTTTGTAATATTCCGCGTTGTATAGAACAGAATGTAGACTGGGTCACTGATCTGATTTTGTTTATGCGTGATCAAAACCTGGTCAAGGTTGTTGCCAGCGAAGCAGCAGAAGAAGAATGGACCGAGCACGTCCTGGAAACAGCAGAAAAAATGCTGTTTGCCAAGGTGGACTCCTGGTTTATGGGTATAAACAAGAATCTGGCCCATAAACGCAAGCGCAGATTCCTGCTTTATGCCGGTGGTTCTCCCGCGTATCGAGAAAGATGTAACGAAGTTGCAGCAGACAATTACCGGGGCTTCCAGCTCGAATAGGTTGCACGAAGCCAGAGTGCCAGGGAAGGCAGACCAGGAAGGTGAATGCGGCGGAAATTTGTCAGTTAGAGAGCTGTTTACAGGTGGAATTCGAGAATCGGGTATTTTTAACCCGGCAGCAAATTCAAGAATCGTGTCAGGGTTAAGTGGCAGCATAAGCTGGTTAGCAATGCCTGGCAAAGCCGGCTTTTTGGCCTTTTGGCTGCTTTGGAATTTTTATTCCGGCAGAGATGGCCCGGGAATATCAGAGCGCGCTGCAACCACGGATTGCATTGAATCCGGCAGTTGAAAAGGCAATTCCCCCTGGGCTTGGAATTGCCCAGTGATGGCCTCCAGAATGACTTCATCAGAAATGCCGAGATCCACATAAATGCCTGCTGCCAGCGGTAACAGGTTATTGATAACGCAAGGCCTCACCATCTGGATGACAAGAATGACCGGGTTGGATCTAGCTAAATAGCGGATTTTTTCAAGCTCGGTGCTCTGGTTGTTATACTCTAGTGAACCCTCGTGTTGCATCGAGCCGAAGAAGTGATTGGGATGAAGTAATTCATGGGGTGATGTAATTCTGATAACCAGAGTGGTTTCCTCAGAGAAGCCTTCAGAAGAATCCAGGTTGCAGAATGCCAGTGCCAAGGGGTCAACGGCCGCGTGTTTTTTCAGGCAAACCAGGGCTGTACGTTGGGCATTGAGCGCCAGTCGCTGATGTTTGGAACAATTAACAATGGCAGTTGCTCGTGCTGCATCGACAAAAGGCGCATCGAACAGGCCCAGTTCAAATTTGATTCTGAGTAATCTTGCCACTGCTTGGTCAATGCGCTCAACGGGTACAAGGCCGGATGCGACCGCGCTGGCCAGTGCATCGACGTCTTCTTCGCCTCCCAGTTGATCCACCCCCGCATTGATACTTTTGGCTATGCGCTCGATTCGAGTTAAAGCCGTCACTCCCCAGGGCATGGCGATGTCATCGGGTGTTTGCATCTTCTTTGGATTTCTGGTTGCGGGTGTTGCATCACGATAGATGGCCCAGTCGGAAAGAATAAATCCGTTGAAACCCATTTGATCTCGTAGCAGGGTTTCGAGCAGGTAATGGCTGAAGCCAGCGGCGACAGCTTCAATGGGCGTTCCATTAGAGGTGAGGCGATGCGTAATTGTATAACTTGGCATGACACCGGCCACATGTGCCCCGAAGGCACCCACAAAGGGTTCGATATGATAATCCAGACTCTCATCTGTTACGGCTGAAAATTGGCCGTAGTCATTGTGACCATCGAACCCGTCTGGCGCCGCACCATAGCCCACCCAGTGTTTAACAACGGCGGCAACACTTTCACTATTGAGCCCTGTGGTGCTGTTCTGCATACCCTCGACATAGGCTTCAGTCATCGTTCGTGCTAGCTGAGGATATTCGCCAAATGTGCCTGAGATCCGTGACCATCGCGGTTCAGTTGCAATATCGGCCTGGGGTGACAAGGCCATATGGATTCCCACCGCGCGGTATTCTGTTCTTGCAATTCCAGCAAATTCACGAGTTATAGAAGCGTCCCTTGTGGCAGCCAATCCAGTCGTTTCCGGCCATTGAGAAAATCCCAGCGCCCGACTGCTTGCGCCAGTGACGTGTTGGAAGTGATGTCTTGGGTCGGTACTGATGGTCACTGGAATGCCTAGTCGTGCCTGGGCAGCAATTGCCTGAATGCGGTTGTTCTGTATCGCAAAGTCACCGGGCGCCACATTTAACCGGGTGATTAAATGGTTGATTGATTTAGCCAGTAACTGATCTCTAATCGGTTCTTCATCGTAGCTGTCACCTATACCCAGTGAGCCGAGCGGTCCTTGAGACCGCGCTGTTCCATGCATCATGAGGCCAATTTTTTCGGCCAGGGTCATTCGCTGTTTCAGGTCACTGACACGCTCGGCAATGCTGTTGCGGTGGTCTTCAAAAGGTGCAAGTACACCGTCATGATCGAGGTCGCGGAAGGTTAAGCCGTCTTTTTCAAAGGTTTTGTCAGTCATAAGGGCTTCTTTATTGCCTGTTGTTTACGCCTAGTTTGCAGTTCAGATGGTACCAGTTGGCAACTGAAGTTTGGTAGCTGGACGTATTTATCAGCACTGGGGTGAGCCTGATCTCTCACAAGGCGGTTGCCAAGGTTTCCGCTGACGAAGTGCCATGTGCATGTTAAGTGCCTTTGGCGCCGGCAGAAACCGAGACTTATTAATCTATTTTTGCTGTGGTTTTATTGCCGTGGTAATGAAAACGACCTCATAGCCTTGTTTTTCAAGACACTTCTCCAGACCGGTATATTCTCTGAATTGTTCTGTGGCGCTGGCAGAAAGATAAAGCCCTCCGCCAACGGCTGCTAGTGTTGCATAGGCTGGAATGAATAATGGTGCCAGAAAGCCGCCGGTCGCTGTGATTGATACAAGCGCAGCGATACCCGTTGCGGCGGTCAGACCACCCGTTGTTTTTAAGATCCTGTTAGTAATCTTTACTTTTGTATCGGTTTTATCAATGCAGCTGAGAATGTCTTTTTTGAGAGCCTGAGAGTCGAGTGGGGGATTACTAAGGATATAGATGGGTGTGCCTTCTACGTGAGTATAGTCGTCGATTGATACGCTTGAGTTATTGCTAATAACACAACCCGGTGCCAGCGCGATGAAGCAGCTGAGAGCGATTATCCGATTAAATGTATACCGCATGGGCGAGCCTTGTGATGTGCCTGATTCAACGGACTGACTACCCTAAGGGAGCAGATACTGTCGGGTGAGGGGGCGAGGTTTGAAAGCCATTACACACAAGACCACCTTCTTTATGCAATAGTTCCCAAGGCACAATGATATTCGTTGGAATTTTGCGAATTGACCAGGATCTAGAATCGCCTCATAGAGGTGGAATCCGCTCGTTGCGTGAACTGAAAAGGCAGCTTTTTGAACAAACGCGGGGAGCCAAGCCTTGTTTATTCCGGGAAGCTACAACAATCTGGTGACTTGCTCTGGCAGATACCGTGATGGATTTATTGTAGTAAGCCAGGCAACTTGGGGCCGGCGCAGGGCAGCATCAGAATAATCGCTATAATGGCTTACCCGCTTTTTTACAGGGTAGGGTTGATAACCAATTCTAGTTCCCTGAGTTTCAAGGCATTTTCTATTCGCGCAGGCGTCGGCTTTAATCCCTGGAGTTGAACCTTCACTTGATTCAATAATTCCAGCGCCTGTGTCGGTTCTCCTGCCATAATATAAATCCGAGCAGCGTCAAGCTTCCATTGCGGGCTGCTACTGAGGGCTGTTTCAACTGAGCGCCAACGCTCAATCGCACCCGAATAATTACGTCTTTTGAGTTCAAGTTCGGTAGCATAGCGCTGCAATTGCGGAACAGAACCCAGTCTTTGCATGGCCCCATCCAATAACTGCAGGGCTGGGGCGAAATCCTGAGGCCATTTTTCAAGTAATACTCCTGCCGCGGCAAGGTATTCACCAGGATGGGGATTGCTAGCATGCCTGAAATAAGCGTTGAAGTTATCCATTGCCAGATCTAATTCGCCAATAGCCCATGCTGCTTTTGCGCTATACAGAAAGGCTAAGGCGTGACCAGGGTATCGTTTGAGGTAACGTTCGAAAGACGCGATTGCCTGCTTAAATTCATCATTCCTGGATTGAAGCTTGCCCATCTCAAAAGCAGTCTCGACCGGATCTCCAAGGGACGCTGCATGGCCCAGATCCTGCCGTGCTTTTTTTGTATCTCCTTTCTGAATATAGAGCGATGCTCTCTTAATCATGAGCGGCTGGGATTGTGGGTTTTGCTCAATCAAGTGATTGATGCGCTCAAACTGGCTGGCGCTGCCAGGGTGAGCTGAACTCACCGAGGTCAGCAAGCTGATAGTGAAAACGGCCAGTTTATGAAAAAACAGCATGGTTGGGCTCAGAGTTCTCGGGTAATGATGAAATGATCCAGAACCTGGCCATTTTCACTTATAAACCGTGATGTCAGTGATGTTCTGCTGGCATCGATTACTACCGATCCCTTGAGCGAAAGGCCATGGGAGTGATAGCCAGTTTGGCCCGTCGGAAATGATCTATGGGCCGGGTGACTGAGCCAGTTAGGCAGGCTGCAGCCCATCGATCTACCAGGTGAACAGGGGTTTTCTTGGTCCGCTTTTCCAGCGCTGCCAGCCACTGTATAGACGGCTTTGTCATCGGCTGCAGTGGCGGAACTGATCTGCTGATAAACATCAGTGCCCTGGCCCATGGAGGGGTTCCCCTGGCCATCTAGCTCAGCATGTGCCTTTGCCATGAAGGTTTCAGAAGAGCCGTAATGCCCGTTCAGGTACCACGACCGTTCATAGGAATGGGCATGGCCACTGTAAACCACATCGACTCCATGATCTTCAAAAACGGGTGCAAATGTTTCCCGCATGTCAATTTCATTCTGCTCGATATCAGAATCATGGTTCTGGCCCTTAGAATACGGTGGGTGATGAAAAATGACCAAAGTCCAATCCAGCGTATTGCTGCTTAAATCGTCAATTAACCAGTCCCGCATTGCCGACCGCTGCACCGGATCACGATTGGAAAGCTGAGAATCCAGGCTGACCGTGTGAACGTTGCCATAGTCAAATGAATAATACTGTTCTGTACCACTGGCTACTCCGCCTTGCTCTGCTTTGCTGGGTAGGGAAAAGATTTTCAGGTACGGCAGACCGCCCGGATCAGGACCATCACCGTCGCTGTCGTAGCTGTCTGGGTTGGCAGATCGACTGATTCCGCCAAAATGGCTGATCAGCGGACCCTTCTCGCATTGCGGCAGTCTTCTGAATATACAGATATCGAGGGGCCCACCACCCATTTCATGATTACCAATCGTTGGCCAGGTCGCTGTTGTTTTTATGAGGTCGGCATAAATATCAAAATAGGCTCCCTGCCATTGCTCATCGGTACCCTCTAAATAGGCGTTATCGCCTAGCAGAAGGATGAGGTCCAACGGTTCACCGGCAGCTTGTTGATCGTTATATTTTAGATAACCATTCATGACATCAACCGCTTCTCCAGCATGAGTCTTGTGCCCGCCCTGGGCTTCTGTCGCCGTTCCGGAATCGCCCAGTAACCAGATGTGGATATTGCCATCGGCCGGCAACTGCCCTGATTCAGGGGCCGTGCGAAAATGCCGTCCTGGGCCGCTGCTGGTAGCCCCGCCGATAGAGTAATAATAATGTGTGTCTGCCTCCAGGCCGGCAAGAGTGACTTGGTGGTGGCCATCAATAAACTCGCTTCTCGCCGATCTGTCGAGTTTTCCTGGCTGGGTTCCAAAACAGACAACGGGTGTATCACCTCGCCATTTGATCATCGCACTATGCGCCGATACTTGTTGCAGAAAGAGCCGGCTAACGTCTGTTTCAGCGCCTGAACAGCTACTGATAACGTCTTCAGCATAAACTGAGGAAGTCATCAGGAGGCTGCACGAGAATATCTGCAATAGCTGAAACCAGCGACCATAGCTATTGAATTCACTGGTTCTTTTTACGCCAGCATTGCGATTATCGCCGCTTTTTGAAATGCCAATTTCAGTCATCTTGTGTTAATTCCCAGGTATTAGGTTTCAGTATTCTATCAGCATGATGTCACACCTTTATTATACGGAGCAATGAAGCGTGATAACGATATGAGATCGTCAGTCATCGATGGCCCTGGGCTTGTCTGTCAGCGCGAACCCGGAATAGAAGTCAAGCCTTGACTATAGTTCTGGATGCCCAGTAATCGCTGTTTTACCAGCGGGTAGGTGAAACGCCTTGGCATTAAGAGATTCGGCTGATGATTTCCACACAGATTTCTTCCTGTGAGTATTCCGCACAGTCAATTCTTACATCGGCAAACTGGTGGTAAAGAGCAGAGCGCTCTTCAAAAAGATCGGAGAAACTCTGGTGCGTGTCCATGGCGATACCACGTTCACTGAAATCGCCGATTCGCCTTCGCAGTACAGGTAAACTCACATCCAGAAAAATAAGTTTGCCGTTCTTTTTCAAGTGCTCCATTGCACTGGTGCTGTACACCGCGCTGCCACCGGTGGCAATGACGGTGTTTTGGGTATCAAGATTCAGAAGGACATCTTCTTCGATTTTTCGCAGGGCGATGTAGCCTTTATTGTTAATAATATTTTGCAGGGTTTTGTTCTGTGTATTTTGTATTAACAGGTCAGTATCTACAAAGGCCCGCGAAGTCCGCTTTGCCAGAATAACGCCCAGTGTACTTTTGCCAGCACCGGGCATGCCGATTAGAACGATGTTGGTAGGAAGTGTTGGCATGGTTAGGTGGATTTATCCAGTTGTTGAAGGTTAATAGTCGACGCTGGCCAGGGTGGCAGATAGCTATTGTTTTGGCCTATTCCGATTTGATTAACGCCTGTGAAAATCGCTGTAAAGCTATTCAACAGTGCCAAACCCGGAAAGTCGAGTGTCTTCTTCAGGATTACTTTCTGTTTTTCTTGTACCGTTCTGGTTCTGACAATGTAATGACCACCGTTATTATCATTAATCGCTTGTGCATAGACGGGTCTATGCCATTTAGCTATCTGATCAGGTTATAAGCGGATTTAACTGATCCATCCAAGTCAAGACAATCCACTTATTCCAACAGTCGGGTACCATCCCCACCTTGAAAATTGCGCGGGACTAATCTGCGGTCAGGTCATCCACAATCAGATTAGTAAAATAGTGATGCATCTTGTCCCAGAAGGGGGCGTAAAATTTCTGCCGGTAAACAGGTGAGTGCCTGGCCTTTTGAATTGCTCCACAGATGCGACCATCTTCCAGAAATGCACCATAAAATCCGTCAGCAACCGCTTGTCGGTCAGTTTTCGCTTCTTCGGAAACAGCAACGTCTTTTTGGTAATGGTAAATAACCCGTTGTAAAGACTCACCTGGGCCGTTCGGTAAGACATACCCCACCTCAATAAATTGTGATGATGCTGATAGGTAGAAGTTAGGGTAGAGCGTACCAAAGGTTTCTTTGTCTGGCTCGTGGTTCGGGTCTTTTCCCAGATGTGGCACATCCAGGGGAGGGTAGGTTTCCTGAAAGTCGAGTCGATCATAACTGAGTGCCATGAATTTCTGGTCGGTTATATTTCTAAAGCTGGGGACGCCATCTTCCTTTATTCGAGGCACTTCGGGGGAGGCATCATAAAGTGTATGCACAAAACTCTCGTGTAGTACGTTGATGCAGGCATTTTCGAAAACTGTTTTCCAGTTTGCATGGATGGGTGCTGCTTTCACGTAGGGATTACCATGTTCATCCGATCCTGCTTGGCTGCTTTTAAGGTCATACTCGCTCATCTCTCGGCGAATGGGCGCAATATAGTCTTCAAAGGGTATCTGGGGGTCAGATAAGTGGATAAAAACCGTGTTCATAAATGTCGCAGTCACCACGGGGATAAGGTCAACTTCCTTTCCCGCCAACGCGTCAAGGTTACCTTCTCGGCTACCATCCCAATAGGGCGTCTTACTCAGTTTGCCTTCAAGATCATATGTCCAGCCATGATAGGGTGTGACAATCTCTGAACTCCTGCTGATGGGGTCAATGACAGCCAGGCAACCATCGTAGGGGCAGATGTTGTGAAATATTCGCAGTTCATCATCGTTACTTCTGACCGCCAGTAGAGGAATCTCGCATACGGTAAAGGGAAGGAGATCGCCTGGGTTGATGACGTCAAAATCAAAAAGTGCTGCTATCCAGTTTTTCTTGTAAATTTGCTCGACCTCAAGCTTATAGAATGCATCGTCTAAAAAAGCGCTTGCAGGTAGGGTCAGCGCGCTTTCGATGGGATTACGAATATTTTTGAGCTCCTCGCTGGAGAGATGGTCGCTTAGCGTGTGTTGCATTATCGAATCCTTTTATGAAGGAAGAATTTGGCTGATTAATCACCTGGCAGAGTAATCGGTTATGTGCGGTTTTATAAAATGGTAAGTCTTCGATGCTAGGTTCCGAATTTAGACTGTGGAATTGAGATCGGCTTCCCCGGAGGGCCCAATTCATCATTGATGTTGGCCTTGTTTAATTCTCGATTAAATATGACAGCTAACACCATGCAGAATCCGGCAAGACAAAAACAGAAGGTTCCCAGTGCCTGGTAGTCAGATGAGGTGATAATGAGGGCAGCAATGATAGGCGCTATGGCGCCTCCTAACAGGTTAATACCGTTAGCCCTGGCTGCCCAGCGGCCATCGGCATCCAGGCGGGCGCAAGCACCAATCATATAAGGGAAGGCTATAAAAAAGCCGAAGCTGAAGGCGCCCAAGAATAGGCCATAAACGAGTTGTGAATCAGTCTGGTAAATAAATAAACCGGCAAGCCCCATTAAGCCAGAGCCAATCACTATCGGGTATAACCGCGGTATTTTTGAACCCCATACCGCAGCAATGATGGCGCCAGCCAGACCTGCTACCTGGGCAGTTGCCAGAAGCAGGCCAATGTCACCATCTGCTATACCAAGATTGCTGCCACTTCGTTCAGCGAAAGCCCAGACACCACCTTCAACAGTACAGAAAAGGAATAATAAACTGACCCCCAGAATACCAAGCCCGAGGCGATGGTCCGGCGCTGATGGTTCACGTCTATTGGCCCGGCTGTGCTTCAATGGTTGAGAAGGTAGAAGCAGCAGCAGGGGAAGGAACACGATCACATTGATTGCGAATACCGCCATTATGCCGGGAAATTGCCATGCTGCTTTTACATAACCGAGCACGCCGATGACAATGACCATTATCACGGTGTTGACAGCGAGCATAATGCCAACGATTTGATCGGGGTCTTTCATTCGGCTTAACAACGCGCTGGTTGCTGCCAGGCACAATCCGGCACCCACACCGGCGAGCGTACGGCTGAGCAGGATTGAGACATAATCATTCAGTGAAATCGTAATTACATTGATGATTAAGGTTGCTATGGCTCCGGTCATGGCTAACTTTTGAAGAGAAAAGCTTCCGAGCCAACGTGAGAGCAGTAAACAGGTGACTGCAACGGCACCTATTTCCAGTGTGCTGATGAGGCCCGTCTGATTTTCGGTAAAGCCGAAGCTATCCATCAAACTGCCGATGTAAATAGGCGCGGTGAAGATGGCTATATTGCCAAGGTTGATGCCGGCCAGAGCGCCAATCATCCAGCGTATTTCTTGTTTGTTGGGCATAGTCAGGGCTTCTTGGTGATCGAGAGTATTTCTTCAGCGGCTCTTTCACCGGCGCGAACTGCACCTTCCATCTGGCCTGGGTATTCAATTGACGTCTCTGTACCCGCCCAGTGTATATTGCCCACCGGTTCACGCAGGGCCTGGCCGTACGAAGTCCATGCGGCAGGTGCAAATACGGTAACACAACCACGGCTCCAGTCATCGGCCGCCCAGTCGTGTTCGTGATAACTTACATAGGTTCGAATCTGCTCACCAAAGGCCTCAGTCAGAGCGTTGACGATACCTTGTTCGCGTCCAGCATCGGGTAGGTCTATCAGATCTCGACCCTTTGCTCGATCATTAACAAAACCAGCAAGAACCGCCCATCGTTCGTGGTCAGGCGTGGAATCAAGGGCAATGTTGACGGGGCCCTGGTCATTGCTTAGGGTTCCTGAAAGACCCTGTTCCCGCCAGAAAGGTTTCTCATACATCAGGATAAATTTCAGGTCTCTGCCGGCCATGTGGGTCCGTTGGGTGAGCATATTTCTTGTTGAAGGCATGGCAGGGTCGTAGTGAATACAGCCACTTAATGTTGGTGGCATGGCAACGATGACCTGGTCAGCCTGAACAGTAAAATTTGAACCACTGACGGTAACACCGGCTTGCCGCTGGCTGATTGTGAATACCGGGCTATCAAGTCGTAAGCGATCACCTAATTCCTTAGCAATTCCTTCGGTGATGCGTTGTGCACCTTCTTCAAAGACGTGAGTGTCATGTGCATTTTCGTTGCCCATCGCGAAGAGGCTTGCGAAACCACCATTAGCGCGCGTGTAAAAGAGTGCGTGCAGTAGCGATAAATCCGCGGGCATTGACATGTAACCCATTATGGTAATGGTCATTTGCTCTAATAGCGCATTATCGACCCGTTGGGCAAGCCAGCTATATAGCGTTAGAGAATCCCATTCGTTGGCGTTTGGGGTCAGCCAGGGTGCTTCCAGAGGTACCGTTTTCGCCATGTTTTCAAATTCTTCAATGACCTCGTCGAGTTTTGATTTTTCATTGTCACCCGACAGGGGCGGGCTCTCTAGATAAGTCTCGCCGTTATAAAACAGCAGGTTCCCCTCTCGCACTGTGGTAAAGCGAGTTAATCCAAATTCATCACCCAGAGACCACATGCGTGTTTGCTCTTCGGCTATCCATTGACCGCCAAGCAGGACGGTTCGGCCATCAGGGAGTTGCGGATCCCAGATTCGTCCACCAACCCGGTCTCGCGCCTCCAGGACGATTACGGCCTTCCCAGCTTTGTGTAATTTTCTGGCAGCGGCGAGGCCGGAAAACCCAGCACCTACGATGACTACGTCAACCTTCTCTATATCCTTAGCAGGTTCTGTCATGTGTTCTGGTTCAGTTTGCGTCCATCGAGATAGGCGCGCGCAATCTCTCTCAGGCGGGCTCGGCCAAAACTACCGACATGCCCACCATGAACAACCGATACCGGTAGGTCGAGAAAACGCTCCATGGTTTTCCGGTAGATAGCTTTGTCACTACCTGGCAGTTCATCTAGTAATTGTGAATCGTAGACTGCATCTCCAGAGAAGAAAGTACCAGTGTCTGATTCCCATAATCCAATGCTGCCAGGTGAGTGCCCAGGTAGGTGAAGAACCTCAAATACTCGATCACCTAAATCAATAATGTGCCCTTCTTCAATAGCCGGGGCTGGAGAGGCTTTTCTCAGTTCAAACTTTTCAGGCAGGAAATCTAGTGCTGGACGCGCGGTGATGACCCATTCTCCAGCGGGTCCATCCTCCTCCATCATGGCTCTGACGTCTTGGGGCCAGGATTCTGTCTGTAGTGGGATGTAATCCCTGGCGAGACGAAGGCTCTCTTCTTCGAGTTTATGTACCAGGCAACCATCAAACTCATAAGCACCACCAGAATGATCTATGTGGGTGTGGGTGATAACGACCGTCAGCTGATTGCCAAATAAATCTCTGGCGGCGCGGCTCAGGCTGCTAATGCCCATGCCTGTGTCAATCAGTAGATCTCGGTCGCGTCCCCGAACATGCCAGATATTACAGCGTAGAAAGGGGTGCACGTGGGGCTCAGTAAGCAGGGTAATACGGCTGTCGATACGTTCTCGGATGAACCATTGATCTGTAACAGGTAAATCCACTTCAGTTCCTCAAAAGTTTTTGCTCTAGTCGTTACTATTGACTATAGGGAAGTATAAGAAGGATACAATATCGATTGAGTAAATTATGGTTATCTAACCTTTTAAGGGCCACTCGGCCATTCTTTCAGATAGCAACAGCTCTGGTTGGCTGATGATACTCTGACCTGGATGAAGTAAGACGTTTGTTTCCTGCGCCCACATCGGTTTAATTGTTACTGTCAGGCCGCCATGATGTTATGAATCTGGAAGGTGTTTTATTCCTCTCGATTAGATTCCACCAGATTTCCCAGCGAATCCAGTTTCAGATGATAGGCTAACCACTCCATGATCACTGGGATTTCAGATCTGGAAACGCAGTGGCCACCATAGTCACTATAAATCATTAATCGACCCTGGACAGATACATCTGTCGCCATCTGGCTTTCTACCTGAGGTACCAGTGGGTCTGAATGTGTATTGATCGTCAGGATTGGTGTGTTGGTAATATTCTTTTTACTCAGACGACCCTGTTCAACCAGTGAAATAGGTAAGCTCTTGGATAGCAAATCCAGGACATTTTCTGGGTTAGAACGAACCCTATCGGTAAATGTTTCACCCTGAAAGTCTATTAGCATTGCCTTTAGTGCTGGGTTCAGCATGGCCTGGTTAAATTTTGAAATTTGATCGGGCGAGAGATCTCCGCTCCGATAGGAGTCAACCAGCTTATGTACGTCATATCCTTCTGGCACTCCACCGGTTATTTCCATTGCATAAAGTGCATGCATGGGACCGCAGCTATTGACCGCCGCTGCTACTGATTCTCTGTAGTCACCAATGGCTAGTTTCACCGCTGTAAGGCCGGCAAGGCTTTCTGACCAGACACCGATTCGGTCTGAATCAAAACGAGGGTCTTTCAAAATCCGTTTTAGCACAGCCACGTGATGTTTATCGTATTCCCTATCAACAATGCCGTCATTGCCAGTGCCTGGAGAGTCATAGGCAATCATCACAGCGCCGGCGTGGTTGATTGTTTCTGAGAGCGGGTAATATTCTGTGCTCAGGACATCCATGCCCCCAGTTTTCATGATGACTGCAAGGGAATCAGATGAGGAAACCTGTGGGAGGTGTATAAACGCGCTGAATCCAACGCCGTCTACTTCCAGTTTCCATTCTTCTAGGGGCATCTCGAAATAACGACCCGCTCGTCTATACATTTCGAAGGCCCGTGAGAGTGCGGCCTTGGAATGCGAATCTCTAAAGTGAGGGTAGCTGGCCTGGGTATAATAAATGGCAGCTTCTAAGAAATATTTTCGAGCAGCAGCCTGGTCACCTTCCTGCTCGAATTCCAGGCCCTGCTTGTATGCAGTTTCAGCAATTTGGTTCCACTCGTAAATCCAGTTTCCGGGACCATATTTTACAATGGTATCGACCTTGTCGCCGTATCGTCTAACACCGCTGGCATTCTCAATACGCTCAAGGGCTGTGCTGATCACGGCCCAGTCAGCACCTTCCCATTGCCACATGTCTTTTCGGATTGAACGCCACCACTTGTCCTGAAAAAGCGCGGCTGCGGCCTCGGACGAGCTGGCTTTGGCGTTATCGACAGTGAAAACGCTCGAGTAACTGAGGAATAGTAGTAGCGCTAATATGCCAGAGCGTAGGGCATGGTGACTCAGCTTAACGCCGTCAGTAGTGGTAGAGATCATTTCAATTACTCTTTATTTTAGTTGCAGATAGACTTGTGTAGCATGTTTTACTTTCTTCTTTGCCATGAACTGCATCTTCCATATTGAACTTGAAAAAGCCCCGAAAATCCATAGGCGTTGTATTGGTAAGCAATGGCGTTTTGCCAAGGGATCTGGCAGATCTCAGCTCGTTAATCAGGGGATTCCCTGGAACCATTGCATGCTGCAGTAAGACTCGCAGTTGGCCTGTCGTTTTAGGAAGAGAGTCGGCCGACTTGCCTGGTTGTCTGATAGTCTTCCTTCGAAGCGTCATAACCATTTTATGCTGGCGCTCTGAGGTTATGAGTTCGGCATCGACCTGCACTGTGATGCTATGCTGATTTCGGCTCCAAAACAGAGGTTTTTGCTCATGGCTGGGGTCAGTTTGTCGTTTTCTTTGATCATTACCTGATGGAAACGATACTGGATTTTCTGAATCTGGACCGGGGCACTGTTTTGTTCTTGGCAACAAGCCTTGACAACAAGCTATGCTTTAACGAAAAGTCATCGATGGCATCTTGAGATTTCCAAGAGCGATTTCACTCATTATGATGGCCATGCCCACACCGGGTTACCATTGGCAAACAGGTCAACACCCCTTGAAGCGCTGCAAACCATTCACCATAGCCGAAAACACCCGTCTCACATTATACTGCCTGTAATTGCGTAAGCGTCTGTCTCAGGCTGGTTACTCAGAAGGCGGGTGAACAGGTTGCCGGCGGCTTTTACACAGTGCGGCTTGTGCCGGCGGTCAAGATATCAGCGTACTGATAGTAAACAAGCGGACCGGCTGATTATGGCGTACGATTGATCAAGACAGATAAATTGAAAGCAACAGCATAGCCAGGAGGGGACGATATGTTTAAAGCTGTTCAGGAAAAACTGGGCCCAGGTCTGCTCTATGCTGCTGCGGCAGTCGGCGTATCGCACCTGGTGTCATCAACAACGGCCGGGGCGACATATGGCCTTGCTATGGCAGCCTATGTCGTCGTGGTCTGCCTGATTAAATACCCTACCTTTTTGTTTGGTGCTAACTACGCTGCCGCAACCGGAGAAACCCTGGTGGAAGGTTACAGCCGCATGGGGAAATGGGTTGTGGTACTGCTTTTTTTCATGCAGTTGTTTGAATATACCTTTGCCATTTCTGGCGTCTCGGTGACCACGGCAGCAATCATCCGCAGCGTCTTTGGCATTGAAATGGGCATTGGCCTGGAACTGGGTCTGGTGATGATATGTATGATCATTCTGGCGCTGGGGCGATATTCCGTATTGGAAGATATTACCCGCATACTGGTTATTCTTTTTACCGCTGGCACGGTCGTGGCCGCGGTGATTGCTATCGGCAGTATTGATACAGGCGGTGCCAGTCTCTCGGCAAACCTGACGTTTGATACCCCGACCATCCTATTCCTGATTGCTGTTGCTGGCTGGATGCCAACCGGTACGGCGGGGTCAGTTGGCCTGTCGTTATGGGTCAAGGCCAAGGCCATTCGTTTACAGCGACCCGTCACCACCCAGGAAGCGACCTTCGATTTTCACGTGGGCTACGCGACCGCAATCTTTACTGCAGTCTGCTTTGTTGTACTGGGCACGCTGGTCATGTATATCAATGATGTTGCAGTGGAAAGTCGCGGCGCTGCATTTGCAGACCAATTGATTAATCTTTTTACTTCCACCATCGGCAGTTGGATTTATCCGTTAATTGCCCTGGCAGCCATCACGGTCATGTTTTCTACACTGCTGACACTTGTGGATTTGTTGCCCAGGTCATCTGCCGCAGCACTGATGGAGATATTTCCCAAACCCGAGGAAACACGTATTAGAACTTCCAGCAATCTCTACCTGGTCTTTATTGGTGTGGAATTACTGCTAGTGCTGATGGTCCTGTTTATGCTCCTCGATGATTTTGGCACTTTCATCGCGTGGGTAACCTCCATGGGTTTTGTTGCGGCTCCGGTATTTTCTTTCCTTAATCACAAGGCTATGTTTTCATCACAGGTCCCCGAGGCAGACCGTCCTGCCCAATGGTTGCGCTGGTGGAGTATTGGCACGGTTTCTATCCTGACAGGTGTGGCAGTGATATTTGTCTTCATGACGTACCTGACTTAACAATACCAAGCTGTCACAGAAAAGTCGCTGGATTCACCGTTGCGAAGCCTGCGCTGATTTATCCCCATTTTAGAGGTGAGGCAGGCCGTATCGAGGTATGGTTTTACAGTTTTTGGTGTTGCCGGACAGTGTGCCAGCAGAGCATAGAATCATTGGGTAACAGAAATTTGACGTACTGCCTTTTCATGTCGATGCAGCATGGCGGTATCTGTACACAGAGGAGATGTCTGGAGAGCATAGTGGCACTGACCTGAATCACTAGTTCTTCGATTACTGGACTAGCGCCCCGTGTTAAACTTGTGCTTCCCGTCGAAACACATCCTCATCCAGATTGTCATCCCACTTGGCTACTGCACAGGCAACGGCTACATCGCCAGAAATATTGGTTAAGGTTCGCATCATGTCGAGCAATCGGTCAAACGGAAAGATGAAGGCAATAACCAACAGAGATTGTTCCGCAGTTACGCCAATCACTTCGAGAACCGTTGCGGCCAGTAATAGACCCGCAGAGGGGATTCCGGCTGCTCCGATCGAAACCAGTGTCGCGGTTATCGCAACCATCACATAATGCATGGCAGTCAGTTCAATGCCACCTGCTTGAGCTGCAAATAGCGCAACCAATCCCAGATAAATTGCCGTTCCGTCCATATTGATGGTGGCACCCAGCGGTAAAACGGATCCAGCTACAGATTTGTCCACGCCTAGATTGTTTTCAGCGCAGGAGATCGTTACCGGTAAGGTGGCATTGGAGGAGGCGGTGGAGAAGGCGATACCCTGAGCATCGGCAATGCCTCGGAGGTATTGCTTGAGGGGTAATTTCAGCAGGCATACGATGATCAAGAAACCGTACACGAAGCCAATCTGAATGCCACAGGACAGATACAGCGCAATCGCCAGTTTGCCCATGTTGAGGACGACTTCAAGGCCTTGCGTCGCCATGACCCAAGTCATCAATGCGAGAACGCCGTATGGGGCCAGTTCCATGACCAATATTGTGACCCGCATGATAACCTGGGCCGCGGCTTCGAAAAAATTCTTGATAGGATCCGCAGGGCGGCCCGTCACAAGAATCCCGATGCCGATCAGGATGGCGAAAAAGATTGTTGGTAGAACCGCACCATTTGCCCAGGCTTCTACCGGATTGGTAGGAATGATTTCCAATAGGCGATCGACAATGCCACCGGCCGCATCAGCCGTTTCAATTTTCCCTTTGACGCTATCCACCGCTGAGGCAGCAGCCGACTCATAATTGATGCCATCACCTGGCCTGATGATCGAACCCATGGTTAAACCCAGGCTGACCGCAAAAAAGGTTGTGGCGAGATACATTGCAATCGTTCTTGTGCCGAGGGTTCCCAGTTTTTTTGGGTCCCCCATGGCAGTGACCCCCACCACTAATGTGGTCGAAATCAGTGGGATGATCAGCATCTTGATCAATCGGACAAAGGCATCACCAAATGGTTTAAAGCCGACATCTGCTATGTGTGTGGCCCGTTCAACTCCCAGGCCATAGCGCATGGCCAAGCCGATCGCGAGTCCCGCGAAAAGACCAATCAGGACTCGTTTCCAAAGGGTGATTGATTGCCATTTTTTAAACATATTGTGGTTACCTTTTCAGAGCCGAACTCAAACTTAGAACAGTTACGATAGAGGCAATCCGGGCTGATTTCAATTGGCCAATCTTTGTTTCCTGCCTGGCTAGACCGGGACCTGCTTAATGCTGGTATCACCTGCCGACTGGGTTGCAAGGTAAGTTAGCAACCGGGCTGGCGGGATTGGCATAAATGCGGCTCTGGAGCAGCTTGTTCGATAGGAGGGTTCATGTCTGCAGTGGTTCATTGCTCGCGCGCGAGACAGACTATAACTGCTCGTTTGCGCGAGCCGCTGTAGGGATATCGGCCATGCATGACACGATGGTTATCGACCAGGGCAACGTCGCTGTTCTGCCACATAACAGGGACCGTAAACTCAGCGGCGATGCTAGCCAGTGCTGTCAGTGACGCTTCTGGGATCGCATCACCATTACCAAAGGTGAGCATATCTGACTTCCCGCTGCCGGTAGACTTCCAGCCCAGGTGTGCCGCGATAAGCTGGTTGTAAAAAGATTCGCTGCCATCTGGGAGAGCTTTAACAGCCTGCAGTACTGGGGTTCTGGTCACCAGTGACTCATCTTCCTGCCATTGCCAGGTGTAGCCGAGTGTTGCCAGCCTTTGCTCTGCTTCGGACACGGTTTCAACACTGAGCGTGCTACGCCAGCTGCGCCCTTGTCCGGATGTCAGGTCGGCCCCTGCTGGCATTTGCATCATGTATTTCAGTCCGAGTGAGGCGAACAGCCTTGCCCAGTCAGGGTATCTCTCCTTGAATGTGGCATATAAAAGATCGGATCGGCAGACCGGTGTCGCACCCCCTTTTTCTGCGGCGCTGAGGCAACAAAAGAATATTTTCTCTGGAGAGATGGGGGTTTGTGCCATCTCATGATGTAGGAAAATTTCGATGTCTGGGGGCGCTTCATTGGCGCTAAATACCCTGGCCGTATGATTAATGCGAACCGCATTTGACAGAGACTCCTGGTAAGAGAAATCGCCATAGCCGAACGCCGAAGCGAAGGCATCGAAGTCTTCAGCTGTTTTCACGGGAAATCCTCGAAACAATACTGCGCCGCTTGTTGCCAGTTGGTTTTTGAACCCATTGGACTCGGTGGATAGCCAGGTCAGTACGCCAGCCATATCTTTAAGGCCGGTGTGGTTTTCTACCACAATAGGGAAATGCCAGTCAGTCATAGATCGGATGGAAAGTATTGAACGCGTCTTCGCAGAAGTCGCCAGGATCATTGAAGCGTCGATTTCGGTTCAAGGCAGAGATGGCTGTCATGTCGTCCTGCGAGAGCTTAAGTTCAGCTGCCGCGAGATTTTCTGCCATGCGGGCTGGATTGATACTCTTAGTGACCACGCAAGTCCCGCGCTGAATGCCCCAGCACAACACAACCTGAGCAGGCGTACAGCCAAGCCGAACTGCAATGTCCTGCAGCAGAGGCAGGTCGAGGAGGGAATCGTTCTGGGTCGCCATATCCAGCTCGACGTAGGAAAGTGATCCTAATGGCGAGAACGCTGTCACCTCCAGCCCGTACTGTTTTGCTAGGCGGATCAGTCGCTCTTGGGTGAGATAAGGGTGCGATTCGATCTGCAGCAGTTCAGGCGGCATTGTGCAGGAATTCATTAAATCGTGCATTAGAGCTGATGAGTAATTGCATACGCCAATGTGTGTTGCCTTGCCGCTAGTCTTCAGCGCTTCCATAGCACGCCAGGTTTCGCCGAGCGGTACTCTGGCTGGTTTCATGCTCGCTGCCGCATTGTCAGGATCGTGGATCCACTCCGGCGGGTAACGTTTCTCGAATGGCACAAACTCAAGGGCAATGGGAAAGTGAACAAGGTAGAGATCAAGATAATCCAGTTGCAGATCGTTAAGCGTACGATCGAGTGCGAGCGGGACATGCTCCTCCTGGTGATAGGTATTCCACAGCTTGGAGGTGATCCAGAGTTCGTCCCGCGTGCAAATGCCCTCTGCGATAGCCCGCTGGATGCCGTTACCGACCGCGACTTCATTGCCATAGTCACACGCAGAATCAAGATGTCGGTAGCCAGCCCTTAGTGCCTCAAAGACGCTGGCTTCGCAGATTTCGCCATTGATTTTCCATAGCCCGAAGCCGATGCGAGGGATAGTCTTGATTGATTCGAATGACATGCGTTTTCCTATTGGTCGTATGCTTGAGCGAATGTTCTGATATCGACTGGCAGGCCAGTGGCTATGGACTTTTGCCCGGCAAGTCCAATAACAACGGACAGGAGACCGTCTTCTGTGGTCACCGCCGGGGGTTTTCCTGTGCGAATGGCCTCGGTGAAGCCAAGGTGTTCGAGGAAACTCGCACCATGGTGCAAGCCGACCTCCTTGACTTTGGGGTCCAGCGTTATAGGCACTGTTTCACAGGTCCTACCGTCCCGCTTGCTGATATAGAGATCATTACCCGGTACGGTTGTTTCCAGCTTGCCAATGTCACCGGTGATCGTGAGCTGCTGTTCGTGACGTGAGCCCTCCGCAAACATGCACAGATCCAGCATGGCTCTAGCGCCACTGTCGTACTCAATGATGACATAGGCATTGTCGAGGATATCCGGGACTTCACCGTCGTAGGCTTCATCCAGGTGGTTCACGGACTGCCCACCAGATGCCAGCACACGGATCGGCTCACCGGGTACTACCTGGTTCATCAGGTCAAAGAAGTGGCAACACTTCTCGACCAGTGTACCGCCCGTATTTCGATTGAAACGGTTCCAGTTTTCGACTTTCTTGAGGAAGGGAAATCGATGCTCGCGTATGGCGCACATCTTGATTTCGCCAACGGCTGGCAGGTGTTCAAGTAAGGCACTAATCGGTGCCATATAGCGATATTCGAGGCCAAGCCAGACGATCCCCTTATGCGTCTTTGCTGACGCATTAACTTCGTGGGCATCAGCTAGTGTCGTGCACATGGGTTTTTCCAGCATGACATGCTTGTCGGTCTTGAAGACATCCCGCATGACGTCTATATGGGTAAAGTTGGGTGAAGCAATGACAATGGCATCAACGTCATCTGCATCCAGGATATCCTGGTAATTCTTATGAATACGCGGAGAGAAACGATCACCACAGACTTTCGACGCCCATCTTCGAGGCTTCTCATTGGGATCTGCCACTGCGGTGATATCCACGTCGTCCATGGCGACGAGGTTGCGGATGTGCTCGCAGCCCATCATGCCTGTGCCAATAATGCCGTAACGTATGGTCAATGTCGTGCCCTTAACGAAGGCTGGATGCTATAGGAGGGGTAATTATAGTCGAGTTATAATGTACTGCAATCGGATTACGCCTGCTGACTCTGGAATACCCCTGCTTTCGGCGACAGAAAACTCTGGGTGATGAAACGAATGACTGACTCGACGCCATCATCGCGGCCCAGGCGACTCGCTCCCCTAAAGAGCCAGTCTAATTTTGTTGCAAGCTTATGGGATTGGCTTAGTATTGCTAGTCAGCCTTTTCCAACAATTCAGAACTGCATAGGAGGGAGAAATGATCACTAAAAACCTGTTCGCTTTGGCGCTGATCGCGGTGTTGGTGTTTCCGGTGTGCCCAGTTCTGTTAGCCGGAGACCTGGTGTCAGTTGAGCCATTTAAGGTTGGCACCTTTTCGATCAATCATGCGCCAAGGGTGGGCCTGGTTATGCGTAACGATCAACTGATTGTTGATTTAGCAGCTGCAAACCAAGCCATTGAATTGATGCCGCACTACAGTCGTATCAGTATGCCTGGGGATATGCTTGGCTTTATAGCTCAGTATGAATACGGTTTGAAGTTCAGGGCCTATGAAATCGTAAACTGGCTTATGCACGAGAATTTACTGAATCGCGATAATCGGCCGAGCTTTGTGCATCCCTTGGCTTCGGTAGACATCCTGGCACCCATTCAGTACCCGAGTAAAATAATGAACGCAGCCGTTAACTTCTACACGCATGCATGCGAGGGTTGCAGCGCTGAAGCGTTGGCGGCACGTACTAAAGAGCGTCGTGAAAACCGGGGTGTCCCCTATCTTTTTCTCAAACCAACCCGCGGCGCGGTTATTGGCGATGGGGACGATATCATCATGCCTTTTGGTCGTGATCGCATTGAGTGGGAAGTTGAAATGGCCATCGTGTTCGGCCGTTCAGGCAAATATATCTCCGCGAGTCGTGCCTACGACCACGTGTTCGGTTACATGGTGGCTATGGATATTTCCGACCGGGGTGGGCGTCCGCCAGGTGGTTTCGATTCCGGTATAGACTGGTTTGTTGGCAAAGGCCATGACACCTTCGCGCCGCAAGGCCCCTGGATAGTTCCAAAAGAGTTTTATGGCGATCCCATGAAGCGGTTGCATCAGACGCTGGTCATCGATGGTGTGACCGTTCAGGATGCCAGAGCTGGAGACATGATCCATAACATACCCGAATTAATCGAGTACGCGTCATCGCTCATAACCGTCTTCCCAGGGGATGTGTTACAGAGCGGAACATCCGGCGGAACAGGGGCTGGGCGGGTCGAGCGAGCATCAGGCTCCGGTTACCTGGTTGATGGCGAGACGATCACCGCCAGTATCGATGGAATCGGTACCCTGACCCACAAAGTCAGGTTAGAAAAGCGTGTCCCTGAAGACTTGTCAGGCGCGCAGTTACCGCCGGTGAGGACTTATAATCGCGATCGTTAACAGCTTGGATAATGAAAATTTCTGTTAGGCAGAAAGATAAATTTTTATTAGCTGCTGATCGTACGGATGGCAGGGTTTGTTCAGTTAGCAGATTAGATGAGCAGTTGCCAGAACGTCGACTTTCTGGTCCATGCAATTGATTCTGCTGCCATTAACGGGCAACTAGTTTTGTCTCCGGGACGACATTTTTCTGAAATGTTTCATGTCATTCATTTCTCGGATTCTGGCGTTCCCAGGTTTAGTCATAAATCCGTTCGCGACAGGGCCTTCTACGGGCACACTGAATATAAATCGAAGACGTCGAGGAACATCACAGACCAAACCGTCACAGGTCTGCCAACGGACCTCGCCCGTCAGATCCAGTGTTGCTGATCCAGTTTCGGGATTAATTGGTTTATTTGCAGTGATTGGTAATCTCAGTTCAATCCGCCCACCGTGCACCTGAATCATCTCATCGTGCCTGTCACTGTGTGCGTTTCACTCGTCGGCTGGATGAGCCCTTGAGTAACCAAATTAGATTGTGGGTCAAGGGTTATTGTGAACGGCAGCATACCTTCAGGCGCGGGATCGACGTAAAGGTGTCTACCCGCCGGTACTGTCATCTGACACACAAGCTGTCGCAGCTCTCCCACGCCACCCCTGCTCGGTCTTCTCACCGCGAGTCTCAATCTCGATAGTCATTTCGAATTTCCTTTCCGGGCTCTCATTAATATTATGAGTATCACAGAGAGTAAAAGCAGCGATGGGGTCAGAGTAAAGCGGAATCCATAAGCCTGTAATAAGAAGCTAAGAGAGATGCACGTTGGACCTGTTTTATTCTGGCACTTTACTCTGGCCCCTCGCACCTCCCGTGGGATGCGGTATTTTCCATGCCTCTACTCCTGTAATCATTTTCTCAAATGCTTACTTCATAGCGTTTACATCAGTCATCTTGTGGCTCTTCGTGATAACGAGGCAGATTATCAGTGATTTCAAACCAGGGCGCTTTTGACCCTACATAAATATGATATCCGGGCGGTAACTTGGGGTTGTCATTCATTGTCCCCATTGCAATATACAATTCATCCGGATAATCGCTCAAATCAACCCGTATGTTAGAACCACACACACGACAGAAAACTCGCTTATGTGACTTGGAAGAGTTGTAAACAGTCAGATCAGATTCACCTGATCGATACTTGAATTGCCTGCGAACCACGCCTGCGAAGCTTGCAAATGCAGCACCATGCATTCGCCGACACTGGCTACAGTGGCAATGACTGTAATCCGTTATTTCACCGTCGATTTGGTATTGCACGTTTCCACATTCACATCGGCCAGTAATCATTTGAAGTCCTCACGAGATTAGATCTGTCCACCGTATAGGCTGGCTTTCTTGGAGCGTCTCAGAACGTCTCTGTTCAATCCAGATTGGCTTTTACAGAGATGATGCAGGGTATTCAATGTATCGCAGCCCACATGCTGGCAGTGGCTATACCGATGCAACAGTACTTTTCTAATACCAATAAAATTTACCAATAGAATCTACCAATAGAATCTACCAATAAAATCCACCAATAGAAGCTGCCAATAGTATCTACCAATAGATTCCGCTAATACATTCGGGTCGACTTTGTCAGGAAAGGCGGCATTAGTTTGATCATTGTGTCCAGTAAATGTGCTTAGAGCAACCAGTTGAGACAGTATATCCAGTTCCCGCGACGGCTAAATTGATGTGCTTGATGGCGGCTGCACGCACCTGGGTTCCCCTCAATTAACAATTTCAGTCCGTTGATTCCCCCGATTTATATGAATGCGGACTACAGTCGGTTGAGCGTGTCATTTACGGGGTGGTGACTAAGTCTACCAAAGATGAGCAGAGGCACGGAGGCGCTTTGGTCTCTTTTTGCGTTATCTGTGATGGCAACCTCTGGGTATCTGGATTGCCTTTAGTTATCACCACAGCCTAGCCAGAAATAGCAATATCAGCGAACCTGACTTGGGGCATCAGGGCTGATTTCTCCCAGTTCCAATATTGATCTTTACCAATGAGCGCAATCTTTCTAAGCATTTCATAAAAGTTGCCGGCGACGGTAATGCCCCGTACAGGTCGGACCCGTTCGCCATCCTGACAAAGATAACCGGATGCTCCAAAGCTGAAATCACCCGATATGGCATTAGCACCAGAGTGCAGGCCAGTCATATCGGTCAGCAACAGATACTCGCTGCAAAGAAGATCAACCGATGTTGCATCACCGGCACTGATTTCAATCTGGTGCAAACCAACACCCATCGTTGACTTTGGGCTGCGTGATGCATGTCCGGTGGTTACAACGTCAAAAAATGAAGCTGTCGCGCTGTTATGAATTAACGTATTTAGCACGCCATCAACGATTAACGGTGTGGCATGAGTCGCAATACCTTCTGCATCGAAGAGGCTATAACCAAAGCCCTGGCTGTTCAAAGGCTGGTCAATGATATTAAGGCGAGGATCGGCGATAGCATGACCCAGTTTTTCACGCATGGGGTTCACGCCATCCTTGGCGGACTTCCCGGAAAACATCATCGAAAACACCTGGAATAGTGATGCCTGCATTTCTTCATCGAAGATAACATCATAATGTCCACTTGCTACCGGACTACCATCAAGTATATCAATCGTATTGCTATAGGCTCTTTCAACGAGATCATTGACATTGAGGTCAGCAAAGAGCCTGCTGGCCTGCCCCGCACCTTGCATGGCATTTTTGTCGCCATCTTCAATCAGCGCGTAGGCATAAGCAACACACATCCGGCTTTTAGAACTGGCATTTAACCCGGCACTGGAAAAGACATGACGCTGGCCAGTAATATCCTGCACACTGTTATAGGGGACATTCTTAACCTTTGGCTTAGCAACAAGATCACGTTCCATATCCAGACAAAATTTAATCTTGTGCTCAATTTCGACATCCTCTGCAGGGCAGAGAACGGCATCATCAGTTTTTAAGCGGTTGTCATTGAGTTGGATTCTTTCATGTGCTTCAGTGACCGTAAAACTCGCGTTGGTGAGCGCCTGGTCTACTAATGAGTTCAGCGCGTTTTTGTCCACTGCCTCACTATAGGCGGTTCCGACTTTACCGTCTTTTATGACTCTGAGACCCAGGATCTGACTCGAGCTAACTTTATATTCTTCAAGTTCCCCTTCGCTTGCCTTTAACGACAAAGACTCGCCCTGATCAATGATCAAATCACCCATAGCGCCGGCTGCGCTAACGAGATCAATTACCTGCTGAGCCTGGTTTTCAATACTCATCAGGCGTTTCCTCCGACCAGAATGTCATCTACTTTTAAGGTAGCCTGACCGACGCTGGTCGGAACTGAACCGGAGACCGAACCACACATGCCACAGGCCAGGGAAAAGTCCTTACCCACCATGGAGATTTCCTTTAAAACTGCGGGTCCAGTGCTGATCAATGTTGCTGCTTTAACCGGATATTTAATCTTGCCATGCTCAATATAATAGCCTTCCGTGACTGCAAAATTAAATTCGCCAGTACCGGGCTGAACCGAGCCCCCTCCCATGTGGGATGCATAAATGCCCTTATCAATGGATGCGATCATATCGTCCAATTCGGCATCGCCAGGTTCAATAAAGGTGTTTCTCATTCTTGATGCAGGCGCAAATTTGTAAGATTCACGACGGCCAGATCCTGTGGCCGAAAACCCGGTTTGCTCAGCCCCGATTCTGTCGACCAGGAAACTGGTGAGTTGGCCGTCTTTAATCAACTGGGTGCGTTGAGTGTCCAGACCCTCATCGTCGATGTTGATTGAGCCCCACTGTTTCAGCAGAAGGCCGTCGTCAACGGCATTAACGCGCGGGTTAGCGATCATCTGTCCCATCTGGTCGTGAAAGACTGACGCTTTTTTTGCAACCGAGGTGGTTTCCAGCAAATGGCCACAGGCTTCATGGAAGATAACCCCGCCAAAGCCGTTGCCTATGATGACTGGCATCCGACCCGATGGGCAGGGCCTGGCACCGAGATTAACCAGTGCCTGCCGGGAGGCTTCTGAGCCTGTTTTTTCTGCGCTGATGTCATCCTGCAGTTCCCAGCCAAGTAAACCACCATCACTCCATGATCCGGTTGCTTGATCGGACCCATCCGAGGCAATCGATGTTAGGCCAGTTCGTATATAGTTACGCGTGTCCGCAGTATGCAGACCCTCGCTATTGAATAACTCGATGTTCTGTTGTTTCTGTCTACAGGTGCCCCGGGTCTGAGAGATCATATTACCTTCTGCTCGGGCCGCGGCATCTGCCGCCATTAAAAAGGCGACCTTACTTTCCACTTCAGAGTCTATGGACAGGGTGCGCTGCGCTGAGTGCAAATCTTCGATTTGCCGGTAATCAAAGCTTGTTGATGAGATTCCTGGCGCTCGCAGGTCCTTAGCGGCCAGCTCTGACATAATACGCTTCAATTCGTCTGCTTCGGGCTTGTTGGTATATCCGTAAAGCACTTTGCTGCCATACACCAGGCGGATACCAATACCAAAATCTATGCCAGATTCTACCGATTGAACCTGATTGCTCAGGGTGCTGATGATATTGCTCTGGCTTTGTTCTACAAAAAGTTCTGCAAAGTCGGCCCCCAATGAAATCCCGTGATCAATAACGGATTGCGCTGACTGTGGATTAAGCATGGTATGTCCTTTAAGGGCGACTGTTAAGGGCGACTGTTAAGGACGCCTGTTAAGGACGCCTGTTAAGGACGCCTGTTAAGGGCGACTGTATTGATAATCGCTGTGAAGTATAAACCGTGGAACCTGAACACGGTAGTAAACGCTAATTAAACCATCCCGGTTAAAATAATTGGTAATGGCAACCCAGAAAAACAGGTGTCAGAGTAACTGAGTAGTCAGTCTGTTCTTATGGATGTCTCATACCCCTACCAGGTTAAGGTAGATACCCCCTCCTGAATTCTCCGACACCTGGCTTGGGGCGATTCGTTTGCCCGACCCATCTGGATAGCGCAATGGCATTCGCCGGAATCAGAGATTGCGGTTTCGGATCTCGTCGCAGATGCCTTTGCTCAGGGATCACTTAATGATCGAAGTTAGTCCCAGGTTGTGTAAGTTACACCGCTTACTGGTTGATCCATTGAAGATAAGGATATTGGTTTTAACAGCAGCCCTGATCGTCGGCAGTGTCCACATTGTCATCGTAGGGTATTGCCGTCCCACAGCCTTCAAAAATTCCGTAATGGTTTTCGAAGTTGCCATAGAACTCGAAAAAGGAACGATAGCGAGTGTTGGCCAACATAAACCAGGTATTGCCGCAGACCGGCATAACTTTCCCCTTTTCGAAAACATGATGATCGTCGAGTGTGAATTGCAAAGGCTGTTCTTCTAGCCCGCCAAGATACTTAACCGCCTGGCCATAATCCTCGCAGGCTGCCTCTAATTCCGGAAGTTTGAATAATCTATAGGACACCGAATAGAAGCGATAGCCCTCGGTTTTCTCCTGAACAGCGGTGTTCTCAATTGTGAGCCGACGAGACTCTACGATTCGTGGATCAGTGAACCCTACTTCCTTGGCAAGATTTGAAAAGTCATTCCAATAGAGAGCGCCGCTAAGGCACTCTCCATACAATTCCTTATCATTAACCAGATGTTGCGGAATACGGCGGTCGCAATAAACATCCGAGAAGTAAAATTCGCCACCTTCTCTAAGCACCCTATGTGCTTCGCTGAGAACTGCCTTCTTGTCGGCAGCCAGATTAACCACGCAATTGGAAATGATAAGGTCGAAATCTTCGCTTGCCAGACCGGCGGCAGCGAGATCCTGAATATTGCCCTTAACAAAGCGGACATTAGGTTCAGTGTAAGAAAATTTTTCCCGGTGCCAATCGATGTGAGCATTAGCTACGGCCAGTTGCTGGTCAGTCATATCGATGCCCACGACCGAACCCTGTTCACCCACAAGCTGGGAAAGAAGATAGCAGTCGCGTCCGGCTCCACTGCCGAGGTCAAGAACTCGAAGGTCCTTCACCAGAGTAGGGATAGTCAAGCCGCAGCCGTAGTAGCGAGTGATGACTTCATCGTGAATGTTGATCAGGGCATCCTTGATGTGAGCAGGGTGACTGCCGACGCTGCAGCAGACATTGGTCTTCAGATCGTCGCTACTCTGTAGCTCTTCTCCGTAATATTCCTGAACTTCTGTTTCTAGTTGGGTAACTTCTTTCACGTTAATTCCTGTTGTCTGTCTAACACGGATAATAACAAATATGCCTTATTCTAGATGGATCTAACCTGATTGGGCCAGCAGAAAGATAAGCCACATTGTCCGAAGAACAATCAAGTAGGGTAATTGCTGTTATTGGTTTGCACTTAGTGACTACAGCCATTAAAGGATAAAGTCATCCATAAGACGGTAAAGGTTTTCATATAAAGGCCCATCCGAAGGTGCTCCCCATCAATAATAAAGACCCTTTTGAGCTGCTGAGACCAGGTTAGCTCAGTAGATTCTATACTATGGTGTTAAGCTTGGCATTTTCAGAGTGCATGCGAGCTGTCACAGGTTCCACTGCCTTGCGGGCGGAGGCGGTCTTGTTGCCAAATGTCCCGGCTCAGTTCTGTAGCACTATATGCCAAAATGAGTTAGTCATCTGCTTGCAACAGGGTCTGATGGTTTATCAGACTTGTACAACTGCACCAGACTCAATTAATTGATCTATAGCATCAGTTGAGAAACCAGCTTCCACCAGAAGGTCGCGGCTATCAGTGCCAGGGGCGACACTTGCGTCGGGCAGTTGCGGTTGTGTTCTTGAGAATTTAGGTGCTGGCGCAGCTTGGTGAATACCATCTCTGGAAACAAAAGATTGTCTTTCAATATTGTGAGGATGGTTGCGGGCTTCCTCAAAATCCAGAATGGGTGCATAGCAGATATCAGTGCCCAACATGATAGCGTCCCATTCATCTCGTGTGCGTTGCATGAAAATTTTTCGTAACCGCGCCTGCATGTCCGGCCAGTCTTCGCGGGAATGCTGGGTCGGCAGGTCTTCGCTATTAACCAGGCCCGATTTCTCGAGTAGCAGGGTATAGAATTGCGGTTCTATTGAGCCCACTGACACGAATTTACCGTCACTTGTTTCGTAAGTATTATAAAAATGTGCGCCTCCATCAAGGAAGTTTTCGCCCCGAGTAGGCGTCCAGCTACCATTGTTCATGAGGCCGAAAACGGCGTTCATCAGTAAAGCTGAACCTTCGGTCATTGCAGCGTCGATGACTTGGCCCTTGCCGCTCTTAGTCCTCTCATGTAAAGCGGAAACGATACCAAAGGCGAGCAACATGCCGCCACCGCCAAAATCGCCAACGAGATTGAGAGGCGGTACGGGCCTGTCGTTCTTCCGACCGATTGCATGTAAAGCCCCAGAAAGTGAAATGTAGTTGATGTCATGTCCCGCAACTTTTGCCATGGGTCCTGTCTGTCCCCAGCCAGTCATTCGGCCATAAATCAACTGATCGTTGCGCTCATGACAAATGTCTGGGCCAAGGCCGAGTCTTTCGGTGACGCCGGGCCTAAACCCTTCAATTAGAATGTCAGCCGTCTCAACAAGCTTTAATACCGTCTCTACACCCGTGCTTGACTTCAAATCAATGGCAATGCTGCGTCGCCCACGTGCAAGAATGTCGGTTGGGTTGGCTGGTTTTCCTGCAGCGGTAGATCTATCGATCCGGATTATCTCTGCGCCCATGTCTGCCAGCATCATACCGCAGAAGGGGCCAGGTCCAATGCCTTGAAGTTCTATGACTTTAATTCCGTTTAAGGGGCCCATAAATCTCCTCTCAGATGCTTTTTATGGTTACTTTACTTGATTTTCAGGGATTTAATAATGGATGCATGATAATGCAGTGACGATTAAAACACACTAGCTGATCAAGTCCGGCTCGCCAATTACTTTCCATCGAGCTAAGCCTTTGTAAGGCCAGCTAGTTTCCTTTGTCAATTATTCGCCAGAAGGGAGAGCTTGATCTATATTGGGCGTTTGCCAATCGAGATCGTCATCAAATGGCTTAATGTGCTCAGGCAGGTTGAGGTGATTCAGTAGTTCTTGCTCACTAATAAAATTCCCGTTTTGGGTACTCAAGTGGACTGTCTGTTCGGTTATGTTTTGGGTGCGATCGAGTCTTTCCAATAGGGTTGGAGTCACTGGATTTGCTTCGTCGTAGAGTCGATATAGCTTTAAATCCGCAGGCAACGGTAATATTTTTTCGTGCATGAGGCTATGTAGGGCACGATCAGTATTATATAAGGGTGCTGATGGGACCTTCCTAAAATCGATGACTTTATATTTGAGAGCAAGCCTTTCGTTTTCTGATAAATCTATTAATTGTTACAAGAGCCGTGGTGCTTTCTGCACCCACGAAATCATCAAAGTGCCTGACGCTAATCAGGCCGCAATCAGGGTTGTGATGATATTGGTACATTTTGGCGCCCGTGGAATTAAGAACCTATGAAGTATAACCCGCCTATTTGCACTATTGTCAATGTATTAACATCAAGGATATCTTGGTTTAACAGGACAGGCAGGAGGAAATTAATCGTTCATAGCCTGAAAAAAAAGGCGGGGTGAGCGTGGTGCTAATGTGGCCTATCCGAGTGAAGTAACCACGATGTCTTGCTATCGTTTTGCCAATGGGTTCGCTGGCATTGAAATGAGTCTGCTACAGCTTGAATTTGATGATCGCTCTGGCGAAAAATGGTTCGCACCCGAATTGCCCAGGGTACCGTTCGGGGAAGCGCTTGCCAGCTTGGACAACAAAGTGCAGTTGATTCGTTAGCGCCCGGTAAGCAAGCCAAGTTTGTTATTTGCCGCGAAACCTGTGCCATATAGAAGTTGAATCTATCAGTATTGTGAATCTCGAGGCGGTGTTTCTGGATGGTGCATTGTAACCGGTAATCTTTGCCCGGGTTTGTTAGTTTCACATTGTTGACGGCATTGATTTATTGATCCAGCAATACTCACCTATCAAGCTTTTATCAAGTCGTTAAGTTGTCGACAAAACCTCCATCCACTGGCGGTTTAAGCTGCCTTGCTTTGCGGCTCTGTTTTTGCCAGGTATTCGTCATAGGTGCCTTGAAAGTCCACGACTTCTCGGTCCTTAATCTCCACCACACGCGTGGCAAGCGTTGAAACAAACTCCCGGTCATGACTGACAAAAATCAAGGTACCATCGTATTGCATCAATGCCTGGTTGAGCGCGTCAATCGCTTCCATATCCATATGGTTAGTCGGTTCGTCCAGGATTAATACATTGGCATCGGATAACATAAGTTTGCCAAACAACAGTCGATTTTTCTCTCCACCGGAGCAAACCCTTGCTTTCTTGTTGGCATCATCTGCAGTGAACAGCAAACGACCGAGCATGCCTCGGATCATCAGGTCGTCCTGTCCAGGTTTACGCCACTGTGCCATCCACTCAAACAAAGTAAGATCTGAATCAAAATCTTCAGTGCTATCTTGGGGGCAATAGGCGACGGTCGCATTTTCTGCCCACTTCACTTTGCCGGCATTGGCATTGATTTCATTCATTAAGCAGCGCAGGTAAGTTGTTTTACCAACCCCATTCTCGCCAATGACTGCCAACCTCGCGCCTGCTTCCAGAATCATATTGCCATTGGAAAACAACAAGCCGTCATCGAAACCGTGCGCTAAATCTTCCAATACAAGTGCTTGGCGGTGTAGTTGCTTGTCTTGCTTGAAAGTAATATAGGGGCTTACACGGCTTGACGGTTTGACTTCGTCGAGCTGAATTTTGTCGAGTTTCTTAGCACGAGAAGTCGCTTGCTTTGCTTTGGAAGCATTAGCGGAGAAACGATTCACGAATCCTTGCAGCTCCTCAATTTCAGCGCTCTTTTTTGAATTCTCGGTTAATAGTTTTTTTCGGACCAGGGATGATGCTTCAATAAATCTTTCATAGTTGCCCGGATAAATTCGCAATTCGCCGTAGTCAATATCTGCCATATGAGTGCAAACAGAGTTGAGAAAGTGGCGATCGTGAGAAATGACAATCATGGTGCATCTACGTTGGTTTAATACCGTTGTCAACCAGCTAATACTGTGGATGTCCAGATTGTTGGTAGGTTCGTCGAGTAGTAGAATATCTGGATTGGAAAACAATGCCTGGGCTAATAGGACTCGCAATTTCCAGCCAGGTGCGACCTGGCTCATTGGCCCATTGTGTAAGCTTTCCTCTATGCCAGCCTGAAGTAGAATATCACCAGCCCTGCTTTGGGCCGTGTATCCGTCGAGTTCCGCGTATTCGATCTCAAGGTCTGCGACTTTCATGCCGTCGGCTTCGCTCATTTCTGCCAGCCCGTAGATTCGCTCACGCTCCTTTTTGATGTTCCAAAGGTTAGCGTCACCCATTATCACAGCATCCACCACACTGTACTGCTCAAAGGCGAATTGATCCTGGCTTAAGGTACCAACCTTGGTACCCGGGCTAATCGAAATGTTGCCCGAGCTGGGGGCTAGTTCACCGCTGAGGATCTTCATAAAGGTTGATTTGCCACAGCCATTGGCGCCAATCAGCCCGTAGCGGTTACCATGGCCGAACTGGGCCGAGATATTTTCAAATAAGGGCGCAGCGCCAAATTGCATGGTGATATTTGCGGTGGTAATCAAAGTATATCCTGGGTGCTTGAGACGGGTGTAACAAGCACGCTATTTCATACGATGAAGGCACTTGAGGGCGCGGATCGTAAAGCGTTTTACAGTTAATGTCAAACGCAGCAGCGCCAGTACCAGTCATCTCTTTAAGCGTATAATTTAAGCGTATAACCAGCAGCCAATAGATGTTGCCGCATTGCTGTATTTTTCCAAGGCGAGGGAAAATGTAATCTAAAATAGCGGTGGGTTCAAGCTGAAGCTAAGTGACCCCGCAAACCGACCAAATTGTAGACCTCTGCATGAATATTTAACAATCTCAGTGCTTCCGCAACAGATGTAAACATCCGCGATGTCGAGCCACCGCTTGCCACTCCCTCACCCTGTTGGCCTGGATATAGAGGAAAATTTACCCCTGGGAAAAATATCAGAGGCTAGGCACTATAAATCGCATTTTTTAAAGATTGCAGAAGTACCCGAATGGGGCATCTTTGGGGTCGGATCCTGACAAGTCTACTGGATGAAAGGCTTCTGTCTAATTGTGAAAAAGTGAAAACAGCCCTAGTTAAACGGACTAGTTAAACGGACTAGTTAAACGGGATAACGATCCAATACAGGACCAAGCGCCTTTTTTAAGGGGTTTAGGTTGGCCTCAAAATTCTTCCACTGTTCGACACCACTTTGATAGATCGGCTGGCGAACCTGCTCTGAACTTGGGGTTCGCACTGAGCGCTCATTTTCATAGAAGCTAATACAGCTCTCTTCAAAGTCAAGCCCGCAGTAATCAAGTATGCGTCTCACCTGGGTATCGAGATCTGCAACAACCTCCTCATATTGAACGCGCAATACCTTGCCCGGCAAGACTTTATCCCAGTGATCCATCAGCTCAACATAATCTTTGTAATAGGTTCCGACCTCTTCAAGGCCGTAGGTAAACTCTTGACCTTCAGCGAACAGCTGCTTAAATCCACTAAAACAACAGCCCATTGGATGCCTGCGAGCATCGATAATCTTGGCATTGGGTAGCATCAAATTGATTAATCCAATATGCCTAAAGTTATTCGGCATCTTATCAATAAAAAATGGAGCGGTGCTTCGATGAATACGTGTTTCTTTGATAAATGTCTTGCCAAATTCAGCAAACTTATCAGGCTCCAGTGTTTTCAGTACCGCTGGATAGTGGTTGGTAGCACTCATCCGCTCGCCTCTGCGTAATTTTTGCGCCAGAGCAAGCATGTTAGGTAATTCCATGGTGCCATCAACCTGGCTGTGTGAGGCCAGAATTTGCTCTAACAAAGTAGACCCGGATCTTGGCAGGCCCACTATGAAAATTGGATCTGGCGCATCGTGGCCTGTATCTGCATGGACGGCTACAAACGCATCATCAAAAACATCGGCCTGGGCATTAAACTCATCAGTGAGTTCGCTGGACTTGTATCGACTTTGGGCTTTTTTGAAAGCGTTTCCGCGCTCATAGTGCTCAAAAGATCTGTCAAAAAGCCCCTTATCTTCGTAAGCCTTACCTAGGGCAAAATTCAGATACACGCGGCTCATGTGGGATATACCGAGGTTTTTCTCCTGCAGTTCCATCGCATGGAGCTCTGCTTCACTAAAACTAAACAGCTTTAGATTAGCCAGCGAATAGTATGCCTCACCATGCGCAGAATATTTCTTGATCGCGCGACGGTATGAATCAATAGCCTCGTCAGTTCGTCCGCGTGTTTTTAACGCGTGGCCACGAGAAGTTAGTGTTACGGGGTCTTCAGGTAAGGTTGCTAAAATAGAATCAAAAGTCTCTAAAGCTGTGTCATAGTCACCTGACTGCATAGACTCAACCGCAAAAACAGATTGAAACTGTGGGTTGTTCCGGTCTTTTGCCAACAGGATTTTTGCCTGGGCAAGGGCTGATTCATTTTTTTGCCGCTTTCTAAGTACCTGAATATAATCGATTCGCACCTGAATATTTTCTGGTGAAAACTCGATAGCACTTTCTAACAAAAATTCTGCATCTTCTAAAACACCCAAGCGACTCCCTATATCAGCCAACAGGCGCATACCTTCAATGTGACGAGGGACTTTTTGCATGAACGCTTTGCACAGTTGTTCAGCTTTAACCAGTTTGCCCTGAGATAAGAGGTCAGTGACTGCGATGAGCGGCTTTGGTAGTGCTTGCAGAGTCTGCAACTGTTGCTTTAACTGCCCAGTAACCGCCGCTCTGCCCGTAGCTGAAAGAATCTCGATTTGAGCTTTAAAGCTGGCTTCTAGAGCCGGGTTGATTTGCACAGCCCTGCTATAGGCATTTAGCGCTGCGTTGGAATTATTCATGGCTCGATAAACATGGCCGGTTTCTTGATAAGCACGACTATGATCGGGTATGAGTCTCTTTAACTTATCAAGGGTCTGCAAAGCCAGGGGGTGTTTTTTCAGGTAGCGCTGACTTACAGCCAGCATATAGAGTACTTCTTCGTGGTCTGGCTCTGAAGCAACTAGATCCAATAGCTGAGATTCGGCTTTGGTAAAATCGCCCGACTGCAACAGCAGCTTAATATCTTTTATTAACGTTTCGCTAAGCCTGTCAGCTGATGGTACTTTATCGACCAAATTATTTCTCCGTAAAAAACAATGCCCCTCGAAAGGGGCATTTTATTGTCGTTTTTTAACTACTTTAGGCTGTTTAGAAATCGTAGATCATACGAAGTCCCATCGTGCGAGGTCTTGCGTAAGAAACACGTTGTCTATCATTGATGTAGTTACGTGCTAACTCAGCTCGCTCATCTGTGAGGTTGTCAATATAAAGCTCTACCCCCCAGCTATCACCGGTCACTCCCGCAGTCAGACCCAACATGGTCCAATCCGATATGCGATCACGGTTGATTCGAATGATATCACTGTAAGAAGCAGCGGAGTGCGCAATATGCGGCATAAAGTGGGCTGTCAAACCACCGCCTGTCTGCCACTCGTAACGGGCTTGCATATTAAACTGAGTCTCAGGAGCGAAAGCTAACGAGTCACCTGCCACAACATCTTTAGACGTTGTTAGCGTATCAGTTATCTCGGTATCCAGAATCGACAAACCAGCGCTGATGGTTAAGCCTTCAACGCCTTCTGGTACCCAAATCAGATTAGCTTCCAGGCCGGTAACTTCAGCGTTTGCAGCGTTATCAGAGAAGAACAAGTTGGCAATACTTGGGTCAAAGATAGTCGTTTGCAAACCATCAATCTGAGCGCTGAACACACTACCATTGAAGCGCATGCGCCCGTCCATGATGTCAGCTTTCCAACCAAACTCAAAGTTCATCATGTCGTCCGTGCCGAATTGATAAGGGACCGTGTAAAGACCGTCTTGACTGGTGTAGCCACCGGGGCGATTTAAGAAACCAGCTCGGAAACCTTCAGAAATTGTTGCATAGAGCAACAGGTCGTCGGTTGGCGTAAAAGATGCGCTTACCTTAAAGATTGTTCCATCGGCTGTGGCATTATCGATACCTGAGGTAGGGTTGTCTCCACCGTAGAGAGTCGCAATATTAGTGCCAAAAACCTGTGCATCCACGCAACCTGTGTTCGCGCTACCACAGAAGTTGTAGAACGAGCCTGCAGCACTGCCATCAAAGTCAATTTCGATATCGTAGTAACGTGCCCCTACAGTTACTGACAGCTGGTCGCTAAAGTCGTAGCTCAACTCGCCGAACACACCCATTTGCTCATCAGTTCGCTGAATATCGTTACGGAAGATCTCACCTGGAGCGTAAGGGTCATTGGTTGACAGGTATCCATCGCTATAGGAATAGTTAGGGTCTGCGAAACCAGGACCCGAGCCCGCGCCACCCCAGCCCTGAGCTTTTATGCTACCAGGATAAGTAAAGCTAACTCGCTCCTGAAGCGTAGTATCACTGAGAAATACACCAGCAGTCAGACGCACCGATTTGGTTTGATCCGTTGTGATACGGATCTCATGCGTCGATACCTCTGTTTCTGTGTGGCTAGGCGCAGACATATTAGGCTCATAACAGGTGCCTGTCTGATCCCCATAAGTTACTGAGTAATCACATATGTAGTAAGGCAGATACTGACCGACAAACATATAATCGGAGTAACCAATAACTTGGTCAGCCGTTCGCTCTGTGTAGGCGCCGGTATAAACCACATCTAAGCCAGCAATACGACCGGTCAGGGTCCAGCTGGTGTTATCAAACTCATCTTCTAACGAGTCATCAACGTAGCTTTGAATCTGAAGGTCGCCTAAATCGGGATCGGCAAAGAAAACGCCGTCTGCTTCAAGGTTTTGGGTGGTATGTGAGAGTAAAAGATCCCAATCATCACCTAAGCCGATCAGCGCACTCAATCGTACACCGGTATATTTAGACTGGTTGAAATCTTCTTCTACGAGATCACTGTTGTCGGCTGCAATGAAATTTACATTAGGCAGTTCAACATAGCCGTTACCATCAGAGTCTGTTAGAGCACCACCAGATTGGAAGCCAGCACGAGCAGAACTCACAGCGACGCCGTTGGTACGCATGAATCCTTCAACGCGGAAACGGGCACTTTCTTCTACTGTCCTGGTACCATGGACGTTATCGATATAACCGCCCTTGTCGTCACTGTAAACAACGCCGCGCAGGGTGATATTGTCACTGATTGGCAAGTTGTACATGGCTTCGAAATTAAAACTGTTTGAGCTCGAATCAGTTTGAGATAAGCCAGCTTTCAACTTTCCGTAAGCGCCAGAAGGATCAGGTTTGTTGGTAATTAAACGAACAGTACCTGCCTGAGAACTAGCCCCGAACAGCGTGCCCTGTGGTCCAGCCAGCACCTCAACGCGATTTAAATCAGCTGCATAAACGTCAAGGTTACGGCCAGGTTGTGCCAACGGTTGCTCATCAAGATAGAACGCAACGTTGGGCGCTAAACCTGCAACACCGGCAATAGAAATAGCTGGCGTGGTAGAAGCTACACCACGAATATAAATTGTATTTTGACCTGGGCCGCTGCCGCCAGCTGTTACACCAGGCAGTTGGATAAGGTAATCTTCAAAATTCGAAATACCGAGCTGGTCAAGCTTCTCTGACGTTAAAGCAGTAACGGTAACTGGAATGTCCTGTGTGCTGGCTGACGTTTTTGTCGCAGTTACGATGACTTCTTCGATATCCTGAGCTGCCACCAGATTTGCGCCTGTCGCAGCGAAACCAGCTGCGATCACTGATACAACTGCACGATTTAGTTTTGTCTTGCGAAACATATGCCTCTCCCCAAAAAAATTTAAGAGTGCTGAAAAACACTTTATTATTAATAAACAGTAACAAAAATCGTTCCCGCAACTAATAATAGAAGCCTTAAACTGGCAGGCTTCTATTATTAGTTGCAGTATTGTGAGAACTAAATTAGTTTCAGTTTGATCAACCCTATCATTAAATCAAGTCGTTTTCAGCTAATTCTATTCCTTTTAATCACGCAGATCGATTGCATGAACGTCAATGTCAATCCGAAACAACACCGATTCACAGAGCCTCCAATTTGAATGAACATCAGTAATTGCAAAACCTCACTGTTCTATAGACTATGGAGTGTGTCCGTTCTATCCGCCTGTAACGCTTTAGCGTTGCTACTGCAAATAAGGTAAAAGCTATGCGAGTTCACCAAACCAGCCAGCCTGTAGCTCATTTTGCGGCCATCGAAAGTCATACCTTGCAACTGGGTAGCCATCAATGTCATTTCCTCGCATGCGGTCCCGAAACCGGGCCACTCATATTTTTTGTGCATGGTTGGCCGGAGCTTTCACGCAGCTGGAGACACCAGTTACCGGTCTTTGGCGCACTTGGGTTTCGGGCAGTAGCGCCTGACATGCGCGGCTACGGCAATTCGAGCGTATACAGAAAACACAGCGACTATGCTCAGGAAAAAGTCGTCGGCGATCTTTGCGACCTGCAGGATGCGCTGGGTGGCAGGCCCGCAGTTTGGGTGGGGCATGACTGGGGCAGTCCCAGCGTATGGAACCTGGCGAGCCACCACCCTGACCGCTGCATTGCCGTGGCAAGCCTGTGCGTGCCATACGCCAGTCTGGAGCGAGGGCTCGATTATTGCCTGGCCCATGTTGACCGAACAATATACCCGCAGCAGACATTTCCGGCAGGACAGTGGGAGTACATGCGCTTCTACGAAGAGAACTTTGCGATTGCCACCAGACAGTTTGAAGCCAACAGCAAGAACGTTGTGCAGTTGTTATTTCGTAAAGGCAATCCCGCTGGCTTTGGCCTGCCAAGTGCCACCGCTTTCACGCGCATTAATCACGGCTGGTTTGGTGATGCACAAAGCGCGCCCGAAATGCCACTGGATACCGATGTCGTTACCGAAGAAGACATCGCCGTTTACGCAGAGTCTCTGGCACGTAACAGCTGGTTTGGGCCGGACTCTTACTACATGAATCACTCTGGTAACGCTGAATATGCGGGCTCTGCTGTCAATGGGGGGCGCCTGGCCATGCCAGTGCTGTTTATTGCTGCGCAGTACGATTACACCTGCGAGACCATCAACTCGACGCTAGCAGAACCCATGCGCAAAGAGTGCGACAAGCTCACCGAAGCGGTGATTTATTCGGGCCACTGGATGGCACAGGAAAAGCCAGCAGAGGTGAACAGTGTGTTAACTCGATGGTTAAGCGCCGAAGTCGGGCAGTTCTGGCCAGTAGGAAGTCAGTCCTGATCCGACCAAACAAGCAGGCTTGGGCAGATTGTCTTGAGCCGTGGCGGAAAGCACCTCATGCGGTTACTTTTGCATTTTTGGGAAAATGCGATTTAAGGTAACTATGCTCAAAGCATGGGCAGACGACGTTCAGATCGTGGACATGTTAGAATTGCTCTGTAAGATCTGCAGAGCGCAAAAGAATGAACACCAGCACTGAAGAACTCAATATCATCAAGACCGTTCTCGAATTTTGTGAGTCAGGCACCACTCAGTTGCA
>LWDU01039397.1_pt1 | contig 173417 bp, 157 predicted proteins | sample 727161 | NCBI WGS metagenome assembly LWDU01 (sample SAMN04566230, study PRJNA314399) | hydrothermal vent metagenome | isolation source: deep sea hydrothermal plume seawater | place: Mexico: Gulf of California, Guaymas Basin | collected 2004-07-11
AAGTTGGCGATTACTGCCGAAGAACTTGGCCGTAAGAAAGGCGAGAGCATCAACGAAGCTTACAATCGCTATGAGAAAAAGACTCCGCGCAGAACTGCTTCCTCTACTAGCAAGCCCAAGAAGGTTGGTTTCATTAGTCCCGCTCTTCTTGAAACTGAAGCAGCCGATTCAGCTGCCGAGGCGGTGGCCGAAGTCGGCGAAGTCGCGACGGAACAAGTCGCCGAGGCAACTGACGAAGCGGCCGAAGTCGTGGAGGCGACGGACGGTGTAGCTGAAGCCGCGGGCTTGGAACTTGCCCCTGTATCGATTGCGGCAGCGTCAACCTGGTCGCCGGTCCAGCTGGCCGTTTGGGATACGGTGCAGATTTTTGACAGCCAAAGATCCATCTACGGATTTCGGTACAGCCTGATTCGGGGTGTGAACCGTGACGTGTTTGGACTCGGTATCTCGTCTTTTGCGAATGTGGCTACGGGCGACGTGCTAGGCGCTCAATTTTCCCTGGCACATAACCGCGTTGACGGTGACTTCGGCGGAATACAATTTTCCGGATACAACGCGATCAGTGGAAAATTTTATGGTCTTCAGGTTGCCGGGGTGAATTCCACAAGCGCGAAATTTATAGGGTTGCAGACCGCGCTTCTAAATGATTCTGAGGGTTCGAATATTGGCGTTCAATTTGCTGGACTGAATCGCTCGAGCGGGGGGGTTAGTGGAATGCAGGTGGGGATCTTCGGCAATGACACGCGCGGTGGCAAAATGCGGGGGTTGCAGTTGGCATTCATGGCAGTTTTTGCGGATGAGGCGGCCGGGGTCCAGATATCTCCGTTTGCAAACGTCATGACCAAGGGTACCGGAGTTCAAATCGGTGGCCTGTTTAATGTCGCGGAGGACATGACCGGCCTGCAGCTCGGCCTGCTCAACTTCAACAAAAATGGCCTGCTCCCGTTCTTCCCATTTTTCAATATCGGCATCTGAGCTCACTTGGGCTTGACTGAAGTGCGGAGTTCTTGACGCTCCACCAATTCAGGTTCCGTCGCTGGGAGTCCTCATTCCCAAGCTGAGGGTCGCCGGCTCGAACCCGGTCTCGCGCTCCGCACACAACCCAAGACTCAATTCGAATCACCCTGAGCTGCAGTCGGCGCAAAATACCAATTCGCCACCGTATTCGACTTGTACTCCTTCACGATTCCATACCCATTACTTTCCATATAATCGCGAATCGCTTTGGCGCCAACTTTCCCGCGCCCATAAACCTCAATGCAAATGAGGTCCGGCTGAAACCGTTGGATGTCGAAGCCCGCAAGCGCCTGCAACTCCGCACCTTCAATATCGATCGTAAGGTGGTTGATCTTCGTAACACCGCGACGGTCGAGTAGGTCTGTGATCGTAATCGTCTGCACCTCGATCGGGGTCAGCTTTTCTTCGCCACCGAATTGCGCGGCGTATTCCTTGGAGAGTGACGACACCTCGGACCAGTCGTGTTTATAGAACGTCATCGTTTCGTCGGAGCGGTCGGTGATCGCGTTGTTGACGAACTCTGACTTTGGTCGCAGTCGAGCCCAGCCGGGGCCGTACTGCGCCAGGGCATCCACCGCGATTCCTCGCCAGCCGAGATGCTTTTCGAGGTAGTAGGTCGTGCTGTTCTTTATGGGGGCGGCGGCGCCGATGTCGACGAAAAAGCCGCCGCGCTTGTCTTGGAAGAAGTCACGGATGATGAGTTCTTCGTCGTGCTGCGAATATCGGTTGGTGCCCTTCAGGAAAATCTTGCCCGGCCGTTCGATGTCGGCTGGACTGTATGCGTAGACGCGATCCGCGCGACCTTTCGCGGTGGTCTGTTTCGGCGCTCCCTGTGCAGGCGGTTTGTTTGGCTCCGGTTCGCCGGCGACGGATGGATCGGCTGCATAGAGGGGGACGACGATCCCGCCTAGAACGAACCCTGCAACCAATAGGATGGTGCGATTGCCCACGGTCGATCAACTCCCCGAAGTCCAATGTTTTTGCTGACAATGCGGTGCGCATTGGTTTGAAGTACGAGGGGTTAATGATAGCGAGTTATCCATGAACGGGATCGTCGCGAAATTGAAACGACCGCGTAGCAACTTGGGTATTCTTTAAACCGGTGACGCAAACGGGCTCGAATTTAGCGTCCAACGTAGAGAGTTCGCCGCGCAACAAGTGTTGGGATGAGACTTCTTAGATGACCGATCGAGTTGTAGGGCAGGGCGGATCTTCCGGCGGCGATCAAACGGGCTCGTTCAATCGATACCCGGTTGCAGCGGCAGTGCTTGCCTGCATGGGCGTCGCGCTCCTGCTCCGTTCCCTCGGTGCGCCGTGGGTCTTCATCGACGGCGACGTGATGCTCGACCCGTGGGACGGTGCCTATCACGCCCGGCGTGCTTACTATTCGTTCATCAACTTCCCGAGCGTTCTCTATTTCGACGCCTACTTGCGTTTCCCGGACGGTGCTCCGGTCCCGTTCCCGCCGCTATACGATTGGGGTGTCGCGGCAGTCGCGCGTTTGTTCGGTGACTCGGAGGCGGTGTTTACGAAGGTCGCTGCTTGGGTGAGCCCAATATTTGCGATGCTTACGGTGCTCCCGGTTTATGCACTGGGCCGCCGTGTTCGCGGATGGCAAGTCGGTCTGATTGCATCCGCGCTCTTCGCGGTATTTCCCGCGAGCGTGATGAATACCAGTATTGGTGATCTCGACCATCACGCGGCGGTCGCGTTCCTGCTTGCATTGTTGATCGCGTGTGGCGCGGCGCTCCTCGAAGCCGATGTAGAAAGCCATATTCGTCGGTCGCTTCTGCTCGCCATGGTGCGCGCCGCACTCGTTCTCAGTTGGACGGGAAGCTTGCTCTACGTCGCAGTCGGGGAGGCCGCGCTTCTTCTTGGTGGGCTCTTCGTAGGACGCAAGCAACTGTTCTTGTCGCAGGCTCTTGGTCTCGGAGTGAGTGCACTCGCGATTGCGCCTTGGGTCTACGCCGCGGGCTCACCGATCGGTGGCCCGTTCTCCAGTACCGAGATGTCGTGGTTGCACGTGACGGCGTTGCTCGCTGCGGCATCGGTGTGGGCAGGGCTCTGGTGGTGGCAACAGCAAAGCGAAGCGGGGGCTCCGGTCGATCAATTCAAACGAGCCGGCGTCCTGGTCGCAATCGTCGGCATTGGCGGCTTGTTGATCCCGCCGGTTCGCAACGCCATTACGCCCGGCATCGCATTCGTCGCGAAGGCGGACACTTGGGCGCCGCTCAACGCTGAGCAGGCACCGCTCTTTGCATGGATGCAAAGCGGGCCGGCCGTTGGTGCCGACTTTTCGCTGACGATGTTCGGCGTGTTTTCGTTGGCGATCCCGCTCTTGCCGATCATCGTGGCCTGGCCGCTGCTCCGTTCCGAGCGTCGTGCCCTCCACATCGTACTCTTCTGTTGGGCCGTAGTCTTGTCGGTGCTGGCGCTGATGCAGATTCGCTTCTGCAACGATCTCGCTCCGGTTGCGAGTGTTGGCTTCGCACTCGCAATCGACCGAGCGCGAACGTTCATCGCTTCAAAGTCCAACGGGGTGGTCGGTGTCGCGGTCGCGGGGGTGGGAAGCCTTGCTTTGCTCTGGCCCGCACTTCAAGTTCATACGCCACGGATGCCGTTGTTCTCCGCATACATGTCTGGCGAACGGCCGAACTTCGATGCGTCGCTCTATAACGGAGATTCAGCATTGGTCCGATTTGCAGAGTTGATACGGGAAGTGACTCCTGAAACTTCAGGTTATTTCGAAGCTGGGGCGGAGCCCGAATATTCGGTGATGTCGCTGCCGAGCCATGGTCATGTGATCCACTACGCCGCGAGGCGCCCGACTCCTGCGAACAACTTCGGGCCATACCTCGACGCCGAGAAGGTCGAGGTCGTCAACGCCGCCTACAACGCATCCAGTGAAGCCAAGGTTGTTGAACTGCTCGACTCAGTTCGGGCCCGGTACTGGATGACTTCCGAAGCGTTCTGGCTCCGAGAAGGAACCTTCATTCATTTTCTTCACCGCGGCGATGGCGCGCAGCAGTCATCATTCAACGGCGCGCAGAGCCTTCGCCTAGTCGCCGAAAGTCTGCCGGGTACTCGACCGACCTTTGCATCGTTTCCCGGCGGCGCGCCCGAACGCATCACGCCGTATAAACTCTGGGAGCGTGTCGAAGGCGCGTTGCTTCTGGTTCAGGCGAAAGCGGGAGATCGCGTGCGCGTTGAACTCGATGTTGTGACCAACACGGGTCGACAGTTTCGTTACGCCGCGGCGACGCGCGCCGACGCCCGGGGTGTTGCACGCTTGCGGGTTCCGTATTCCACAGAAAATCGGGCGCAGGGGAAGGGTGCAATCACGCACGCAGCGAGTTTGTACACAGTGGCGTCCGCGTCCCACCGTGTATCCATCGCGGTGGGAGAGCCTCAGGTGCTAAAGGGCGCGACTCTCTTCGTCGAACTGAAATAGGGCTTCGCGGTCGAACACGTTTGCGCGAGCTTCCCTGGAAACGCAGGGCGCTAAAGCGAGATCGCTCCCGGTCGGTTCATGTAGCCGGGCACTTCGAGCCCGAAGTGGTCGAGCAACCACGGTGCAATGTCCGTGACTTCGACTTGCTTTCGCCCGGGCTCGGGGTTCGGGTTCTGCGGGTCGTACGTAAACAGGATCCCGTGCGGAATGTGATACCCGGTGCTCCCGCATTCGTCTTCGACTTCGACGATCTCCATCCCGAGGTCAGTGTGGGAGATCGGATCGCCGCGAAGCGTTATGACCTTTGTGTTCGGGTCGAGATCGGTCTGCCCAAAGTGGAGGTCGAAGAAGCCACCGTCCTTCGCTGAGACTTTGGTCGGCTCGCCGCAGATGTGCAGCTCAGCCAAGAACTGTTTGAACGTTGCTACGTGTGCGGGGTCGACCACAATGCTGACTGTCGGGTCCATGGCCGGGCGCTTCGACCACTGTGCACTCGAAAGGCCTGCGGCCTGCATGAACTTGTCGAGATCGCGCAGGTACAGCTGGGTGTCGACGTGCCCGCCCCAAGTTGCCGCTTGGCCCATGCTTGAAGCCGTCACGATCACGTACTCGGGGTTGCGATCTGCGAATGCAACGAGTCGTTCATAAAAGCGATTGAACCAGTCCATGGCGTAGTCGATCTCGCCGCAGTACTGCTCTTGCCAGTCGTCGCTCAATTCGAGCTCGTTGAAGTCAGAGGGAAATAAGGCGGCCCAGTAGCGATGCATCGCGGAGGCCACGTGGTTGCTAAAGACGTTGCTGAAGCTGGGCTTGGTCTTCTTGAGCTGCTTCATGTAGAGATCGAAGGCCAGCACAGACTGGAATGTGCGGCGTCGCGTTCGTTTCCACGGTTCGGCTCGCTCATCAAAAATTTGCTTCGCAACGCTCAGTAGCGTCTGGGGTCGAAGGCCCAGACCCGGCGCTTGCATCATGAAACGCATAAGAGAGCCGTAGTCCATTCGCGTCGAGACATTGCCCGCCGATTCGCGCGCCATCACCAAGTTGAAGTTTTGAAAACTGGTGAGTGGGTCGGGGTGGCTTTCGGGGGTCGGGGAAAAGGTGTCCGGTAGGTAGAAGGAGTAGCGCTCTGAATCTTCGGGCAGCGGCCACGAATGAAGAGGGCCGAACACGCCGGTCGAAACTCCGGCGTCCACAAGCTTCTTCCAGATCGGTGGGTACAGGTTGTCTTGACGTTCGAGGTTCTGGCCGAGGTGCATGATGTCGTGCACTTCGTTGTTGACGCCGCGGTGCAGCGAAGGCCAGGTGATCCAGGGCGAAAGGCTGCAGTTGTCCGTCGTCACCGTTTCGAACTGAGTTGACTTGGGAAGCGAGCGAGCGAGCGACGAGTTGGGGTTCTGCTCGACGAAATGATCGAGGATGCGGTAGGGCACTTCATTCATTTCGAGTAAGACGATTTTACGAGCCATTCTGGAACCTCTTTGAACTTGCCGTGCTCCGGTTCTCACCGGCTGTATCGGTCGTGCGACAGGGCCATTTGATCGGGCGCTGGTGACTTCCGAGCCAGGACCCCGACTATAAAACAAAAAAGGGGAAAAGATGCCGATTTGTGTCCGCCGAAGTCTCGTTCGCGTCTCGGTATCCCAATCTGGCCGTCGACGGGGATAATCCAATGAAGCTAGACGCCTAGAGCTGTGACTTGCACCTAAACTTGCGCGTCAGTCGAGGTGCATAGTGAGCCCAATCGCACGGTCACGGCCAAGCAGTCTGTTCGCGATCACTCGCGACCGCACGGCTATTTGATTCGCTTTAGGTACCCGCCGACGTTGTTCGAAATCAGTAGCCGCTCGCGGTCCTCGTCTGTTTCGTAGTTGTCGTTCTCTTCGAGGAACTCGATGATGGCCCTCAGTGCGCCGGTCCCGAGAGTGTCCTGCACGATGATGTAGCTGCCGACCGGGACCATGTCGGCGTACGCCCGCAGTTCTGAAAGCACATGCTCGTACGTGTGGGCGGAGTCAAGGATGAACAATGCACGCTTTCCCTTTACCGCCGCTTTCACTTGCTTGACTACCTCGGCCCCGCTGGAGCTGCCGAGCAAAAACGTGACGCGCTCTTTCACAATGGGCAGGTTCTTCGCGCGCTCAGTTCGCTTGTCTTTGATGTCGATGGTGATCACGCGGCCATCGGGGTTGACCTGGGCCAGAAACGTCGCCCACAGAGCAGCGCTTCCGCCACGAAAGGTTCCCGCCTCGACCACGACGTCTGGCTTGACCTCGTACATGATCTCTTGGGTGATCCAAACATCCATCGGGTTCTGCCAGGTCAGGATCCCCAAGTAGTTGTTCTTCATCATGCCGTTCTTGGTGGCCTGCTGGTACCAAAAGGTGCGAAAGCGCGAGATGAACTCTTGATTGCTCATGCCCTCGATTGCGGTTCCGGTCTTCTTGTCTTCCGCTAAGGCCGCAGTCGACACAACGCATGCTGCGCCATAAAAGACAACGAGGGTGGACAACATCTGCATCAGTTTCTTCACGTACTTCTCCAAATGGTTCTCGAGGTTGAATCTGCGGATCGATCTTGGGCTGCGCTCGGACGATCGCGTTAGTCTAGCTTTGCGCGGCAACCGTGTGCGGCGTAGATCACTTTGATCGCGCGAGCGTCACCCGCGGATCGCATTCGGTTCATCGTGTAACTCACCGTCATTTCGTTTTGCACGTCGATCACCGTCATTGAGCCACCCCAGCCCGCCCACCACAGCGTGCGATCGTTGGTGCCGAGTGGCGTCTTGGGGCTGTTGAGGCCAAAGCCCATCCCAAGTCTGAAGTGATGTCCAGTGGTGCGGTCGATTCCGTCGGCCTGTTGTTCAAAGGCGCGTTCAATCGTCGCAGGACTCAAGAACCTTATGCCGCGAGCCAAACCGCCATTGGCAAATGGTGCCATGGCAAGTGCCACCGATCGTGCGTTGCCATGTGCGTTCGATGATGGGAATTCGGCCTGCCGCCAAGCGCGCGTGTTGACCAACGAAGCGCTGCGGCGGCTGCTCTTTTGACCGCGTTCGCGCAGGCTGGGGTCAGGGGAAATGTTTGGCTCTGCCCCGAGTGTTGATACATCGGCGATACGCGGGAAGTCCCGCTCGGCCACACCAAGGTGAAGGTCGAGGGAGAGTGGCTCTGCGACTTCTTCTCGAAAGAAATGGCCCAGGCTTCTGCCATCGACACGACGAACCAGCTCACCGAGCAACCAGCCCTGGGTCTCCGCGTGATAGCCCGAACCGTCGCCAGGTGTCCAGCTCGGTGCTTGTTCCGCGAGGATTCTGCAGCACGCGTCCCAATCAAAGAGCGCGAGGTCATCCGGTGGATCGTCGAAGGTTGCGAGGCCCGCGGTATGCCCAAGCACATGGCGAACCAACACGCCGTCTTTTCCATTGGCTGCGAACTCGGGCCAATACATCGCCATTGATGCGTCGACGTCGAGCTTGCCTCGATCGTGGAGCATGAGGACGCTCATCGCGCTGATCATCTTCGTGGTCGACCAGATGTTTACGATGGTGTCGCGTTGCCAAGGTTCGCGTCGCGCGACGTCGCGGTGTCCACCCCAAAGGTCGACGACCAATTTCCCGCGCAGGGTCACGGCGCAGCTCGCCCCGAGATCCCCATCGGCGAAGTTCGCCGTAAAAGCGTCACGTACCGTCTCGAACTCGGGGCTGCAGGTTCCGTCGACCCATGCGTTCGGCGCGTCCATGTGCCGAAGCTAGTCCGTCTCGCAACCGCGCGTCAATTCAGCGTCTCTGGGGCGCCCGCCTAGGCTGATCTGGTTTCGTCATGCACGGTGGGGGGAGGCCATGTAGCAAGAACGGGGGAATTCCCTCGGGAAGAGGGCCGCCGAACATCAAGATGGGGGGTTCGACGCCTGCTTCGCGAATCGCGTGAGCGTCGCGCAGGCTGCCGATGGCGATTCAGGGCACGCCAGACGTAACGAGACGTTTCGCGAAGGAGCCGATCCCGTGGCCGTAAGCATCCCCTTTGAGTGCTGCAATGATATGGCGGTCTGGGCCGAGAGGGTTGCGAACTAAATCGACGTTATGACAGAGCGCTTCGAGGTCGATCTCATCCAACAAGGGCGTGCTGCTTCTTCTGGATTCATGCCGAAAGGATTGCACAATCGTTCGCGGCCGTACGTCATTTGGTTGATGCAAGTTCTATACTGTGCGCGTGAACGACGAAGGTCCCGCAAACTCAAATCGCGTCTTCAGTGTTGAAGAGCTTCGCGTTGCAAGCATGCGGAGCGTCGACGCGTTCGCGGAAGCGTTGGCGCACAAAGACGACGCGCGTGCTGGCGAGTTTTCGAAGCGGCTTCGTTATGAAACGCTCGCAATGCTGAGAAGTTATGACGGTTGGGAGGACGACCTCATCGCGTGGGTTGCACGCCGAGAGGAAGCCGCGACGGTCGAGGCGCTTCGAAGCCAATTGAATGATCGGCTGAAGGGCCAATGTCCGGAGCCCATTGCCGAAGAACCGGAGAGCCATTTGAGCGAAATCGCGCGGAGCGTGGCGGCGGCACTCGACGCGGGGAACCGTGAGCTCGCGTTGGTTCAGGCAACCAAGCTTCACGACGACGCACTCAACCATCATGATCGCGGGATGGCGCGCGTGACTGGGATCTTGTCGTGGATCGGCAATCGGTACGAAGCCACGTTACTCGAAGAGGCAATGACTGAGTCCATGGCGGGAGACTTGTTGGGGGACGTGAGCTTTCGCGAACAGGCAGAGGCGCTGATGCACTACACGCGTGTCCACCTGCATCCCTTCGAGTTGGAAGAAGACGATGAGAAGATCACGTTCACCTGTCCGGTTTGTCCGAGTGGCGGTCGCTTGCTTCAGAATGGGCAGTACGCGGACTCGAACTTGGGCATGGAACTACAGGGGCCGCGTCCCTTTACGTACGGTCGTGAATCGCTCCCGGTTTATTGTTGTCATGAACCCGCGATCGAGATCGCTTCTATTCAGAAAACCGGCGTTCCCATGTTTATTGTCGAGCCGTCGGACGAGCTTGGCGTCAAGCCCTGCAAGACTTACCTCTACAAGAACTCAGCAGGCATCCCAGAGCGTTTCTATACCCGCTTGGGGCTCGAAAAGCCGAGTTCAAAACCCAGCTAGCTGTTGCCGTAAGTAGGCACGAGGTCGTAAGTCCATGAACCGCCCCATCAAGGTCCGTGCTTCGAGTAACCCCTATGCGAACCCCGAGCTCTTTCGTTTTGTAGGGAGTATGGAGGGGCTTCCCGAAGTCTCAGAAATTGCGGATACGGTGGAAGAGAGATCAGCACGTACCGGTTGGCGTGAAAAGGGACATGCGCTCTTTGGCTCGGCGGGTCTGCTCATGCCGGGCATCGGCATCGCGATCGGTCTTGCAACGATCGGTAGCGCGGGGTCGGCGGCCATCGGCAGCTACGTGTTCGAAGGCGCAGCATCTCCGGTGAGTCCGATCTTGATTGCGATTTTGGGCGGGCTGTTGGTCCGTAACACAATCGGCGTGCCTGCCATTTATGAACTCGGTCTTGAGTTGTGCTTGAAGCGCATCCTGCGCGTTGGCGTTGCACTCCTGGGGATTCGTCTGAGTCTTCTTGCCGCCGGTGCGACAGGGTTGGTCGCGGTGCCGATCGCGCTGGCGACGATTGGTGCTGCGCTGTTGCTCGTGACGTGGCTGAGCCGCGTCGTTGGGCTTCCGAAACGGCTGGGCATGTTGATCGCGGTCGGGACCGCGATTTGCGGCAACACAGCCATCGTGGCGACGGGCCCGGTCATCGGCGCGGATGAGGATGAAGTCAGTTATGCCGTTGCATGCATTACATTGTTTGGGCTGTTCGCCCTGATCGTTCACCCCTTCATCGCCTTCGAACTCTTTGCAGGGGACGGCCATCTCGCAGGTCTCTTCCTGGGGTCGGCGATTCACGACACAGCACAGGTAGCGGGCGCGGGGCTGCTCTACGCCCAGCAGTTCGGCGATATCTCAGCGCTTGAATCGGCAACCGTGACGAAGTTGGTCCGGAACCTGTTTATGGTCGGCGTGATTCCCTTGATGGCCGCCGTCTACCACGGATCATCTGAGAGAAAGGACGAAGTTGCGAAGCCTTCGGTGCGACAGCTGGTGCCGTTCTTCGTGTTCGGGTTCATCGCGATGGCGTTTGTTCGGACGCTGGGTGATGTCGGCGAGCGGCCATTTGGATTCCTCGATCCCGACGTGTGGGCGCTTGTGATCAAGTCGACATCAACGGTGTCTACGTTCTGCCTCACCATCGCGATGGCGACGGTTGGCCTCGGGACCAACTTGCGGCGCCTGCAGATGCTGGGCTTGAAGCCACTCGCAGTCGGGTTGGGCGCGGCCCTGATCGTCGGAACGGTTGGCGCGGGGATGATCAAGCTGATCGCCCCCATGATCGGCTAGCGCATCGACATGGCGGTTGTCCTGCGGAGACTGGGTGCGCGACTTCGGCGTGGGGAACGTCTCCACGCACGACCAGTTCAATGACCTTGAGTGTCGTCGGACGCTTTGACCGGAAGCGAATTCGTTCGAGTGAATGTCCCGGGGAGGGCAAGTTGAAAAAGCCGTCCTGTGCTTCAACTTGGTAGTCGGTCGGTCTGTTCGCGTGTCCGGACTCTCTAACTTCGCTTTCAATTGACGTCCTTCAATGTAGAGAGTTTTTCCGTCAACGATGGGCCAGTCTGGAGCGTCGAGTCGGAAACCGTTCCGAAAGCGATCCCGCTTAAGACGCGGCTTCGCGTATCGCGGGTTGATCCGAGTGCGTTTCTCATTCATTATCCAAGCCGTGGATGGAGACTCTGGCGCCGTTCATAAACACGCGAATGAGGCGAGTGAATCGTGACGGGTGACAATCCTGTGTCAGAGTCGACGTCAGAGTCCGCCTTTGGGTGGATCGCTTCATACTTGCTAGTGATTCCGTTTGCATGGCGCGGCTTTTTGTTGGGTGAACACAGCCCCTTCACAGGCGACATCCGCCACTACCATCATCCGATCACTCAGGAACTGGTGCGCGCGTGGCAAGAAGGGCGCTTCCCACTTTGGTCTGATCACGCGTTCTTGGGCATTCCGTTCTTTGCAGACCCACAGACCGCATTGCTTTATCCAGGCACACTGCTTCCTGCGCTTCTGGGCCCCCATTGGGGCTATGTCATCTTTCTTATCGTCCATTCGCTTCTTGCAGCGATCGGGATGTTTGGGTTGATGCGATCTCATGAGGTCGACAACCTCGCCGCCTGGTGTTCGGGCCTGATGGTGGCGCTCTGCGGATATTTCGCGCACGAAGCACAACATCCTGGGCTGTTCGCGATCTTATGCTGGATTCCTGCTTGGCTTTGGGCGACGTATCGCTTCATGCGGAGGCCAAGCTGCCTCGGTGCTGTCGGGGCTGCCGCAGTGGTCGCGATGATGATCTTCGCTGGGACGCTGCAGGTCCTGTTCGGAGCCCTGTTTTTTTACGGGTTCTACGTTCTGGGGGTCACAGCAGACATTCGCGTTGAATTGGGAACTCGCGTTGCTGGCCGGCGATTCGGTTTGATCTTTGCCACACAGTTGCTGGGACTGTCTCTTGCGGCTGTGACTTTGATCCCTGCCGTTGAACACCTGCCCTCGACCGCACGCGCGCTTGGGATGACGTACGAGTTCGCCTCTATGGGGTCCGTGCATCTCGTCGAGTGGCTGGGCATGTTCGTCAACGGGAGCGCAGAATGGCTGGGGGCCGGGATGCCTCTCGATCATGAAGGCGGGTCTTTCTACCTTGGCTCGCTCGCTTTGCCACTGCTCGTTGTCGGACTGTTCTCGCAGCGAAACGGCGTGACAAGCTCCGTCGCCATCGCCGTAGTGGTACTCGTGCTCATCGCGATGGGCCGTTACGGCGGCGTCCACGGTTGGCTGTTCGAACAGAGTCCAGGGCTTGTCGGCGGACTTCGCGGGATGGGGCGCGCGCTGGGTCCGGCGGCTGTGGGAATCGCATTTCTCGCGGGCTTTGGGATCCAGGGTCTTGTGACGCATGCAGATAGACGGTGGAAGCTTGCATTTTCGGTTGCAACCGGTGTGGTGGTTGCTGTCCATGTCGCTGCTTTCATGATAAGCGGCACGTTTGCGACGTCGGCCCTTTGGTCAGCGGGGTTCGCGCTCACTGCACTCGTGGCTTCAGTCGCTGCGACCAAACGTCGCGCTCCCGAAGTCGAGCCGGGCGATGCACGCGAATGGCTTCACCTCGTGATCGTTGGGCTTCTGGCGATCGACCTACTTGCATTGGGTGCGTTGCACGGAGTGACGACCGCCAGCCCTGCACCGCCCTCGGGCAGTACAATTCCAGACACCGTTCCAGAGTTCGATGAACTCACTGCGGGCGCGTTCGACTACCAGGGCGAACGCATCATGCTTCACGGCTTCGGTCCACTCAACACACCCACCCTTCAAGGCTTCGACGGAGTGGGGGGCTACAACCCGCTTGTCACGCTTCAATACCTAGACTTCGTTCAATTGATCAATATGGGCAAGCGCTATCCACGCGAACCCATCGATCAGTTCGTGAGCGGTTCGAAGCCACAACGGTTCGATTCTCCGCTCTTCGACACGGCATCCGTGCGCTTTATTGTGAGTACTCGGCCTGAGCGCACGCGAGGTTTGAGGAGCGTGCATCAGTATGTTGACTCGCACCTCGCGGGCTACGGTGCTTCTCTGTATCAAAACGAGGGTGCGTTGCCCCGCGCCTACCTCACGGATCGAACCCGTCGGGCCGTTGACGCGGTTGATCTGGAAAAGCAGTTATCCCGAGGTTTCGATCCCTATCGAACGACCGTAGTCGAAGGAAATGGGCCAGTCCTAAATGGCAGCGGCGCCATTCGGCCCGTCGCGCGGACGCGCCATCGTCCCGAGCATCTTTCGTTTGATGTCGGCGCGAACTCGCCCTCGGTACTTGTCGTGACCGACAGTTGGCACGAGGGTTGGCGTGCCTGGGTAGACGACGAAGAAACAAGTGTGTTCCGGGTCAACGCAATGTTTCGCGGTGTGGCGATCCCCGCCGGAGCAAAGCGCGTAGACATGCGCTTTGTCCCAACATCTTTTCAAGCCGGATCGGCGATTTCGTTCTCGGCGCTCGCCTTGCTGTTGCTGCTTGGGGGTCTCGGCATGCGTAGTCAGCGGTCGGTGTAGTCCCCGAATTTGCTCCACTTGTATCTCCGTCTAAGGGGTACAGATTCATTTTTTTCGCGGTTTGGGCCACGATCTGCACACTTTGTCGGGCGAATTGATGTCTTCTCACTCGATCCGCTGATTTGTGCTTCCTATTCGATGCTCGAAGCTGAGACAATCGGGAGGGGGTATTGGCTTCCGCTTGGGGCGGAAATGCAAAGAGAGAGACGACCGACTGAGTGCTTGCGCGAACTTCCACACGCATGGATGGCCTAGGAGATAGGAAATGCCCAGAACTCTGGTGGCGAAAGCATTGCTTTCGTTCATCGCGCTCACGCTCGCTTGGCCGATCACGGCATACGGCGCCGAAGCTTTGCCGCTCGCAAAGTTCGAAAAGCAGATCTATTCCCAAGGCGGTGAAGACGGCGTAATCGAAAAGATCTTCGAACTCATCGAACCTACGCAGCGGTTCGCGGTCGAATTCGGTGCGGGAGACGGACTTCACGGTAGCAATGTGCGCAGGCTCTATGAGCAGGGTTGGCGCGGACTGCAGATCGAGGGCAACCCCGCCGCGTTCAAGATGCTGGTTGAAAACACCAAGGTATTTCCTGGGGTCGTGAACCTCAACGCGTGGATCTGGCCAGGCAATATTGAACACCTGTTCGAAGAAGTCGGGGTTCCCGCAGATCTAGACTTCTTGGTGATCGACATCGACAGCAACGACTATTGGATTTGGAAGGTCATCCATGACTTCCGTCCCAAGCTCGTGCAAATCGAATACAACGCCGCGTTCGCTCCGCCCGTGAGTGCGGTCGTTCGATATCACCCGATGAACCACGCCGACTCGACAGACTACTACGGCGCAAGCATTCAAGCGCTCTACGAACTCGGCAAGAAGAAGGGCTATGAACTCGTTCACGCATCCGAAAACGGCGTGAACCTGTTCTTCGTCGCAGAGAAGTACTTCGAACGCTTCGGCATCGCGGACAATTCACCAGAAGCGTTCTACCGCGCTCCTGCGTTTGGCTATATGAAGGGTGGACGCGCGCCAAACGGGCGTGGCTGGCTGCCTGCCGAAAGCAAGGGGCCGCTGAGCTACCCAGGTGGGCAGGTCGGCAAAGTGTTTGTAAGCCCGCCACGGTTGGCCGAAGTCCCCGCGTTGCCATAAACCAAGCCCGACGCACTGCGTGTGCGTTGTGCTCAGACGCCCTCGGGCCGACTCCCTATGATGCTGTCGGCTTCGAGCCCGTCGATTTCGTCTGCGTCGTAGCCGACTTCTAGCAGGACTTCTCGGTTGTGCGCACCGAGAACCGGGGCGCCGCTTCGGATCCATTGGTCGACCGATGCAAAGCGGTAGGGAAGCGTGGCAATCGGGTGAGTCCCGACGACGGGATGGTCGACGCTTTCGTAGAACCCGCGATCGAGCAGCTGCGGATGATGGGCTGTCCAGCGCGGGTTCGTGAGGGACGCGGCGGGGACCCCGATCGCAATGAGCGCGTCGATACATTCGTCCCGGTCGCGGTCCGAAAACGCTTTGCGCAAATGTTCGTCGATCTTGTCGTGGGCAGCATGGCGCTCGGCGGCATTGGCTTGTGCAAGCGCCGTAGACCAACTTGGGTTGCCTAGCCACTCGAGCAGCGCACTCCACTGTTCGTCGTTCGCGATAGAAAGTGCGAGCCAACGTGGGTGGTTCTGCGTATCGTGATCCGCGCACGGGTACAAACCCTGTGGCGCTGCTTCAGGGCAACGGTTGCCCATGCGTTCTTGCAGATGACCGTGCGCTGTAAACTCAATCACTTGTTCGGCAGCAACGTTCAACGCGCCTTCAACCATGCCGCATTCGACGAAGTGGCCGCGACCCGACTTGTCTCGTTCGGCCAGGGCGACAAGCATTGCGAAGGTGGCGTGCATGCCCGCAAGTGGGTCGCACGGACCTCGTTGGATACGGGGCTGGTCGTCGGGATGTCCGGTCAGCCAAGCCATCCCAGAGAGCTGCTCCATCGTTTGGGCGAAGCCCACGTTGTCGCGCCACGGGCCGTCGAGGCCGAAGGCCGGCATGCGTACCATGATGCAGCGGGGGTTGAGGGCCTGGACGTGCTTCCAGTCGATGCCGAATCCTTCCATCACACGCGGCGAAAAGTTTTCGACGAAGATGTCTGCAGTCGCAATGAGTCGGTTGAGGATCTCGCGGCCGCGAGGGCTTGAAAGGTCCGCAGTCACGTCACGCTTGTTGGTGTTTGCGGCGAGGAAAATGTTGCCGGCCTCCCACCAATCGTCGTACTTGCCGACGAGCATCCCTCCAAGGGTGCGGCCTCCGTCGATGCGCTGGATCGATTCAACATGGATGACGTCTGCGCCAAGCGCGGCCAGGGCGTGGGTGGCGGACGGGCCGGCCCACCACGTGGTCGCGTCTACGACGCGGACGCCCGCCAGCGGTAGAGACGGCTTCTCTTGCCCTCGGCGGGTTCGCGCGTCTCCTTGAAAAGCAGCATCACCGCTGTGTTCGCCGAGCCGCGGTGCGGGCCTCGGTGCCGGAGGGCGTTCGCCATCAATTCTGTATGGCGGTTGCGGGGCTTTGAAGCTCGGGGCGTTTGGGTCGGCGGGCGAGTCGACATAGATGCCACGCGCAACCAACTGTTCGTGTTCGAGGACGCTGCGGCCATTTCCAACCTGGGCCACGGGAATCCGAAACAGCCGCGCCTGTTCGATGATGTCCGCCGTGGTGTGTTCTCGCGTCCAAGTGCGAAGAATGGTCTGCCACTCATCGAGTCGTGCGGCGCGTTGCATCGCAGAATCGAACTCGCCGGTTTCGCGTAAATCCGGCCGTTCAATCAAAAGCAAGAAGTCAGAGAATTGTTGCGCCGTGTTGGTGTTGAAGCCCACGTAGCCGTCTTTGGACGGTTCGATCGAAGGGGATTCGCTGCTTTGGCCACTCGACTCGTCTTTTTTAATTTCGAGGAGCGACCACATCAGGTCAATGAAGACCGTTGAGGACATGCACATGCAGGCTTGTATCGAAAAATCGATGTGTTCTCCGCGCCCGGTACGTTGGGCACCGCGCACCGCCGCAAGTGCACCCGCCGCGGCAAACGTTCCGGAGACCCATTCGGTAACACGACCGCCGGCTTGAAAAGGTTCGCGCCCAGGCAGACCACGTCCGCCTGTCGACGCGGCTTCTGCCTGAATCGTAAACTCGGTTGCCGGCCGTGTCGCGTACGGGCCCGTGAGACCAAATGGAGAAATCGAGAGCAACACCAGCGCAGGATTTGCGCGCAGCAGAGCGTTCCGGTCGATCGTTGCGTCGGGCCCGAAGTCTTCGACCACGAGATCCGCTTGGGCGATGAGGTCGCCGATTGCCTTGTCGCCCAGTTCCCCGACGACGCTTCGCTTCGACGCATTGAGAAATCGAAACAGCGGGCTATCGCAGCCGCCAAGGTCTTCGCCGCTTGCCGTCCAGGTTCGCAGTGGATCGCCATGGGTCGTTTCTACTTTTATGATGTCGGCGCCCGCGTCTGCAAAGAGTTTCGTGCAGTAGGGACCCGCAATCTGGCTCGTAAAATCGACGACTCGAACTCCGAGAAGTCCCACCATTATTCGATCCCGTAAAGCACAGCGGCGTTTCCGTGGAGCACCTTTGCGACGTCTTGTTTATTGACCCCGGCCAATGCCTTTTCGGCGTAGATCCCAGGATGCGTGCCCGCCGATGCGGGGCCGGGTGCCATACAGGTTGGGTGCGGGTAGTCAGTTTCGTACAAGATGTTGTCCGGGTAGCACGCGATGGCGTTCGGCAAGCCTTGTTCCTCGAACCAGAAACTTCCGTAGATTTGCCGTCGAAAGTATTCGCTCGGAAGCAAGTCGTAGGCGGGGTTCTCCGTGGTCACCCCCGAATTCTTCCACTGCCAGTCGAGGGCTTCGAGGACGAAGGGAATCCAACCGACCCCACTTTCGACGGAGACCATCTTGAGGTCCGGGAAGCGGTGGCAGATCCCGCCGAAGATCAGGTCGGCGAGGCAACGTCCGTTGTCGAGAAACACAAGCGCGGAGGCGCGGGCAAAGTTGGCCTTGTATCCGATGTTGGCGGGGTCTTCGAGCAAGTCGGAGAGGTCGCCACCCCCGATATGAAAGGACACACTCATGCCCGTGGCCTGCGCGGCCGCCCAGATCGGATCCCAGTGCTTGTCGCGCAAGAAGGGCATCCCGAAGTCCTGGGGTTGGTTGCACATCAAGACTGCGCGGTAGCCCTTCGCAGCGCATCGTTCGATCTCTCTGGCCGACGCTTGGACATCCCAAAACGGAGTCGACATCACCGGGATCAGGCGTTTGGGATCGGCGCTCGCCCATTCAAACAAAAAGTCGTTGTAGACGCGCACGCATTCGAGCATGAGTTCACTGTCGTTCAAGCGAAGAAAGCCAGCTGCGCCAAAGCCACCGACGTTTGGATAGAGAACGTTCGCGTAGATCTTCTCTTCGTCCATGAACGCAAGACGTGCTTTCGGCTTCATCATCGAATCCGCGATTTCGTTGTACTTTTTGGGGAAGTCCGGAATCGTTCCGGTGTGTCCTGCCATTGAATACGCGCCGGGCATACCGATCTGGGTGTCGCCCACCATCCAGATGTCGCGCCCATCGACGTCTCGTATCTGGGGTACGTCGTCTCGCCACTTGCTCGCAATGCGTGACGTAAAGACGTCCGGCGGTTCGGTGACGTGAGTGTCGATGTCGATGACGCGGTGTTGTTCGAACAGCGGGGCGGCCATGGTTAGAGTCTCCATTGTTTCGGTTTCGCGCAGCCCATAGTTTGATGGGGCTTCTACATCAATGCCATGGCTCCAATGCTCGCGTATGGGTGCGTTCTGAAGATCCCGTGACGGGGCCTAAATTCCCGGTCTACGACCCCGGACGCTCCCGTTGCCTTGTGGCATGGCTTTCGAATGTCTGCAGATGCGTACCGCCACGCATCTGAAGGAGTCGAAAATGAAGTTCGGTTGGGTTGGCTTGGTGATGACATTGTTAATTTTCGTTGCATCGACTTCTGGCGCCTAAGAGCAGAGCGGTGCGCCGCTCGAGACATAGGTCGGCGGTCGCGTTGGCAAAGCGGGTCAATCTGTTGGACGCATAAAACCCTACTTGGGGCTTGGCTTTTGGTACGAGTCAACGATGATAAATGGGGATGGGCTTTTTTGTGCGAAACGCAATTTGGCATCAACGTTCTGTCGAGCTTCAGCGTCGCGTACTTGTTCTAGTTCCGCTGGCCGGGCCGCTGATGGATCCGTTATCGTCGGCGCCTTCGAACCTTTAGAGTGGAGACAAAATGCCGAATGCACTCGTGATCGGTGGCGCCGGTGCGACCGGGATCGTCATCGTCCGTCAATTGTTAGAGCGCGACTACCAGGTGACGATCCTGCATACCGGGAATCACAAACCTGACTTGCCGGAAGAAGTCGCGCACATTCACGCCAGCCCGTATAAGCGCGATGCGCTCGAGGATGCCCTCGAAGGTAAGCACTACGACTTGATCGTCGCGACGTACGGCATGCTCAAACATGTGACGAAGGCTGTGGTGGGCAAGACCGCGCGTTTTATTTCGGTCGGCGGGCTCGCTCCGATCTACAAAGGGTGGGGCGACATGATCGCCCGGAATCCGTGGGAGACCATGGAGCCCACGCCGCTGTCTCTTCCCGAAGACCATGCCCTGGCTTCGGACGAAACCGAGTCGCAGTTCTCCATGGCGGTGCGCGGGATGGAAGGGCTCGTGATGCAGGGCCATGCCGCGGGCGACTTCAATGGGACTCACTTTCGCTATCCGTTGGTCTACGGGCCGTCGAACATTTGTCCGGCAGAATGGGGCGTTGTGCGACGGGTGCGAGATCAACGTCGCACGCTCATCATGCCGGGCGGCGGGCTCACGATTATTGCGCGCGGCTACGCTGAGAACATCGCTCACGCCATCATGCTGGCCGTCGAACAGCCGGAAAATTCCGGGGGGCAGATCTACAACATTCGCGACGACCGTTTGCAGTACAACCACGAATGGGTGGCTCAGCTCTGCTCGGCCCTTGGACATGAATTCGAATTGATCGACATTCCTTTTCATCTTTTGCCAGAAGGCTTCCGCGCGTCACCGCCGCAGCTTCTCTATCGTCATCATTGGCATCCAAGCATCGATAAGATCAAGGAGCAACTCGGCTATCGCGACGTTGTGAGTTTCGAAGACGCTGTCGAGCGAACCGCAAGTTGGTACATGGATAATCCGTTGCCTCCGGGCGATGAGGCGGAACTCAACCTCGGTGATCCGTTCGACTATGAGCACGAAGATGGAGTCGTCGCGGCATGGCGCAAGCTCGCGTCTGAGTTTGGAAATGCGATTGCCGATATCCCTCGTAAGGAAGTGGTCTGGCACCACCCGTATCGGAAGTAGAGGCTTGGGTGCTTCGCGAGTGAGCCGGGACGAGAGGACGCGAGTTGCTTACGCGTCGATTTCGCTTTGCCCGTTGGTCTTCCATCGATGCGCGGTGAGCCGTATGCCCTCGATCGACGCTCGAGCGAACATTTCTTCATAGGTTCGGACATACCCCGTATGCGCGATACGCCACTGTCCATCGGTTTCTTTGACGTAACGGTCTTCGTAGAAGGCCGAGCCTTGGATCGTGAGCCCAAAGGTTTCGTGAATGACCGTGTCTTCGAGAGACCAGGTTCCGGTCGCTTCGGTTTCGCTTACTAGATCGATCTCAGGATGATGAACCGTGTGGCTCGTCAAGATCTCGGTGCTCCCGAGGCCGCGCACGAGAAATTCGATGATGGCTTTGCGTCCGTCGGCGCTGTACTTCCCACCGCTGTAGCCCGCGGTTGCACCTTCGGTGAAGCAGGTTTCCATTTCTTTCCAGAGTTTTAGGTCGACGCAGCGCATGTATTTATATTTTACGCGCTTGATCGCTTCGAGGTCGCGCCAACTGATTTCCATGGGTTGGGATCCTTTCTTCATTTTAGTGGGTCTACCCACCGTAGCAGTGGCGCTGGCGCAGTAACTCGCGTTGCGAGCCGGGAACACTGGCGTATCGTGGCGATGCCTTCGGGGTGAGTGAGGGCGCAGCATAGGGGGCTGAAGATGGAGTCGAATGCGAAGGGGGTCGGGACACGTGCGGTTACCGCAGCGATGATCCGCGCATTCGCGCAACTGACGGGTGACCGTTCCCGAATTCATATTGATCCCCAATTTGCACAGGCCAGCGGTTTTAGCGGACCGATCGCCCATGGCCTTCTGACAGGCGCGCTGGCCCTCGGTGCGTTGACACGTCATCAGCCCAATGCTGTCGGTGTGGGAAACGGCGACGAACTGATGACCCACTACGCACTGCGTCTGTCTCGGGTCGTCGAAAGTGGGGACGAGCTCAGCTTCCGGTGGGTCAATGCGCCATCGCAGGCTGGGGTGCGCAATCTTGCGTATGTCGATACAGGCTACGAAGTCGTGAATCAACGAGATGACGTTGTCGCGTCCGGGCACGTGTCGCTGTGCTCGCAGGGTGCCGCGTACTTGCGCGAGCGGCCCAAGGCTCGGGTGGCATTGTTGCGCGACGCGGACGGTCTCCACCCGGGCGCTCCAGAGATGTACTACGCCGAAGATATCGTCGCGTGCGGGCCCAGGGGAACGGTCACGCTTCCGACACAGACCCAAGCTTCGGTCGACACCTTCGTTGCGCAGGTCGATGAATGCAACCCGCTGTATTCCGATGGCGCAGGCGCGGTTCCTCCGATGTTAAACTTCTGTCTCGGGTTCAGCGCCTTTCTCGAAGCACTGCTGCGTGTCGCGATGCCCGCGGCGGGTTCAGCCGGACATGTCGCGGACGAATGGCAAGTGCACCGTTTGGTCGCACTGGGAGAAAAAATCCGGGTGATTCATCAGCCTCTCGACTGCAAGCGCACGCAAAGTCGGCCGGAACTTGCGGTCGTGCGCTTTGGCCTCAACTTCGTGGATACGAAGCATGAGCTCGTGCAGCAGGGAATCGTGAAGATGATGATTCCCTCCCGACCGGACCGCTAGTTCGGCAATCTACTTACGCGGCCTGTGTCCTTCGCGAAAGTCGGTGAATGAAAGCACGGCGGGTATGAAGGGGGACGAATTTGCGTTGCGTGGCTCGGTTCCCGACGCGAGGTCGCCGTTGAAGCCATCTTGATCACTGTCGGGTTGGAGCCGATTTATTTTGTGTCGGTAAGATTTACGCTGTCCACGCTGCCATTGAGGTTGAGGTCTTCTTTGGGGTTCCCAAAGGCCATCGGTGTCGCTGTGCGTCTCAGTGAGTGAACTCGCCGCCGTTTACATCGAGGCATTGACCGGTCACGACTCGCGAGAGATCACTCGCCAAGAAGACAACGCAGTCCGCAATTTCGTTTGGCTCCGGGATCTGGCGCAACATGTGGGCTTCCACAATTTCGGCTTTGATGGTTTTCGCCGGCACGCCCGTTGTGTGAGACTGCAGCGCGGCCAGACCGTCGGCCGCAACCGCACCGATGAATCCGGGAGCGATCGAATTCACGCGAATGCCCTTTGGGCCGAGTTCGCAGGCAAGGCTTTGCGCCAGGGCGAGCAGCGCATGCTTGGCCATTTTGTATGCACCAAAGGTGGGCCTGGCACTTCGCATCACCGATGAGTTGATCATGACGATCGAACCGCCCGCGCTTTTTTCGAGGTGCGGTGCGGCTTCGCGAGACATGCGCAGTGCGGCGTAAAGGTTGACCTCAAAGGTTTCGCGAATCACGTCCAATGGCGTGTCGACCAAGTCCTTAAAGGGCGGCATGGTGAAGGCGTTATTGACGAGGACGTCGAGCTGACCAAAGTGTTCGACGGCGCGAGCGACCACATTGGCGCAATCTTCGTCTTTCGAAATATCGGACTGGACGCACAGGGCACGCTGGCCCGTCGCTTCGACTTCTTTCGCGACTTCTTCGAGTCGAGAGGCCGTGCGCGCGGCGAGCACGATGTCCGCGCCTTGGCGCGCGCAGGCGAGGGCGGTGTTGCGGCCCAACCCGGGACCGATGCCCGAAACAAGAACCACACGATCTTTTAGGAGAAAGTTGCTCATTGATATTGCTCCTTGCTTGACTTCGAAGGGTTCACTGGGTGTGTGGTGAATGGCGTGATGCGGAAACTTCATCACATGACATCGTTTGCGTCACGTTGGAATCCCTAGTCGGGCAAGTCGAAGTCGCCGCCTTCGTCTGGGCCTCGACACGCACGACAAACCCCGACTAGCGAATCGTCTTGAATGAGGTCGAGCGCGGTCAGCGCCACTTCGCTCGCAGGCTGAATCGGAATGTTCTTCAGGATTTCGGCAAGCCAGGGTGCGGGTTCGCCGTCGCCCGTCGTTGCGAGCATCGGGGTTTGGGTCATGCCCGGAAGCATCGCGACGACACGCACATTGTGACTTTCGGCGAGGCCTGCGCTAGCGCGGGTGAGATAAACGACGCCCGCCTTTGCGGCACCATAGGCGGGGTCGGTTGGGAGTGGGACGAGGGCGGCTTGGGACGACGTGTTGACCACAACGCCGCCACCGCGCTTCGCGAATGAATCAAGGGCAGTGCGCTGCACAATGAAGACGCCCGCTAGGTTCGTTTGGATCACTTGGGCAAGCCGTGCGGCGCCAACATCGGGCCAGCCTGGCGGACCCACTACAATGCCGGCATTGTTGATCACGATGTCGATCCCGCCGAATCGAGCTTCGCCGGCCGCGAAGAGCTGCTCCACCGCGTCGACTTGACTGATGTCTGCCGCGATGGCAAGTGCTTCTCCGCCGTTCCTTTCGATCAAGTGAACCGTCTCTGCCGCGCCGTCGATTGAGACGTCAGCGACCACGACATGAGCACCGTGCTCAGCGAGCAATAGAGACGTTGCCCTTCCGATGCCGGAGGCACCGCCGGTTACGAGCGCGACTTTTCCTTTGACGTTCATGATGACTCGCTCCGCTGAAAGTGGGGGTGACGGCTTGATTTGTGCATCATGGCTGGCGAATCATTCGCGTCGACTTCGGCATTGAGGTCCCATCGCGAGCGAGGCAAGGTTCGCAAAGTTGTTAGGAGAGGTCGATGGTGTCGAAGGCGGTCAAGCAGAATGCGAGTAATGGGCGCCGCCTGCGGCCGGGGTCCTGCGCATGAGTTCTTTCGTCGACGACGAAGGGCGGCTGCGGGATCAGGCCGTCGTGGCTTGCGGCTACGACGACTTTGGGGATGAAGCTGAGCTTGAGGGACTTCATGTTCTGCTCGAATCGCTCGACCAGAATCGGTACCTCAATCCACTGGGGAAGATCGCGATTCGACACATGATCGTTCGGGATTTGAAAGCCCGGCTGGTTGCGGAGCACGGGTTCAAGTCCTGGCCCGAAAGCCAGAGCCCAGGTGTTGAGGCGCCGCTCGTCATCGTCGGCTTACCGCGCACCGGCACCACAGCACTCCAAGAACTCTTGTCCGTCGACCCGAACTTGCAGGGACTTGAGTTGTGGCTCACGCGAGCGCCAAAGCCCCGGCCGATGCGAGCGCAATGGCGGGATGACCCCGACTATCAGGCGTGCGCGCAGGAGATGAAACAGATTCGGGAGTTTCAACCGGAGCTCCATGCGATTCACAAAATGGACGCAGGCAAAGCTGACGAGTGCTGGTATCTGATGTCCCAGAGCTTCGTTCATTCAAGTTGGTTGGCGCAGACGCAGTTGCCGGCGTACCGCGCTTGGTTTGAGCAAGTAGACAAAGTTCCGGTTTACAAACGACACCGCCGCAACCTCCAGCTCATCGGTTCGCGAGAACCGGGGAAGCGCTGGCTGATGAAGGACTCCACCCATCTGTTTGGGCTGGATGCCTTGCTTGAGGTTTATCCCGATGCGCGGGTTGTGCAGACCCATCGCGACCCGGTCGAATCGATCCCTTCAGTGTGCGGGCTTTGCTGGACAGCGCGCAAAACCCTCAACGAGTCGGAGTCTCCCAAAACATTCGGCGAGCTGACGACGAATCTTTGGCACATGGGAGTTGAGCAGACCCGCAATGTTCGCGTAGGCCGGAACCAAGATCAGTTTTTTGACGTTTCGTTTCCCCGCTTCAAAGCGGAACCCATGGCGGTCGTCGACGAGATCTACGCGCACTTCGGGCTCGAACGCAGCGATGAAACGAGAGCCGCGATGGATGCGTTTCAGAAACAGAATTCGGCTGACAAGGCGCCGCTCCATCGTTACGCGGCCAGTGCTTGGGAACTCGATGTTGACGAGATTCGCGCGCGTTTTTCCACTTACCGCAATGAACAGGGCTTCCTTTAAACGGGCGAGCCGCGCGGGCTAAGCAAGTGCCCGGAGCTTCCGCCCTTCAAAGAAACGCTTCGGATTGTCGATCAATAACGCGTCGATTTGTGCGTCGGTGACGCCTCGGTCTTTGAGCTTGGGCACGATGCGCTTCGAAAAATGTGACGGATTCCATTCCTGGGTCATGGCTTCATAGACGGCGGGCGGGAAGGGCTGCCCTTTCCAACACCAAACAGAATCGTGTGAAACTACGATCCGATCCCCCGCGCCTGCTTGGATCGCCCGGGCGAGGGCGGCGACACGGTCGTCGTCAGGTTGAAGTGCGTTGATTCCAAAGCGGTCGAAGCCCAAATACGAACCGCCGCGCGCGATCTTCATATGATAGTCGTGGTCCGTTGTGCCACATGAATGTCCGATCACGATGCGGTTGGGCGCGACTCCGGCGGATGTGAGGATTTCTTGCTGAACGTCGCCCATGGTTCCGTCGTCGGTGTGGGTAGTGATCGGCGCTCCGGTTTCGACTGAGGCTTTGGCGGCCGCTTCGAAGATGGTCCGTTCGTAATCGGTAATCGCGCCTTTGCCGGTCGCAACTTTAATGATGCCGGCACGCACGCCTGTGTCTGCGACGCCTTCGGTGATCTCCTTGATGAAGATGTCTGCCATCGCGTCGACTTGTGATCCAAACGCGCTCCGCACGTGCCAGTACGGGTGCCCACCTTCGGCCTGTTTGTACAGGCCTGTAGCGCAGATGATCTGGAAGCCCGTCTTCTGAGAAACGGTCGCCATCAGTTCGACGTCTCGCCCGAGGTCGGAAGGACATGGATCGAGGAGGGAGGTGAAGCCAAGAGCTTTGATCTCTGCAATACGGTCGACGCACTGCGCGATTCGCTCTTCGCGATTCGGCCCGGGGTTCAGGGTGTCGGCTTCAGCGCCTGGATAACCGATCAGGAGGTGCTCGTGCATAAGTGTTTTGCCGAGCGCGTCGGGAACGATGCTGCCGGTTACGGTTTCGATTCCATTGGTGGTCATGTTCTCTCCGGTGTTTTCAAAATGAGAAGTGACGTGGCCGCGGGGCTGGCGTTGAGTTGTTACCCGTGTCGTAGAAGAGAGCCTAGGAGTCTGCCGGCCAGACGCCTAGAGGTGCGCAATGACGTCGTCCGCGAAGCGTCGAATCCCGTCGCACTTTTGTTCGCAGCTCTGGTTGCCGTCTCCATAGAAGAGCCACGGGACGGTGATGAGTTCGGTAACGCCTCGGTCCCGCATGGCTTTGTAGCCGTCAGCGTCGAAGACATCTCGCAGTGCTGCGCAGATCCCAAAGGGTTTGCCCGCGAGGGGGGAGTCGTCTCGAAAGCGAGCGAGGTCTGCTTGAATTTGAGTGAGTTCTTCGGTGGTTTGGATTTCAGACGCCCAGCCGTCACATAGGGTCGCAGCGCGCCGCAACGCCGGCGGTGAAATGCCACCGCCGTAGATCGGGAGAGGCTTGCTGGGGACCGGGCTCATCTCGACGGCGTCGAAATCAAAGAATTCACCGTGGTGCTCGACCATGCCGCCTGCGAGAACACGGCGGAGCACTGTGATCGCTTCGTTGAGGCGTTTGCCCCGGGTCTTGAAGTCTGGGCCCATGAGGTCGAACTCTTCCCGCATCCAGCCCGCGCCGACGCCTACGGTCAGCCGGTTATTCGACATGACGGCCGCGGTGGAAATACTCTTCGCCGCGAGGACCGGATGCCGCAGGGCTAGAAGGTAGATGCTGCAGATGAATCGAATGCGTTCGGTGACTGCGCTCATCGCGCCGATCGCCACCATGGGGTCCGGCCAAGGTGTGGAAACTTCCCAGCGTGGTCGTCCATGCGACGTATAAGGATATTTCGTTTCGAGGTTGCCCGGATAGATGATGTGGTCGGAAACGATGATGCCGCCGAAGCCCGCTTCTTCTGCAGTACGTGCGATGTTGCAGAGATGATTGGGGTCGTTGTACGCGACTGCGATGCAGAAGTCCAAGACTCGTCCCTTTGTTGTGCGTCTCAACCGGGAGTCAAGATGCGAAATGTGTGTGCTTGCGGTCAGTCGACGGGGAAGAGTGCCGGAACCGCTTTCGGCGGAAGTCTTTCGGCATCGACGTACCAACGGAAGAGGTCGGCGACTGTCTTCACCGCGGGACGCCATGCGACGCCCAGTTCCGCGATCTGGCGCGAGTCATGCATTGGAGCAAACCGAGTGGCGATTTCTATGCCTTCTCCCGTCATTGGCATTGTCTTGCCAGTGAGCTTTCCGATCACATCCATGGCGCGTGCGGCAAAGCGAAGCACCCATCCGGGGGCGGTGATGCGCGATATGCGGGCTCCGGTTGCTGTTTCGAGCATCGTTGTGAACTGATCCCAATCGAAAAAATGTCCACCCGCGATGATGCGACCGGGCGTTTTTTCTTCGAGCATCCGAACAAAGAGCTGGGCAAGGTCGCGGGCATCCACGAGCTGATTGCCGCCCTCACTCTTCAGGGTGCCGCGCAAAAATGCGCGGTAGGCCTTCACCGATTCACTGAAGCCGGGATCGTCCGGGCCGACGACACCAGGTGGGTACACGATGGCGACTGATGCCCCCGTCGCCTGCCGATCGCGAACCCAGGCGTCGCACTCGGTCTTTGACCGACCGTAGTGGGTTTTACTTCGGACCAGCGGGGAATCGCCGGTCATCGGTTCTTTGGATGTGAAGATCGCCATCACGCTCGAAACGAAAATGGTGTACAGCCCACGTCCGCACGCGCGCCCGATAACGGTTTCGGTGCCGCGCAGGTTCGCCGAGAAATCAGTTTGGCCGGTCGTAACCGAAACCCCTGCTGCTGCGTGCACCACACTGTCGCAACCGACGAGTGCGCGTTCTACCGCGTCAGCGTCGGTCATGTCTCCAACGACGATTGCATCTTCGTTGATGCCCAAGGGACCGAGAACGCGTAGAGCCTTCTTTTTGTCGCGTACCAACACGCGTACGTCGTGCCCACACTCACGCAGTCTTCTCGCGGTGTGGAAGCCAATAAATCCGGTCGCGCCGGTTACCAGTGTCTGCATCAGTGCTTGCGCATGCGTAGGGTACGGCGCTGTTCGAACTCGAAGGATGCGCCGCGGCTAATTTTTGCGAGGTTGAGTTCTTGCGGGGGGAGTTGCGGCGTCGATGTCGGGTCGACGACGAGTTCCCAGGCGAGTCGCGCTTTGCCTTGGCGTGGAACGGGGTGGCAACGGGCACGGGGATTGATCGCCCCGGCGATGGCGTCGAGAGCCGGGTGCGTACTTTCGCCCAAGGTCGCGAACCACGAGTGCGCGTCGCCTTCGTTGAGAGCGGGGCAGTCGTTGATTGAGATGCGCGCGCTTTGGGGTCCAGTAATTTCGACACGGAGGTCGACGTACGTACGCGGATAAAAGCAGGGATGTATTTGAAAAATTTTGGCGACGTCTTGGATGTCGTCCCCCTCGATCTTGAGGAGCTTCGACAGGCGTTCGGCGGTGAGTGCTGCAATGCCGGTCCACTGCGCGCTTCCCAACTCTTTGGCGACGTCATCTCCTTTGCGCTGAGACGCACAAAGCATGAAGGCCCGTGCGAGCAGGTGGCTCTGCACCGCGAACTCTTGGCAGACGATGACGAGCGCTGAATGAGAAAAATCTTCGAGCTGAAAACCGGGATCGAACTTGCCCGAATAATCCGACCAGCCGCCTTTCTCTGCGTCGGCTTTTGGAGCCTTGATTCGAACCTTTGCGATCTTGGACGCGCGAACCAACTCGAGATTGGGATGCTGCTCGTAGGGTTCGGCTTCGTCTCCGATAAAGACAGACCAGCGACAATGCGGAAAGCGACCCGTGGGAACTCGCGGAGGCCTGTGAATGGGCCGCATCTTCATGGACGGATTCGTCGCGGCTGCCGTGGCGTCAAACGTGGGGTCTTCGATGTCATGGCACATGAGCTTGACGCGTTCTTCACCGAAGGGTTCAACGTCGAGTAGGGCGCCACAGTGGGAAAGCCAAAATTCACCGTAGTCTGGGCGGTCCAGCCGAAACTGGAAATCCATGAACTGGTGAGGGGCTCCAATTTCGAGCTGCATATTTTTGAAGACGGTTCCGACGTCGCTGCCTTCAAAGCCCATGGCGCGCTGCATGCGCTTCGAATAAATTGGGCTCGCACCCATCCATTCTTCGATTGAAAACTGTACGTACGCGTCGCCGCCGAACTGCTTGGCGACAAGCGGCAGGCCGACCCGGTCTTGCAGATGACCGTTGAGCAGGAATTCCCGACCGAGTTGTGAAAGCGCGGTGCGTGAAAAGTTCTCAAGCCCAACCTTCGGGTCGAACTGTCCGGCGTAGTTGTCGAGCAATGACACAGGTATCTCCGATACGCAACGTGCTGCGGTCCATTCTCTGTTGGACTGAACTTCAGCCTCTAAGCGTCCGGGTCTTCCAACGTCGAAAACCAGTCGAAGTCTGCGCGTTTGGTCCAGCCCGGCATACGACTGCCTTTTTGCATCCGCTCCTGCATCTCCGGGCTCAACTGATCGTTCTTCATCATGGCGCCAAAGACGGCACCCGCGTTGGCGTGATCGAAGAAGTCGCGCTGCCAACTCCACTTGAAATCTCCGGCATACCGATACCAACTGCCGCCCGTGCCATGGATTTCGTAGGGCGTGCCTTCGGGGTCGTTAAGCGGCGCGACCTGACGCCAAATGCCGAGGAACTCTCCCTTTTGATCGTCGATCAAGCGACGCACGTAGGGATAGGTCCATTGTTCCAGGCCCGTCATTTCGGAGCCAAACGCCCATTCGTGAATTTGCTTTCGCCCTTTGGCGACGAACTCCCACTTGGGTCCGTTGTTCCAAGTGTAGAGTGCGTCGTCGGTATAGAAGCTGCTCATCTTAGACCAATCGCCGGTGCGACCCGCTTCGTCGTTCGCGGCGACCCAGCGGTTGACCATTTCTTCCATTTCATCACGGGGGAATGCAGGCACGTGCTTCTCCTTTGGTGGCTTCTTATGAGTCTTCGATCTTAAGCGCCCGGGTTGGGCAATGTTGGACGGCGAGCGCGATCTTTTGGCGGAACTCGCTGCTTGCGGTTTCGCTTTCCAGCACGACCTTGTTTTGCTGTTTGTTGATGCTGAACAGTTCAGGGGCTTCTTCGGCGCAAACGCCGTGGCCTTGGCAGAGGTCGAGATCGACGCTTAGGCGAAATGTGCCGGGAGCCAGTGGCGCTCGCTTCACTTCACTGTGGGATGTGGCTGCAACATTGGCGTTCGACGACGTGCGTCGTCGGTAGCGCGCATGGCAAGGCTGCTCGATCTGAACCACCATCTTCGAATGGTCGTTCTTGTAGCTGTCACGCGGCTGGCACAACTCGAATTCATAGTTGCGCAGCAAGTCGCTGAAGATGGCCTTGAGCTGCATCATCGCGAACGCGCTGCCGACGCATTTATGTCGACCCGCGCCAAATGGGATCCAGGCGAAAGCCTGCTTGTCTTCTTCGCGCCCCGGTTCATAGCGCTTGGGATCATATTGGTTGGGCTCGGGGAAGTTTTCTGGCATTCGGTTTGAAACCGAAGGTGACACGCCGACAAGTTTTCCCGCCGGTATCGTCCAGCCCTTGTAATGAAAGTCGTACATGACTTTGCGCATCAAGATGATGAGGGGCGGGTGGAGTCGCAGTGCCTCCATGACAGAATGTTCGAGTATGGGGATTTCGCGCAGGGCCTGGTGGCTGACCTCGCGGCCATCGGCGTACAGCGTGTCGAGTTCCGACACTACGCCTTTCAAGATATGCGGGTGTTTGAGCAGTTCGATGAGCGTCCACGCAGCGGTGCCCGAAGTGGTGTGGTGTCCGGCGAACATGAGCGAGATAAACATGCCCGTAATTTTGTCGATACTGTATCGATGTTCGCCTTGCTCATTCTTTAAGGTCAGCAGCACATCGAACAACTCGCGTGTGCTCTCCGGATCTTGGCGTCGCCGCTCGAATATCTCGGTCAACATGGCGACCAAGCGAACTCGCGCCTTGTCCCGGGCGCGGAAGGCCGGCAGTGGGAGGTACGGATTCACGTATGCGATTGCGTCCGTGCCTTTTTCGAGTTCGTAGAATGTCTTGAAATATTCAGGGGTCAGTTCCTCGCGAAATTCTTTGCCGATCAGGCACGCGCTCGATGTGTAAATCGTGAGTTCTGAAAAGAAGTCGAGGACGTCGATTTCTCCCCCGTCGCCCATGCCGTCCATCATGCGCTTGACTTCGGCCGAAATCGTTTCGGCGTGGCCCTTCATGAATTTGGCCGTAAGTGATTGATTGCGAATCGCCTGCTTTCGCTGCTCGGGGGTCCCGTCGAAGACGACGCCTTCGCCGAACACCGGGGTCATGAAGGGGTATGCGGCGGCCTGGTCGAGTTGTTCGTCGCTCCCGCGAAAGAACGCTTCTTGGGCTTCTTCGCCCATCATCATGACAACGCGATTGCCGGCGAAGTTGATCTCGCCGATTTCACCGAGTTCATCTCTCACCCGTTGAAAGAGTGCGATGGGGTTCTTGCGCAGGGCACCAAGGTGCCCGAGTAACGGAAGGCTTCGCGACAAGACCGGCGGTTGCTTACCACCGGGATGCGCGGTTGTCGTCGGAGCTTGTGGCTCCGACTCGGACGCGGCGCTCACTTGCCAACCTTCGAATCGGCCGGGATTGCGATGATCTTGGTTTCAAGGAATTCTTCGAACCCCATCACGCCGTTTTCGCGCCCCACGCCGCTCTGCTTGTACCCTCCGAAGGGCGTGTCGACATGGAACCACTGCGCGCCCGCGACGGAGATCGTCCCCGTGCGAATCCTACGCGCCATGGCGATGCCGCGATCGACGTCCGCGGTTTGGATCGCACCGCAAAGCCCGTATTCGGAATTGTTCGCAATGCGAACGGCGTCGTCGTCGTCTTCGTACGGAATGACGCAAAGCACCGGTCCGAAAATCTCTTCTTGGGCAATGGTGGAGTTGGGATCGACGTCGACAAACAGGGTGGGTTCAACGAAGCAGCCTTTGTCGCCAAGATCCCCATCGGGCTTCTTGCCGCCGACGAGACAACGTGCGCCTTCTTTCTTGCCCTGCTCGATGTAGCCGAGAACCCGTTCTTGCTGACGCTTGCTGATCTGTGGGCCTTGGAGGTTCGCGGGGTTGGTGGGGTCTCCGTAGTTCCAGTTTTCGAATGCGGTCTTAAGGATGCCAAGGGCTTCGTCGTAGCGCGCACGAGGAACCAAGAGTCGAGTCGTGATCGCACAACCTTGGCCGCCGTGCACACACGTCATGGCCGCACCGGGGAGCACCGCTTCGAAGTTGGCGTCGTCGAGCACGATGTTTGCGCTCTTGCCGCCGAGCTCAAGGAAGACGTTCTTCACGGTCGCCGACGCATTTTCCATCACACGTCGTCCAGTTGCGGTTGACCCTGTGAAGGTCACCACATCAATGCGCGGATCAGTCGAAAGGATTTCTCCGAGAAGGTGATCGGACGATCCCACAATGTTGACGACGCCTGCCGGGAAGTCGGTCTTTTCAGCGATGATCTTCCCAAGGTGGGTTGCACTCCACGGCGTGTCGGGAGCGGGCTTGAGGATGAGGCTGCAACCAGATGCCAGGGCGGGGCCGATCTTCGCAATGTTGAGATACAGCGGGACATTCCACGGTGTAATCGCGCCGACCACGCCGGCGGGTTCCCGGCATAGCAAGCGCCCTTGTTGGCGACCCGCAAACGGGATGTCGACCATGCGCGATTCGTATTCGTAAGAAGCCGCGAGGTCCGACCAGTAGGACATCATCTCGATCGGATCGTCGACATGCATAAAGCCGGTGAGCGAAATGGAGGCGCCGGCCTCGGCGATGACGATGGCCCTCAGTTGTTCTTTCTCCTCCAACATGCCTTCGTAAAGTTGGCGGAGGCAGCGACTGCGGAGGTCGTGGTTATTGGCCCAGTCGGTTTCATCAAAGGCGCGCCTTGCGGCTTCGACTGCGCGAAGCATGTCGTCCTTGGTGCCGTCTGCCGCGGTGCCAAGGAGCTCGCCGTTGGTCGGATTGAAATTATTGAAGGTGTTCCCATTGCTCGCGTCGCAAAGGACGCCATCAATGAGGTTTCGGGTCTCAGGCGCAAGGGCGGGCAGGGCAGTCATGATTTCAAACCTTATTTGCGCGCGCGGCCTGGCCGCGGGCATGGGAAATAGGGGCGCGCGGCCAAGGGCCATGCGAGCGAAAGCGTTCGTGGGAACACGAGGGGGGAACGATCATCTCCTCGACGCTAATTAAGTTACCATGCGCTTGCAAGGTAAATTGTGATAGGGTCGATCGACACAACAATCGGCATACGAATCCGCGATCCATCGTGGCCGAATCAATCAATGCACTTGAACAGGACTGAGGAGTGAGGGATGTCGATCCGAGTGGGATTTATTGGCCTTGGAAATCAAGGCAAGCCGATCGCAGCGCACTTCGCACCGGCGGGTTTTGAAACTACGGTCTATGACATCGCTGACGCGCCCGTCCAAGAACTCGTCGCCGGCGGCGCGAAGGCGGCATCCTCGCCAAGAGAAGTCGGAGTCAACGCCGACGTCGTTGGCATATGTGTCCCCGAAGATGCCCACGTCCTTGCAGTCGTGCTTGGAGAAGACGGACTGCTCGCGGGAATGAGTGCCGGGGGAGTCATTCTAATTCACAGCACCATCCTGCCCGAAACCGCGAGTCAACTCGAGCGTGAAGCGAGTGAGCGCGGCATCGCCGTGATGGACGCCTGCGTGACGGGCGGGGCTGCACGTGCGCAAAACAAAGAGCTTACCTATCTGATTGGTGGCTCCGAAGCTGCGCTGGAAAAAGCAGGTCCCTATTTCGAAGCGACGACCAATATTCCGGTCATCCACGCAGGGGATCTCGGTAACGGAGCCAAGGTCAAGCTCTGTATCAACCTGATTACGTACATCCAATGGGCCGCGGCTTACGAGTCGATGGCGTTGGCTCGCGCGATTGGTTTGCCCCAGGAAATCCTTGAAGAAGCGGGGCGATCCAACGGCCAGCTCACCGAGATGATGATCACCTTTCTGACCGGTCACAAACTTCCGGACGAAGTCCGCAAGGACGACGGTTTTCAGGCATTGATGCGGGGCCACATGAACATCGCCGAAAAGGATCTGGCCTGGGCGCTGCAGCTTGCGCGAAAGTCGGGGGTTGCATTGCCGGTGGGTTCGTTGGTGTCTCAGTCAATGGCGCGGTTGTACGGTGTCGAGGATGAGGGGCGTCGATGAGTTCCGCCGCCGCCCCCCAACGCCGCACCCATGCGGAGCGCACCGCGCTGATGCGCGAGCGGGTGATGTCGGCGGTCATCGAAGTGATTGCCGACGTTGGCTTTGCTCGCACGACCGCAGCAGAGATTGCTCGGCGTGCCGGTGTAACGTGGGGAGCGGTCCAGCATCATTTCGGAGACAAGGACGGCATCTTGATGGCGGTGCTGGAAGAGTCTTTCGGCCACTTTGCCGACGAGCTTGGCGAAGTGGGCCCACGCCAGTCGCGAGAGCATCGCGCCGGGTTGTTTGTGGATCGAGGCTGGGCACATTTTTCGGGATCCCGATACCAATCGACCTTTGAGATCCTTCTCAACCTTCCCGCGGAGACCGAACTGCCATGGCAGCGAGAAATGCTCAAACAATGGCACCACATTTGGTCCCAGTATTTTCCAGAGAGCGACCCCGCAGAACAAGAGACTGTGGAACTCATGCTCTACGCGGTGTCCGTGTTGACCGGTCTCGCGTCAACGCAGGTCCTTGGTGGAAACCCAGCGCGATCCCGTGATCGTGAGCTTGGGATGTTGAAAGAGACTCTCGTGCGTGAACTGCGCCGGGGCACATCCACTTCGTGATGAGCGGACGACGTTGACCGTGACCAATTTGATAGGATCTCCTTCATGACGACCGATTCGAAGGCCGATCTACCAACCGGACCGTGTGCGGGACTCAAGGTGCTCGACTTCACCACCGTCATTTCGGGTCCGATGTGTACCCAGGCGTTGGGCGACTACGGGGCGGACGTGATCAAGATCGAGTCCCCCTTGGGTGATCCCTCCCGCTACAGCGGTGCGCCGTTTCGTGAGCCCGGGTTTTCGGGCTTTCTTTCGCAGTTCAATCGGAACAAGCGAAGTGTGGTGGTTGATCTGAAGAGCGACGCGGGCCGCGGCTTGATCCTGGACCTCGTCACGCATATGGATGTCGTTGCAGAAAATTTTCGACCCGACGTGATGAACCGGCTCGGTCTTGGCTACGAAGTGTTGGCGGCGCGAAACCCGAAGCTGGTGTACGTCGCGATTAATGGCTTTGGGAGCGACGGGCCCTACGCAGACCTGCCCGCGTACGACCAGGTCATGCAGGGCCTCGTGGGGCTCATGCCGGTGCAGGGCGGAGATGGACCGCCGCAACTCGTTCAGGGTGCGATTGCGGACAAGTCGACGGCACTGACGGCGTTGGGAGGTGTGTTGGCTGCACTCTTGGCGCGCGAGCGTGATCCGGAGCGCCGCGGTCAGCGCGTTGAAGTCGCGATGATCGACGCGTTCAGCGCATTCGCGCTGCCTGAGCCGATGATGGAACGTACATACCCTCCGCTGACCAACGAAGTCAGCACAGGCAAAGACTTCTTTCGTTGCTGGGAAACCTCCGACGGTTACGTGGTCGGGCTGATCATCCAAGACGATCAATTTGCCGGGCTTTGCCGAGTGATCGAGCGCGCAGATCTCGCGACCGATGATCGTTTCCAGTCGATGGTCGAGCGCTTCGCGCATTGGCTTGAACTTGTGCCGCTGTTGGCGGAAGAAATTGCGAAGATCCCGAGTGCTTTATTTTTGGAAAGGGCGCGATCAGAAGGAGCGCCTTTTGCCCCGGTGAATTCGCTCGACGATTTCCTCGTGGACCCCCAGGCCGTGCATCGGCAGTGTGTCGTGGCCCACGAAGACCCGCGGTTCGGAACGGTGCAGTACGTGGCGCCCCCCGTCCGCTTCGAACGCTCTCCGGCGTCGATTGATCGGCACGCCCCGCGTCTGGGAGAGCACACCGACGAAGTTCTTCTCGAATTGGGCGTCACCCAGGACGCGCTCGCCAAGCTCAAGAGCGAGGGTGCCGTTCGCTGAGGTCGGATGACGCCGTAGCCCGGCGAAGCGTCGGCGCTTCAGCGGCATGACGATGCGTACTTCTTCGCGGTTCAAGAGGGTGAGAGCATCGACGCCGAGTTTGCAGACGGACATTCTGTCCATGTCCCGGTTGAGCAAGGCCGTGTGATCTTTGTCCCGCCCGGCAACACCGAAACCGCAGTCAATCGAAGTGCAGTTCGGTATCGAGAGATTTCGCTGGAACTCCTCGATCGTCCCGGTGTCTGACTACGCTCAATTCGTGTGGGCGGGGTCGATGCAACCCACGGATGCGTCGCAGGAATCGGGTACCCGAGGTAATATGGTTTTCTCATTCATCATGCGGCTCGAAGATCATTCGGAAGCATCGGCAGAGTCGTCGCGAGCGTGGCGCCCGGAACCGAGACGACATCAAGCCATTGCATAACGTCAAGCTCTACTCTCAGCTGGTCAATCCGTTCACCGAGAAGGTCGCTTGCGCGCTCGCGCTCAAGGGCGTCCACTATCAGCGCCTCGAAGTTTCTGGATCGGACGAGGTCAAGCAACTCAGTCCCGACAAACAGATCCTTCCGGTGCTGGAAGTTGACGGCAAGCGGGTGTCCGGCTCCGTGGACATCATTCGTTGGATCGAAGAGCTTTATCCCGAGCCTTCACTGTATGCGGCGGACCCGAAGACTCGGCACCAGCAGGAAAGCCTCGCGGACTGGTCTGACACCAGTTTTGCCTTCTACTGGAACCGATGGTTGACCGCGGTAGAGGAAAACGAGCGCAATCGCGTAGCGTCGTCGGGCGGAATCCTTTCGCGCATTCATCAACATGTCGACCGGCAGCTTGGGATCGGCCAGGACGATGAAATGGCGTCATTGGCTTCCGTTCGAAACATCATGGACGAGCTTGGCAACCGGATGGACGACTTGGTGGGGTTCCTTGGAAATCGCCCGTACTTTTTTGCGGACCAACTGAGCGTCGCCGATCTCGCCGTGTTTGGGATGCTTCTCGTTATCCGAGATGGCCCAATGCCTCGGAGCATTGTGTTACTTGCTGATCGGCCAACCTTGGCCGCCCACACGGCAAGGCTCTCCAAGTTGACGCAACAAGGCATCGGCGAGAGAGACTCCCAGTCCGACGACTGAAGCGAACCTCGGGGGCGCTCCGGTTGGCATTCGGTGGAGCGCGTCTGTTATTTTCCGAGCGGCGGGGTTCCCAGTTATTTGTAGCTGTGTCCGGCTCCTGCTGCAGGCGTAAACGTATTCGTCGTGAAGCACGCGATCGTTTGCGGCCGCCGTCACGGTCGGTTCGGTTTCGACTTATTCGCCCTTGAGAAGTGCTCGCGCAAAGCCGCGCACGGTGCCGTCGGCTTTGATCTGCGACAGTTCGTGTAACAGTCTTCCACGTTAGATGACTTTGCTTCGTCGCAGTTGCGCTTGAGTTCGTGGCATCGGCTATTTGAGGTTTCGGGCAAGCTCGGCCATGGCCGCGGGAGGGAAGTTGGTTGCGAATGCTTGCTTGAAGGCATTGCGCTCGGACACCATGGCTAGATGCTGCGCCAAGCCCTCGGGCAGTTCGATCCCGATGAACTGAGCCCAACTCGAGCAACTCCCGACGAATATGTCCGCAGCACTAAACGCTTCGCCCATGAGAAACGGACCCGCCTCTGAAAGCCATCCTTCAACGACCTGGGCCTGTCGCACGTAGTATTCGCGCGCGGCATTCACGGCCGTATCCGATGCGCCGTAGATCTCAGCTAAGCCTTGGTGCCGTCGAATGATATAGAGCGGGCCGTCCAATTCCATCATTGTGAAGAAGCAAATCTCGTCGAAGTGCGCACGCTCGATTGATCTGGGTTCGGGTGTCAACGCGATGTGATCGCGAAATTGATCTGCGAGGTAGAAAACGATCGCGCCGCTTTCTCCAAGGACCAAGTCGCCGTGTTCGAGGATCGGGACCTTCCCGCGTTCACTGCGCTTCAGAAACTCTGGGTCATTCATGGTTTCCGTACGAGGGATGATCTCGTGGGTTTTATAATCGACACCAAGCTCGCAGAGCGCCCAATGCGCACGGATTGTGCGCGCCGTCCCGACGCCCCAGACCACGGGAGTGGTTTCGCGGGTCACGAGGCATTCCCCAGTACGCCAGCGCTCCGCAGTGCGTCGACTTCTTCTTTCCCCAAGCCCAGTTCTTGCAGGACCTCGTCCGTGTGTTGGCCGAGGGTGGGCGCGGGGCGCGAAATCTCCGAAGGGGTCCCGTCCATGCGCTCAGCGGGGCGGGTCTGTCGCACTTTGCCGACGACAGGGTGGTCCAGCTCGACGACAATTTGGTTCGCCACAACCTGTGGGTGCAGGTGAACTTCGTCGCGACTCAAGACAGGCGCACAGGGAACGTCGGCCTTGTCGAGTACGTCGAGCCAATGTTCACTGGATTCGGTCTTGATGACTTCGGCCATCATGTCGAGTCGCTCTTTCGCGTTCTTGACGAGCCCGGCCGTGTCTTTGAAGCGCGGATCTTCGAGCCACTCGGGGCGCTTTGCGGCGCGGCAAAATGCCTGCCATTCGCGGTGGGCCACAGTTGAAACGACGATGTATCCATCTTCCGATTCGTAAATGAGATCGCGTCGAGCCACTTGCTTGGGCTTCGAGTATCCCTCTTCGACAAATGTGTGATACGCCATGCCTTCGGGCCATACGAACGCCAACACTGCATCGAGCATGTTGAGACGAACGTGTTGCCCCACGCCCGTGCGTTCGCGCGCCAAGAGTGCCGCGGTGATATTTTGAGCCGCGGTTAGTGCTGTGACTTTGTCCGGGATAATGACGCGCATGAGTCGCGGACGATCGTCGGGGCCGCCTTGAATTTCCGCCAACGTCGACATCGCCTGAATCAACGGATCGTAGACGCGCTTGTTCTTGAACGGACCTTCTTCACCGAAGCCTGAAATTGAGACGTAAATCAGACGCGGGTTGATCGCGCGTAGCTCCGCCTCTGACAAGCCCATGGCCTCGATCGCACCAGGGCGGCTGTTCTGGACAAAGACGTCCGCGTCCTTGATCATGCGCTTGATCGCGTCGAGGCCAGCGTCAGTCTTGAGGTCGAGCACGATGGAGCGTTTGCTGCGGTTGGTGGTGGTGAAGGTTGGAGACAAACCGGGCACGCCGCCCATGTGCCGAAGAATATCGCCGATTGGAGGTTCGACCTTGATCACGTCGGCGCCCTGGTCCGCGAGGATCCGCGTTGCGAGGGGGCCGCTGATGACCTGGGTGACGTCAATAATTCGGAAGCCAGAAAGTGCACCTGCCAAATTCGAAATCTCCTATGAAGGGCGCTCTCTGGGACGCTTTCTTTATCGAAGGACTTTTGATCATGTGTGCACTACACCCGAACTACGCGAGCGCGCATAGGGCCGCGCGGCTCGAAATGCCGATACCCCGGCGAGCCTGGCGCATATGATTGCGGTCGTGGCCATTGGTGCAGTAGCCAATCGAGATTCCGGTCTCCGGGTCTGCCCAAGCGATCTGTCCGCCCGCGCCCCCATGGCCGAAGGCACGCTCAGAATTGGTGTGACCAAAGCCGCGGTAGTTGCGCTCGGCGTCACCGGCGATGATCAATCCAAGGCTCCGGTTCGCGGCTTTGCGGAAGATCGGGTCGGTCAACGCGCCGGACCGAATTCGCAACGCCATCTCCAGTGTCTCCGGCTTCCACAGCACTTCGCCATCGAATGACTTTCCACCGTTGACCAGGGCTTGAAAGAAGAGCGCCAGGTCGGCGGCGGTCATGATTCCACCACCACCGGGGATCCCCGAGCGGCGAAAGTCCGGCAGATTGAACTTGGTCAAATTCTCTTCGGAGACTTCGCCCACTGGTGGTGGCTGCATGCCCATCTGCTCGTAGTCGGCTTCGGTGAGTGCGTCGCCAACATGCTCGATGTTTGCGAGTTGGGGATGCAACCCGTCGGGCAGACCCACCCACATGCTTTCGAGGCCAAGGGGGAGTGCGACCCGTTGTCGTACGAATTCGCCATACGTCATTCCTGAACGACGCTCGATGATCTCGCCCACGACATACATGCTCGACGAAGGGTGATAGGTGAACTGCGAACCCGGCTCGAAGTTGAGATGCCACCGCGCAAAAATGCGAAGGCGCTCACTGGGGTCTTGAAAGAGCGGCGGCGGAAAGGGCGCGGTCGGAAAGCCAGCGGTGTGGATGAACAACTGCTCGACCGTGATGCCTTCTTTTCCGTTCGCTCCGAACTCGGGGATGATGTCGGAAACGATCTCACTGGGGTCGAGCTTGCCTTCCTGAATGAGGAGCCATGCTGCGGCGGAAGTCAGCGCCTTTGTGGATGAGAACACGGCGTAGAGTGTTTCGTTGGTCGCGTCGGCTTGGCTTTCGCTTCCGTCGCGATTCGAAAACGTGGTGCGTCCAAATGTGCGCATCCCGGCGAGCTTTCCGTTTCGCGCGATCGCAATTTGCGCCGAAGGGAGTAGACCTTCGCGAACTTCTTTCTCTGCGCGGTCAAATACGGCCTCAAGTTTTTCCGGGTCAATCCCAATACTCTCTGGACTCTCTGCGATAAATCGTTGATCAGGCATGCCTCACCTTAACATGGTCGTTTCGTTTTCGTCTATGGCTATGTCGATGGCTTTGTCGATGGCGCTGATGATGTAGAGGGTGTTTTAGATCCCAAGGCTCTCACGCAAGGCCGCGCGGACTTCGAGGTCTTCGAGGGCCGCCTCTGCGCGTCCAAGGAACGCCTGGGCAAACTTTCGCCGCGCTGGATCCTCGTTGTCGGGGAACATGACGATCTGGCAACACGCAGGCACCACGTACGCGGCCTGCAACCTGTGGGTGTGCCATGCGTCGTCGAATGAGATCTTGGGGCCGCCATTGGCGCGCTGGACGTCGAGGTAGTGGCGTAGAAGGTCACGTTCGTGGGCACGGCGATCTTCGATCGACATCGCCATCAACATCAAATAGCTGACATCGCGCATCGGCGTGCTGACATTGATGATGCCCCAGTCGAGGAAACCTGTGCGGTTCCCATCGAGAAACAAGTTGCCGATATGTGTGTCACCGTGGATGACCGTGTGGGGTCCTTCATGCCAGCGTGCGTGTAGGGCGGGACGGTGCGCGATATAGAGTTCGGCGTGTTCGGCAAAACACGGCGTCAAGCGGTCTCGATGTTGGTCGAGACCGTGCTGCAGCATGACCGAGCCGTAGTCGCTTTCCATGGGTGCGGGGACCCATGGAGCATGGGCTTCTCGAACCGCGCGTTCGGCAAAACGTACGTGCAAGTCGGCGAGATCTTCGAGCGCGAGTGCGGCGGCGTCGGGGTCGAGTCCGATGCTGCCGTCGGAAATGGTGCACTGAGAGGCAATGAGATCTTCGATCAATAAGATGAAGGCTTCGTCGGCTTCATCATGGAGCGCCACGAAGCAGCTCGGTACGCGGAGCTTTGTATGCGGGGCGATGTCATTGTAGAAACGAACTTCCCTTGGCCCCATGCCCGTCTGGGCGATGAGATCACGACGCTTCTCACTTGCAGGCAACAGCTTGCAAAACATGCTGCTCGGAGCGCCGACATCATCTCGGTACGTGACCGCGAGCCGAGCGTGGCTGTTGGTCATTTCGGTGCGATCAATGATTTCCACGCCCGATACCGATACACCCGGGTATCTCGGAGCGAGCGCGCGTTCGAGCCAAGGGCCGTCGATGTCTCCCGCGGTGTCGGGGATTGCGATCAAACTTGTGGGTCCACGTTGAGGAAGTTGAGAGGGTGACCCGGCGTTTCCCACTCGCAGCGGACGAGACGTCCGCTCATTGAACAAGTGATATAGGCCGTGCGCAGACCGTCTCCCCCGAAACAAATGTTCGTGGTCATCGGATCCCCGGTCGCAACATGCTTCGTACTCTTGCCGTCTGGCGAAATGATCGTGATGCCGCCGTTCACCAACGTTGCAACGCAAACGTTCCCCGCAGCGTCGACGCCCAGAGAGTCAAAGAGTTGAAAATTGGAAAAGCCTGCGACGAGGGCCTCCCACTCGGGCACGGGTGCAAGTTCGCCGGGCGAAACGATGGGGTAGCCGAGTAAGCGAGATGTGGTGGTTTCAGCGACGTAGAGCACGTCTTCGGCGGGGGAAAGACCAACGCCGTTGGGCGTTGTCACCGGGAAGCGCACTTCGCGAATCGATGAACCGTCGGGCATCGCGTAGTAGACGGCTCCGCGGTCGATTTCCCTTTTACGGGTTTTACCCAAGTCGGTGAAGTAGAAGCCGCCGGTGCGGTCAAAGACGATGTCATTGGGCCCGCGAAGCGGAATGCCGTTGCACTCGCTGTAAAGAACTTCGCTTTTCCCGGTTGCGAGGTCGACGACTTCAATACGTCCTCCGGAATAGTCGTCGGGTTGCTCGCCGGGAATGAAATTGTCGCCGATCTGCATCCATTCAAAGCCGCCGTTGTTACACACATAGCAACGTCCATCGGGGCCGATTGCCGCGCCGTTGGGTCCGCCACCTAGATCTGCCACGACCTCGACCACGCCATTCGGATCGACCCGCGAAAGCGTACCGCGGCGAATTTCGACGAGCACCACGCTTCCATCGGGCATCGCGATTGGACCTTCAGGAAACAACAGACCGCTTGCGCATTCAACGAAATCCGGCATTCACTGCTCCTAAGATTTGGCGGTTCACTATGGCGCGACGCTCTCGGGAAGCCATCTCTATTCGATTGCACCGGCGGCATAGAGCTCGCCGATCTCGACGTCATCGAGACCGAGCAGCTCACTCATGACTTCGAAACTGTGCTGACCGATCGTGGGGGCGGCTGTTCGCGGGCCGGCGTCGTAGTCGCGAATACGAAACTGGTGCCCTGCGTACGGTGCGTTTCCGATTTCGGGGTGATCGTGATAGCGATAGAAATTGCGATGAATGAGCTGTGGGTCGCGAAGCAAGTCACTGCTTCGTTGGACGGGGCCAGCCGGGACGTGCTCTTTGAGCAACTGTTCCGCCACGGCTGCAGGGGCTTGGCCCGCAGTCCATGCACTGATGTGATGATTGAGATCGACCTGTTTTGCAAGTCGGCCCGTCACGGTTTTGAGTACCGGGTCTTGAGACCAAGCAGGGTTGCCCAGCGCTCGGCACAGGGCGAACCATTGAGCATCGCTATCGACCGCGATCGCACACCATTGATCGTCCCCGGCGCATTTGTAAACGCCGTGCGGCGCGGCATCTCTTGAAACGTTTCCGCAGCGCGATGCAAGGTGACCGTTGAGTTGGTAGTCCATGAGTTCGGGACCCAAGAATTGCAAACTCATTTCAAGCTGGGACGCATCGATGTGCTGGCCTTCGCCTGTTCGCCGCGTGTGATCCAGGGCGGCCATCACGGTACTTGCGACGAAGCGTGGCGCGATGGTGTCGGTGTAGGCCATCCACGGCCCGGCGGGGGGAAGGTCGGGCCAGCCCGTGAGTTCGTAGAACCCTGCAACCGCACCGGCGTGATATCCGTAGCCTGCCATCGAGGCAGCGGGGCCGGTCTGTCCCATCAAGCAAGTGCTCAACATGATGATCTCGGGGTTGAGCACTCGGGCATCCTCGTAGCCGAGTCCGAAGCCTTCAAGAATGCCGGGCGTAAAGCTCTCGAAGACGATGTCGGACCAGCCGATGAGTCGTTTCGCAACCTCGACGGCTTCGGGCTTCTTGAGGTTGAGCGTCAGGCCCAACTTCGAGCTGTTCATGTCGGCGAAGAACTGGGAGCGATCGATCCCCATTTCGCCGCGAAAGGGAGCCACGAGGCGGAGCTTGTCGGGCGCCGTCGTCGACTCGACGCGTACGACTGTCGCTCCATGGTCCGCGAAGTACTTCGCCGAAATGGGGCCGACGCCGATCCAGCTGAAGTCTGCGATCTTGATGCCTTCGAACGGGAGTTTGCCGCCTGGTTCGTTGTCGCGGTCATTGTCGAGTGCGGGGGTCGTGACGCGTACCCGGGACTCCTTACGAATTTCGTCTCCGTGTTGATCCACGGTCGGTGCCCATCGCGTGACTTCGTGTTTGCCGTGGTTCGAACGAGCAAACGCACCGGGCATCGAGATGGCTTTGCCGTCGGGGAGTATGGTGTCGATCCAGAACTCGCGCGCCTTGAGATGAGGAAAGTCGAGAAGGTCGGCCACGGTATTGACTGGCGCGATCGTGGCTCCGATTTCGAGTCCACGTTCAAATAGTTCTCGCTTCGTGTGGAGGGCGGTAAAACGACGATAGACATCGAGCAGGTCATCGACGGGGAGTAACACTTGGCCTCCGCCGATGACGCGCAGCTCGTAGCTATTCCAGTCTTCATGCTTCCACGCTGGGAGTGCGACGCCGTCGTCGATCATCCAGTCGAGGAGCACCGAAAACAGTTCGCCGTTCGGGATGATGACGACGTGTCCATCCGCACATTCGAACACAAGCGGATAGCTGATGGGGCCAAGTTGCAGCAACGAACCTTGACGCTCGAAGTCATGGCCTTGTATTGCGGCCGCGCCCATCGCGTTGAGCATGGTCCAAGTCATTGCACTCTGAGCAGAGACGTCGACGAATTGAGCAACTCCGGTGGTGAGCATGCGGCGATGCGCGACCATTGCGGCGACTGCCGCTTCGGCGCCCGTATGTCTCCAGGTTTGCGGCACGCTCACGCGAACCGGCTCTCGTTCGGGAACCCCTTGCAGTGAAACCGGGCCCCCCATCGCGGCCACGGTAAGGTCGCTCGCGGCCCAGTTGGCATGGGGTCCGTCGGCGCCGTACGGCGTGACTTGGACGTGCACGATTTGCGATTGGACATTGCAGAGATCTTCGAAGCCAATTCCGGCTTCCTCAAGTGGCCCGCCTGGAGCGGACTCAATGACGAAGTCGGCGCTTGCGACCAAGCGAAGAAATTCTGCGCGTCCAGCGTGGGTCGACAGCGCGAGGGCAATCGAACGTTTGTTCCGGTTGAACGCGAAAAACTGAAGACTCAGAGGATCTTCGGTGGTCGAATCATCGGAGTAGAAGGGGCCCTGCTGCCGGGCGGTGGAGCCTACGGGCGGCTCGACGCGAATGACATCGGCACCGAGGTCTCCGAGGATCATCGCTGCAAGTTCGCCTCGATGATCGGTGAGGTCGAGTAGGCGGTAGGGACTCAGCATCAATGAACCTCCGAAGGGGAGAGCAAGTGTATGCAAAACGTTCGAGCCGGTCACATTGCCATACTCGTGTATCGCGGGAGGCGTTGCTTGCAGCGCGAGTGGCGACCTGAGATACTGCGCTTCATTCTGCAACGTCCCCAGCGTCTTTAACGATAAGAGAGCGAACTTGACGCTTCCCACCCCCCCGACGGAAGACGAATCCGGCGAGTCCACCGAGCTGTCGCTCACGCCGGAGCAGAGCCGCGTGGTCAAAGTCTGTCTGAGCATGATCGGTGTTTTGACCGTCGCAGCCTGGACCGGTCTGGCCTTCTCTCCGTACCTCATGAGCAACTACCCGCTCGCGTTGATCGGCATGAGCCCGGCGAGCCGTCACATGGTCTTGGTCGCACCCATGGTTGGGCCTTGGCTTGTGCTTACGGTGGGCGGCGCGAGGATGCTTTTGTTTACCGCCATCGCGTTTTTTCTTGGACGTTCGATTGGCGAACCCGGTTTGCTCTGGCTCGACCAGAATTCTGTGAAGTTTTCGCAGTTTGTGCGCTGGCTGCAGGGGGTCTTTCAACGCTGGTCGTATGTCGCCATTTTTATCTACCCATTCGGTGCGATGGCGAGCATCGCCGGGGCAGCGCGGATGTCCCCGGCCCCGTTCTTCCTCTGCGCCGTGGCGGGGATCTTGTTTCGCTTGACCGTGCTGGTCTTGCTCGCCCATTCGATCCGCGAACCGCTGCTCGAGTTCATCGACCTCGTGCGCGCCTACCAGTGGCCGGCAACCGCGGTGTGCCTCGCCGTCGTGGTGGTCTATCAGCTGTGGAAGCGCCGAGCGAAGTTCGCGAAAGCTTGAGCCGCGGTTCCGAGGGTCGATCTAGGATCGCAACGTTTCTACACCGCGCTTAATTTAATCATCGCGATTTCTCGCGGACAGTTGAGCCGAAGCGGCAGACCCGCCATGCCGAGACCTCGACTCACGTACATCGTCGTGTCACCTCGTCGATACAAGCCGCGGGTAAAATCTGAAATCATGCGTGAAATGTTTTGGTGCGTTGCAAAGGGAAGGGCGACTTGGCCGCCATGGGTGTGCCCCGAAAGAACCAACGGGAAACCAAGCTCTTCGGCGTGATGAAAGAAGCTGGGTCGATGGGCGAGGAGTAAGCCTGGTTGATGATCGGGGATTTCTGCGGCCAGACGTTCGAGCACGGGGCTGCGTGTGTGCTTGTCCATCCAGCCTTCGAGGGGGTCTTCAAGGCCCGCGATCACAAACCGCATGCCGTCGACGTCGATGTGTTCCCATTCGTCGCGCAGCAATCGAATGGATGTGTGTTGCGAGAGTCCGGCCGCGACTTCTTCGGTCCCGGTGTAGTGATCGTGGTTTCCGAGTACCGCGTAGACGCCGTTCTTGGCCGCGAGCTTCGACAAGGCGCGGCATCCGTCTTCGACGTAACGCGGGTCGAAGTCGAAAAGGTCCCCGGTAATCACGATCAAGTCCGCTTCGAGCCCGTTGATACGATCGATGTAGCGGCCGAGACGGTCGGGTTGCATGAGCGGGCCGATATGCAGATCGGTGATGTGTACGACCTCAAGACCCGGGTGATCGGATGGAATGTTTTTCATTTGCAGTGGGATCAAGTCGACGCGAACGCGGTGGTTTCCAACGGTTGCCCCCCACAGGCCTGAGCCCAAACCCAATGCCACTGCTGCACCGCCAAATCCGATGAAGGCCGCTTGTGCATCGCTTTCGAAGCCCAGTGCCCAGGCGAAGATGTTGACGAGCATCAGCACAGCGGTGAGAAACATGCCCGTGAGTAAAAGGGACACGCTTCCTAGGATCCAAACCCGACTGAAGATCAGGCCCAGCCCCTTGTCATGGATTCGTCGTCTGGCTGCGGGGAGCGCGAGCACGTTGACCACGCCGAGCACCACAGTCGTGAGCAGCCCACTGGCAAAGTCGAGGCCAACGCCCAGAACGGCCAGCATGGCCCAGTGCAGGATCAACGCTTCGCTCGTCGAGACGAGCAAAATCGTGAGTGAAAAGATGCGTAGCATTCGTGCGTTCATGCGGGGTGATTCCTGTTTCTGACGTGATCCGGGCGCATTATTTCGGCTAGACTCTTTCAATGCGGTGGGCGGCAAAGGCAATTGCGGGCGCGCTGGTTGTCGGAACAATAGTGAGTGGTGGTTTAGCCGCTGCGCTGATTCGGATAGAGCATCATCTGGATCACGGTTTCTTTGCGCGCGCCGCGGACACCGCCGCCGATGCAATGCTGCGTGGTGTGGGTGTTGCGGTTCTAGCTGCTCTAGTCGCTAGCGCGCTTCGATGGTTGATCGAACGTGTTGCCGGTCCAGACCGCGGTCAGAGCTTACTCAACTTCGGGACCTTTTTGGGCGTATCGCTCCCTGTATGGTTCTGGGTGCCGCTCTATTCGCGGAGCCTATTTCCGGGGGGGCGCGGCGAGATTCTGACGTTCTGGTCGGTTGTGACGGGGGTACACGTCTTGGGCTTCTTCGTGATCTCTCGGCTTTTCGCTGCGCGCCGAACCCCGCCTGCGTTGGTGGTCGGAGCGTCGTCGGTCTGTCTCGCACTGTTGGCCATCGTTGGTGGTGTTGTGGGCGCTCGGGCTTTCGATGCCGACGACCTAGCGCAACGTCCGAATGTTCTTTTGATCGTGCTCGACACCGTGCGTGCCGACCGAATGTCGAGCTACGGATACGGGCGCCAGACGACGCCTGAGCTCGATGCCTTTGCGGCTGAAGGCATCCGTTTTTCAAACTTCTATTCGACCTCGTCCTGGACGGTGCCGAGTCACGCTTCCATCTTCACGGGGCTCTATCCCATTCAACACGGGGCCACCCAAGAGAACCTGTCTCTCTCGAACCGGTTCGCGACACTTGCCGAGACCCTTGACAATGCGGGGTACCAAACCTTTGCCGCGTCGCAGAACCCGTATGTGAGTGACACGGTCAACCTCGCCCAGGGGTTTGCGGAATTCGCCGCGCTGTGGCGAAAGTGGATTGATCCGGACGGAACCATTCGCGAAGCGGCGAAGGAACAGCACCTGGTGAACGAAGCGTTCGAACAGTACCTGGCGACGGCGCCGGGAGATCGACCTTTCTTCGCGTTCTTGAATTACATCGACGCGCATCTACCCACCGCGCCGCCGGAACCTTTCTTGAGTGAATTTTTGCGTGCGGGAGTCGACCGCGACCACGCCCTCGAAGTTGGGCGCAAGCGGTGGTCGCGTTACTACGTTGGTATGTCCGCAAGCCAGCACGACTTCGAGGTGCTTTCAGATCTGTACGACGCCGAGATGGCGTACATGAGTTTTACCCTCGACAAGTTATTCGCTTCGCTTCGTCGAGACGGACGGTTCGACAACACGCTGATCATCGTGACATCGGACCACGGTGAACAACTCGGTGATCACGAGCACCTCGGGCATTCGTTCGCGCTCTATAATACGACCGTGCAGGTCCCGTTGATCATGCGCCTGCCCATGAACAAAGAGGGCGGGCGCGTTGACGATCGCATGGGCCAACTGGTAGATCTGTTCCCCACCATTCTCGAGGCGACGGGAGTCTCGTACGACGGGTCCGTCGTACAGGGGCTGAACTTGCTCGGAGACACGCGCGATTGGTCGCGCGCTGCTGTTTTCTCGGAGTACTACTATCCCACCCAAGCGCTTGCGATGTACGCCGACGAAGATCCGGAATTGGTGGCTGACGGTCTCCAGCAATACCAGCGCCGGTTACGCGCCGTCGAAGCCAACGGAAAGCGTTTGATTTGGTCATCGACGGGAGACCACGAGCTCTACGACACGGCGAGCGATCCGGGGGAAACCCAGAATCGATTTCATGATTGGCCGGACGTAGCGGCCGAGATGATGGCCATGCTCGACGCAGCCATCAACGAGTACGGCAACGGTGCGCAGACGATCCGAACGGTTGCCGAAGCCCCCGAGCTGGATTCCGAAACCGAAGACGCTCTCCGGGCACTCGGCTACATCCGCTAGCGCGCGTCTTCGCGAAGTTCGTGGACCGTCAGATTGCAGAAGACCGGCGTTTCCTTTGAAACCTGAATCGCTTCCTTCGTCTGTACGGTGGCCTCGGGGAGGTCGAAACTTCCCTTGAGAACCTGTGCGAGCCAGATGGCCTGTTGTTCAGACAGCGGCCAGAGCGAACAGAGTACGCGTGTAAAACCGACAAAGTATAAGTTGGACTGGCTCGGATGAACGACTCGGCGATAGAGCGCGAGATCCCGTGCTTCACGCCCGAGTACTTCATCACGTAGAAAAGGAAAACGAAGCTCGTAGCCGGTGGCGTAGATGACCACATCCACTTCGTCATTGGAACCGTCGACATACTTCACTTTGCTTCCGTCAAAGCCCTCGATGGCGCCTCGTGTTTGCACGCGACCTTCGGTGAGTGCCGGAATGAAGCCATCAGAAAGTGTCGGGCGCTCGCCCCAGGGTGGGAACTCGGGGTTGGGAAGGCCCCAGTCGCTGGGTTGGCCAACGTCGCGTTGCACGCTTCCAAGTGCGGCGCCAATTAAGGTTCGGGCCATCTTTAGTCGTTCGTCGGGGGGAAGAACCCGGGCAGCCTCGGGGAGTTCGTCCGAGGCATGCGCCGCGTTCGAATCGAGGGGCACGCCGCCGACATACTTGGGCATGACATATCGTCCCGACCTCGCCGAGATCAGCGTCTGTGCCGCAATGGCCGCACCATCCTCGCCGCTGGCAAGTTCAGTCGCGATCTCGGCCGCACTCGCTCCAAGCCCGACGACCAGCACGCGCTTGCCGCGGCAGTCGATCGGTGTTTGCGGGTCTAGGTAGTCGGACGCATGCATCACGTCGCCGGCGAAGTCGCCCGGTGGCATGGGCTTCGGCCAACGCATGGTTTCGTACTGGCCGGTTGAGACGATGCATGCAGAGAAGGTTGCTTCGTCGCCAGCCTCGGTCTCGTCGTGAGTGCGGATTGTCCAGCGTCCATTCGACGTCGGCTCCGCAGAATCGACGCGTGAGTTGAGCCGAATATGATCACGCAGCTCGAAGCGATCCACGTATGCGTTGAAATACGCGAGCATGTCCACGTGGCTTGGAAACAGCGGGATTTCTTCGGGGAAGGGGAAGTCCGAAAACGCCATCTTCGCTTTGGACGTGTTGGTGTGCAGGGAGCGGTAGCCGCCTCCGTGTCCACCTTCGACGTCCCAGATGCCGCCCACGCTACGTCCCGCTTCGAAGCAAACGAAGGGGATCGCTGCCTGCTTGAGTGCCTTACAGACGGCGAGGCCACTGGGACCCGCACCGATGACACAGACGGGTCCATCACCGCGAGTCAGCATGAAAGTGGCGCTATATCCATGAGTTTGGGCTCACTGTTGATGTGAGTGATTAAGAGTCTTTGGCTGGAAAAAGAGAGCGGCAGACTCGGGACGCTTCGTCTTTGTTGCTTCCGCCCGCGGTCGCGGTGTCGACGCAAGAATCATAGTGGTATCGCGGGCCCTTCCCGTGTCGCTTGCCGTGGTCCTTACCATGTCGCTTTCCGTGGTGGTGCGCTTTGCAGGTCTCTCCACATTCGGCGTGCTTGCCTGCTTTGTGCTCGCCAGCCTTGTGCTCGTCGTCGTGCTTCGAATGATGCTTGCATTCAGATTCGGTGCATTCTTTCTCGCTGCAAGTCTCCGGATGTTCGCCGGCATGATGCCGTTTGTGATGATGTTTCCCTGCGTTTTCCTTTTCTTTGGAATCAACGACTTTTTCGTCGCCAAGGGCTTCGCGACTCATGTCCAGGTCTTCTGCCCCCAACGTCACCGGGGCTTCTGTCGATTCCGCTTTTTCTTCTTCTGCGAATGCGACGTTGCCCAGGGAAATGAGCACGATTCCTACAAACAAGGTCAGCTGTTTCATGGATGGTTTTACCTTTCGATTATCGAAGACGATTCAAAGTCTTCGTTCTAGAGATGGCTCTTTACGAAGGCGCCTATCTTCCCGATCGCTTCAACCGATTCCGGCACGATTGGTGCGAACGCCTGAAAGACGTGGATCAAGTCTTCGTACTGCTCAAGTACCACGCTGCCTCCGCTCTCGCGCAAGCGCGCTTCTATGCGGACCGCGTCGTCGAGCAATACTTCGGCGGTGCCGACCTGGATCAATGTGGGCGGGAGCCCAGAGACATCGGCGTACAACGGCGCGGCGAGAGGCGATCGTGGATCCGCGTCACCGAGATACATTTGCGCGAAACGTGCGAGCCCGTCCTTTTGAATCATCGGGTCCGCGGCCGCGCGAGATTCCATCGAATCGCCGAGGCCTTCCATGTCGACCCAAGGCGATAGGGTGAAAGCCGCTGCGGGAAGTGGGTGACCTTGATCGCGGAGATTGACGAGGGTTGCAAAGGTGAGCCCGCCGCCGGCCGAGTCTCCGCCGATCGCAATGCTCTCGGCTTTGATGCCTTGTTCGAGCAAGAAGAGATACGCAGCGGTGCCGTCTTCGACTGCGCCGGGGAAGGGCGTCTCTGGTGCGAGGCGATAGTCGGGCATGAGCACGACGCATCCCGACGCTTCGGCGATTCGCGCGCCGAGGCCTCTGTGGGTGTCGATCGAGCCCAGTGCATAGCCACCGCCATGGAGATAAAGCACGACCTTGGTTGCGTCCGAATTTGGAACGCGGATCCATTCGGTCTTGATGCCGCCAATGCTGATCGTTTCGCATTCGGTGCCCTCGGGGAGCACTGTGTCCCCCGTCATCGCTTCGAGGCCCGCACGGGCGACGGCAATGTCGAACTCGTCCCCCGAGCCGAGAGCGGCATTGGCGCGCAGGGCACTAACCACTGAATTGTGAGCGTCACTCGGCACGGAAACCTCCGATCGAACGTTGTTGTTCATGAATGAGGGTAAGATGTTGTCCGGCGTGGTTGAGTTCCAAGCCACTAATCATATAAATCGATCCTATCACACGCACATGTCGACTGACGCGCATGCGAGTTTTGTCTAATCTGGGTCTATGACTGAGAGAAACTACGACCCCGATTTCAAAGACTTGATCGCCATCCTGCCCACCGTGGCCGATTTTTCGACGGTGGAAAAAGTCCAAGCCGCGCGCGAATCGCGCTACGAAATGTTTGCGAAGGTTCCGCCACCGCGGGACGACGTTGTGGTCGAAGACCACATGGTGCCCGGGCCTGAAGGTGCACCCGAGGTGGCCCTTCGCGTTTACCGCCCAAAGGCGGCCGCCACCGAGCCACGACCGTGCGTGTTTGAAATTCATGGCGGCGGTTTCTTAACTGGCAACCTCGAGATGATGGACCCATGGTGCCAACGGGTGTGTGGTGAACTCGGTGCCATCGTGGTTTCAACGGACTACCGCTTGGCACCGGAAGATCCGTTCCCGGCCGGTGTTGAAGATTGTTACGCCGCGCTTTCTTGGACCGCGAGCCAAGCTGAGGCACTGGGTTTTGATCCGGAGCGTCTTGCGATTGCGGGGCAGAGCGCAGGCGGAGGTCTTGCCGCTGCATGTGTGCTGATGGCGCGCGATCGAGGGGGCCCGAAGCTTTGCTTTCAGCTGCTTGAGATTCCCGAACTTGACGACCGTCTCGAAACTCCGTCGATGAAACAGTTCACCGACACGCCGCTTTGGAACCGACCCAATGCCGAATGGAGTTGGCGTCACTACTTGGGGCCCGACCCTAAAGGCGAAGTCTCGCCCTATGCAGCACCGTCTCGCGAAACGGACCTGACGGGGTTGCCGCCCGCGTATGTATCGACGATGGAATTCGATCCTCTGCGTGACGAAGGGATTCTTTACGCGCTTGGGATGATGCAGGCGGGCGTCTCGGTGGAACTGCATGCGTATGCGGGCACGTTCCACGGCTCGGCTTTGTTGCCCAACGCCGACGCCTCGAAGCGAAATGCGGAAGAAGTGCTTGCGGTGCTCGCGCGTAAAGTATGAACTTGCGCGCTCATTCTCGTGACGTGCTGCGGGCTATGTCGCTGCTGGCTCTTTGTTCGCTGGAATCCTGAGAAGGGTCAGCAGACCGAGGGCAATGAATGTCACGACGACCAAGCCCATCCAGGCGATGTCGTAGCTGCCCGTGGAGTCGTACACCGCTGCGGCTGCTGGTGGCCCCGTCGCTTGAAATGGAATCATGATCGGCGCCATGAGGCCCATCATGGGGCCGAACTTCGCCGGGCCGAATGCCCGCGCGAGCAATGCTGCACCCAGTGGCATGACGCCACCGAGGCCGACCCCGAGTACGAGGCAAGAACTAAGCAAAGCCGCATAGGGGATGTCGACCAATAAAATCGAGATTCCGATCGTCTGCGCCGCAATCGCGACCATCAGACTCCGCTGTTCTCCGAAGCGATTTGCGGCCCAGCCAAAGACGAGTTTTCCCGCGGCCGCTCCGATCGCCAGCATGGAAACTAGAAACGCCGCGTCGGCCTTGTCCATTCCTTCGCCGGTGGCATGGAGGATGATGTTGTTCAGCAGAGCCGTCGTCGCCATGAACGAAAGCCCACATACGATGGCGATGATCCACAGATTTCTTTCTTTCAGTCCATCGCGCATCGAAAAGTCGTCTGGGGCGGCTGACAGGTGCATGCCGTCGTGGACTGTTTTGGAGTTTGATGACGGCAACTCGCTCGGCCGTCCGACAACGGTAAACCAGACAAGTGGGATCGCGGCCAGTGTGACATAGCCAAAGAGTTCATACGCTTCACGCCACCCATCGCTACTGACGATCGAATTTGCGACCGGAGCCATCACCGCACCCGACAAAGACATCCCCATCATCGAGATGCCAAGCGCCATGGTTCGATTTTCTTGAAACCAATTGACGACGAGTGCTTGCGTGGTCACACCGCCCATCGTCCCCGCCGCGAACGTCATGCAGGTCCCGAAGATGGCAATGAGCTGCCAGAGCTCTGTCACTTGGGTCGAAAGCAGGAAGCCGACGCCCATCGCAAGGCATCCCAGGCACATCATGTTTCGAATGGAACCTTTGCCTGCCCATTTGCCGAGAAACGGCGCCATGAGCATGCCACCGACGCTCATGGCGGTGGGAAGCATCATGAGCGTTGCCCGGTTGACTTCGAACTCTTGTTCCATGGGTTCGTAGACGATCCCAAGGGAATAGAACGTGAACCCCATTGCGAGAAACTGCGTGAGGAAGGTGATTGCCACCATCAGCCAGGCTTTGGACACTTGGACTTTCTCCCAGACTCTGCGCAATCGTTTCAGGACGCAGCGCATCATCGGCCGTGTTCGTTTTGGGGTGAGCGTCTAGATAAATGAACGAAGCACTTCGCGAGTGCGATTTCGTTCATCGTCGTTTTTGCAAAACTCGACTGCAGAAAACTCGGTCGCACCCGCTTCGGCGATCGCACTCAGGCGGTCCTTCACCTGTGCCTCGCTGCCGATGATGCTCACGTCGGCTGGGCCCGCCGAGCCTTCGCGGTCGAGCATCGCGCGATAGGACGGCAACTGGCCATACATCGCGAAGGCCTTGCTCGCGCGGGAATGCGTCGACGCTGTATCGTCGGTTACACAAACTGGCAAGCTCGCAACGACTCTCGGTGTCGGGCGTCCCGCCTTCGCGGCGGCCTCACATACGCGCGGCGCGATGTGATCTTTGATCGTCTTCTCGCCCACCATCCACAGCACACTGCCCGATGTGTGGGTCCCCGCAAGGCGAAGCATTTGTGGACCCAGTGCGGCGACCAGGACGGGACATGGCGTCGTGTCCTGGGGCATGGTGATCGCGCCGTGCCCAGTGAGTGTTTCGCCATCGAAATTGGCTTCGCCTTGGTTGATCATCGGCATCAAGATCGACAAGTATTCGCGCATGTGGCGAATGGGCTTGTCGAAACTCATGCCATAGAGGCCCTCGATCATCGGTTTGTGAGAAAGGCCGATGCCCAGGGTGAGGCGACCGTTGATGATGGCCTGAGTCGTCATGGCTTGGCCGGCAAGCGTCGTTGGATGGCGTGGGTACGTGGGGATGACCGCGGTCCCAAACTCGATGTTGGGGACACTGCGGCCAAGTGCTGTGATCACCGTCAATGCGTCGATGGTGGTCGCCTGGGCGAGCCAAAAAGAAGCGAAGCCTTGTTCGGCAGCAGTTCGCGCTTGGGTTTCGAGTCGTTTTAAGTCCGGGTTGCCGAGCATCCCCGAAGCATTGATGCCAATTCGCATGGTGATGTTTCCTTGCTGAATATTCGCTTGCCGAGCGGGCTAGCGATTGAGGGGGACGATGACTTCCTTGGCGAAGTTTTCAAGCAGTGCGTCGTCACCTGCCTGGATCACTGTATAACTAATGCCTGTTTCTTCGCGCCTTCGAATCAGGCGCTCACGGATCTCGTTCGCCGAACCTGTCAAGAACAGCGGGCAGTCGGCGACTTGGTCCGGGGTCATGCCACTGCTCTTCGCGAGTCTCTCGCGAAGAGGCATCGGGTCGTCGGTGATGGCCGTGACAAAGGTGAGGGCGTTGAATTCGATGTCGTCGGGATTGCGCCCGGCGGCTTTGGCTCCGTTGCGAACCCAAGACACCTTTTCTCGAATGCGCTCGGGGGAAGAGTCCGCGGGTGTTGCGCTGGTGACTTTGCCTTCCGGGAGTGCGGGGTTGACGCCAACAATGTCGGCGACCCTGCCCGCGAGGGTCAACAAGCGTTTGCCGCCACCCCCGATCAAGATCTTCGGGCTCTCGCCATCTTTCAGCGGAGTAGCCTGGGCGATGTTGTCGATCTGGTAATGCTCGCCCTTAAAGCTCGTCCGCTCGTTCTTCCACATCGAACGAATTACCTCGAGCCCTTCCTCGAGCCGGCTGATGCGGACGCCGGGGCGGTCGTACTTCATGCCCGCTTCTACGTAGTCGGTCTCCATCCAGCCGGCACCGATCCCGAACTCAAAGCGCCCACCGGACATCTGGTGCAGCGTCGCGGCCGCCTTCGCGTAGATGACCGGGTGTCGGTAGTCGATGTCGTAAACGAGGGAGCCCACGTTGAGCGTTGTAGTCGCCGCGGCGATCGCCGGAAGAGCGGTCATCGGGTCCCATTGGGTGGAGAAGTGATCCGGAATAAATAGCGTTGAAAACCCGAGCGATTCGATACGTCGTGCCGCGTCCTGCCACGTGTCCGCGGGAAGTTGAGCGGCCTGCACGCCGAATCGAAATGGCTTCATCGAGGCTCCTGTTTTCGTTGCGACAAGGCGTTTCGGTCCTTGTCTCGTCGATGCGAGGGTTGGTTGAAAACTGTGAGTATAGGCGGGTTCGCGGCTTACGGTGTGTCGTGTTTCGGCATTGGGTTCAAGGTTGTGTTGACATCGTGGGCCGACGAGCCCGCAAAGCGACCCTTGTGGGCCGCGTTCAAGAGAACGTTGAACGAAGGTGCGTTGTGTTGTCGCTGACTGATCTTGCGAACACTCGCAGCGAGTCCAATCCAGACCAACGTAAACACGCCCACTCCAACAAGGGCGAGCAGGGCCTGAAGCTATGGGCTCTCGTTCAATGGCTCAACGTCGCTCGGCGGCTTTGCATGCCGCAGTGCCGAGACGCACGACGCGAAGGTCGCCGAACGGTGTGCCCAGACCGCTATTCAACGTAAGCCCGATCGCGAGATTTCGATCGGGGTCGGCCCAAGCTCCCGAACCTCCATAACCCGAATGACCAAATGCGTTCGGCGTCTTGGGGCCGATCGTTCCGACCCGGTGATAGCCGAGGCGCCAATGCATCGGGACCGGAATCACACGTCCCATGGTTCGGTTCTGGACTCGAGTCGCAGTGTGAAGGGTCTCTGCAGAGATCAACTGAGTTCCGTGAAGGGACCCCCCGTTGGCCAGTACCGCGTAGAGTTTCGCGAGGGACCTGGCGGTAAACATCCCATTGAGTGCGGGCATGCAGGCCGCCGTGGCGGCATCGCTGTTGAGATCCAGACCCTGCATGTTGGGGGGGAGCAACGCGGCCGCCCCCTGCGAAAGATCGATCGGGATGCGTAGTGCTTTTAGCACGCGATTGATGCGACGTGCATTGCGCATCGTGCGCTCAAAGTTGCTCGGATCGTTCTGGCTTGCGGGCACAATCAAACGGGCGCGCCGGTGCATCTGGTCTTCGGGGACGCCGACGTACAAGCCGTCGAGATCGAGCGGGGTGGCGAGTTCGCTCTGGAGAAGCTCGCCGAAGGGTTTGCCGGTCACACGTTGGGCGATTTCGCCGACGAGCCAGCCGTATGTGAGGCCGTGGTATCCGTGGGTGGCTCCGGGGACGTGGACGGGTGCAGCAGCCGCGAGCGCTTGAACCATGTGATCCCAGTCAAGCATTCGCCCCGCGTCGTCGATCAAATGTCGAATGTCGTACATCCCCGCTTCGTGGCACATGAGCTGGCGCACGGTGACGCGCTGTTTGCCGTTGGCGGAAAACTCAGGCCAGTACGTTGCGACGGGTTCGTTGTAGTCGATGAGGCCGCGGTCGACGAGAATGTGAATCAAGGTCGAAGCGACACCCTTGGTCGTCGAATAAGAAAGTGAGATCGTGTCTTCTTGCCAGGGTGCGCCGTGTTCATCCCGAGTGCCGCCCCACATGTCGACGACCTTTTCGCCGCGATGGTAAACGCAGATCGCAGCGCCTCCGCCGCCTTGTTTGGGGATGATGTCTTCGAGGCCGCGTGCGACGCGCCAAAAGTCTGGGTGTGCGTGTCCTTCGAGCATAATGATTTCCTTTTGGCGCTTATGACGATGATGACGCGGGCGTGATGAGATGTCGGATGGGCATGTGCTTGACGCCACCCAAGAAACTGGAAGCGAGGCGTTCGACATCGCCCGTAAGTTCGGCTTCTTGCATGCGCTCCGCGAGTTGGCGGAAGAGAACGCGTAGTTCGCGCCGTGCAAGGTTTACACCTAGGCCGAAATGCCCGCCAATGCCGAACGCGAGATGACGCTTGGCTTGACGATCGAACCGGAACTCAAAGGGGTCTTCGAAAACTTCTTCGACCGCTGAATCGGCGAGCGTCGGATCTTTGCACGGCTTGTCGAATGGCTCTGGGTTCTGAATCAACGCCAGAGGTCCGTCTGTCCCACAGGTTGTCCTTTCGAATGGCAGCAACTCGCGCACTGGGTTGTGGCGATTCGGGCGCGAGCGGGAAGGTTGCACTCGGCATTGGGAGTTGCCACTCGCAACGGATGGGTCGTAGCGGCAGGGTCGTTGTTTCCGCACGCAGGCAGCTAAGATGTCGAGATGACGACCACCACACGCACTGAAACCGATGACGACACCTGGCTAAGCATGGATCCGCTTCCTTCGGACCCGGTTCCCATTCTGAAGCAGTGGCTCGACCAGGCATTCACAACGCGCTTGCAAGCCAACCCGCATGCGGTCGCACTCGCGACAGTCGACCCGAGCGGCCGACCGTCCGCGCGCATGGTCTTGGTCAATCACATCGACGTCGAACGCGGCGCCTTTGTGATGTATACGAACCGCGAAAGTCGAAAGGGTCAGGCGATTGCCGCGAATCCGTTTGCATCGATCGTGTTCCACTTTGGGCCTCCCGGTCGCTCGGCGAGAGTGGAAGGCTCCGTTGACTTTACCCCCGACGAAGACTGCGACGCCTACTTTGCGACGCGCCCGGTGGATGCACAGGTTGGCGCATGGGCGAGTGTTCAAAGCGCGCCGATCGAATCGCGAGGGGCGCTCGTGGCCAAGGTGGAGGCGGAGGCGTCTCGCTTTGGAGTGACCCTTAAAGACGCCGGTCACGTCAAAATCCCAAGGCCTCCGCACTGGGGCGGGTTCACGCTGGTCGCCGACGCGATCGAACTCTGGAAGAGTCGTCCCGCTCGTATCCACGACCGCGCATTGTGGCGACGCGAATGCGCGAATGATCCCGACGCAGAACACGGATCATGGTCTGTGCAACGACTTCAGCCGTAGTACAAGGTAAGAGCTTCAGCCGGGCTTGAAATCAAGAGCTTCAGCCGGGCTTGAAATGAAGAGCTTCAGCCGGGCTTGAAATGAAGAGCTTCAGCCGGGCTTGAAATAAAGAGATCGGCGCAGCCGACTCGCGCAGTCTCGCGCCTCAAACTGGCTCAGTCGATCTTCGCGAGTTCCGCAACGAGGGTCTGTGGGTCGAGCCAGATATGAAAATCTTGGCGGATGTCGATGAAACGCATGATGCCTTCCCGGTCTACGATAATCGTCGTCGGGTGGGGCACTCCCTTTTCTATCGGCTCTGCTGCGTCGTTCCCGATACCAAAGCGTCGAATTAGGTGGCTACTTCGGTCGACGGAAAAGAAAATCTGGTCTCGCATGTTGCCTTCGTTGATGAAAGCGCGCGAGCGATCATTGAATTGGTTGTCGGCCAGGATCCAGACAATTTTGAGGTCCTGATCGTCTTCGAGGGTTTGCCGCAGCTCAACGAGCCGCGCTTTTGTGAAGGGTCACCAGTCGACGCTGCGTTCGAAGATCAGCAGCAGTTTGTGGCCGAGCAAATCCGTCGACCGGATCGATTCTCCGTCGATGTTGACTAGGTGGAAACGCGGCAGTTTGTCGCCGATTTCGCCGAATTGGCCAGGATGGTCTCTGCGCGCTTCTGCTTCCGTGCCGCGTCGACCGATCGACGTGCTCGGTAGCGCGATGTTTAAAATAAACAGAAGCGCGATGATTGCGGTAGCGATCCATCGAAACATCATTTTCGTCCCTATGCCGAAACCTGGACTGCTGACGGACGCAGCCAGAGGAATGCAAGTGCGATGAGCAAAAAGAGCGCGACTTCAAGACGCGGTAACGAGCCGAGCCATACGTAGTAGTCCCCAATGAGCCACGCCGTCATGCGAACGATACTCATCAAGACGAGAGCGACGATCGTGGCGTTCGTCATGCTGCCGCCTGAGCTTGGGTCGCGCGCAACGCCAATGAGACCGCCGCCCCAGCCCACTAGGGCGCAGCCTGCGAATGCGACGAAGTAATACCCGACAGGCCCGGTTGGGATTCCGGGCGTGGTGTCTGGTTGCTGATAGCCGAAGAACGCTGAGGTCAGGATCAAGCCAGACAAAATCAACAGGCCGCCAAAGATTCCCGCGAGCATTCGAAAAGACGTAGTGGATTGCATGGGGCCAGATTTTACGCGTCTTTCGAAATTTGCCAACGTCTCGCCAATAGAGCGGGCAATACCACCAGATTTCCAACCGCGGTGAGCGACATTCCGACGCTCAGCAGGGTTCCGAGACCGGCTAGGCCAACGTGAGACGATAGTGCGAGTGATCCGAAGCTTGTGATTGTCGTTAGCGCACTAAAGAGCACAGCACGTGCAGTTGTCGTACCGAGGACTTCGCCCTCACCTGGCTTTCGGGCTCGCGCTTGTTCGACGAGATGGATCCCGCTGTCGACTCCGGCACCCAGCAGAAGCGGAACCACGACGACATTAAAAAAGTTGAGGGGTTGGCCCAGTGCCACCATGATGGCGCCGGTCGCCGCGCCGGCGAGTGTGAGCGGCGCGAGTACCAAGAGAAGGTCGCCCAGCCTGCGCCACAACACCCAGAGGATGACGGCGATCACGATCAGCGCAGTCGCGATCGCTTGGCGAAAGGCCAACTTGGTCGTGCGCGCGAACTCCACCAAATTGACCGCGATGCCGGTTGCATTGGGGTCGACACGCTGGACCGCGTCGACAAAGCGAGTGAAAGCTTCGTGATTCTCCAAGTTTTCGGCGGGGAAGGTCTGCACCCGGGCACGTCCGTCCGGTGCGACAAGTCGGTGCACGAGACGGGGAGGCAGGTTGTCCAGGTGAATCGCCTGGGCTTCGAGCCCGCGCTTTAGGCGGCTGATCTGGTCTGGAAGCGAAGCAAGCAACACCTCGTTGAGTTTTGCGACCGCAATGCTGGGCTCGTTTTCGCCCTCGATGCGAAACAAGAAGTCGTCGAGCTTCGAAATAAGGTCCCGAATACTCACTGCCATCGGGGATTCAAGGTCAGTCCCCAATGCACTTGCGAGTAGCGCGCGCAGCTTTCGAACCGCGTCGACTTGTTCGTCTTCCGAGCGATTCTTCCGCGCGAGGACTTCGCCCGAATGACTGGGCCCCATAAGAAACGAGATGTCTCCCAAGATTTCGAGTTTTGCTTCCTGCTCTGCGGGTACGTAGTCGGACAAGCTGATCGATCGACTGACTTCCGGAAGCGCGCGCATCCGCAGCGTGAGTGCATCGGCTTGCTCGAGGTTTGCGACTACGGAGTTTGCGTACCAGGGAGACGTCGTTCCTGCGTCTGCAAGGAGGTCGTTAAACGTCTGCACGGACTCTGTGGACGGGTCCCGCATCGCGACGATGTTCGCGTCAAAACGAAGTGACGGCAGGAGTGCGAGCGAAGCGAGAAATACGAGGGCGGCGGTGACGCGAATCCCAGCTGCGTGTTGGGTGATCCAGCGCGAGGGCGCGTCACCAAAGCGCAGCGATCGGTCGGCGAGTTGGCTCGGGTCAATTCGAAAAACGGTTGTCAGCAGCGCGGGGAGTAGGGTCAACGTCAGGAACAAAATGATGAAGAGACCCGTTCCGGTAATCAGCCCGAGCTCCGCGACGCCTCGATAGTCAGTCGGGAGGAAGGCGAAGAAGCCGATTGCGGTGGTGGCCGTACAGATGACAAGGGACGCCCCAACGCTGCGCGCCGATGCATCGAGGGCGGTGCCGTGATCGTTTCCTCCACGCAGCAGGTCGGCGTAGCGCATCGCGAGATGCAGGCCAAAGTCGACGCCAAGCCCGAGGAACAAGACTCCGGCGGCCACTGAAATGACATTCAGGTTTTCGACCGCGATTGCGGCGAAGCCCGCCGTCCAGACCAAGCCCACGAGCAGGGTTGTCACGACTGCGAGAGAAAGCCGCGACGAGCGCAGGGCGACGAGCAATATGATGCTTACAAGGGAGAGGCACAGCACTCCCGATACGCCCAGATCCCAAACAAGGCTCAAGGTCTCCTCGTGGGTGAGGGCAGGGTTGCCCGTCACGCGAACCTGGACCGTCCCGCCGCTCGAACTTTCAATGTCGCTCCTTAACTTGTGGACGGCGGCGAGAGGAGCGCGTGCGGGCAATGCGTCGCTCCAGTCGAGAACCGGATGCGCGAGGACCACCCGCCGCGTTACGACATCGATGGCGGAACCTTCGATGAGCAAGCTTTCCCACGACGTCGCGACAGGATGTTCGCGATAAATTTCAACGCTCGCCTCGCCGATCCGGTCGAGAATCTCGCGAACCATCGGAGAACTCGCGTCTAGTTCGGGCCCGAACTGGTCGAGTCCCTGATCAATAAGCGTGGTCAGGTTCGCGAGACTCGCGTCGCGTTCCAACTCGGCAATGATGGGCTGCGCTTGGATCAGTCGGTCACCAAACGACTCCAGCTCGTCGATGTCCTGATAAAGCAGGGCATGGGTTTCGAAGAAGTCCCCGCCAGTTGGCAGGTATGCATCTTCGAAGTTCGTGGGATCGCCACGAAGCGCCAAAACGAGCGCGGTGGCGGCGTCTCGTGAGGCTTCCGGAGTTTTCGCATCCACCACGATCAAGAGCGCGTTTTCGAGGTCCGGGAACAACGCGACGAACGCGTCGTGGTTTTGACGAGCGGGCAGATGTTCCGGGAAGAGTTGGATCGTGTCGGAATTGATCCCGAGGTGGCTGCCCGCATAGAACGCGGAACCCAGGGTGCCGGCGACACAAAGCGCGAGCACGATGGGAGCGTGCAGGCGAACCCAACGAACCCATTGCTCAAGCTTGGGAGATAGCACGGCGTGGTAGTCGACCAAGTATTTTCTCGAGGGTTCGTTCGCTGGGAAGCGAGCGTGCGCAAGCGCGGACGGCAACGGGGCGGGTGCTCAGATGAAAGCACGTGGTTGGCGAGTCGGTGCCCACGAACGACAGACTCACAGCCGGTGGGAGTCTGATTCGAAACCGCAAGACGGATCGCGTCGTCTAGCGGAGAAGCTCGGAGGCCTGCATGAGGGCTGCGGTGTGCGGGTGTTCGACCTCTCGCGTTGATCCAGCAGGCCCGTACTACGTCCCGCGCCCGCTGCGTGACCTGTTCAGCGAGTCTGTGCGTTTCGCGCTGCGGGTCATAGCCGCGATGCGCGTGCTTGCGCGCGGGTTTCAGGTTTCAGTCGACTTCCGCCATGACGTTGCGATGGTGGGGCGAGGCCAACGTCGCGAAAGCAACAGCATGGTGGTGCCATAGCCCACGCAAACCAAGGCCGCAGCGAGGAGCGTCATCGACGTTCCGATCGGTTTTGCGATGTACCCCATGGTGAGGCTGCCGAAGGGAACGAGCCCTGCCCAACAGACTTGAAACAGACTCATCACGCGACCGCGCATCGATTCGTCGACGACCTGCTGGATCAGAGTCTGCAAGCTCGTCATCACGGCGAAGTAGCAATACCCGATGACGATCTGGGCGAGGAGTGCAATCACGAGGACATCGGTGAGAGCGAAGACGACTAGAGCACATCCATAAACGATCAGTTGTCCCGCGGCCGTTGAGATCCCCGGGTTCTTGTCTCGACCACTTCGCAGGGCGCCCGCAACGGCCCCCGCGCCCGTCGCGCATACGAGCCAGGTGAAGTAGCGGCCGTCATTCAGAATGTCGGTGGCATACGCGCTGAACAGCACCGTATGGGAAACGCCGAAGAAAGAGAGCGTGGCGACCAGCGACAACGCCGGAACAGCAGGGTGGCGTTCTTGAGCGTGCGTGAACCCGTTGTACACCCGGTTCCAGATCCCCGTTTCGTCGTCTCGAGGGACGAATCGTTCGATCTTCATGAGAAGCGTGAGTGAAGCCGCGATCAATGCGGCGACGAGGTAGCTCGCGAATGAGATGTCAAACCGTCCGGTCGCCACCAACGGGGTTGCGATAAACGGTCCGAGTACCCGGGTCAAGTTGTTGGCTGCGGACTGGAGTGACACCGCACTCGGCAAGTCTTCCTGAGGCACGGTGTTTGCGGCGATGGCGAAACTCGCTGGCCCCGAAAACGCGAACGACAGACCCATGCAAAACGCAACCACGAGCATTCGGTTCGGCGTCATTGCGCCGGTCGCGGTGAGGGTCGAGAGCACGCCACAGCAAACGGCGATCAGGGTGTAACAAGAGATGACGATGATTTTCCGGTCGAAGCGGTCGGCCGCAACGCCGGCCAGCGGCGCGAATACAAAAGCCGGCAAGAACAAAAAGAAGAACAAGAGGCCAATCAACCGGGTGTCGTTGTTCGTGAGTTGGGTCATCTGCGCTTGCAGCGAAAGATGAGAGATCCAGAAACCGGTCTGATTAATGATGAACGCGGTGAAGAGCAAGCGAAACGGCTTGTGGGACAGCGCGCGAAAGCTTCCCGTGCGTTCTTCAACGCGAACTTCAGCGGCGGGAACCCCCATCGCGACCGAGTCGGCGGGGTTTAGCGCGGCATCGCCTGGATTTGCACCGAGGCTCTCTTCAGGGTGGATTCTGGTCACGCGGCCTTCGATCGAGTTGGCACAGCAGCGCGGCGCGACGCATTCAGTGCGTGGGAACGGCGCACCTTAGCGCGAGCGATGCGGGTCGTCATGATGGGATCCGCAAAGGCGAGTGTTCGGCGGCGCGCGTACTACTTCAGCGCACTACTTTCCAAACCGTCATTTGACAACGACGGTTTTGCGCCATGCCTTCTGGCGTGTCGTTGCTTGCGACCGGAGCCGTCATGCCAAAGCCTTTGATTTCGAGCCGCGATGGATGGATGCCGACGCCTTCGAGGTACGTGCGCACCGCCGTCGCGCGTCGCTCGGAAAGCCCCTGGTTGAATTTCGCCGTGCCCGTGGAGTCTGTGTGTCCGTCGATCCGGACCTGCAGGTCGGGGTTCATTTCCAAGACCTTTGCGACTTTGTCGAGGTGTCCGAACTGCGCTTCGACGATGTCCGATTCGCTGGTGTCGAACGTATAACTGTCGAGGACCCAGCAACCGAACTCGTTCACTTGGGCCATTTTTGGTGTGCCGAGGCATTGGTCGCTGCCGTCTTCCACGCCGTCGCCGTCTTTGTCGACGAACATCTTCGGCGTGACTTCCGCGATGAACATTGCACGCTGAAAGTCGTGAAGTTCGTCTTCCGTCGTGAGGTCCGATGCGTTGGCGTGTTGCCCGCACGGAGTTAAGGCGGCCAGCTCTTCCATCAACAGGGAGCCCTTAGGGTTATTGCCCAACTGGATGGCGTAGAAACAGACGTTCCCGGTCGCGGCCAGCTGCTGTGCGGCGGCGATCGTGGTGGCCGCGCCAATGTCGCGACCGTGCATGGACGCGACGCCATCCGAGAACACCACCACCGCGTTGTTGCCTTCGCGTCCTGCAAGCTGCGCGGCGGCGGCGTCGATGGCTGTAGCGATGTCGCTGCTCTTGCCGAGCAGATCGTTTTCGTACACGGCGGTGTCAACGTCGTCTCGATCGAAAGCCGCAAGCTCGGAGACCTGGTTTTCGTCACCGCCAAACGTCACAACGGCTGCGCGATATTCGCCTTCGGGCATGCCAGCGACGAAGGAGCCGGCGAGGTTCTGGGTCGAGCCCCAAGTCGATTTTGGCTCCATCGAGCCCGACGAGTCGAGCAGGAGGACGACGTTGTCGACGCGCACGACTTCGTTCTCGGCGGCTTCGACGACTATCGAATCCAAGCTGTCGGTCGGCGGAGGTGGAGAGACGCACGCCAATGCAAAGCTGCCGACGATTATACTTGCCAGCAGCGAGAATGTGGATTTCGGGGCGGGGCGGGCGCTGAACATACGTGGGATCTCCGGGGAGTGAACGAATCGGGTTTCAGTCTGTCGACCATCCTAGCAGCCGAGCTTTCGGGTGGCTTGCAGTGCTGAATCGAAAAAAACGAAGCGCATAAGCGCTGGATAGACGACTCAAGCCTGATCCAACGCGTCGCTGACAAAATACTGCGTGCGACCTCACCGGTGCGAGCGTATGTCGCAAGTTGACGGAGGGGTGGGCGTTGATGCAGAAGACGGCTCGCGTCGTCCGGACGTACGAAGCATCCCGGAGGCGTAAACCCGATCGCTCGCGCTAGGAGTCGGCGCGACAGAAGGCGCACGCGCCGAAACGCGGATTCAATGCCGCTGCGTGCGTTGCGAAAGCTAGCTGTCGCTAGCTGGCGGGAACGTAGAGCACGCGAATCATGCTGGTGCTGCCTGACTCTCGGTCGACGCCGTGGGTCGCCACGATAATGTCGCCCGGTTCGACGTAGCCGAGTTCCTTGCCGCGATCGGTCGCGAAGCGCAGCATTTCGTCGTCGCTGCCGTCGCCCCCAAAGTGGATCCCGGTCACACCCCAGTTCATCGAGAGTTTGCTGACCACGTCCGACGAGGCCGTGATGGCAAGGATCGGGCAACTCGGCCGAAACTTCGAAATAGAACGCGACGTGAAGCCCGTCTCAGTGAGCGTCACGATCGCAGCCGCAGCAAGATGATGGGCCATGGTGATGGCGGCCTGGCTCACTGCGTCCGTCACCTTGTCGGCCGGCTTTAAATCCGTCTTCTGCAGATGCCCATATTTATCGAGGGAAGCTTCTGCGCGTTGGGCGAGCGCGGCCATCGTGCGCACTGCTTCAACCGGGTACGCGCCGTTCGCCGTTTCGCCCGAAAGCATGACCGCAGAAGTGCCGTCGAAAATCGCGTTCGCAACGTCGCTCACTTCGGCACGCGTCGGCACCGGGTTGCGTTCCATGGAGTCGAGCATCTGGGTTGCGGTGATGACGGGTTTGCCCGCGCGAACCGTCGAGTGGATGATTCGCTTTTGAATGATTGGGACTTCTTGTAAATCGACTTCAACGCCCAAGTCGCCGCGGGCAACCATGGTGCCGTCGGCCACCGCGATGATTTCGTCGAGGTGCTCAACCCCGTCCTTACTTTCGATCTTGGCGATGATCGGGATGTGGGCGTCGTGCTCGTCGAGGATGCGTCGAATCGCCTGCACGTCGCGGGGCCCACGGACGAACGACGCTGCGATGTAGGTGATGTCGTGATCGATCGCGAACAGGATGTCTTCACGATCTTGGGAAGTGATGTCGGTAAAGGGGATGCTCAGGTCGGGAATGTTGACGCCCTTGCGATCACCGAGCCGACCGCCGCGGGTAATTTCGCAGCGCACGCAACTGGGCAAGATCTCGCGAACCCGCAACTCGATGACACCGTCGTCCACAAGGATGCGACCGCCCGGTTCGATTTCTTCGCATAGTTTCGTGTAGGTAACGGAAACGCCTTCCGTGTCGGCGGGGCGACCGTCGGTATAAAGATTGAACATCTCGCCAGTGGTGAGTGTGACGCTGCCGCCATCGACTCGTCCCGTGCGAATTTCAATGCCGCGTGTGTCGAGCAAGATTCCGAGGTTTGCATCGAGGTCCTGCGACGCCTGGCGAATCGTCTCGATGCGTTTGCGATGTTCGTCGTGGCTGCCGTGCGAAAAATTGAGACGGGCGACGTTCATGCCCGCGCGGATCATGGACTTGATGGTGTCGACCGAGTCCGAAGCCGGACCAATTGTGGCGACGATCTTGGTTTTGCCGAGTATGTGATGACGCATGGCGCGTTCCCCCCTTGCTGCGCGCAAGAGTACCGGCTCGGAGGGAGGACACCAGTAAAACTGGGATCAACGGTGGACGAGTATCGCTTCCTAGTGACTCGGCGTCGCAGTCATGTCCAGCAAGTAGACCGAAAGCGCGCGCTTGTCTTCGGCACTGAGCGAAAAGATCGGCATCGGTGGCGGCGGCGTGTTGAACAGCGCTTCGAGCTTCGCGATGTCGAAGCGCGGGTCGAGGGTCACGAGCGTCTTCACCGCAACGCCGGGGGCCGCTTGTGCGGCGTCATGGCAGGTCGCGCAGCGGTGTGTCTCGTAAAGCGCGGCGCCTTCGGCGACAAGCCCGCTGCGATCCGAAGCGCTTATCCCCGCGAGCGGGTCGCCGGTGGGGGGCGCACCGAGTTGGATGTTTCCGCTGCCAGACTCGCCGTAAGCCACTCGCCAGATGGAGCCCGAGTAATCGTCCGAGATATAGAAGGCGCCATCGATGCCCTCGACGATCTGAACCGGGCGCCCCACGACTTCGTCGTTGACCAGGAAGCCGGTGAAGAAATCGGTCTCCGTAATCGAACCATCCGGTTGCCAGCTGAGGGAGACCACCTTGTAACCGTCTTTGCGGGTGCGATTCCAAGAACCATGAAGTGCGACGAGGGCGGAACCGCGCAATGCGTCGGGCACCCTCGCGTTCTTGACAAAGGCGATGCCGAGTGGTGCGTTGTGGGCGCCAAATGGATGAGCGGGACGTTTGGCGCTCGCGATGCGGTCTTCCTGGCCGTCGCCAAAGTCCGGGTCGACGATATTGTCGCCGTTCGCAACAGGCCAACCGTAAAAGCCACCCACTTCGATCTTGTTCAACTCGCACGGCGGGAAGTCGTCGCCGAGTAGATCGCGGCCGTTGTCGGTGGCGTAGAGATCGCCGGTGTCCGGTTGCCAGTCGAAGCCAACCGAATTGCGGAGCCCGGTGGCGATCCGTTCTTCGCCACTTCCGTCTGGGTTGAAGCGCAGCATCCCGGCCCGGCGCGGGTCTTCTTCTTCGCAGACATTGCACGAGGAACCGACCGACATATAAAGAAGACCGTCGGGTCCGAACGCGATCGTGCGCGACCAGTGATTGCCACCACCCGGGATACCGGTCGCGATGCGATCGAAGCTTCCCGAAAGCTCGCCAGTGGTTTCGTCGAAGCGAACGCGACCGAGTGCGTCGGTTTCGGCGATGTATAGCCAGCCGTCGGCGATCTCGATCCCATGTGGTTGCTTGAGGTCGCTAAGCAGGACCGTCGTGCCGTCGCTCTGGCCGTCGCCATTCGCGTCGCGTTCGACCAGGATCACTTCGCCTGCGCGCGAGCGCGTCGCGACGAAGTCGCCGGCGGCCGTCGTGTGGAGCCAGCGCAGGTTGTCGATGCCCGTGGCAAAGAGCGAAAGGCCGAAACCCTCTGGAACCTGGAAGCGTTCGTCGATGATGTCGCTCGAAGGCGCAGGGTTGCTCGAGCCGAAAAGCATGGATGCGATAGGCGCGTTGATGGCAAAGCGTTCCGGCAGCAGCACGTTGCACGAGACGATGGCTGTGATGAGCGAAACTGTTACGACGATCAAGATCTTCCGAATCAAACCACGCGCCTCCAATCAGCACGCGGGAGACTAACACGACGTCGAGCACAGTTAGATTGATATCAGCTCGCCTCCCGAAACCGCTTGGCGCCCGCCAGACGTGTCCCTACATTATCCGACTCCCGGAGGACATCCTATTGGCACCCAACGCAACCTCTCTCCCCGATGGCCTCGTCGCATTTGTGAAACGCGACTGCCCGACCTGTGAACTCGTTGCGCCCGTCCTGCAAGGGCTCGCGGCCGATGGCGTGTTGACTGTGTATTCCCAGGACGACCCAGGTTTTCCAGAGGGCATGACCGTCTCCGACGACACGACGTTGGAAATGTCATGGCGTCAAAACATTGAAGCGGTTCCGACGCTGTTGCGTGTGGAAGGTGGCATCGAAAAAGAACGCGCGATCGGTTGGCATCGCGGCGAATGGGAATCGATTGCGGGAAAGACCGGCTTGGGACCCGACCTCCCGGAGTTGCGATTTGGCTGTGGCTCTCTTTCGGTTGACCCGGAGCACGCCACCGATTTGTTGCTGCGCTTTGGTCAGGCAGGTTTGCAGGCGCGCCGCATTGAACTTGCGAGGCTCGAAGACGAGATCGAAGCCCTTTACGACCGCGGCTTCAGCGATGGCTTGCCCCTCGTACCCCCAACTGAAAAGCGTGTGCTCGCAATGCTCGAAGGCACGACCCGCAAGCCCGATGAAGTCGTCGCCGTGGTGCCCTCCGACCTGGTCGAGTGCACGGTTGAGAAAGTCGCGATCAATGCGGTGATGGCGGGGTGCAAGCCCGAATATCTTCCGCTCGTGCTCGCCGCGGTAGAGGGCGCATGCACGGACCAGTTCAATATGCATGGGCTGCTAGCCACAACGCTCAGTGCCGGTCCTGTCCTCATCGTGAACGGGCCCATTCGTAAACGGCTTGGCATGAACAGCGGCGTCAACGCGCTTGGCCAAGGCAACCGGGCGACCGCGACGATCGGACGCGCGCTTCAGCTTGTCGTTCGCAACGTCGGCGGGGGTCGTCCAGGCGAGGTCGACCGCGCGGCGCTCGGCAACCCGGGCAAATTTGGTTTTTGCATTGCAGAAAACGAAGAAGACTCCCCGTGGCAGCCGCTATCTGCTGACCTCGGTGCGGATATCGGCACCGACACCGTGACAATCTTTCCGGGTGAGGGGCCACGCACCATCATTGACCAACTCTCTCGTGAACCCGAATCGCTGGCCCGGAGTTTTGCTGCGACGTTGCGCGGCGTCTATCACCCCAAGGCAGTGATGGCGTTTGATGCAATCTTGGTGGTTGCGCCCGAACACGCACGGGTGTTCGCCGAAGCGAGTTGGGATAAGGCGAAACTCGCCGCGCGATTGCACGAGCTGTGCATGATCCCGGGTGCAGAGTTGTTGCGGGGAGCTGGCGGCATGGCCGAGGGCATCCCCGGAGACCAAGCTCCAGAGTTCATCCCGAAGTTTCGCCCCGGCGGCATCCATATCGTCCACTGCGGTGGAGATGCGGGGCTGTTTTCCGCGGTCATCGCGGGATGGGTGGGCGGCGCCATCGGAAGCCAACCGATCATTATGGAGGTTCAGTCGTGAGCACAGACACACAGACACAACCCGGGCGCGTGATTTTAGATCCGACCGGCGAACGGGCCATCGTGGCGCGCGAACGCGTGGCCAGACCCAAAACGATCGACGGGCTCAGCATCGGTCTACTCGATATTTCAAAGGCTCGTGGCGACATCTTCTTGAATCGTCTCGAAGAAGAACTCACGAACCGCGGGGCGAAGATCAAGCGCTATCGCAAGCCGACGTTTACCAAGCCGGCACCCCATGACCTGCGCCAACAAATCGCGAGCGAGTGTGCGGCGGTTGTCGAAGCACTGGCCGACTGAGGCAGCTGCACGTCGTGCAGTGTGCACGACACAAAAGCACTAGAAGAGCAGGGCCTGGCATCGGTCTTCATCGCATCAAACGTCTTCGTTCAAGCGGCGGAGAGCCAAGCGAAGTCATTGGGTTTCGATGCGACGCCGGTTTTCACCGAGCATCCGATACAAGACCGAACGGATGAAGAGATGGTGGTGATCGCAGACAAGGCGATCGATGAGATCGTGGCGAAGTTGACGGGGAAGGGGTGAGTTCGCTTCGTTTCGCTTCGTAATGGAGCGTGGACCCAGCCTCTAGAGAGTTGATCGCCCCACATTGCGACCTCGACGTGGACAGGGGCTCGACGGCCGTCAATGTGCTTTTGGCGCATCGAGGGCTGGTGATTCAATCTCGCCGCCGCGCTGGACCGACTCTTCTTGTACACGGACGTGTGCGAGTTGGTCTCCACTCCGCAGTGAATACGGACCCGTCGCAAACACGGGGATCGAGCGAGTGCCTTTTGGGCTCCCAACGTTGTCCGTCGCATATGGGACCCGCGCGCGGAATTTGCCTCGCGCATCGGCTCGGACTCGAGACTTCCACTGCAATAGACCCGCCGTGGGGGTCTGGACCTCGAGTTCAACAGCGACCATCGCACCCGGGGATGCCATGCCCCGAATAACCGCACCGCGAACCCTTTCATAGACCCACACCCCTTCGCCGAATGTCGGTGTTTGGTAGACCAAGCGGTGGCGGGTTAATGCGGGCAGCCAGACATTTTTGTTTTCGCCTTGGACTCGAATCAGATGTCCCGACCCGTTCATCGAGACGAGCCGGTTCGTCATGGTTCGAGTTGCATACGGTGGGTCGCCCGCACCAGATTTGTCCGCGATCACGTATCGCGCGCCGACACCTCGGAGGCTTTTGATCGCATCGTTTTCGTCGACTGCAGAGAAATACGACTCGGCGACTTCAACATTTTGCGGGGAAACATAGGGGCCGAAACCATCCTGATTTACGGGCCAACCCGAGTGATAGCGAACGCGGTGTCCGGGACCCCACGCACACATCACGCTCGCTGTAGGCATCCCCTGAGCATCAAGGGGTGCTGGCTGCACAGTTCTTAACCAGTCTGCCGCCCGTACGATCCCGTGCAATCGAAAGTCGTGGTGCCAGCGTTGGTCGTTGCGAATGACGTCTTGATAGAAAGTTACGGCGGGAAGGGCGATGCATGCTCCGTAAACGATGTAGGCGGATACCACGGCAACGCGCTGAAACATTAGGCGTTTGAGGTTGCTCGCGATCCAATCGATGAGCATCGACATCGCGCCGCCCAGTACGATGGCGTGAGCGACGGAGTAGGTATTTATGAATCGAAACTGATTCAGAGTCATCGAGCCGAAAGCGATGCTCCAGAGAATCAGCAACCAACGATCTGGGCGACGCGGGCTCTTTCCTACGAGAACCATCGCGAGGGGGACAAGAAAAAACAGAAATGACAGATGCGTCTTTGCGCGCGACCAATCGAACGTGTCGCCAGTGCCCAACAGCGGAGCGATCTCGGTGATATTCGCGAGGAATTGGTGGCCGCCCGTAAACCAGCCCGCCGAGCCTTCGAGAATATTTCGCAGTTCGGGCACGAAGCTGAGCGCGAGAACGAATCCGATGCCACCGACTAAAAGGGCCGAAAGCCAGCGCTTCAATATTGTGCTTCCTAGCGTGAGATAAGACCAAGCCAGAACTGACAGCGCGAGACATGCCGACACAGCCACATACCAGGTTGGCTGAAACTGTGATAAGACCAAGGGATTGAAGTCGCCATATATTTCCCAGCGATAAAGGGAAAAAGGAAGAATCAAAAGCGCAGTGGTGACGTGCGCTCGTGCGAGACGCAGAGTTCGCCTTTTTGCGATTTGGCGAGATGCCGCCCCAAACGCCCAGCACACCAAGGCGCATTGCAGGATCGCGATGTGAAGCAACGCGCCCGCCCACGTAAGTAAGGCGACGCCACAAATTGCGCTCGCGAATTCTGGCCACCATCGCGGGCCCGCGTCCTCGCTTGAAACGACCATCATTGCGCCGCCAAGCATCGACGTCCCGATCAGTGTCATTGCTGCGTGGTGGTCGAGGTAGCCAAACTGCGTATAAGCGAAGCTCCCTGGGAGCACCGCCAATGTCACGCCTGTGACCCACCCCGCGGAGTTGGAAAAACAGCGCGACGCGATCAGTGAAGCGATCGCGATTCCGGCGGAGCCGAGTAATACCGGGACCCAGGCTCCTAACAGCTCTGTGCTCTGTTGATCGAGGCTGAGCACCTGAACCGCACTTGCGACTCCCCAGTCGAAGAGAGGCGGCCACGGTATTTCTCCGCCGCGGGGGAAGTTCGCGAATGGATTCCGACCCGAAAGCGGAAAATCTTGCGATGCCGACATCCAAATGCGCCATATATGCGCGTAAGAATCGCCGTCCGTAAAAACGATGCCGTCGGGGGTCATGACGCGACGCCAAGGAAGGAGTCGTACTAGGACGGCGAGCGCAAAGACGGCCGTTGCGAGTGTCCGATTCGCTACTTGTCTCACGCCGGCTGCCGCTCTCTGCCGCTTGCCCGTTCGATCGCCATACGTACCGGTTAACGATCTTCCTGACGTTGGTCAACACTCAGCCCTGCAGGGTCGACCGTAGTTGCCCTGTGTCTGGATACAGCTCCACGGTGTCACGCCGGTGGCATTACGGAGTTCATACCAAACACGGCGTGGAAGCGGTTCGCGTTCGCCGCTTGCGGGGTTCGTTCTGTTACGGCACCGGATCAAATGATCCGACTTGGGTAGCTCGCTGACGCGTAGGATCTCTGTCGTGAATGGGAGGTTGTAGTCGAAACTTCCGTCGGTGCCCGTGCCTGTAATGGTTGCCCGCACCGCTGCGACGTCGTGATCCTCGCGGAATGAGACGTAGGAGGGCCAGTCGAAGGTGAGGGGGCTTCGTGTTTTGGGGTCGCACTCAGAGGGTTCAATGCGATGCGTGAAAGAATGAAGGTCCTGATTCGTAGGTTTGAGAGGTTTCTCCACGGGCTGGGTATCGGTGGGGCGATCTCTTGAGGTGGCGACGCGCTTCGAAGTGATCACCCTGCAATTATGGATGTAAAAATGGCTGCACGATTCGAAAGTTTAGAATGCTTGTCGTTCGATTTAGGAGCGGTTGTGGGTTCACCCACGAAGTCATGCGAACTGAAGTCCATGAAGCGTGCTCCTCATTTAAAGACGCAATCGATTCGAGTAGCCAAGAAGCGAATAAACGATCAGGCCGGTTCCGACTGGCAGGGATGCGATCCCCCATTTTTCTGATGTGGAAGGCAATGCGGACAGTGGGATCGAAACGAACTCGTGCGCGTATTCGTCAGTGCGAAGTTCGAGTGTCCTCTCGCCGAACGGATTTGTCACAGCACTTACGCCTCCGTGGGCGACACGAACGAGTGTGAGCCGTTGCTCGATCGCTCTGAATGCTGCGATGTTGGCGAGTTGGTGCGAGAGGGCTTTGCTAGACATCCAGCCTTCGTCGCTTAGGTTGAGAATGAACCTTGCGCGCTTGCTGCGACGTTTGTCTACAAGTGACGCGAATAGAACTTCGAAGCACAGGGCAGGTGTCAGTTCGAAGTTTCCCCTTAATGGTCTGCTGCTCGTGACTTCCTCGACCTTCGGCCAACGTGCGGCTGCGCCGAAGAGTCGCTCCGCAGTCGATGGAGAAACAATCGTTCGACTCGATTCGACGACGGGGACGGCTCGCTCTTTGTCGATGGCATCGACGATTCCGCGACCGGGTTCGACCCGAATTACGGAACTGCGATAGAGGCCCTCGGCGGTTCCCACTGCTGGGCGGACCATCCCAGTAATTAGATCCGTGTTCCAGAGATCAACCCACTTCTGAAGCGCTGCTGCTTGCTTGGAATTTGGTGAGAGCGCAGTGGTGAGCATGTTCTCCGGCCAGATCACTGCGTCGGGCCGAACTGCTTGTTGCCCGAGCGCGCGGTTCGTGTATTCCGCGACCACGTTGAGGTTGTGGTGCTGCATTCCCTCGACCCAACGTTCGCCGCGGGGGAGATCGGGCTGGACTAGAAGAAGTGAAATGGGATCTTCGGAGTCAACGTCGGGTCGAAACATGGATGCGACCGACATCGCAAAGAACATTGTGACCAGCCAAGCCGTAAACAGGGCGATGGATGCCCGTGCGCTTTGGGCTGAACCCTGGAGCCACTGAGAGATGGCGCAATTGATCGCGGCGATCCATCCCGAAAGGATGGGGACGCCTCCCACCACCGCAAGTTGAGCGACACCGAGTGCGTTGATCTGTGAATGCCCAAGCAGCGCAACGGGAATTCCCCCACTCAGGGAGCCGAAGACCCATTCACCAAATGAGAACGCGAGACTTGGAAGAATGATTCGTGCGAGAGGGGAAGTCGTGCGGCTCGCATGGATGACAACTCCGGTGAATACGAATAACGGTACCTTTACCCACGCTGCGGCCATCGCAAGCCCGATGAATGCCGCTAGCGCAGGCGCCCCCAAGTTTTGAAGTGTTGCGGGAATCCACGCTGCCCAAATACAACCATATGAGATGCCTACCGCGGCACTCAGTACGAGGGTTCGTGCAAGGCTGGTTTCGCGTACAGCCCAGAGCCAGGGGACGAGTGCGCATAAGGCCACGTACGAGCCGTAGGGTCCGAGTTGCGACCCAGCAAGCAAGGGTGCTGACAGCAATGCAGTCACGTTTGTTGCATTGCGCATCGGTGTGATTTCCCTCGGAAAACAAAATGACGATCGCTTTCGTCTTGCCTAATTGCATTGCGATGATTGCGAACTTGTTGGTGGGTGGGCAATGACCACCTCTTGGATTCGGTGTACTCGCGGTGTTTAGTTCACATATCCGTCGTGCTTTGATCACGGCTGTTCACAGCCAAGTTGATTGAACTGAAAATTATGATTCAAGTGTGAGTTATTTGTCGATTTGCGGTTGACACAGTTCAGGGACACACCATATTGGTTCTTGTTCGAAGCGTTGAGTGGGCGGAGTTGGTTTGTTCGATTCGGACTCTGCGCGAACGCGCTGATCGCTGCGAAATTTCGACTTCGTGATGGTGGGCTCGTGATGAACGTGGCGTCTTCTTAGTTCGTGCTGCCGGCTTCGACGAACGCGAGTCCGAGTCGGTCGTTTGGTGTGTCGAGATCTACCCGGATGTCTGCGTGTTCGTAGCCGGGCCGTTGAATTTGCGTGTACCCCCAGTTTGTCCCGTTGTGAGGTTTCCAATGACTCTCAACACAAATCCGATTTCCAGAAGTGTGAGTGCAGTCGTCGTTACGCTCACTTTGATATTTGCAAACATCGCTGCGGCTCAGTTCAAGCACGAAATGAGAACACCCCCCATGGACGCAAACGTCCTGCCGGGTGGCCATCATCAAGAGCCGGGACCGAACGAAGCGGTTGGAAGCTCCGGTGGTGCGCGGCTCTCGATTCCGATTCAAGTTCCGCCTGGCCCGGGCGGATATGTACCGTCGCTAGCGTTGGCGTATTCGAGTCACAGTGGCGATAGCCAGTACGGCGTGGGTTGGTCTCTGAACGTCGGTGAAATTCGGTGTACCGCCCGCTTTGGTGTCCCGGACTATTCAGCGTGTCCGCGCTACGAGATTGATGGTCAGGTGATGACCGAAGACCCGCTGAACGCGGGTCGCTTTCATGACTTCGTCGAAAAGTTTCGCAGGATCGAATACGACGCTGCCAACGACCTGTGGACTGTGACGACACTGGATGGTGAGGAGCGTCGATACGGTTCAAGCGACAACAGCCGCATTTATGTCGACGGGGACATTACGAAGCCGGTAGCTCATTGGCTGCTCGATCAAACCACGCAACCGACATCTGGTGGCGGCAACGTCATCTCGTACTTCTATGACCGCGATCCCGATGACCTTGCTGACAGCGACCCAGACGTTGGAATCGCCTACCTGAGCGAGGTCTCCTATTCCGCCGGGTTGAAGCGAGTTCGGTTCGTGTATGAACCCAGGCCGGATGTCTTGTTCGATTTTCCTGGGGGCATCGAACGGAGGCTGACCCATCGATTGATCGAAGTGGAGACGGAAGTATCCGTCGCCGGAAGTTATGAGATCTTTCAGCGCCGAGTTTTTCGATACTCGGAGCCCGGCGAATACACGACGGACCGCAGCCGGCTTACCTGGACACAGCTTTTTGGAACGGATTGTCCTTTGACCCAAACGGATCCGGCTGAAGTCGATCCAACCTTCGCAGGTACGTGCACGTCGCTCCCCAAGACCGAATACGTCTACACAGATCCAAGTGACGTGTTGACTTCAACGACTGCGAGCAGCTCCCAATGGGATCACAACACTTCAGCGTCGGGCTATTTGCCGCCGAACCTCGCTACGGAGACTTCGGCCGACTGGGAGTTCGGAAGCCCAGTGTTGTTCGGCGATTCGATTCGCTTTGGAGATGTAAACGGCGACGGCCTTACAGACTACATCGATGCTGGCGGATGGGGGCCCGGTTACCCGGGCGACAATTCGGACGCTTATGCTTCGGTTTATCTAAACAACGGGACAAATTGGGTATGGGATCAGGCGCTCAGTCAAAAGTTAGATGACCTCACGTTTCAAACCCCGGTGATGAGTGTTTGGGCAGTCAACCGCGCGGTCTGCAGTGTGACGATCACACACGAGCCAGAACCCGTTGGATTTGGCCACAGGAGTGATGGGTGGGCCGGGGGGCCCGGGAACAATATGGTCGGTCGCCCCTATATCTGGCATTCGGATTACAAGGTACGTCTCAAGGGTTCATTTGAGCTTCTGGACATCAACGCGGATGGATTGGCGGACTTGGTGATGTCCATCAAACTTAGCGGGATTCACAGGACTCACGACTGTGACGGGACTGAACTTCCGAGCCCCGAGTGGGTTGAAGGCGAGACGGTCCGGGTAGTGCTTAGAAACACGGGCGATGGGTGGGTTGACGACTCTGACCCGACGACGAATGCGGACTCAGAACTCGAGGCGAATCTGCCGCCTTTCGGAATCGTTGCCGTCGAGGGTTTCGACTATCTGCGAGATACGAGCCCGATGTTGTCCTACGCGCCGACGACATGTCGACATTTCGGATTGATGCCGGGGGGGAACGATTTGGAGCAGTATCCAACGGATTACCTGTGTATTAATTCGGTGTTTCTCGATGCGCAATTTCCTGATTTGAATGGGGACAGCAAACCAGACGTGGTGGTGCTGACACCAGACGATCCCAATAATCCGATGGTTCACAGCAGCTCTGGCTGGGGCCCGCCAGCAGGTACGACTCCGCTGTCTAGCCGCGCATGGATTCAAGGTGACGGGGGTTGGGAGGCGGCACCCGAATTCGATTTGCCGCTACCCCACGCCTACATAAATCATGGCTGGTCGTATGGCCTTCGCTACCCGAACAAGGTCACCGCGTACCCGATGTCGACTGGGAGTGCGCCGCCGGCTCGACTCGTTGATCTGAACAGAGACGGATACACGGACTTGATTTCCCCTCACGTAGTACTGCTCAATCAGGGTAGAAGCGGTACGACAAATTCCGCGTGGTGCGCAAGCCATGCCTCCACCAGTATTTCGCACCCGACAATCAATGTTCGAATCTGTCCGGAGGCAATGAGATTCCGATTGCCGACTGCGCCTGACGAGGACGGCTCGGCGGGCGCTGGCCAAGGCTTTTCTCGGTATTCCGCAATAGACGCCGGGCAGACATACGCGGAAGAATCGTCCGGCTCGTGGATGGTCGATGTTAACGGCGACGGATGGTTGGATATTGTCGTCGCGACCAGTGCAGGTGAAGGGTTTTACGATTTCTATCCGCAGCTCTCTTACCCAACGATTATGGAGACGTGGTTGTTCTCTCCTGCAGAGCCGAACAACCCCTGGAAACGTCACGATGACGCACGGTTTGATCCCCCAGTAAACACGACGATGATCTACGCAGACCATGGGCCCTGTGCATGTCAGTTTCACCCGCCAGGGGTTCAGATTATTGATGTGAACGGCGACGGCGCCGCGGATTTTGTGCAGGGGAAAGATTGGACCCCATGGAACTTCGGAAACCTTCACAACTATATTAACCCCTCACCGTGGAATCGCGCGAGTTGGATTTCTAAGACGAGCCATCCCGATCTGATTCGTGAAGTCCGCAATGGGCTTGGGGGTGTCGTGCAGTATGAGTACGAGAGTGGCGCAAGTCTTCGGAACGAAGAACTCGAGTCGATGGCGATTGCCGATGCGGTGAGTCACCAAGAATCGGCTGACCCCGCGAATGGCGGGGCGACACTGAGGTGGACATCCAAACCGCTGGTGTCAAAGCTGACGATTTCCGGTCCGAATCAGGTCCCCATCGATCACGAATTCGAATATGGCTACCCGTTGTGGTGCCCGCACCATCAATCCAGCTTGGGCTTCCGTGTCATTCGTCGAACGCAAGAAGACGACTCAACGGTCGACCAGTTTTTTCGTCAACGGCACGGTATCGCAGGCGCGAGTTCGTCTGAAATTATTGCAGACGGCGGCGGAACTGTGGTTTCGCATGAGCAGACCGTTTGGGAGCTGGTGAATCAGGTGGGTAGTTTGCCAGTGCCGGGTTCGATTTCGCACGACCAAGTCCATCTTGGCCGAACGAAGCAGAGTTGTAAATCGAACAATTTTGTGGCCGGGGCTACACCGAATGGTTGCAATGACGGTTGGGAGTTTCGGTCTTTCTTCCGATACGATGACGCTTACGGATTTAATTTTGTCGACTATTCGTCGCAGAGTTCTTCGACGCGATTTTTAGGAACGCACCTAACCCCGCTACCTCCAACGGCAAGTCACCAACAGTCATGGATCATGGGACTCGTCCAGGAGTCCTGGCAAGTTGATGCAACAAAACAAACATCAAAAACTTTATCTCGAGTTAGATTCACGTTTGATGATGAGGGTCGCGTCAGAACTGAGAAGCACATAGACCATGCGAGGTCGACGCATTGGGGCGACGATGGCTCCGTTACCCAGTACGACTATGATGGATTCGGAAATCTTCGCTCATCGACAGAAGCATTAGGTGTTGCTGGTAAGGAACGTACTGTGTCGTTTTGCTTTGACGGCGACACCGATGATTGGTGTCCAGAGTTGACATCACCGGTTCAGAACTCGCACAGCGTTCTCGTCGCAAGCAAAGACGCACTAGGCAACGTAACGAGTTCGATTCCCGATCCGATCACGGGGAAAGTGCTCGAATCAACCTCTGACTATTCCGATCAGCCGGATGCTCGGATTGAGTACGACGCATTCGCCCGTGCGATCGCGAGTTTTGTCACTCCAAACGGCGGAGTGGAAATACTGCAAGCGGAGAGTTTCTACGACTTTCAGTCGCTTCCCCCGACCGTTGCGCAAAAGATCTACACCGACGAAGTGGGGTCCGAATTCGTCCGATTTGGGACGGTGCTAGACGGATTTGGTCGGACGTGGAAGAGCATTGCCGAGACCCCAACGGGATTTGTGGGGACGGCGTCATTCAAGGAGCTATCCCCAGCGGGGCGAGTTCGGACCCGGGAGACATTGCCTTTCGACTGCGATGGTGATCCTTGGTGTACGGCTCTTGTCGGAGATATAGAGCCCTTCGCCGTGCGCATTGAGTCGGATGCGCTTGGGCGGCCGATTCGAGTGGATGATCCCGATGGCCAGTCCCTGATGCGATACTTGCCCGTGACCCGTACCCAGCCGACGGGCAACGGACCTGGGGATGAGTTTCTCGCCGTGATGACTCGGAACGGGAAGGGCGACATCATCGAGCGAGTACTCGATGGCGACAAGGTGGTGTGGGTCGACGAGTGTTCGAACGTTGCAGCCGTGGTAAGTCCATTACTCGACGACATCGGAAGCGAACCATGCTCAACGCCAGACTCGTCATTCTACACCTATGAAGCAGATGGCAAGGTCTCGACCATTTTCGACGCGATCGCGACCAACGCAAACGACAACTTTGACGATGTGAACCGCTTTCTGCGATACAAGTACGACACGCTTGGAAGGGTAATCAGTATCGAAGATCCGAACTACGACGGTGCGCTGAGCACAAAGATCACTTTTGACGAAATCGGAAATCTTCACACCACGACCAACGCTCGCGGGCAAACTCGTACAAGTGAATACGATGCACTTGGGCGACTCGAGAGTATTTCAAGTGACGTTGCCGGCGAGGAAACATTCAACGTTAGCTACAGAAACGATGACGAAAGCGGTGTGATCGAATTGCAGGCCGGACGGGAATGGTCAGACTACTACTCGCGTAAGTACGTGTACGACGACCTTGGAAGACTTCGCCGGAACGAATTGGAAGTGGACGTGGGTGGCGCCTGGACCGCGTTCTTGACCGACTACGAATTTGACCAAGCGGGACGTCCGCTGCAAATCACGTATCCCGATACGTCGACTCAGATCGCCTACGAGTATGACAAGGGCTATTTGCAGCGAGTCTGCGACTTGGGCGGGGCGGCGGATTGCACGGAAGCCGATGGTGCGACCAACTACGTCGATGGTGTCGTCTACGATGAACTGGGGCGGAGGGAAGAAGTCAGCTGGACCGGTGGAGCTCGATCGTTCGCATACAACGGTACAACCCACCGCTTGTCCGAAGATCACTTTGAGGGGAACGGACCGAGTGCTTACTTGTTCGAGCGCAACGTCGCCGAATACGATGCGGTCGGGAACATCAAGGTCGTCACCGGCCTTTCTTCAATGCCTGACGTGGCAGTTGGCGAGTCGTATGACTACGACAATCGCAATCGGCTGATCAAGTGGACCAAGGACGAGGTGTCGGGTGCGACAGTGCAAGACTACGGATACGACGACCTAGGCAACTTGGTTGACCACGCCGGTGATACGCAGTCCTTCACCCAGGCAGAATTTCCGCACGCAATCGCGAGCCGGAATGCGGAAGCCACGTCCTATGCCTATGACCCGGATGGGAATGTCCAGTCGATCCTAGACCCAGGGACGAATCAGTATTTTAATTTCAATTCTGCAAATCAATTGGTTTGTATTGGTTCTAGCGAATCCAGCCCCGGCGTAAGTTCCTGTGACCAGAACATTTTCCGTTATGACATTCGGGGCAGGAGGCTCATTGATCACCGCCCATTGGGTAGCCTGAACTACGAGATCTTCGTAGACGACTCGTATTCATATAATCGCTATCCAGCTGTCATTTTGGCATCTGTCGAAATCTTCGCATTCGGCGAACGAATCGCAAACAAGGAGATCCCGTCCGCCTCGCTGCGCTCGGCTTCCTTGTGGCCGATTGGGATTGGCCCTGGATTCCTGACCGGTGCGTCGGCGGTATTGGGGTTCTGGTTGCTGTCGTGGGCCTGGGATCGAAGGATGCTCATTCTGGTCGTGCGCCAGCCTGTGCGTGGAACAGTCGCAGTTACGGTAACCCTGTCTCTCTTCTTTTACGTGCCAGTTGCGTGGGCCGGTGGTGGGGGAGGAGCAGTCCCGATTCATCGATGGGAACTTTCGAACGCCGTGGGAACCGGGATGGTGTTACTTGACCAAGCCGGTGAAAGAATTCGAACCACCTTTCGCACACCATTCGGACGTGAACACCAGGTCGCAGGCTCGATGTTTGGTCTCCGCAACTATTATGGAGGACACCGTGTTCACGACTCGTCGGGTCTTGTCTACATGAACGCGCGGTGGCAGGACCCGGGATCGGGTACGTTCATGAGTGTCGATCCAGTCGTGTCGAATCGTGCCGACCCCCAATCGTATAACGCCTATGCGTACGTCCGAAACAATCCCGTGAACTTCGATGATCCGACGGGGATGTGTATCTGCACTGGGATGTGGAGCACTGAAGGGGGCGGGGATAACAGCGGCACGGGGTCAAGCAGCTCATCGGCCACGTACGGCGTCGAGTCTGGTACGGTCAAAGTTTCTCAGACCCATGGGAAGACGTCGGTGAATGCGAGTAGTCCCGAAGCTCTAGAAGAATTCAAGTTGGAACTCTCGGCCACAGCGAAATCTCTTGGGCGGGGAGATCTGTTCACAAAAGCGGAAGCATCGTTAGGCGGCGGAAGTGGGGCTCAGGTTGAAGCGGGTTCCCGAGGGTCCCAGGGTGGGGCTGCTGCAGCGACTGCGGCTGCAAGCGGCATTCTAGATCTGCAGGCGCTCCATCAGCTTGCGAAAGATGCGAACGCAAGCGTATCGGGAATTCTTGGCGGCGGTTTCGGTCTTGCCGGGTTTGGAGCCGTGACGGTTGACGCGAACGGCAACATGACGCTGGATCTCGGAATCGGTGTTGGCGCCGGAGAGATGAGCGTCATATCCGCTACGGCGCAAGGGGAACTTCAGGGTGGAGACATGGGCGCAGCTCGGCTCGAGTTCGTCGCCGGGGGTGCTGTCGGCCTCGGGGCCCTTCAAAGGTCATCTGTCTCGCTCACATCACCAGGAGCGGCAGCGGGTGGCGGCTTTCTGGCAGGACAGGGCGGCTTCGTTTTTATGGGTTTTACCATGGCGATTCCGCTCGGAAACGTCGTCGAATACGCGCGAGAGGAGTAACTCTTGATGACTACGGAACCAACTACTCTGATCGTACTCGGAACAATCGGAGCCCTAGCAGCGCTGCTACTAGCTGGAGCAGTAGAAACTGCACGCATCATTGGTGCGCTGCAAGAGCGGCACCCCGATCTCTACGTGGCCCTCGGCAAGCCGTCGTTGTTCATCAACAACACGATCTCTAGCTCAATGAAGCTCATGGCATTCGTATGGTCGAAGCAGAGGGTACGGGCGACTGACGACCGGGTCGTAGCGTGCGCGAATCGCTTGCGGTGGATCCACGTCTTGTATTTCACGTTCTTTGGAATCGCCCTTTGTCTGTTCGCGTTGTCGCTCTCCGGTGCCGAGTAATCGTGTCGGGGATCCGAACCGGCGGAGATGAATCGACTCGTCCCAGGGTGAGCAAGCGGCTGATCCTGCGAGTTCGCCAAGCCGAGACGCGGCGATCAGCAACGTAGAGCGTAGTGCGGACTTGGCTCGCGATCGTTATCACAACCAATCGGTTGGGACCTGGGTCGTTGCCGAACCCCAAAGTATTTGGGAGCAGATCTTCGACGATCGTACGGGTCGGGTGAACGAAGGCCATGCGGCTGCTGCTCCGACGCCGTACGGTTCCACCGGCGCAACCGGCTCACCCTGGAACGGTTCTCAGGGGGGCATGCCGAGAAACGCGATAGCCTTTGTGGTTGAACCCCAGTACGACGCGAAGGTGAGGTTGGATGGTCAGATCCAAAGCAACGCAGCACGGTACCAAGCGAACGCAAACGACTTTGGGGTGCCAGTGCATGTGGTCGGGAATCGTCAGACGTTCGTTTTCAACCCGCAGAGATAGCCGAGGTGCGTCGTGAGTTTTAAAAATGTTGTTTTGGTTTTGGTTTTGGTTTTGGTTTTGTTTGCTTGCGTGGCAGTAGGCTGCGCCAAAGAAGAAATGATCTACATGCCCGCCTTGGCGCAAGTGATCGTGGTGCCCCAGGAGTTTCTCGGGAAGACCCTCCAGGTCAAGGGGTACTACGCTGCTGTGCCTCCAGCGGAATCACTTCTGTTCCTGACGAAGGAACACGCTTCTGTTGCAGATCGTCCGAGTTCGATATTTCTTTGGCAAACGGCGGACGGGAAGAACTTCTCTTCAATCGCCGAGTGTCGAAACGGGCACCTGTCCGTACGTGGTCGCTTCTCCGAGCTTGAGTTCGGCGGGGTCGGCCTGACCGACATCGAGCGTGCAGTCGTCACTCGTGAGGGCGAGGAGAGTTCGCGCGTTTGCTTCGAGGTGCCGAATCGCGAATGAGCAGCGGCGCTGTTCAGAGCAACTTCTTGAACTCTTTTACGGAGAGCCCCGCATCTCGGACAATGCCACCCACACTGCGCTCCGCTACATCTCTTCTTTCAATAGAACCGGGCCGAACCGATCTGGGTTCTTGCCGGTTTTGTCTGAATAGAAGGCGCGAATTTGGTCCATGTCTGCGCGCATGTTGTCGGTGGTTTCGATTGCGGGGCCGAAGCCGCCGCGCTTGCGGGCGAAGTCGAGGTAGCCCATGACGATCGGCACCTCGGCGAGACGTGCGATGTGATAAAAGCCGCTCTTCCAGTGTGCGGTGTAACTCCGGGTGCCTTCGGCGGGCACGATCAAAACGAAGCTGGCTTTGGCTTTGAATTCGCCGGCCATTTGTTGCACGCGGTTGTTTGCTGTCGCGCGGTGAATCGAAATGCCGCCAAGCCATCTGAAAAACGGGCCGTGGGGCCAGTTGAACAAGACGTGCTTCCCCATCCAGTGGATTTTGAGCTCGTACGCCCACGCGAGCGCGATCATGTGGGGGAGGTCCCAGTTGCTGGTGTGCGGCGCGGCGATCAGGACGAAGTGAGATTCAATCGGGCGGCCGCCTTCGCTCTTCCAGCCGAATAATGCGAGGTACAGCTTGCCAATCCATTTCAACACGTGTGCCGTCTCCGTTCGTTTTGCGACCGGTTGGTTTCGGCGGTCGCGATACGAAAACCCAATCATAGCTGCTTTGCGAATTCGTCTAGGGCATGAATGGTGAACGAATTGTAAAGACGCACCGCTGCACGGTGTCGTGAACGGTGCATTGACGTGCACGATGCTGTTCGGAACCATGTCGCGGCGCATGTCCACTCTGGGCGACGGGAGTGACGCGCTTGCACTTCTCGCAATTTACGTATTTTTGACATTCCAAGGAGTCGATCTGGATGCGAATTGAATCACTTGATCTCCACACTTTGCGCAACGCAGTGGCGACTTGCGCGCTCGGGTTCGCATTTCTTGCTGTCGTCCCTGCGGCCCTCGCCGATGCGCCGGCTGTGGGTGATGTGAGCGCAGTTGAAGAGATCGTCGTGATCACCGAAGACGACGCGGGCGAAGCGGTTGAGACGACAATCTGGCTCGTGAGGGTCGATGGCAACGCGTACATCCGAACGTCGGGCCGCTCCGGGTGGGGCGCGAACGTAACGCGGAACCCGGCGATTACCGTGCGGGTTGAAGGGACAGACTTTCCGGTCGCAGTGACGTTTGTCGAAGATGAACCCGAACGCGATCGCGTGACAGCACGCTTCCGCGAAAAGTACGGCTTCCAGGACGCGATGATTGGGATCATTCGGGGTTCGAACCCGCCGATCATGCGTCTCGACACCCGACCGCGTGTAGCTTCGTGAGCAAACGGCGCGACCACATCGAAGCCAAGCTGCGCAAAGAATTGAATGCGATCGAGATCGAAGTGATCGACGAAAGCCATTTGCATGCGGGGCATGCGGGGGCCCGGGAGGGCGGTGGTCATTTTCGCGTGGAGGTCGTTTCGAAACGGTTCGAAGGGCTGTCACGAATCGCAGCGCAACGATTGATCTTCGAAATCTTGGCCGAAGAGATGAAGGGCGAGATTCACGCCTTGTCGATTACGGCGCGCGCACCCAGCGCGGCCAGTCGTTAGTTCGAGACCACCGCCATGACGGCCGATTCCGTTCCGATGAGACGCCTTTGCAAACTCGATGACCTTCCGAAGGGTGACGCGTTTGACGCCCTTGGATTCGCCGCGAGCAAGCCCGGTCGTGCCGGCGTATTTGTCATGCGCAGTGGCGATGACGTAAAAGCCTACGTCAACTGTTGCCCGCACCTGGGCACACCGCTCAATTGGTCGCCGGACCGTTTCGTTGGCCTGGAGCGCGAATGCATCGTCTGCGCGACCCACGGCGCCGAGTTTCGCGTCGACAGCGGTGAGTGTACTTCAGGGCCATGTCTCGGTGACAGGCTCGACCCGGTCGCGGTCGAAGTACGCGACGGAGATGTCTACGTGGCCGACTGGGAAGGTGGCGACTAACAGGCTCGTAGCAGGCTGCTAAAAGTTCAGCACCGTTCGGATGCCGCGGCTCGCGGTCAGGTCTTCGGCTGCTTCGTTGATCTCTTCGATCGGGCGCCGCATTGTGATCAAACCTTCGAGGTCGAGTCGATCCGCTTGGTAGAGGCCGATCATGCGCGGGATCTCGTGGAGCGAGTTGCAGCTGCCGAGGGTGCAGCCCGTGACTTTCTTCTGCTGGATCACCATCAGGGATGGCATCAAGGTCACAACGTCGCTGAGCGGCGGCGCCCCCACCATGACGATGGTTCCACCGTTACGGGTCGCCGCGATGCCAACTTCGGTGAGCGCGCCGACTCCTGCGGCTTCGAATGCATGGTCAACCCCGACTTCGGTCATCGAGATCACGTGGCTGGCCACATCTTCAATCTCAGTCGGGTCGATCAGATGGGTGGCGCCAAACTTGCGCGCGGTTTCTCGTCGCTCGGCCACGGGGTCGGAAACGAAGATTTTGCTCGCCCCGGCGAGTCGCGCTCCTTGTACGACCGACATGCCGACGCCGCCGAGTCCCATGACAAGCACGGTGTCGCCTTCGGTGATGTTCGCCGTATTGAGCGCGGCGCCCACGCCGGTCTGAACTGCACAGCCCAAGACACACGCAACGTCCAAGGGGACATCGTCGGAGATCTTGATTGCGCCTGTTGATGGCGTGATGACGTATTCGCCGAAAGCCCCAACGCCGAGGCCACGAAAGACGGGTTCGCCATTACGGGTCAAGCCGGTGCTTCCGTCCGGAAGTGTGTTGGTCATGAGGCTTGCGATGTTCACGCACAGGGAGTGCTCGTTGCGGACGCACCAATAACAATTGCCGCAGGGCGGGCAGGGGGTCAGTACGACGCGATCGCCCGGAGCGAGGCGAGATTCGCCGGGTCCCACTGCATCAACAATGCCCGACGCTTCATGGCCCAATACGATAGGCAGACCGGCTGGGAACGAACCGTTGATGATGCTTAGGTCTGAATGACATAGGCCGCAGTGCTTGACCTGGACGCGTACTTCCCCGACGAGGGGAGCGCGAATTTCTACATCATCGACGATCACGAGGGGTTTGTTCGGCGCCTCAAGCAGTGCGGCTCGGATCGTTCGAGCGGTTGCGGCTTCTGACATGGTTGCGTTCTCCCCGGAGCGTGTGATGGATTGAATCCATTGGATCGTTAAGACGTCGAACGAGGTTCGAAGCCATGGGTCAGGTGCTTCTCGGTCGGCGGCTCTAGGCTGCCGATTGTGAAACGGTCGCGAGGGTGCGTAAAGGGGGCACCTGCTCGCGTTCAACTTTTTTCATGCGGCGATCCGCGGCACTTTCAATCCAAGAGTTGACGCGGCACACTTCGTGTCCTGCAATGCGCCACAATGAATACTTCGTCCACGACACGGGATGGACGATCCGGGGGAAGATCCATTGACTCGCGAGACCACGGTGCCGCCTGACTCGGAACGTTTTTTCAACGGGACTCACACCGAAATCACAAGGAGCCTGCGGTACGCCGCGGTTGTCGGCTTGATATTCGGTGCGTTTGCGGTGCCGGCCATGGCCGCCGAGATGACTGCACGCGAGATCATGCAGCAAGTCAAAGACCGCGACGACGGGGATAACCGCGTTTCCGACATGGAAATGGTCTTGATTGATCGCCGTGGCAAAGAGCGGCATCGCAACCTGCGAACATTTCGCAAGGACAAGGGCGAGGACGACCACAGCCTGATGTTCTTCTTGAGCCCCGCGGATGTGAAAGACACGGGCTTCCTCACCTACGATTACGACGACGACGATGCCGACGACGACCAATGGCTCTACCTGCCCGCGCTCAAGAAGACCAAGCGCATCGCGGCCGGGGACAAGAGCGGAAGCTTCATGGGCAGCGATTTCAATTACTCGGACATGTCGCAACGTTCACTTGATCGTTACGACTACACGATCATGAAAGAAACGGATGTCGAAGGTCACAAGGTTTGGCAGATCGAGTCGGTTCCGAAGACCAAGGACGAAATCGACGAGACCGGTTACACCAAGTCGGTCGTGTTTGTCCGGCAAGACAACTTTGTCGTCGTGCGATCAGTAGGCTGGCTCAAAAAGGGCAAGCGGCTTCGCTATATGGAAGTGAACGAACTGCAGCAGATCGACGGGATCTGGGTTTCGACTGAAATATCGATGAAGACGAAGAAGGGCAAGACGACGCTGCACAAGACGATCCTCAAAACGTCGAACGTCAAATTCAATCAAGATCTCAGCGAGGGTGACTTTACAATCCGCAAGCTTGAGAAGGGTCTCTAGGCCTTTCGTCGCATGCGCCGCTGGCTTCGCTCTGAATATTCGTTTGCGCTCGTAAGCGCTGCCGTATTCGCCCTGTTTGCTCTCGTTGCGACGGCGCCCGCGTTTGCGCAGACGTCAGACGACGACGCGTCAATGGAAGACAGCCTCGGTGGGTTTCACGACGATGCTGGCGATGCCGCCGAAGATCCCGACTCGGATGACGACGCCGGCAGCGAGATGGACGACATCCTCGGCGGGTTCGACGACGAAGATGACCTGCCGGTTTCAGACAACACCGAACCTGAGCCGCAAGCCCACCGCGCTTGGGATCTCCAAGGCGACCTCAACTTCGGCCTCTCTGCGAGCCTGCACGACCACGACTCGAGTACCGGGACCGACTATTCAGGGCTGCAACGCTTTCGTACGAAGCTCGCCCTGCAGCTCGACCTTGACTTGCCCCAAAAGTGGAAGCTTCGAGCTTCGGGCTACGGCTTCTACGACCTCGCGTACGAGATCAATGGTCGCCACGACTACACGAACGAGGTCCTTGATACCTACGAGTACGACGTACAGCTGACGGACACGTATGTTGAAGGCAGCCTACACGACAAGGTGGACTTGAAGGTGGGCCGCCAGGTTGTGAACTGGGGCCGCAGCGAGACCATTCGAGTTCTCGACATCATCAATCCGATCGACAACCGTGAGCCTGGCCTCGTTGATATCGAGGACAGTCGCCGTTCAGTAGGCATGGCGAGGTTGGGGGTCTTTCACGGCCCCTGGACCCTCACCGTGCTTGCGATACCTGAGATTCGTTACGACATCACCCCCGTGCAAGGGAGTGACTTCGCGCCGGATATCAATGAGTACATTCCGCCAGGCGAACTCGAGGGTCCAACAACGAAGACCGGCAAGGACTTCGGGAAGAGCACGGAAGCCGCAGTCAATCTGACCGGCGTCTTTAGTGGCTGGGATGTTTCTCTGCAGACGGCGCTTTTCAACAACGACTCCCCACACTTTGACGTGAAGGACGGTCGCTTCGAACACGCACGACTATGGATGGTCGGAACTGGGGCCAACTACACCGTGGGCTCTTGGCTCTTCAAAGCAGAGTTGGCATTCACCGACGGTCTCGAATTCATGAGGGCCACGGACAAAAAAAGTCGAGTCGATGCCATGGCGGGGATCGAGTACTACGGCATCAGCGACGTGAATATTGTTTTCGAGATTGCCGAGCACCACATCAACGACTTCGAAGACTCAATGGAATTGTTCCTCGACTTCGCCCAAGAAGACACGATTGAAAGTGCGCTTCGGATCAGCATGAACTTCTGGAACGACTCTCTTCACTTTACGGTGCTTGGGCTCGCGTTCGGCGAGAAGGCCCAGGACGGAAGCATCGTGCGCCTGTCCGGGGAATATGACGTGATCGACGCGCTGAGTGTCGAGGCGGGCTTCTTGCTATTTCAGTCTGGTGACAGCTTCTTCTTTACGGGTGCGGGCGACAACGATCGTTTCTTTGCCGGGGCGAAGTACAGCTTCTAGCGCGCTCTTCTCGCCGTGCATCCGTCGCGTCCGACGTAGAACGCGCTACTGGCCTTGGTCTTCTTTCCACTCTTTGTAGCCGGTAATGCCGGTGTAAATTGCGCCGACAAAGAGCACTACGAAACCGACGCGATTGAACATGATGTGTTCCGCCATGTCGGGGTCGTCGTTGAGCCAACCGTCATAGCCGAACCAAAACATCAAGCCGCCGAGGAGCACCGGCATGAACAACGGGTGGTCGAACGGCGTTGGTGCGTGTTCTTCCTCTTCGTTCTGAACCGGGGCAGTTTCTGTAATAGCGGCCGCATGAGGATCAGGCGTGTTCTGCGACAGCGATGCATCCGCGTTTTTTTCGCTTTCCTGTGGTGACATGTGAGAAATATATCAAGCTTTTTTCACGCGCGCTGCCCGATCGCGCCTGTTTGAAGCCAATTGACTTGACCGCACGCCTAACCAGCGGGAAGGTTGTCACATGTCACGGCGCAGAAACAAAACTCATGGGACGGCGAGCGGATCAAGCCCTGGGAGCAAAAGCGATTACATCACGCCCGAAGGTTTTGCGTCGATGGAAAGTGAATACGAGACGCTGTGGCGCGTCGAACGACCCAGAGTGACAGAAGCAGTGTCGATCGCGGCGGCGTTGGGCGATCGCTCAGAGAATGCGGACTACATCTACGGCAAGAAACGCCTGCGCGAAATCGATTCGAAGTTGCGTTTTCTGAAAAAGCGGCTGGACGCACTGACGGTTGTCCGTGCGTCACCCGACCGCGAGGACAAGGTGTTCTTTGGGGCATGGGTCATGCTAGAAGACGAAGAGGGCGAAAGCGTGCAGTACCGAATTGTCGGGCCAGACGAATTTGATCCCGCCCAGGGAGCGATCAGTATGAATTCGCCGGTTGGCCGACAGCTCATGGGGCGGAACCTCGACGACCAGGTCAAAGTAGTTCGTCCAAAGGGCACCACCGTCTACACGATTATTGAAATCGGCTACGCGAAACCCCAGCGAGACTGAGGGCACGCCAGACAGCCAGGGGCGGGGCCAGCCTTTCTTTATGCATGACCCGGACCGGACGATAGGCGCCACATGCGGCGCGATGCGATTCTCGTTTTTGTTCTCATTGGCTTCCTACTTGTAGGGGCTCGACTCGGGGTTTCGGAAATTTACGCAAGCGTTGCAGCAGCCACGCTCGGCTTCATGGCGGCCTTGGTGATCGCGAGCCTGCTGGGTTTGTTGCTTCGCGGTTGGGACCGAGCGCGGCTGGGCGATGACCCCGCGGTAGGGCCGATCGCCCGACGGTAGAAGGCGGCGAACTGGCAGAAGCCGGAGCACGGCTCATTTTGCGTAAAGACCCAGAAATGCAGCAGCGAGCGCAAAACCCCGAGATCATCTCCCTGCTCGAAGACAGGAACACGCTGGCGCTGATCAATCGACCTGAAATTCAGCGTCTCGGGGATCGAAGTTCGAATCGCTAGCGAGCGCGCAAACGGCCGCGCCTATGCGTCGGTCGTTGTTGCTGGAACTGCCGCCGTCACGCCATCGGTTACGCCAGGTGTCACCAACCCCGCGGACATAATCACTTTGAACGCGTCCTCAACGGTGAGGTCGATTTCGCGAATTTCCTGTTTCGGGATCAAGAGATAGAGAAGCAGTTCACCATCTGCTCACCAGGGAACGCTTTCCCCATGGCACCTCGCGAATCTCCGGTTGTAAACGCGAGAGCCCAAAGTCCCTTTCGCGGGTACTCCACCAAGACCACGGTATTGAAGCTCGAAGTTCGTCCGCCGGCGACGATCGATTCGAAGAGCTGCTTGATGCCATGATAAATACTTCGGGCTACCGGAACGCGCGCGAGCAGGCGTTCCCAACCTCGAACGAGTTCCCCGCCAAAAAAATGCCGAACGAAGACACCGGAGAGCAAGATGACTAGGAACGTAAAGAGCGCGCCGACCAACGGCGGGAGATCAATGGGGTGCTCCGCGCCAGGGAAGAACCAACTGATGACCCCAGGTAAAAGCAGGTTGTCGAGACGTTCGATGATCCAGGCAATGGCCCAGAACGTGATGCCGATCGGAGCGAACGCCACCAAGCCCGCGACGAAGTATCGCCGGGTTGCGGACCACAACATGTGCCATCCACGAACAATAAAATTGCGCGGTTCAGATTCGGTTTTGTCGTCTTCAGTCGTCACGTGGCTCGCTTGTTTGTGCGGGGGCGTTGCCCCGGGGCGCATTCATCTATCGGGTTCGAGGACCACGTCATCGTAACAGCACATTGCAGATGTTTCGCACCTGCTTGACCCACTTGCCCAGCGCATTGTGATGAATGTTGCGACGCAGCGTCACGAGTAGCTTGCGCTCAAGCGTGTGGCGCGTTGCTTTCGGTCGCTTCTGCGGCTGGCCCTGAAGGTCGATGTCCGAGAGTTGGGCCTGGACTTCTTTTCGCGTGACCCCCCATGTCTCGAGATCTTCGTCGAGTAGGGCGGATAAAATTTCTTCGCACTGGGCGACCTTGTCAGGGCGGCCGGTCATGTCGCGGGCCCATTTCGCAAGGGACGCGGTGGTGGGGCGCGATTCCTTGGCCACCGTCATCGGGTCACCTAGTCCGCGGGTAGCAGACTTCGAGCTGCCCGCCTGATCTCCATAGTTCACCATGCCTGGCTCGAACGGAACTTCGAGGTAAGCGCATAGTTTTTCCATATGCGCTTCCGGGTCGCTCACCATTTCTTCGTAGCGAACATGATGCAGGTCGACCGGACGCTCGCGCAAGAAGCGAGCGATCGCGGGGACATAGCGTTCCATCAGCGGGTTGTGGTTGTGCGCCACTTCGTGGTCGCCATCAAAGAACGAAGTTACGAATGACGACCAAACCGCGAGTGGGTGACGCGTCAGGACGACGAACTTGGCGTTTGGGTAAAGCCGTGCGGCAAAGTCGAGCACGAGCGCGTACGCGGGGGTTTTGTCGAGCAAGAGTTCGCGACCCGAAGGCGCGAGCAACTTGTCATAAATTGCGTCGGTGTATGCGCGCAAGGACTGCAAGTAGTCCGCTTCGCCGTTTGGCATGTCGGCGACCACTTCGCGGATGCCCGCCCGAGCGATCACCGGGTCATAGGGGGCCTTCTCGACACTGTCGTAGAAACCAAGGTGGGCGAGGGGCGTGAGCACGTGCGGTTCTGCGGGAGCGTGAATCTTGGAATGCGCGCCGAGCATGCGGGTAAGCAGGGTAGAACCGGAGCGCGGAGCGCCAATCAAGAATACGAGCTTGTCTTCCACACAGATCTCCGGAGCTTCCTGTCTCATCTCTCGGCTCTTCCGCCAGCGTCACGCGGGATGAAGATGCACGCCATGTTTTGGGACACGGCAGCATACCCTGTCCCGGCGTTCTGCAAAGATGATCGCTTCCAAAGGTTGCTTTCTGGAACGGGAAGCGCGGCCCGGTCGAAGGACGCGTGGGAGTCGCTCGACAGGGTAATTTACAGCCGGTCGCGCACGCGTTCAAACAAGGTGCTCAGCCGCTGGGCCGAGATGCGCAGCATTGCGGAGCCAAGGCGGTAGCCCAACCAAGGCTTGGCGATCCGAATATATTCGAATGCGTGCCGGTCGATTTCGAGCAGACGCACATCGGTGGCCGTCTCCGCCGTATCGACATGGGGCACGTCTGCCAGGACGGGGAAACCGCCAAAAAACTGTCCGGGTTCCAGACGCGCGATTTCGACGTCGACTGCGTCGCGGGCACGTACCTGTAGAATGACCGATCCCTCGAGGAGCATGTAGATGCTGTCTTCTCCGGGTTTGCTCGTGCCTTGCCGATACAGAGTGTGTCGCGCAGGGATGTCGCGATACCGCGTCATTTGAGAAAGGCCGACGGCATCTTCGAGGCCGAGTTCGTGGATCTCCGAATGTTCGGAAAGAAAGCGCGCGAGGTACTTGCCGCTGTCGAGGACGAAGTTCCAGATCGCGTCCAGGTCGGACTCGGTCATGTAATCGAACGACAGGCCGGTGAGCATCAATTCGGCCGAACTCTCTTCCCGCTGCCAGCAACCCGAAACTTGCAAGACCAGGGCTTCTTGTCCCGGTAGCGAGATGGCGATTCGATTGACGGACTTCACGTTAAATGGAGATGCAGTTGCGATACAAGTCCCGCCAATACTGAGGTCGCGGGTGCGGCCCGGCAGCGAACCGGCGAATTCACTTGAAAAGATCTCGACACTAAAGTCGGCCCCAACGCGAGGAGTACTGCGCGCGTCGAGTGGGTCTTCTGTACGATTGCCACGGAATGACGGGCTCATGAACGATCCTCCTAGCTCCTTCTCGGCTTTTCTCCATCAATGCTTGAAGGTTGCGACGCCGTTGTGAGCGTGGGAACGAAATAATTTGTCCGTTTGAGCCCAAATGAACCGAAACGCTGTGAATCCGGATCGAATTGAACAGGAAGGAAGTCAGTGAGTCAGGTGCGCAACCCGACCCGAATTGGACTCCAGGGCGTGGAATGGTTGCTTTTCGCAACCTTGGCGATCGCCTTTACTCCAGCGGTGATCGCGATGGGCGAAGTATGGAGTCGTCACGACGACGACTCACCCGGCTATCTTGTGCTGTTCGCGGCGTTGTGGGCGGCCAGCGCCCAAAGAAACCGGCTTCCCAAGCTTCCGATCAATCGGGAACCATTGCGCGGCGGCATTCTTTTGGCGCTGTGTCTCGGGCTCTCACGAATCGGGCGCCTGGCATCGATTGTTTCCCTCGAAGGTCTCGCCCTTGTCCCCAGTCTTGCGTCGGCGGTCTACATCGCCCGGGGAATGGCCTGGTTTCGCAGCCTCAGTTTTTCGATTTCATCCATGATCTTCATGGTTCCAATCCCCGAGCGCTTGATCATCCCATTGATTGCGAAGCTGCAGCGGTTCGTGAGCGCCGGCGGATTCAAATCGCGCACGCGCTCGGCCTGCCTGTGATTCGGGATGGCAACGTGATGCATCTCGAAAGCGGCGAGTCGTTGTTCGTCGCTGAGGCTTACAGCGGCATCACATCGATTTTGACGCTCGTGCCCTTGGCTGTCTTTCTGGCGTATTTCACCCAACAGACATTTGCGCGCAGGGCACTGTTTATCGCTTCGGTGATTCCGATCGCAATGCTCGAAAATCTTATGCAGGTGGTCGTGACGATCGATGTTGCCCATGCGTACGGGAGCGAAGTGGCGACGGGAGACTTGCTTCACAATTGGGCCGGCATCGCGACCTACGTTTTGGGTTGTGTGGCACCGCTCGCTGTCGGCAGTGCGATGACGTGCATTATTCCTGTCGAAAAAGGTACCCCCTAGCCATGGGCTTGGGCGAAGAGATCAAGTCGATGGCGATCGCGCTTGGCGCGGACCTGGTCGGCATCTGCGACGCGAAGGCAACGCCGGAAAGCCTGCGCCTTGGCGATTGGCTCGAGCGGGGCTACGCGGGCAACATGGACTATCTCTCGCGCACTGCCAGCAAGAGGATGGATCCGGCCACGCTATTCGACGGAGCCGCCAGCATCATCGTCGTGGGTTTGGCCTACGACCCCGAGAACAGTGCAGTCGATCGCACGCCCCGAAACGGCGGGGGCCACGTCGCACGCTACGCGGTTGGCGACGACTACCACGACGTACTCGGCGACCGTCTCTACGCGTTGGCCGCCGCGGTGGAGGCCTTCGTTGGAAAGAAGGTCGAGAGCCGCGCGTATGTAGATACGGGCCCCGTAATGGAAAGGGTCGCCGCGGCGTATGCGGGGCTTGGCTGGGTCGGCAAGAACAGCTGCTTGATCCATCCACACTTGGGTTCGTATTTGTTCCTCGGTGTGCTGGTCACGGATCTCGTTCTCGAAGCCGACGCACTGCAACCCGATCTTTGCGGAACCTGTACGGCGTGCCTCGATGCTTGTCCGACAGATGCGCTCGAAGCCCCCGGCTTGTTAAACGCCACACGCTGCATCGCTTACACGACGATCGAAGATCCGGGCCCGATCCCGAAGGACCTGCGTCATGGGCATGGCGCCCTCATCTACGGTTGCGACATCTGCCAGGAAGTCTGTCCGTGGAATAAGCGGGGTGCGCGGCAGTGGCCGAACGATGCGTTGGGTTTGCACGCGCGCCTCGAGGCGCGACCTGAGTGGTCGGCGCCAACGCTTGGATGGATCCTCAAACTCGACGACGAGGCGTGGCAGCACGCAACCCGTGGAAGCGCGATGCGACGCAGCAAGCGCCAAGGGCTTCTGCGCAACGCGCTGGTCGCCGCCGGAAACTCGGGAGATGCGACGCTCATGCCGCAGCTCCATAAAATCGCCGAGGGCGACGATCCCATGCTCGCCGAACATGCGAATTGGGCGATCGAGCAAATTGCGGGCCCGCGGGTCTAACGAGGGCCGACCGCCTTGCGTGCGAAGAGCCGCGAGGTGATGTCGCTCCCTTCGCCGCCGCTGGGTCCCTCTTCGTGTGAGATCACTTCGAGGTTCGGAAATAGGGTGGGCAATTCGTCTCGGTCTAAATAGAACGCCTCGCTTCGCGGACCGCGCCCTGTTTCGCGGTGCGAGATCGAAAACGTCTCGTACAACAGCACGCCACCAGGTCTGAGCGCACGTTCGATCGCCGGGGCCAACGGACGAAATAAAAAGCGAAACACAAGAATCGCGCCGCAGCTTGCTTCGTTCAGCGGGATTTCGTGCTCGGTCTCGAGATCGCAACGCACGGGAGTCACCATCGAACCCGCGCGCGCCGCGTGTACGGCGAGTTCGCGGAGGTGGTCCGAATTGCGGTCCATTGCGATCACGGGGACGTCTTGCTTTCCCAAGTACAACGCATTGCGTCCGCGCCCACTCGCAAGGTCGAGCACGGGACCGAGCCTGCTTGCACGCTGTACGTCGGTGAGATGATCCACGACCCAGGTGGCCGGGTCGGCGAGGGGAGAGTTCAAACTCACCCGCGATCCAAAAGCGCCGCCATGCGTTCCGGGTGGTCTGTCACGAGCCCGTCGACGCCGAGGTCGAGGAGTCGCTGCATTTCGTCGGGTTCGTTGATGGTCCAGACGTGGATCGCGATCTCGTTCGCGTGGGCAAAGTCAATCAACATCGGTGTCACGAGAAGACGCCCACCAAAGTCGGTTGGAACCTGCAACGCCATCACGTCTTCGGGGGCTGGGGTCTCGTTCATCGCGGCTTTGATGACCGCCAGAATGTCAGCGGTGCACGCACCAATCGCGAAGGGCGCTTGACGCTGCTTTCGTTCGTCTCGCAGCTCCTGCATGATCGGGTTCTCGCCCGCGGTGAGCAGCGTGTGGTCATGTCTTTCGAGCTTGTTCACGACTTCGATGACCCGACCAACCAGACCAGGCGGGTTCGTTTTGATTTCGAGATTGAACCGAGCGTCGGGAAAAGCTTCAAAAGCTTCTTCGAGTGTTGGAACCCGAACTCCCTGGTCGCGAAAGGGGAAAGGGTTGCCGGAAGCCTCGTGCTCGGGACCCGCAAAATGATGTCCGGCATCGAGTTGCCGGAGTTCATCGAGGGTGAGATCGCTCACCAGTCCCGTGCCGTTCGTGGTGCGGTCGACGTTTGGGTCGTGGAGCAAGACAGGCACGCCGTCGCGAGTCGCGTGGATGTCGCTTTCGAGAACTTCGGCGCCAATTTGAACGGCGCGCTCGAAGGACACCAACGTGTTTTCAGGCGCGGTGCCCGCAGCGCCGCGATGGCCAATGATCACTGGGGTCGAAACATCGAAGAAAGGGTGCGGCATGCCGCTGAGCTTATCTCAAAAGCTGTAGGCCAGTGAAGTGTGAAACGGGCGACGGAAAGCCACCGCGGTTGGGTTATGCTCGGCCGCCTCATGTCGGTCCTTACCCGCGACGTTATCCTCAACGAAATTGCTGTCGGTCGTCTCACCATCACGCCTCTCGAGGAAAACCAGGTTGGCGTCGCGTCGGTCGACCTGACGCTTGGCGACGAAATTCGCCAGATTAACCCGGCGCCGGGTGCGATCGACATCGCCGAAGACACGGACTATCGCGATCACACCAAGGTGATCTCTCTCGCGACGCCCTATGTGCTGCATCCGGGAGAAACGATCCACGGCATTACCCGCGAGTTGGTGGAGCTACCCTCGAATATTTGTGGGTTTCTCGAAGGGCGCAGTCGCTATGCCCGCCTCGGCCTGATGGTCCACGTGACCAGCGCATTCGTTCAACCCGGTGTTGAAAACCGTCAGGTGCTGGAATTGAGTAACGTGTCCGCGCAACCGCTGCGCATTCACGCGGGCGTTCGGATCTGTCAGCTGGTGTTGATGCGCACTGAGGGCAATGCGGTTTACAGCGGTCGCTTTCAAGCGCAGCACGAAGTCTAAAGAGAACACGTGCGAGCTGTCGTTCAACGCGTTCGCGAAGCCAAGGTTGAGGTCGGTGCCGAGGTCGTGGCAGACATTGGCCCAGGTTTGCTCGTGCTCGTCGGTGTCGGTGGCGAGGATGGTTCTGGCGACGCGGCCGAACTCGCCAGGCGGATCGTTCATCTTCGGATCTTTCCCGATGATGAAGGCAAGATGAACCTGTCGGTGTTGGATACGGGCGGGGCCGTCGCCTTGGTTTCGCAGTTCACTCTCTTCGGTGACGCACGCAAAGGCAGACGCCCTTACTTTGGCGGCGCCGCGGCCCCTGAGATCGCCGCGCCATTGGTCGACAAGGTTGCCGGCGCGATCCGTTCGCTCGGGGTCGATGTCCAATGCGGGAGGTTTCAGACCCACATGCAGGTCAGCCTCACCAACGATGGGCCGGTGACGATCTTGCTCGACACTCAAAAAAGTTTCTGATCCCAATGAACCGCGAAGCGGTTGCCCTCATCACAGCAAAGTGGGAACATTCCCATGGGGGGTCAATTCAAACTGTGAGAGTGCGTTTTCGCGCTTGCGAACTTGTCGAACGTCAAGCGCGCGAACACGGTTTGAATTGGTTCAGCATTCGGGCATGAGTCTGGGTGTGTTGCACGTCGGCGGCATCACAGGTCCGGCGGTAGCAGAACGTAAATGCTTCGTTGCGAATGCACGGGGCAACTGAACGAGAGGAGAGGCAAATAGTGAGCATCACGATTCGTTTGAATTCTACGAAGGGCGCGAGCATGGCGCGCATTGGCCGACGCTACGCGGGTGCCATGTTGTTGACTGCATCGATCGCGCTTGCGCCGATGTCGGCACTGGCCGAGAGCGACGGGCAAGACATGGCGAAGGACGCAGGCATTGGCGCGGGAACCGCAATCGCGAGTCTGATCTACGCGCCCATCAAGTTGACGTATGCCTTGGGTGGACTCGTGGTAGGCGGTCTCGCTTGGGCATTTTCGGGCGGCGATTCCGAAGTCGCTTCGATCGTGCTGACTCCTTCGGTGCGCGGCGACTATGTCGTGTCGCGATCCCAGCTGTTGGGCAAGCAGGAAATCGAGTTCTTCGGCCGTCGGCCGGAATACAGCCCGGATGACGGGTGGGACGACGTGAGCGAAGCTGAAAATGTGGCGTCTGCTCCGGTCTCGCGCTGGTAGACTGATCGAGCGCGGCTTGTGGGTCGATTTCACGGGCCGCGCTCGCTGGTTTCCGCTTGGCCGTCTCGGCCACAGAACTTGCGAACACCGCGTCCGAGACTGCCGATCGGGAACCATGCAGGAATCCACGCTGGAGTCACCCCGACCATGGAAACCGCGAGTCGACATATTCTGATGACGCGCGCCGGGCGGGCGGTCCTGATTTTGGGGCTGGCCTTGCTTTCGAGCTCTTGCTTTGAGGACGAGGTCGCCAAGGTCACGGTCGCGCCTGAGCCCGCGCCTGAGCCCGCACCTGAATTCGCGGTGCCCCTGCTCGGCGCCGATGCTGAGTTCGATTCGAAGCAGTACGCGGGCAAGATTGTGGTGCTGGATTTTTGGGCCACATGGTGCGTTCCATGCGAATTCCAGGTCCCCGAGCTCAACGCTTTTCACGAGGCACATCGAGCCGACAGCGATGTCGTGGTCTACGGCGTTTCGGTGGATACGAAGGGACCGGACATCGTCGGGGCCTGGATCGCAGACAAAGGCGGGCGCTACCCGATCCTGCTCGGGAGTACGGAGCTTGCTTGGGAGTTCGGGGTCACCGGCTTTCCGACCCTCGTGATCATCGCGCGAGACGGGACGATCGATACTCGCCACGTTGGATTGATCCAGCAAAGCGAGCTCGAAGAGGTCATTACCCGCCTTAGAGGCCCGGTTTAGCTGCACTTTCCACCCGAGTCATTTCCCAGGCGCAGCGCGGCGGCGGGCCCGAGCGGACTAAAGCCGTCGCTTCTACTGGTCGATCCCAGAGTACGACCTTTTCCCGAGGATCACTCTGGTGGCGACCGACAACACAGCAATTCAGGTTCGACGAACGTTCGAGCGCGTATTCGCCCAAGGTGACCTTATCTTCGAAGAAGATGATGCGGGGGATGTGTTGTTCATCATCCAGTCGGGCGAAGTGGAACTGAGCCGTCGTGCGATGACGGGGCGGCACACCATTGCGACCCTTACCGCGGGTGAGTTCTTCGGTGAAATGTGTGTGGTGATCGGGGAGCGTCGTACCGCCCGGGCCGTGGCGAAGAGTGAGACCCGTCTACTGGAGTTGGACGGAGAGACCCTTGAAGCGATGTGCATCGATCGCCCTGAAATTGCGATTCGAATCATCAGCCAGCTCACTGCTCGCCTGATCGAGTCGGAACGTCGGCTCTCGGCTCTCGGCATTGACGACTTGCTTCGCCCAATGGTTCGTGCACTGCTTCGGAGTGCTGAATCGCCGAGTGAAGCGGGAGTTCGGTTCGGTGGCAACCTGAAGGACCTCGCCAACGAATCTGGCCTCAGCATGCTTGAGGCCCACCACGCGCTTCAGCAGCTGTTGGACCAGCGCGTGCTCAAATTGGTCGACGATTGCCTCGTCGCCGAGGACCTCGATTCGCTGAGCGCGACTCTCGAAACCAATTCCTGATCGCCTGGCGAGATTTTGGAAGTTTGACCGCGCCTAAACCCCTCTGATAGCGTGACCTCGCGTGCGATGGCGCGCATCCATCTCGCTTGCGGCGATGCGGCCAACCCGCACTGCCAACTTGATGGATAGGGGGGGCACGTGCGACGAGGGGCAGGGGAACTCCCGCAGCAGCGGGTGTGGCGATCAACGACGTTGGTGCGAGCTTGGCTCGCACTTGTGTTCCTCGTTGCGCTTGTCCTCGTTGCCGGCACAGCCCATGCGCAATCTGTCAGCGAAGCGCCCGTCGAGGTCACGGCGGACCACCTTGAATATGAAGCCGAGCGCTCGCTCTTTATTGCCTACGGCAACGTAAGGATCGTAAACGGCGAGCGCAGCATTGAAGCCGATTGGGTGGTTGTCGGTCGGGACTCCGAGCAAGGCGTCGCTCATGGCAACGTCGTCTACCGCGACGGCGCGGAGCAACTTTTTAGCGAGTTCTTGCAGTTTGACACCAAGAGTCTGCAGGGGTTGATCTATCAAGCGCATCTCGACACGGGCAAAGACGGCTTTCTCGTGGCGGCCGACCTACTGATTCGGCGAGGCGAGAAAGAATACACCGTGCACGCCGGAACGTTTACGACCTGTCGCTGTGCAGAAGGGGAAGCCGAGCCTTGGCGCATCGAGGCGACTGAAGCGAATGTCAAAATCGGGGGCTATGCGACGACCCAAAATACCACGTTCGACGTTCTGGGTGTGCCCGTAATGTGGCTACCGTGGTTCATCTTCCCCGTGAAGACGGAACGAGAAACCGGGGTGTTGTTTCCCGAGTTTGGCTTCCGCGGCACCGGTGGTTTCGAAGTGGGCTTGCCGCTCTTTTGGGCCGCTCGCGAGAATCTAAACGTGACCGCGACTCCCACATACCTCACCGAGCGGGGCTTCAAACAAAATCTCGAACTCGAATACGTGACCGGAGAAAAGTCGAAGGGCGAACTCTTCGCCGCATTTGGCCGGGACGAAAAACGCGCGGACGATTTGCCCAGCGGTGGCGCCGAAAAGAACGAAGATCTCGTCAACCGCTGGACCGTGCTCTTGGAACACGATCAATGGCTCCCGGGTGGTTGGCGCGCCAAGGCCGATCTGAATTTGATTTCGGACAACGAGTACGTCGATGATTTCAAAGAACTTTTTGTTTTTCGAGACGATCCCTATCTCGACTCAAAGGTGTTCGCGTTCCGTCAGTTTGGCGACGATGGGCGCACTGGCGTGGTCGGTAGCGCGATTTACACAAACGATTTGCAGGCTGTAGATAGCCGCGACCGCGACGCGATCGTTCACCAACAACTTCCGGGCCTTCGTGCAGAAGTACTTTCGGGCGAGTCCGTCTTGCTGGACGGGGTCGTGACGCGATTCGAATTTGACTATGCGCACTTCTACAGCGACCGACTGCCCCAGAACAAGTTCGGCATCGCCGGAACCGGTGACGACCTTTTTCTGGACGTCGGGGTCGACGGACGTCCTCCAGAGCCGGGCTTTGACCGAGTAGCCGGTGAAGACAACGACTTATTCAACGAAGGCGAACCGTTGGCGGATCGCGGGCAGCGGTTTGTGTTCCATCCGCGGGTTGCGTACCCGATGCGGGCGTTCGACCTTCTCGAGATCTATCCGGAGGTCGGTTACCGGGAGACGCTTTACACGACTCATGCTCAGGACTTTGCCCAGCAAGGACACATCACGGCGCGCGTCGACCTTCGCACGCGACTGATTGGACGCCCGCTGGGCAAGAACCTGAGCCACGTGCTCGAACCCTTCGCGGGCTGGAGCATGGTGAGTCACGCGTCAGGTTCCGGAAACCCGTTGTTTATACCGGCAACCGCGCTCCCACAATTTCGCTTCCGTCAATTTGAACGCGACAACCTTCTCGCGGACCCATCCGACCGGGTCAATCGGCGACACACATTTACGGCAGGGGTTTCGAACCGCGTATACGGCCGCAATCGCATGCTCGGCAGCATCGACTTATCGATCGACTACCAGGATGTCGGCGCCGGAACGAAGTACAGCGTGACGCAGAACGACAAGAACTTCAGTCGCTTCGTTGTTGCGGGACATACCAAGCGCCTTTACCGAACCACAACCGTTTTCAACTTGACCTTTGATCCAAAGGACGAGCAGATCGAAGAGGGGCTCTTTTCGATGGCGATCACCCCTTTTACCGGTGTGAGCTTGCTCGCTGGCTATCGCTACCGCGCTCCGATTTCTGCGAGCACGGCCCGCTACTATTCACAGATCAGCGACGATAATCCGTGGGACAAAAAGACGAAGGCGCTGAGCCAGCTGCGCCCCGGTGCAATGCTTGATCTGGGCCAAAACCTGCGGATCAAGTACGGCGCACTCTACGACTTCGAAGAGGATCGTCTGATCCGGCACAACGGCTCGATCGAGTACCGGTCGAATTGCAAGTGTTGGGGAATTGGGGTCGATCTCAGCAATCGGCCGGGCGAAAAAATGTACATCGGGCTCCGATACAGCCTGCTCGGGTCGGGCGATGACAGCCTGCGCGCGAACGCCTTCGCGAATACCGCTGCGGTATCGAAGTACTAGCCGGAGCGGGCGGCCAAGCTCTCACTAAAATGGTGTTTTCCCAGTGCCCGGTTTGTGCTTAACTCCGTAATTCATATTCAGTTTTCGCTTGCTGCGGTGCGGGGGTTCATTTCTCGCACCAGGGCAGGCCGTGAGAGAGGCCGGCGTGATCCGCCCGTCCCAGGAAGAATTCGAGGCACTGACGACGCGCGGGAATTTAATCCCCGTGGTGCGCGAAATTCTCGCCGATCTCGACACGCCCCTGTCCCTGTTCCGCCGGCTCGATGACGGCCGGACGAGCTTTCTTCTGGAGAGCGTCGAGGGCGGTGAAAAGTGGGCTCGCTACAGCTTCATCGGCACCGGAGCCCGGGCTGGGTTTCGTGCCCATCGCAAGCCCAGTGGTGGCGCGACGGTGACATGGACCGAAGGGGGCGTCGAGCACACGCACGAAGTCGAGGGTGACCCGCTCGAATTCTTGCGGGACAAACTCGCGCTGCTCCAGCATGTGAACCCAGACAACATTGCGCTGCCGCGTTTCATCGGCGGTGCAGTCGGCATGGTGGGATACGACTGGGTGCGCTTTGTCGAAAAACTGCCAGAGCCCAACCCGGCCAAGCAAGACATCCCGGTTGTTTCGTTTGTCTTTCCCGAGACGGTCGTCGTCTACGACAATATCAAGCACACCGCTTTGGTCGTGCGGCACGTCCATTTGAAAGACGGCGACGATTCGAAGAAGCGATATGTCGAAGCGTCGAAGGCGATCGATGCAACGATCGTGAAACTTCGCGCACCGTTTGAGCAACCGGTTACCGACCGCGCGGTGAAGCAGCCCATGGACGTCGCACGCAACATGACCGAGGCGGAGTTTCACAAGATCGTCAAACGTGCCAAGGAATACATTCTCGCCGGTGACATTTTTCAAGTTGTGCTTTCACAGACATTCGAAATGCCGTTACAAGTCGAAGCCTTCGAAATCTACCGGCAACTACGGTCCATCAACCCAAGCCCATATCTCTATTTCGTGCGCCAAGAAGGGACCGTGTTGGTTGGTTCGTCGCCGGAGATCCTGGTACGCCTGGAAGACGATCGTTTGGACGTGCGGCCGATCGCCGGCACCCGAAGGCGTGGCCGAGACGAAGCCCACGATCTCGCGATGGAAGAAGAACTATTGAGCGACCCGAAGGAGATCGCGGAGCACGTGATGCTCGTCGATCTCGGGCGCAACGACGCGGGCCGGGTTGCAGAAATAGGAACGGTCGAGGTCACCGAGTACGGCGTGATCGAACGCTACAGCCACGTGATGCACATCGTCTCGAATGTGCAGGCCAAACTGAAGAAGGGGCTCGACTGGCTCGATGTGCTGCGCGCGACGTTCCCGGCCGGTACGCTTTCCGGTGCACCCAAAGTCCGCGCGATGGAAATCATCGACGAACTCGAAAACGTGGGACGCGGTCCATACGGCGGTTGCGTGGGATACATCGACTACTCGGGCAACATGGATATGGCGATCACGATCCGTACCTTGGTTGTGAAGGACGGTCGCATCACGCTGCAGGCCGGCGCCGGGGTTGTCGCCGATTCGGTGCCTGCACTCGAACATCTCGAATGTGCGAACAAGGCTCAGGCTTTGATCGCCGCCATCGATCTTTCGCGGGAGGGGTGCGACTGAGAGGGCATGCCCTCGCTTCGACCAAAGACCATGCGCATCCTGATCATCGATAACTACGATTCATTTACGTACAACCTGGTGCAGTACCTCGGCGAACTCGGCGCGGACCTCGACGTGCAGCGCAACGACGATGCCACCGTGGCAGAACTGCTTGCAAGCAAGCCCGACGGTCTCGTGATTTCGCCCGGGCCCGGCGTGCCTCAGAACGCGGGCATCTCGATTGAGGCAGTGATTGAATTCAGCTCTGCAAAAATTCCGGTTCTTGGGGTCTGTCTCGGACACCAATCGATCGGCGAAGCGTTCGGTGGGAAAACGGTTCGCGCGCAGAGCATCATGCACGGCAAAACCTCGCCCATCGAACACGACAATAAAGGCGTGTTTGAATCCTTGCCTCAGCCCTTTGATGCGACCCGATACCACTCGCTCGTCGTCGAAGAAGACTCATTGCCCGAGTGTCTCGCGGTGACCGCACGCACCGCGGACGGCGAGATCATGGGTTTGCGCCACCGCGAGCTATCCGTCGAAGGCGTGCAGTTTCATCCTGAGTCGATTCTGACCGGCGAAGGCAAGCGCCTGCTAGGGAATTTCCTGGCGCGCTGCCGGGAGGCCAGCTCGTCATGAAACTCGCGCAAGCGATCGAAGTGGCACTTACGGGAAGTGAGATCCAAGAGGACATGCTCGAAGTCGCCTTCGGCGAAATCATGGACGGCCAGGCGGAGCCGGTGCAGATCGCGGGTTTGCTCGTGGCGTTGCGCGCGAAGGGCGAAACCGTCGATGAAATTATCGCTGCAGCGCGAGCGCTTCGGGCTAGGGCAACAACGACGAAGGCCGAAGCACCAAACACGATCGACGTATGCGGTACGGGGGGCAGCGGAGTCGACACGTTCAACATCTCAACGACCGCCGCGTTCGTGGTTGCGGGCGCCGGCATTCCCGTTGCGAAGCATGGCAATCGCGCTGCAACCAGTCGCTCGGGCAGCTTCGACGTTCTCGAAGCCCTCGGCGTGAATATCGAAATTCCAATTGAGAGCTGCGGCAAGATCCTCTCCGAGATCGGCATCGCGACGTTCTTTGCGCGCACTGCGCATCCAGCATTTCGCCACGTGGCGCCAGTGAGGCAGCAGCTGGGCGTGCGAACCTTGATGAACTGTCTCGGTCCGTTGCTCAACCCGGCGGGCGTGCAGCATCAAATTGTCGGCGTGTATTCACAGGCGCTCGTCGAACCCTTGGCGCGGGCGCTCGCGGGTCTTGGCGCGAAGCGGGCGCTCGTTGTACACGGCAGTGACGGCCTCGATGAAATTACGACGACCGGTCCAACGCAAGCCTGTTCATCCCTGGATGATGTCGTTGCGTCGTTCGAGATTCATCCAAAGGACTTTGGTCTTGAAACCGCGCGGGCGACCGACTTGCGCGGCGGCACCCCGGCGGAAAACGCCGAGGTTCTGCGCTCGATTGTATCCGGAGCCACCGGACCCAAGCGAGACATCGTGGTGTTGAATGCGGGCGCAGCCATTTGGATCGCCGGCGGCGCAGCAAATTTGGGCGAGGGTGTTGAACGTGCGTCCGAGAGTCTTGCGAGCGGAGCAGCCGCAGCAAAGCTCGAAGCGCTGATTCGCGCGACCGTCAAAGCAGGCGCAGCGGTATGACGATCCTCGACGAAATTATCGAACACAAGAAGGGCGAAGTCGAAGCTGCGAAGGGCCGAGTTAGCCCGGGCGATATGCGGGCTCGTGCTGAAGCGGTAAGCGAAGCTCCGCGTGGCTTTCGTCGCGCGCTTGCGGAAGGTGCAGCTCCAGCCGTGATCGCTGAAGTCAAACGACGGTCTCCAAGTAAAGGCGAGATTCGCAGGGACTTTGAGCCCGTTTCATGCGCCCAGGCTTATGACGCCGGCGGCGCGGCGGCGCTATCGGTCTTGACCGATGAACATTTCTTCGGTGGACACCTCGATTACCTAGCGAAGATTCGCGCCGAAGTATCGCTGCCGATTCTGCGCAAAGACTTTACGATCGACGCGTACCAGGTCGATGAGGCGCGAGCCGCTGGGGCGGACGCGATTTTATTGATCGCCAAGGCGTTGTCCGCAGACGTAATGCCTACGCTGGCAGCGCACGCGCGTGGGCTCGGACTTGATGTCTTGGTCGAAGTTCACGACGAAGTAGAACTCGAGCGGGCCCTCGACATGAAGGCCGACTTGATCGGCGTCAACAATCGAAATCTCGCGACCTTCGAAACTGACCTTGGGATCACCGAGCGCCTTGCCGGGGTGCTGAATAACCGGAATCCCGATTCACTTCGTTCCGACATCGTGCTCGTCGGCGAGAGCGGCATCCGCAATCGCGCTGACGTCGCGCGCCTCGAAGCGGTGGGCGCTCGCGCGTTCCTGGTAGGCGAATCACTTATGCGTGAGGAAGACCTGGTCCAGGCGCTCAACACACTACGAAGGGGGCCAGTAGAATGATCGATCGCAAGCCAACCGATTTCAAGCACAACCAAGGAGGGAACTTGCAGTGAGCGGGAACGTTCGCATCAAGATCTGTGGAATCACAAGCCCGGAAGACGCCATTGCGGCCGTTGAGGCTGGAGCGGATCTCATCGGCATCAACTTTGTTCCAACTTCGAAACGCTGCGTAGACATTCCGACCGCTGCCGCGATCTGCGAGACGATCGCGGACGCCCCGGTCGAAACGGTCGCGTTGTTTCAGAATGCGAATTGGGACGAGATGGAACATGTCTTGCGCCGGGTGAACTTCGACCGTGTCCAACTTCACGGTGAGGAAACTGAAGAGGACGTCGAACTCGTCGACTTGCCGGTCATCAAGGCAATTCGCGGCGCGGACGTCGAAGCTGCCGAAGCGTATCCCGGCACATTACTGTTGCTCGATCATCCGAGTGAAGGTGGAGGTAAAGGGAATAGTTGGGACTGGAGTGAGGCGACGGAAGTCATCGAACTTGGCTACGATGTCATCCTTGCGGGGGGGCTTAACCCGGAAAATGTCGCGCCGGCCCTTGGCGATCTAGGCGGAATGATGCCTTGGGGTGTCGACGTTGCAACGGGCGTCGAAGTCGACGGTCGCAAGGACCCTGCGCGGATGGCCGCGTTCATCAGTGCCGTCCGTGTCGCGGAAGAAGCTGACCGGATCGAGGGGATTGAAAGTGATTAGCGAGCCCGATGAAGAAGGTTTCTTCGGAGAGTTCGGCGGCCGCTACGTACCAGAAACTCTGGTCGCAGCGATAGATGAACTTTGTGAAGCATACCCCCGCGTTACGCAGAGCCCCGAGTACATCAAAGAACTCGACGATCTGCTGACTCACTATGCGGGGCGACCCACGCCACTGACGTATGCCGCGCGGATGACGGAAGACCTGGGCGGCGCCAAGATTTACTTGAAGCGCGAAGACCTCGCGCACACGGGGGCCCACAAAATCAACAACGTGCTGGGCCAAGCACTGCTCGCCAAGTACATGGGCAAGCCACGGGTCATCGCCGAAACCGGAGCAGGGCAGCACGGCACCGCCATCGCGACTGCGTGCGCGTTGCTCGGTCTCGAGTGCGAGGTCTATATGGGCGAAGAAGACATTCGCCGGCAGGCCCTCAACGTGTTCCGCATGGAGCTGTTGGGCGCCAAGGTACACTCGGTGTCGTCGGGGTCGAAGACCCTGAAGGACGCAATTAATGAAGCCATGCGCGACTGGGTTACGAATATTCGCAACACGTATTACTGCATAGGTTCTGTGATGGGCCCACATCCATATCCACTCCTCGTGCGTAATTTTCAGCGCGTGATCGGAGTCGAAGCCAGAGCCCAGATCCTCGAACGCGAGGGACGGTTGCCCGACGCCGTGATTGCGTGCGTGGGCGGCGGCTCCAACGCGATGGGGATCTTTCATCCGTTTGTGGGTGACGACGCAGTGCAATTGATCGGTGTCGAACCCGGTGGCGAGGGTGTCGAAACGGGACGCCACGGTGCAACGTTGATGGAGGGAGTGCCCGCAATTTTCCATGGCAAAAAGACATACGTCTTGACTGATGACGACGGCCAGATTTTCCCCGCACACTCGGTGTCCGCGGGGCTCGACTATCCAGGGGTTGGGCCCGAGCACGCGTACTTGCGCGACGTCGGGCGCGCATCGTATGAAGTCGCGAACGACGACGAGGCGCTGGATTCGTTTGTCTACCTTTCGCGTTGCGAAGGCATTATTCCGGCACTCGAATCGTCGCACGCCATCGCGTACGCACGCAGGCTCGCACCGACAATGAGCAAGGACGAGGTCCTGATTGTGAATTTGTCTGGACGCGGCGACAAAGACGTCGCCGAAGTGCGCGACCTGGCCGCGGCCGGAAAAACGAAAGCGCTTTAATGGGACGCATCGCAGAACGCTTCGCACTTCTTGACGAGCGCGGTGAAACCGCACTGATTCCTTTCATCACCGTGGGTGATCCCGACATCGAAACCAGCGAGGCCCTCGTGCTTTCGATGGCCGAAGCGGGTGCCGACCTCATCGAACTCGGGATCCCGTTTTCGGATCCGATCGCCGAAGGTCCGACGATTCAACGTTCGAGCGAACGTTCGCTGGCCGGAGGCACGAGCCTCAATGCGATCCTCGAACTCGTCTCTCGCTTGCGCGCAAAAGTCGAGATCCCGCTGATCCTGATGGGCTACGCGAACCCGATTTTTGCGATGGGTTTCGAACGCTTCGCCAAGCTCGCGAGTGAAGTGGGCGTCGATGGCATCATCATCCCCGATTTACCGCCGGAAGAAGGCGAGGAATTGTTTGCGCGGTGCAACGAACTCGGCGTTGATGGCATTTTGCTCGCGGCACCGACGACGACTGATGAACGCCTCACCAAACTCGCGAGTGAGAGTCGGGGCTTTCTCTATTACGTGTCTTTGACGGGTGTAACCGGCGCGCGATCGGAGTTGGCAGCGGGCGTTGAAGAAGGCGTTCGCGCTGCACGCGGCTTGGGCAATATCCCGGTGTGCGTCGGCTTCGGGATTTCAACGCCCGAGCAGGCGACGAAGGTTGCGCAGTTTGCCGACGGTGTGGTGGTGGGCAGTGCCGTGGTCGATCGCATCGAAGCGTCGACGAGCCGGGAGGACGCGGTCGATTCCGTGGCGAAGTTCATCGCGGAACTCAAGGCGCCACTGCGCGAGATTCGTCGCTCCTAGTTTTCACCGGCGACGTCGTATTCGCGCGATCTACTCGGTCAGCTTCTCGTACAGCGCCTTGACCTGTCGCTCGGTCTCGTCGGTCGTGCCCGAGTTGTCGATCGTATGGTCCGCGTATTCGCGCTTTTCGTCGATCGGCATTTGCGCGGCGATGCGCCGTTCCACTTCACTGCGGTCGCATGCATCGCGCGAGAGCGTGCGTTTGATTTGAGTTTCCACCGGCACCCATGCGAGAATCGTCGCGTCGTATTTCGTGGCGACTGCTGAGCCGGTGCCACGCTTGGCACCTTCGAACAGAAGCGGGATGTCGAGTACGACGAGCGGATCTCCATTCGCACGGCCCTCGCTTGCGCGTCGCATCATTTCCGCAATCACGGGGGGATGAACGATGAGCCCCAATTGTGCGCGTGCGTCGGCATCTCGAAAAACAATGTCGGAAACGGCTTCGCGATTCAGGGAACCGTCACTGTCGATGATGTGGTCGCCGAAAGCCTTCGCCATTTCGGCAAGCATCGGCGTCCCGGGTGCCTGGAGTTCGTGGACCAGCGCGTCAGCATCGATCGGGGTGGCGCCGAGGGCGACGAGCATTTTGAGAATTGTGCTCTTGCCCGAGCCAATTCCACCAGAGAGCGCGACAACTTTTGACATGGGGAGAGGATGACAGGAGCCCCCGTTTTGCTCAACTCGCGCGCTCGAACCGGTGGTCACAGCGAGTGCGGATCTCTCGAGCCTGAGGGGGCCTCCAGGGACTTCATCAAACCGATTCTGGGGGCCTTTGCGTGAGGTCCACCCTCCGATATATTGCGCCAGCGTTTTCGGGGGGTTAGCTGGTTTGCCGAACTCCGAGCCACAGCGAGCCCGCAGGTCTGCAATCCCCCAAAATACTTACGTCCAATACGGATGGGTCTCGGAAGGTTCCGATCCCTCCGCAATGCCTTCGCAACGGTTCGCGAAGCCTAGGCAAACGTCGTCACAGGGAGCGAAGTCATGTCAAAAGGTCGCGACGACGAAACGTCGGGGGACCCGCCGTGGTCCGCCAGCGAAGTTGCCGCTGTGCTCGATGGACTGCGCGGCCAGATCGACGCCGTTGACCTCGAGATCCTCGAACGGCTCAACGCGCGGGCGTCGCTTGTGGAAGACGTCGGCCGTCTGAAAAGCGGTGGTGATCGCAGCCCGATCTACGTTGCGAGCCGCGAACGCGACATCGTTGCCAACTTGATCAAACACAATGGAGGACCGTTTCCGAACGCCGCTCTGGTGCACGTGTTTCGTGAGGTCATCTCGGCCACGCGTTCCCTCGAAAAGATGGTGAGCGTCGCCTACCTCGGACCGGAAGGAACCTTCAGTCACTTGGCTGCGATTCGTCAGTTCGGCACGCAGATCGACCTGCAGCCGAACGCCAATCTCAAGGAAGTGTTCCTGAGGACTGAGCGCGGAGAGACGCACTTCGGTGTGGTGCCGGTCGAGAACACGACCGAAGGTGCCGTGACCGAATGCTTTGACACGTTGGTGGACTCCGACGTCACGATCTGCGGCGAACTGATGCTCGAGATTTCGCAGAACCTGCTGCGTCGCACGGGCGACTTCGAGGGGATCGAACGCGTCGCTTCGATGTGGCAGCCGCTAGCCCAGTGCCGAGAGTGGTTGCGACGGCGCTTGCCCAACGTCGAGTTGATCGAGACCACGAGTACGGCGCAAGCCGCGCAGCTCGCCGCGCAAGATGGCAAGCTCGCCGCCATTGGAAGTGAGATCGCCGCGGATGCCTATGGTCTCGAAGTTGTTGAAAGCGGGATCGAGGACTTGCGCGGCAACACGACTCGTTTCTTCGTGATCGGTCGCGAGACGCCCGTGTCGAGCGGCAACGATCTCACAACGGTGGTCTTCACAACGCACAAAAATCAGAGCGGGGCACTCCATCGCCTGCTCGAGTCGTTCGCGCGAAACAATGTCAACTTGACGTCAATCCAATCGCGACCGGTGAAGAGCAAGCCTTGGGAATACCTGTTCTTCGTGGACTTAGAAGGGCATCTCGATGACCCCCACGTTGCCGAAGCCCTGACCGAAGCCGCCAGCATGGCGCATTCGCACAAAGTCCTGGGTTCCTACCCACGCGCCCAGCCCATTCCAAGTGCAATCGTCAATAGCGTCGAAGACAGCATTGACCGCAGCGCCGACGACGGAGCCTGACGATGGCCATCAAAGATCTTGTAAACCCCCACATTCGGGATCTGGCTCCCTACGAGCCGGGCAAGCCCATGGAAACCCTCGAGCGCGAACTCGGCATCGCGTCTTCGGTCAAGCTCGCGTCCAACGAGAACCCCATCGGTCCTTCGCCCAAGGCGATCGAAGCGTTGCGCTCGCGCCTCGATGAAGTGAATCGATACCCCGACGGTGCGTGCTTTGAGTTGCGAACGCGCTTGTCCCAAAAGCTTGGCGTGAGTGAGCGCCAGCTGGTCTTCGGCTGCGGCGGTGATGAAATCCTCGAACTGTGGATGAAGACCTTCGTCGCACCCGGCGACGAAGTCATTATGCCTTGGCCATCCTTTGCGATGTACCCGATCGTGGTGAAGGGGATGGGGGGCAAAGTCGTAGACGTTCCGCTGCGTGAAGACTTCAGCCACGATCTCGATGGCATGCTCGACGCGATAACCGAGCGCACCAAAGTCATCTTCATCTGCAACCCCAATAATCCAACGGGCACAAGCATCGGCGCGAAAGAATTCGAAACGTTCGTCGATCGGTTGCCGCGAGACATCGTGCTCGCGGTTGACGAGGCGTACTACGAATTTGTTCGCCGCGAAGACTTCCCGCGCAGCATCGAGATGTTCGACAAACGTCCCGAAATGCTCGTATTGCGGACCTTCTCGAAAATCTACGGCCTTGCCGGGCTCCGCATTGGTTACGGCATCGGAAGCGAGGAAACGATCGGATACCTCGAACGTGCACGGCATCCGTTCAACGTGAATCGACTCGCCGAGTTCGCCGCGCTTGCAGCGCTTGACGACGACGAGCACGTCAAGAAAACTTTGGAGATCAACTCCAGTGGCATTGACTACCTGACACGGGAACTCACAGCACTCGGTGTGGAAGTCTTGCCAACGGACACGAACTTTTTGCTCGCGAAAGGCGGAGCAAATATCTACGACGAACTGCTTCGTCGCGGGGTGATCGTGCGTCCGATGGCCGGCTTCGGCTTGCCCGAACACGTGCGCATTTCGATCGGGCTTCCCGAAGAAAACGAGCGTCTTGTAAACGCGTTGCGTGAATTCGCATAGGAGTGGCGTTGAGTCCGAATTTAAAAACGCCATTCGAGCGAGTCGCGATCCTGGGTGTTGGATTACTCGGCGGTTCTGTTGCGCTCGCCGCGAAGAAGCACGGGCTAGCCAAGCACGTCGTGGGTTCCGGACGACGGCAAGCCCCGCTTCAGGCGGCGTTGTCCCGGGGTCTACTCGACGAAGTTGCTGACGTTGCCAGAGCTTGTCGCGATGCGGATCTCGTTTTGCTCGCGACTCCATTGGCGAGCATGGCGGCTGTTCTCGAGGCCGCGGTCCCAGAATTGGGTCCGAAAACGATCGTGACGGATGTAGGCAGCGTAAAAGGGCCGGTCGTAGAAACGCTTCCGAAGCTGTTGCCTGCTGGGACTACATTCATTGGCTCCCATCCCATGGCGGGCAGTCATTTGAACGGTGTCGAGCACGCTGAGGCGGACCTTTTCGAGGGGGCTTGCTGCGTGATGACACCAGGCTCGGATGCCTCACCTGAGGCTGTCGAGCGCCTCAGGCGCTTCTGGGAGGGAATCGGAGCAAAGGTTCTTGAACGCAGTCCGGAGGCCCACGATGACCATGCGGCCTGGATCAGCCACCTCCCGCACGCCCTCGCATTTGCCTTTACTCACGCCCTGCGGGAAACTCCCCCCGCTGCCGGAGAGATGATTGGTTCAGGGTTTCGCGACTTTACTCGCATTGCAAGGAGTGACGCCGCGCTCTGGGGCGATATCCTGAGCGCCAACCGAAAATCGTTATCGGCTCCCCTCGAAAAATTCGGCCAATCGCTAAGCGCATTGGCCCGGGCGATCGAAGAGGGAGACGCAAACAAAGTTGAGCAATTTCTAGCGTCTGCATCGGACGGACTCACGCGTGTGGAGTCTGGATCCGCAGACGATTAACCCGAGTCGGGCGGCAAAACCCGACACGTCCTGATCGAAGTCGATCGGGATCTTGGAGTACAAACCAACTGTGAGTGAATCAACCAACCAACCGAGCTTTGCTGAGCTTTTCAGCCAAGGGCCCAAATCAGCAAAAGAGGGCGAAGTTGCCAGTGGCATCGTCCTTTCCATCGACGACGAATTTGTTCAGGTCGACATCGGATTCAAATCCGAAGGTCTCGTTGCGACCTGGGAGTTCATGGAGGATGACGGCACCGTCACTATCAAGGTGGGCGACACCGTTGACGTTCTCGTCGAAGACGCCGAAGACGAAGACGGACGCATCGTCCTTTCCAAAGAAAAAGCCGAACGTCTGAAGATTTGGGACGAGATCAGCCTCGCATTCGACGAAGATCGCGCCGTCGAAGGCACCGTCATCACCCGGGTTAAGGGTGGTTTGTCTGTTGACATTGGGGTGAAGGCATTCTTGCCGGGCTCGCAGGTCGACTTGCGACCGGTTCGAAACCTCGAAGGTCTCATTGGTCAGCGTTCGGAATTCAAGATCATCAAGTTCAACAAGCGACGCGGCAATATCGTTCTTTCTCGACGAGCGCTTCTCGAGACGGAACGGAAGAAGTTGCGACGCGACACACTCGAGACTTTGTCTGCCAGCCAGATTGTCGACGGCGTGATCAAGAACCTCACCGACTACGGTGCGTTCATCGATCTCGGCGGCATCGACGGTTTGCTTCACATCACGGACATGTCATGGGGGCGCATCAACCACCCGAGCGAACTGTTCAAGGTGGGCGACGAGATCAAGGTGAAGGTGCTCAAGTTCGATCCGGACGCAGAGCGCGTGTCCCTTGGGCTCAAGCAGATTCAGCCCGACCCGTGGATCGATGCGGCCATGCGCTACCCGATTGGCCAGCGCTTGAAGGGAGAGGTTGTAAGCCTCACCGACTACGGCGCATTCATCGAACTCGAAGCCGGCATCGAAGGTCTGGTGCATGTCTCAGAGATGTCTTGGACCAAGCGCGTCAAGCACCCCTCGAAGATCGTGGCGGTGGGCGACTCGATCGAAGCTTTGGTGCTCGATGTCAATGAACGGGATCGCAAGATCTCGCTCGGCATGAAGCAGATCGAAGAGAACCCGTGGACCGTGATGGAAACGCAGTATCCCGTCGGCTCGATGGTGACCGGCGAAGTCCGCAACATCACGAACTTCGGCATCTTCGTCGGCCTCGAAGAAGGCATTGATGGTCTCGTCCACATTTCGGACGTGTCCTGGACCGAGCAGATCAAGCACCCGAGTGATCGCTTCGAAAAGGGCGACGAGGTCAAAGCCGTCGTGCTCAAGATCGACAAGGAGAACGAAAAGTTCTCCCTCGGTATCAAGCAGCTTGAGCCCAACCCGTGGGATGACATCGCCAAGAAGTACACGGTCGGCTCCGAAGTTACGGGCCCGGTCACCAACGTCACCGAATTCGGCATCTTCGTGAAGCTCGAAGAAGGCATCGACGGCTTGGTGTACAGCTCAGAACTTGGCACAGAGAAGATCGAAAACCCGGAAGAGCACTTTAAGGCCGGGGACGACGTGAAGTCGGTGATCGTCAAGGTTGATCCGATTGAGCAGAAGATTTCTCTCTCGATCCGTGCACTCACGGACAAGACAGAGCGCGCGGTCCTCAAAAAGGTGGCCGAGCAAGAGAGCTCAAGTCAGGCAACGACCTTCGGCGACCTGCTGAAGGAAAAGATGGCGGAGAAGGCAGATACTTCTCCATTGGAAGACGAATAACGCTAGTCGAGTACAGAACGCGTTAAGATAAGATACGAAGAACAGGACCCTTTCACTCGGGGGTCTAACGGCCCCCGAGTGAATTTTTTGTCGATGGCGAACCATGAGCCGGAGAGAATGATGACGAAGAGTGGATTGATCGAGGAAGTCGCGAAGCGCACGCCGCACATTTCGAAGAAAGACACCGAAGTGGTGGTGAATACGATTTTTGATTCGATGATCGACTCTCTCAAGGTTGGGGATCGAATCGAGATTCGCGGCTTTGGGAGTTTCCAAGTCAAGATGCGCGAAGCGCGGGAAGGGCGGAACCCGAAGACGGGCGAGCCGGTGCATATCAGCGCGAAGCGAACGCCCTTTTTCAAGGTGGGCAAAGAACTGAAAGAAATGGTGGACCGGTCGACGGGAGATCTCTCGAATGATTCGGACGCGGATTCAGCCGAGACTGCATAAGCGCGGTCGCGGTTCAGCCTGAATAGTTTACGTTCCGAGCCTTCATTCGTAGGGCTCGGATCCAGCAGGCCCGTACCGGGTCCAAGCCGGTCCGGCGGGTCCGAGGTCCGTAGGATTTGACGCTCATACTTCGCCGCGTCGTGCTCGCGGTCATCGTCATGGGTCTGATCGTGGTGGTTCGGCTCTTTCCGGATCGCAACGAAGGGCTTGTCGATATTGATTTGCTGCTCACAAGCATCTCAGGCGTAAAACTCTGGTTTGCCCTGGGTTCAAGCTTTGTTCTGGGTGCGCTGCTCACGATGCTGGTCGCCTCGCTTTTTATGGTCCGCTCGGCCCTCGTCGGGCGCCGCTATCGCAAGGCGATTTCGGCCCTCGAGGCTGAGGTTCATCATCTGCGCAACCTTCCCCTCGCGACCGGCGATCCCTTCGCATCAGACGCAAGCAGTGGCGGCGCCACGACCGGCAAAGTCGTAGCTTCCAAGTCGAGCGAAAGTCCATCGTCAATCGAGAAATAACGATCCGAGAGAGTTTGATTCGTGTGGCGTCCCCGCCTTCCCAAAATTCTGAGTTCCGCTCGTAAGCCGCCCCGCACAGAAAGCGGCCGCAGGTTTGATGCACTCTTGCAAGAAGCGCTGTTCGCGCATCTCGCCCATGACGCCGAAACGACGGAACGTGCTCTCACCGACGCAGTGCGGATCGACTCCGACGCAACCGATGCGTATGTGGCCCTGTGTCGCTTTTACCGTGGCCGCGGCGAGATTGGACGCGCCATTCGCCTGCATCAGAACTTGTTGTTACGCAGCGATCTCAAGCCTCGGGAACGCGTCAAGGTTCTGTGTGAGCTGGGGCAAGATTTTGAGGCGGGCGGGTTCTTGCGCCGCGCCGTCGCGAGCTTCGAAGAAGTGATTGCTCACGAGCCGCGAAACGTTGATGCGCTGCGCTCCCTCGTCGAAGCGCTCATCAACCTGAAAGAATTCGAACAGGCGATCCCGCTTGAAAAGCGACTCGCCAAATTCGAAAAGCGGGACCGCACGCGGGAAGCCCAGCTCTGGGCGCATCACGGCGAACATGAACGCGACCAGGGCCGGGCGAGTGCGGCACGCAAAGCGGCGAAAACCGCCCTGCGTCGGGACAAACTCTGCGCTCGTGCGTTGGTGTTGTTGGGCGAACTCGAAGTCGACCGCGGGAAGAACAAAGCCGCCCTCGCCGCATGGGCCAAGGTTCCGGCACTCGACGCTTCGCTTGCAAGCGAGGTTTATCCAAAAGTCGAAGCCGCTTACGCGGCCATCGATCGGGCACGAGACTTCGAAGGCTTCCTGCGCGCGAGGATCGAAGAACGACCCGGCGATCAGGGAACCATCCTGGCGCTGGCGCGGTATTTGGGGAGCCGCGGGGACGCGGACCTCGCGAGAATCGAGCTCAAACGAATGCTCGACCGCAGCCCTGCGAACCTTGAGGCACGCTTGGTGCTTGGGCGCGGGCTGCTTGCAGCCGGGCGCGAACAAGACATCGTCAGCGAATACGCAACACTGCTCGACTTGCTAGAAGCCTCGATTCTGGCGACCGCACAGCCCTCGGCTCCTGAAGGCCCTGCGAACGCCGAGGAATTCGAGTGAAGGCCAGTTCCGCGCGGAACACCCCGATGATGCGCCAATACTTGGCGATTAAGGCCGACCATCCAGACGCCGTGCTTTGTTATCGCATGGGCGACTTTTACGAGTTGTTCCTCGATGACGCAGTGCTGGCAGCGCCACTGCTCGACATCACTCTCACGAGCCGGGACAAAGACAAGACGGATGCCGTTCCCATGTGTGGCTTTCCGGTGCACAGCGCGGACGGCTACATCAAGCGTCTGGCGGAGCTTGGGCATCGGGTCGCGATCTGTGAACAGGTCGAAGACGCGAAAGCGGGCGGTGGCAAACGGCTTGTAAAGCGCGGCGTTGTCGAGGTCGTAACGCCAGGACTTGTGGGTGACCCCGCCGGCCTCGACGGCGCGAGCGAAGTCGCGGTTGTATCGCTTGTGTTGGGCGGTCCGGGGGAGTCTTCGGGACTTGCCATCCTGGACGCTTCGACCGGCGACTTTCGCGCGACCTGTATCGACGCCGCCACCGCAGCGCTGAGAGCAGGGGACGAAGTCTTGCCTGAGGCTCTGCTCAACGAATTGCGTCGCATCGCGCCGCGGGAATTGATCTGCGGACGCGACACATTTGTCAAGATCGAAGCACTGGTTCGTCTCGTGCTTCCGCAGACCGTGATTTCTCGGGTTCCCAACGCGGCCTTCGATCCGGCGCAAGCTCAAGTTCAACCCGCCGGTTTCGATGCGTCGGCACAGTCTCCAGACGCACGAGCAGCCGCGTCGCTAATCCACTACTTGGGGGTGAATCAACCTTTTGCGTTGAGCCACGTACCCCGGCTTCGCAACTATCACCTTGCCGACACCATGGTGCTCGACGAGTCGACCCGCACGCATCTCGAACTGTTCGAAAGTCACGAAGATCGGAGTCGCCGTGGCACGTTGATCGAATTGCTCGACGGAAGCGTGACGCCACTGGGCGCGCGGCGAATCGCGCATTGGTTGCGATATCCGTTGCTACAGACGACCTCGATTCAAGAGCGACAAGAAGGCATCGGTTATCTCGTCGACCGCGACCGGCCGCGCGCGCGCTTGCGAGATGCGCTTGCCAAGGTGCGTGACCTCGACCGAATCCTGACCAAGGGAATTCGGCCCACAGCTGTGCCCCGGGACCTAGGGCTGCTGCGCGACTCGCTCGCGGCTTTGCCAGACGTCTGTGCAAGCTTGGGTGGATCCTCTGAAGAAGGCGACGCACTCCTTGGCAACGACTTGCCCGCAGCGCTTTCGATGCCCACTCCACTGCCCGAACTGTCGCAGTTGCTTCAGGACGCCTTGATCGATGATCCGCCCGTGATCGCGCGTGGGTCGCGAGGGGCCGGCGAAACGGGATACATCCGCGAAGGATATCGGAGCGACCTCGATAGCCTGCGCGAAAGCGCAACCAAGGGCCGGGAATGGATCGCCGGGCTCGAAGCCGAAGAGCGGGAGCGCACAGGCATCAGCACGTTGAAGGTCAAATTTCACCCGGTGCACGGCTATGCGCTGGAAGTGTCGAAGACCCAGCTGGCGAAGGTCCCCGAGGATTACGAGCGCAAGCAGACGCTCGCCAACGTCGAACGCTTTACGACTTCGGCACTCTCTGAAATGCAGGGCAAGGTGATGGGCGCCAACGAGCGGGCCGCTGCGCTTGAGCGCGAAATTTTTGAAAGTGTTCGTCTCGAAGTCGTCGAGTCGGCCTCGGCGATTCGTTCGGCGGCTTCGGCGGTTGCGACAGCCGACGCGCTCGCCGCATTAGCGGAAGTCGCGCGACGTGAGGCTTGGGTTCGCCCTGAAGTCCACGACGGAGAAACGATCGAAGTCAGCGCCGGACGACACCCTGTGGTGGAAGCGCTGTTAAACACGGCGCACGGTGAAGGGTTCGTTCCCAACGACACGAGTCTCGATCCTGCGGATGCGCAGATCCTTTTGCTGACCGGGCCGAACATGTCCGGTAAGAGTACCTACCTTCGTCAGGTTGCCCTGATTGTGTTGATGTCGCAGATGGGAAGCTGGGTACCGGCAGAAAGCGCGCGGGTTGGTGTAGTCGATCGAATCTTTACCCGGGTCGGCGCGTCAGACCGACTTGCCCGGGGTGAGTCGACCTTTATGGTGGAAATGCGCGAAACGGCAGAAATCTTGCGGGGAGCCACGCGAAGCAGCCTGCTGATTCTCGACGAGATCGGGCGAGGCACCAGCACCTTTGATGGCTTGTCGATCGCATGGGCGGTACTCGAACATCTCCACGACACGCCGGGGCTGTGCGCGCGGACGCTTTTCGCCACGCACTATCACGAACTCACCGACCTGTCCCGCACTCGGCCGCGGGTCCGCAACGGCCACTTCGAGGCCCGGGCATGGGAAGACGAGGTAGTTTTTTTGCGCCGGCTCGTGACGGGCGGGGCGAGTCGTTCTTACGGCATCGCAGTGGCTCAGCTCGCCGGTTTGCCGCAACCCGTCATCGCCCGCGCACGCCAGATTCTGAAGAATCTCGAAGGCGGCGAACTCGACCCCCAAGGCGTTCCCCGGCTGGCGAAGGAAGCGGGTACGGTCGCCGATGCGCCAGATCAACTTTCGTTTGCGCTCGGAGGCATGGCGCCGAGGCCACCGGAAGAAGACGAAGTCTTGAACGCGCTGCGCGAGTTGGACCCGAATGTAACGACTCCCGTCGACGCCCTGGTTGCTTTGACCGCATTGCGCGAACGCTTGAGCAACTCGGGTGACTCTTGATGAGGCTGCCGCACCCATCCGCGCGAATTGTTGCCGCAATCGTCTGCGTTTTGTTGATGCCGATTTTGATGGGCGCCAAACGTCCGCCTGGACTTGGCGACGTGAAGGACGTTCGAAGCTGGTCGTACGACGACTACACGCGCGTCGTTGTCGAACTTACGCGGCCGGTCGAGACCGAGGTCAAGCGGCTTAAGGCCGACGCAAAGTCGGGGCGACCGGATCGGCTGTACCTCGATCTGTCGGGCATCTGGGTAGGAAAAGACTTCGAGAACGGCATTCCGATTCAGGACGGGCTGTTGAAGACCCTACGCCTTGGACAGAACACGCTGACGAAGAGTCGGTTGGTAATCGACCTGCAGCGGTACGAACGGCATCGCATGTTGGTGCTGCGTTCCCCACATCGCATTGTGGTGGATGTTTACGGTCCGCGTACGGGTGAGGCAGCAGTGTTGCCAGAAGGCAGCAATGGGACAAAGCCGAATTCAAGGCTGTCGATTCCGCTGCGTCGAATTCAAACTGTTGTGATTGACCCGGGGCATGGCGGCAAAGATCCGGGTGCGATCGGCGTCGGCGGGCTGCGGGAAAAGGACGTCAACCTGAGGCTCGCAAAGATGCTTGGGACACGCCTTGAAGCGCTCGGCTTTGAAGTCGTCTTTACGCGCAAGAGTGACAAGACGCTGAGCCTCGAAGAACGCACGGTAACCGCCGAGGCCGCACGCGGTGACATATTCGTTTCGGTGCACGCGAATGCATCCACCCGCAAGGCGACCCGGGGTATCGAAATTTATTCCCTCGACGAAAATCACGAGCGCCACAGCCTCGACGTGGCCGCACGGGAAAACGGCGTCCGTCGCAGTGAGGTCGATTCTCTTCAGCGCGCCATGGCGAAGTTACACGTGCATGAAGCCTCGGAACATTCGGTTCGCCTCGCAAATGCGGTTCACGACTCCCTCATGCCCGGTTTGCGCAAGAATTACAGCGGTGTACCCGATCTCGGCGTGAAGAAGGGGCCGTTCTACGTGCTCTTCCTGTCGAGCATGCCCGCAATCTTGCTTGAGAGCGGCTTCCTGACTAACAAACACGATGCGCGTTTGTTGCGAAGCAAGGCCTATCTTGAAGCGATGGCAGACCACGTGGCAACCGGGCTCGGCGACTACAGACGGCAGGGCGATCAATTGTTCAGCAGCAGGTCGGCTCAATGAGTGCTGCCCCGAGCGCCGCACCCGTTGTCGAAGAAGTGCTCCCCGAACTTCGGAGCTGTGGCCCGAAACCTGAGCGCGGTGTGCCGGCGAAAGTGCGCACATTTGTCGAGCAAGTCCGGGCGCACCTGATCGAGTTGCACCGCAACCAGGCAACCGGCACCGAAGTCATCGCGACGCATTCGGATCTCACGGACCGGCTCGTGCGAAGGCTCTTTCACTTGGCGGAAGAGAGTTTGCTGTCAGATGGGGGTGAGCTCGAGTCGGGGGTGTGTGTTGTGGCGGTCGGCGGGTATGCGCGTCGCGAGATGTGCATTCATTCCGATGTTGACTTGCTGGTCGTGCATCACGGCGTGCTCTCTCCCTACGTCACTGCGATTAGTGAGCGCTTGCAGTATTGGATGTGGGACGCGGGGCTCACCGTCGCCTGCGCGACCCGCACCCCCGAGCAAACCGTTGAGCTTGGTCGCGAGGACAATACGGTGCGAACTGCAGTATTGACCGCACGCTACCTCTGCGGCGATAGCGATTTCTTTCATAAGTTTAGTGAGACCATTCGGCACGAACTGCTTCCCGACGTTTCGCAGTTCATTGACGACCAGTTCGAAGCGATCTATGCGCGTCACCGGCGCTACGGTGAGTCCGCGTTTCTACTGCAACCCAACATCAAAGAAGGCGTCGGGGGGCTGCGCGACTACCACGCGGCCTTCTGGGTTGCTCGGGGCGCGCAGCTCACCTCGCGAGACTTTGAAGACTTCCTTCACTTTGGCTTGTTGACTGATACGGAGATGGGCGACTACCGCGCAGCGTTGAATTTCCTCTGGCGCGTGCGCAACGAATTGCACCTTGAGTCGGGACGCGCGACCGACCAGATCAGTTTCGAACAGCAGGAACAGATTGCAGAAGCACTCGGCTATGGCCCGATGAGCAACGACACGGAAGAGCTGTCCGTGGAAGTCTTTATGCGCGACTACTACCGGCACGTTCGCAACATCGAGAACTATTCAAAACTCGTAATGGAGCAGTGCCGCGCGCGAGTTGAAAAACGAACCGACAGTCAGGAAGTCAAGGCTGAAGAAGACGGCTTTCAGTTGATTGATGACCACATTGAGATCCCGCACGTACAACATCTTCGAAGCGAACCGGTTCGCTTGTTTACGGTGTTTGACATGGCGCAGCGCCACCAGGTCCCGCTTTCACGCATGGCCCGGCGGATGATCCGCGAAAACCTTGACCTCGTGGACGACTCCTTTCGCGCCAGCCCCGAAGCGCGTGAGGCATTCTTGTCCGTGTTGCGCGGTGAGCATCGCGTGATGCGAAGTCTGGTCACGATGAACGAAGAGGGGCTGCTCGCGGCGTTCATTCCCGAGTGGGAGCACATCGTTTGTCGTTGGCAGCAGGTGATCTATCACACATATACCGTCGACATCCATTCGATCTTTCTGGTCGAAGAACTGCGTCGTCTGTGGCAAGGCAAGTACGAACGCGCGTTGCCCGTGCTCACGGAACTCATGCAGGCCGTTTCCGATCGAGAGGTGTTGTTCCTCGGGTGTCTATTGCACGACATCGGGAAGGGCTTCGGTGGCGACCATTCCAATAAAGGCGTGCCCCTAGCGCAGGTCTGTGTGGACCGGCTGGGTCTTTCCGAGGATCGCGCGGACCGTGTGATCTTCCTTGTGCGTCATCACCTGTTGATGTCTCACCTTGCGCAAAGTCGCGATCTTTCCGACCCGCGTCTAATTCTGGACTTCGCGCAGACGTGTGGCGACCGAAAGAATTTGCGCAATCTCTACCTGCTGACCTTCGCCGACATTCGCGCCTCTTCGGTGGACGCCTGGACGGAGTGGAGGGGGCAACTGCTCGAAGAGTTGTTCGAACGAACCGCCGAACTCCTCGAAAGCGGGAAGAACGATCACAACGCGGCGATCGAATTGATCGACGAGCGTGTCGAGGTCCGACGCAATGGAGCGCGAGCTGAGCTGCGCAATCTCGGGATCGCTGCCGAAAAGATCGAGAACTACTTTGACGTCTTGCCAAGGCGGTATTTCATCGCCCACACGCCGAGGCAGATCGCACGGCACGCGAAGGTGGTGATCGGACAATCGGTAGATCAACCGATCGCGTCGTCGTATCGAGAAATGCGCGGAGGCTTTACCGAGTACGTCTTGTGCGTGCCGGACACGCGCGGTCTCTATTCTGAAGTGGCCGGCGCGCTGACCGCGCATCGGTTCAATATTTTGGGCTCACACGTCTATACATCGAAGACCGGCTTTGCACTTGAGATCTACCGGCTGTCGACGCCTGACGGCGGTCGTGATGAACGCGAATTCGCTTGGCGGGAATTTGAAGGGGCGCTCGAGGGCGTACTCACGGGGGGAACCTGCGCGGAAGCGCTTCTCGAAAACCGCAGGACCCTTCGACAGCCGGCCCGCCCGAGCGTGCGCCGCACCCACAACGTCGAAATCTCGAATGAGGAGTCTGAGTTCTATACCTTGATCGACGTCACCGCCTACGACCGGATCGGCTTGCTTTACGACCTCACGTCGGTGATTGCGCGCTTGGGCTACAGCATCTTTATCTCGAAGGTTGGGACGGTGCTCGACCAAGTGAAAGACACGTTCTACATCAAGGACGCGCGCAGAAAAAAGATCGTCGATCCAGAGGCCCTCGCCAAGTTGCAAGATGAATTGATGAGTGCAGCCTGCGAAGACGGAGACGGCGAGAACCGTGGCGATTGAGTCCATGAGCACGGTGGTGGATGCCTTCCTGGCCCACGCTCAGCTCGAAAAGGGTTTGGCGCGAAACACGATCATTGCGTACTCCCGAGATCTGGAACGCTTTGTAGCGAGCCTTGGGAACGTCGCCCCGTCGAAACTGACGCGCGAGCACGTACGCGACTTTGTCAGTCGGCTTGAAGCGGACGGGCTCAGTGCCGCGAGTCGGGCGCGAGCCTTGGTTGCGGTGCGCAGGTTGCTGAAGTTCATGTGTGCGGAGGATTTGTTGGAAGATGACCCGAGCCGGGGCGTGATGAGTCCGAAGGTCGGGCGTGCGCTTCCGCGGGTGCTCGCCCCAGACGAAACCCAAGCGTTGATTTCTGCCTGCGGCGACAAAGGCCCCCTCGCATTGCGCGACCGCGCCATGCTCGAGGTTTTGTACGGCGCGGGCCTAAGAGTCAGCGAACTGGTGCAGTTGCCGCTCAGTGGCCTGGACCGGCGCGGGGGGATGTTGCGCGTGGTAGGCAAGGGGGGGCACGAGCGCATCGTTCCATTGGGTGAACTCGCTTTGACCGCGATCGAAGAGTATCTCGATCATGCACGCGGTGGCCTGCTTGTGAAGGCGGGTGATCGGACTCACGCGCTGTTCGTGACTCGACGAGGCGGGGCGATGACGCGTCAAAACTTTTTTGCCTTACTGCGCAAGTTGGCATTGGCAGCGGGAATCGATCGAGAGCGCGTGTCGCCACACGTCTTGCGGCATGCATTTGCGACCGACTTGCTCGAAGGAGGCGCTGACCTTCGCTCGATTCAAATGATGCTTGGGCATTCTGATCTTTCGACCACGGAAATTTACACCCACGTCGGGCGCGGACGATTGAAAGACACCGTCGATCGCCATCATCCGCGCGGCGCCGGGGCGGGTGGGAGCGGCAAGGCGAAGAACACGACGAAGCCGCGGGCCAAGCCCGCAGGGCCGCCCGGGTCCGGGAAGTCGAAGTGACCGAATTCGCGACCCCAGAGCTCGACGTTGTGATTCCCGACGATCTCGCGAAACCCCTCGATCGCTTGCGCGACGCCGCGAGTGAGTTGGGCATTAGCCTGTATCTCGTTGGCGGGCCGGTGCGGGACTGGTTGTTGCAAAGACCGCTTGTCGACATCGATCTGTTGATCGCGAATGGCAACCCCAAGTCGATTGCAACGCTGGTGCGCAAGGGTTTTGGCAAGGACGCAAAGGTTCGCGAGCATCCGCAGTTTGGAACGATGAGCGTCGAAATAGGGGAACACCGAGTCGACCTCGCGACTCTTCGCAAAGAGAAATACCCGCGGCCCGGGGCGCTGCCTGTAGTCAGTCCGGGAACGCTCGAGGACGACCTCAGCCGACGTGACTTCAGCGTGAACGCGCTCGCGCTTCCGTTGCGCAAGGGCGGAGGCGAGGAACCGATTAGCGTCATTGATCTCGGTTCGGGGCTGGTGGATCTAGGCGAATCGACACTGCGGGTCTTTCATCCGCGAAGTTTTCACGACGATCCAACGCGCGCACTGCGCGCTGCGCGACTTGCCGCTCGGCTCGGTTTTGGCCTCTCGCGTGGTGCACGGTCTGCGTTACGAGACGCATTACGTGACGGCGCGTTCGGGGGCGTGAGTGGCGACCGGCTGCGTCGCGAATTCATCAAGCTATTTACGGATTGTGCAGTGGGCGGACATCCGAGTATCGCACTCGTCCACTTGGACAAATGGCACGTGCTCGCGGCGTTGGAGCCGGGCCTTTGTACCCATGCGAGTTCACGCGCTCCGCTTCGTCGTCTCGAGAAGGTTTTGGCGACACCGCAGTGGCGCGTCCGCGAACATCGTCCGTGGGTTGCTGGATTGTGTCTTTGGTTGTCGCCACTGTCAGCTCCGCTGCGACGGAGAACGCTTGCGCGGCTTGGTGTTCGGGGAGATACCAGCGTGCGGGTGCTCGACTTTGCGAAGTCGTGTCAGCGTTGGATCAAGGAGTTGAAAGGGACCCGTGGCAGGGGCGCAGTGGACCTTGTGTTGGCGGAGCTCGACGAAGATCAGCTGCTCGCGCTCTATGCGACTTGTGAGCCGCTGCTGCGCCGTCGGGTTGTCCGTTGGGCCGCGGAAGATCGCGACACTCGCATTCCAGTGTCGCCTCGCGATCTGTTGAACGCGAATCTTTCGGGGCCGGTGGTTGGGGTGGCGTTGGCTCGGATTCGGGCGGCTTATCTTAATGGGGAAGTGGCGAATCGCGAAGAAGGCTTGGCGTTGGCTCGGGAGATTTTGCGGCGTAGTGAGGCGGGGAAGAGGGGAAGGCGGCCTAAGGATGCTGGCCGTAACTGAGAAGTTTCTTTTTGAAGTATTTGGGACGCGTCAGGTACGCGAGGGGGATTAGAAGCGCCACCACTTGGATTGTTTTTTTAGGCGGGGGCCGCAGCGGGTGAGTTGGGTTCTGTATTGGATTGCGCGGGTGTTGACGCGGCTGGCGGCGTTTAAGAGCCATTGTTTTTTGAGGTGGGTTCCGCGGGTGAAGCCTCCGGCGCCTTCGTGGTACGCGAGGTAGAGGGTTCCGGCGTGGGTCTTGTCGATATTTGCATGGGCGGCGACTCGGTCCAAGTACCAGCCGACGAATCGGGTGGCGTCGCCAAAGCGGTCGCGGCGGGCGAGGGACTTCGCTTCGACGCGCCGGTACAGATCCCATGTTGAGTCTAGTACTTGGGCGTAGCCGTAGGCCGAAGAGGGGCGAGTCCACGGGATGAAGCCGAGGAGCTTCTTTCGTGGTGGGCGTGCCGAGGCGCGGAAGCTCGACTCCTGGAAGATCACCGCCATTTGGGTTGCCTGGTCGATGTTCCAGCGCTTTTCCGCTGCGAGGGTGGAGCGATACCAACCGGGGCGCTCGGTGAAGACCTCGCACAGGTCGCGAGGGTTACGCGGTGGTGTGACGCAGCCGGGTAGCCACCACGCAACCGCGGTGACGGCCCCAATCACAACCATCGTTCGAACCCATTGTTTACGGCGGCCAGGAGTCAAGAACGAAAGCTAACGCGGGCGACGACTCGGCGTTGATCCTGCGCAACGAATAATCCATACTGGGGCACGTCCCCCTCGGTCTAAACCATGGTTTCAACGCGGCGCGCGCGGCACGCGGCAACCGTAGAACCAACCGACGCACTGATCCCGCTGAACTTCGAGCCACAATCCGCACCCGCAATTACGCCGCACGCATCGACCTACCTGGAGCCGCCGATCGGTGGCGACTGCGCGAGGAGCCAAATGAGTCAGACGGAATCCCAAGAGCCCCAGGCGGCTGACGTTCCCACCGAAGGCGCAGGTGAACTCGCACAGCCGGCTGGGGAGGCGACTGGACAGGCGGAAAGCGCAGTGAGCGCTGCGCCCCCTGGATATGGCGTCAAGTTGCAAGCGTTTGAAGGCCCCCTCGACTTGCTTCTGCACCTCATTCGGCAGAATGAAGTTGAGATCACAGACATTCCAATCGCGCAGGTTGCAGCGCAGTATCTCGAGTACCTCGAGATCATGCAGTCCCTCGACATCGACATCGCCGCCGAATACCTCGTGATGGCCGCGTCGCTTGCGCACATCAAGTCGCGCATGTTGCTACCGCCAACCGACGAAGAAATCGAAGAGGACGACATCGATCCGCGTGCCGAACTCGTCGCACGCTTGCTCGAATACCAACGCTACAAAGAAGTCGCCGACGCGTTGGGAAAAAAGCGGTGGCTTGGTCGCGACGTTTACGACGCGAACGGCATGGGGCTAGAGAAGGTTCCGGAAGCCGAGCGAGAGATCGAAGTCGGCCTGTTCGAATTGATCGAGGCGTTCCGCGTGGTCGTGCACCGACCGGACGAAGAAGTCCTCACCAACTTGCACGTCGTCGAGTCCGAAGAAATTACCGTCCGCGATCAGATGGTGTTCGTGATGAAGACGATTGGCGGGCATGAATCCGTCGACTTCATGCAGCTCTTTACGTCGGTGGGTGGAGGTCGTCCTTCGCGAACCGTATTGATCGCGACGTTCTTGGCCGTCCTCGAACTTACGCGGCTCGAAGCACTTGCCATTTACCAGGGCGTCAACGACGAAGGGGTACCGGAGGGCGGTATTCGTTTGCGGGCCGCATCCGATTCGGCCGAGATTGCCTGGGAAGATCGAATCACCGAACTCATGTGAGGCACCATCATGGAACGTTCTGAACAGTTGAGAGTTGTGGAAGCTTTGGTCCTGGCATCGCCGGAACCGCTGTCTGCCACGCGAGTTGCCCAAATTGCACCGGAATGCACTCCGGCGTTGGTGACGGAACTCGTTGCGGAACTCAACGAGCAATATCTGAAGACCGAGCGCGCTTTCGAAATCTGGGAAGTCGCAGGTGGTTACCAAGTGCGCACCCGCGCCGAATTTTCTGGCTACTTGCAGAAGCTTCAGAAGCAACGACCCCTTCGTCTTTCGGGGGCTGCCCTCGAAACGCTTTCGATCGTGGCGTATAAGCAACCTGCCACGCGCGCAGACATCGAGCACGTGCGCGGGGTCGACGTTGGGGCTGTGGTCAGGAGTTTGCTCGAACGCGGGCTGATGAAGATCGATGGCCACAAGGAAGTTCCCGGTCGTCCGATGCTTTACTCAACAACGCGACGCTTCCTCGAAGTGTTCGGTCTCCAATCGATCAAGAACCTGCCTGCGTTGCGCGAGCTTGAGGACTTGGCTCGCGAGCACGGGCTGGTAAACCCGGACGCCACCGATGCTGCGGAACACACGGATGCCGAAGACAGTGCAGAAGAGGGTGGCGAGGGGGTGGTTGACGGTGAAGATGAGCGGCTCGACCTAGGCGCTGAAAGTTTGGAATCCCCTGACATCGATGTAGAGGCCTCGTTCCAAGACGACGCGCCGCAAGACGCGCAGGCCGACGATGACGATGACGGCGGTGCCCAAACACGCACAATCGAAATCGTGAGCGAGCGAGACGTTCTCGAAGGAGAATTAGACCCGGACGGGGAAGAGCCTGAGATCGTGCTCCCCTCAAGCGAATAGGGATGGCTGCAAAGATCTCTCCGCGGGGCGCAAAGTCAGAGGCGGGTTCAAACTCAAAGCCGAAGGCCAAGTCACCGCGCCACACGCGCAAGAAAGCGGCCCGCAAGGCCGCGCCGAGTAAAGCGGCGAAACCGCGCGCGGTCGACTCCGGTGCTTCAAAGAGAGCCCCTGCTTCGGCGCCCACCGATCTCGCCGGGATTCAGGTGCGTATTCAAAAGCTCCTCGCGGCGGCAGGCTTCGGATCTCGTCGCAAATGTGAAGAGCTGATCAGCCAGGGCCGGGTTCTGGTCAACGGCAAGCTGGCGAAGCTTGGCGACACCGCGGATCCGGGTAGCGACGACATTCGGTTCGACGGCGAGCGCTTGGTTGGCGATAAGCCTGTTTACTGGGTCGTGCACAAGCCGGAAGGCGTGATCACGTCGTCGCGCGACCCGGAAGGACGCGCGACGATTCACAGTCTCATGCCGCCAAAAGGTCCGCGTATGTTTCCGGTCGGACGTCTCGACCTCGGGACTTCGGGGCTCGTCTTGATGACGAACGATGGCGACATGACTCAGCGCTTGCTCCATCCATCACTCGGCAACGAGCGAGAGTACCGGGTGACGTCGAAGGGTTGTGTTAGCGAGAAGGCCTTTCTTCGATTGCGTGCGGGGATTCATCTCGAAGACGGCAAAACGAACAAGACCGAAGTCAGCGCGATTCGCTACGACCCTAAGACGGATACAACCATGTTTACGTTGATGTTGAAGGAAGGACGAAAGCGCCAGATCAGGCGTTCGATGTTGATCTTGAAATTTCCGGTCAAGAAGTTGGTGCGCGTTCGCATGGGGCCCCTGCATCTCGGTCGGCTCCCGCGCGGTGCGGCACGTCCCCTGCGCGACGAAGAGATTCGCGAATTGCGCGTGCACGTGGCTGGCTTGGTAAAGAGTCCGACACCGAGGAAGAAGCGGCCGGTCAGGCGGTATACATCGAAACCGCGCTGATCCCCTCTGGGTAATGCGGCTAGAAGCGTGGCGGAAAAGTCTGAATTTCAGGGTCGCCCCAGAGCCTCATTTCGTGTGCTCCCTAATTCGCTGGGGGGAGACGATGCAAGGCAAGCGTTCGGCGCAAGGCGGTCTGCTACGAGCAGATACGATGTAGATGCAGCACGATGGCGAACAAGCCAAGGCGTTGCAGAAGCATGCGGTAGAGAACTCCGAACGGGACCTCGATCGCATCCTCGGCCATACGGCCTATGGCGACTCGGAGCCCCGGGAAGGTCTGGCTTCGCTCGGTGCGAAGTTCATTGTCAAGGTCCCCCCCGGCCTCTAAAACCGCCATTTGTCGGCCACTCTTCTAATCTCCGATGACGCGCCCCACCATGACGAGCAACCAGCAATTGAAGCCCGCCACTGCGCCGCCAAGCGTGGCCCGCACCGGTGAGAGCATTTCAGAAAAGTAGACGTAGCCAGCGATCGCTCCACCCACTACCGCGACCGCCAGAACCACCATGGCGATGGGATGCTCTTGGACAAACGAGTCTGTTTCGCTGTCGCTCTCGTCCGTGTCGTCGACGGCATCATTTGCGTCTGGCATATCACCCCTGTTTTACTCGCGTATGGGCGCGCTGAACGCGCTCAAGCTAGCCCAGTTGCTAGGCTCCTCGAGGCATTTACAGCGCACCGCAACGATAGGATGCGAGTTCTTCTCAGCCATTTTCGCGGTCAGTCAAGGAGGCTTGAATGAGTGAGTCAGCCACGAGTGAAAGTTCAACGGCCGCCGCCGCGCGGGCACTCACGTCAAAGAAAATCATTTCGTCCGATAGCCACGTCTGCGAACCCGAAGGTTGCTACGACGACATCGACCCGAAGTACTACGACATGCGACCGACCTACAAGGTTCATGAAGGCCTCGGTCCGTGCTACATCATTCCCGACCTGCAGATGCCCGTGCCGATGAGCATGATCAATGCGGCAGGCCGCAAGCCCGAGGACATTCAAAACTTCAAGCTGCAATGGGAAGATCTCGAGCCCGGCGGCTGGGACCCGAAGGAGCGCCTCGTCGCCCAAGATAAAGACGGCATCTACGCCGAGGTCATCTATCCGAGTGTCGGCATGGTGCTCTGCCTGCACGACAGCATTGATTACAAAAAAGCGTGCTTCGATGCCTACAACCGTTGGCTCGCCGAATTCTGCGAAACAGCGCCGAAGCGTTTGCTCGGCATCGGGCAAGCTTCGGTTCGCACGATCGAAGAGGGCATCAAGGAACTCGAGGAGATCAAGCGCCAGGGATTCTGCGGCGTCATGATCCCGGGAGATCCGGCGGTCGAAGACTACGATCACCCGTGCTACGACCCTTTCTGGGAAGCCGCGATCGACCTCAACCTCCCGATCAGCTTTCACATCCTGACCAGCAAGTCGGACGATTTGATGACTGGACGCCAAAGCCGCGGGCCGAAGATTAATTCGTTCATGCAGCTCGTCCGCGGCAACCAGGACATTATGGGGATGTTCTGTTTTGGAGGCGTATTCGAGCGTCATCCCAAGCTCAAAGTCGTGTGTGTCGAGGCCGACGCAGGTTGGGTGCCGCACTTCACCTACCGGATGGATCACGCCTACAAGCGCCATCGTTTCTGGATGGAGACGGGCGCGATCCAACGTCTGCCGAGCGAGTACTTCTACGAGAACATCTACGTCACGTATCAGGACGATGCCGCGGCAACTCGGAACGTGGACGAACGCGTGCTGCGCCGGGTGATGTGGGCCAACGACTTTCCGCACAGCGACTCGACTTGGCCGTGGTCAATGGAGATCCTAGGCAAGCTCACCGCTGGGCTCCCCCAGGAACAAAGAGATTGGATTCTCCACGACAACGTTTCGGCGCTGTACGGACTCGACAGCTAACACGGGCCGGCGGTTTTGAACCGCGGCCTATAGTTCGCTTGAGAACAGTGCGAGGGTTCGCGCCCAGGAGTCCTTTGCGGAGCCTGCGTGGAAGGACGAGCGTTGATCACAGTTAAAGCCGTGGTCGGCACCCGGGTAGACGACGACTGCGTGGCCTGTGCCCGATTCGTCAAGGGCTTTGCGGATCGCATCAACTTCAGGTTCGGGGATCATCGAGTCCTGTCCGCCGAAGTAGCAGACGAGCTTGCCCGAAATGTTCCCGCTGCGGGAAACCGTTGGAGCGCCGCCACCGGGACCCGCCGGCGCCGCAATGCCGCCGCCGTAGTATGAGGCTGCTGCCTTTATGTCGGTTTCGCAGGCGGTGAGGTAGGTCATGTGTCCACCGATACAGAACCCCATGGCGCCAATGCTCTCACCTTTGACGTCCGAGCGTGCGCGTAAAAACGCGATGGTGTCCTTCGCGTCGGTGATCATCGTGTCGGCATGTAGTTGGCCGTGGTGCTTCATGCCTTCCGCCATGCCGTCATCGTTGTATTCCAATTCGATGCCGGGGCCGGTGCGGTGAAAGTAGTCGGGCGCGATCGCGACATATCCCTCGGCCGCAATACGATCGGTGACGTCGCGAATGTGCGCGTTGACGCCAAAAATTTCCATATAGACCAAAACAGCAGGGAGCGTGGCGTCGCCTTCAGGACGGGCGAGGTAGCCCCCCATGGTGCTGCCACCGCTGACGGGAATTTCGACTGACGCGGTTTCGAGAGCCATAAATGAAGCCTCCAATTTTCGAGGGTAATATTTCGCAGGGCCGCACTCTAACTCAGCCCAAAGCACCGTGATATGCTGACCGCATGATCATTGCCTCTCTTGAGATTGCCAAAGAAGACTTCGAAGCGCAGACGGGTTGGGTGCTCAAACCCGAAGGTGCGTGCAAGGGCGACCGTTGCGTTCCACTCCCCGCACTCGACCCGGCCGCGAAGACCGTAGACATTCGACTCCTAAGCGCGGCGCTCGGGATGCCAATCGTGGAAAACGCGGGGCTTGGCCTCTACGCAGTGGGGCCCGAATCCGGGGGCCCACTCCTTGCCGGGGCTGAGTGTCCGGACATCACCCTTCCGGATCTCGACGGGAACGAAGTTTCGATCTCGTCTTTTCGCGGCCGGAAGGTTGTGATTGTAAGTTGGGCATCGTGGTGAGGCTGCAAAGCTGACCTGCCCGGGTGGCAGGCGATTGCGGAAGAGCTGAAGCCTTTGGGCGTCGAACTCGTGACGGTTGCGATGGACACGCAAGGCGCCGACACGGCGAGGCCGTGGATCGAAGCGGCGGAGCCCTCGCATCCGTCCCTCATTGATCGTGCTCACCAGTTGGGTGCGAAGCTCGGCATCAACAACGTCCCCATGTCTGCATGGATCGACGAGGACGGAATGCTCGTGCGACTCGGCGACGCGGCGTTTACCCGCGAAAGCCCGATGAGAAAAATGGAAATCACAGACGACATCCCCGAACCGCTCCGCGTCGTTCTCACCGAAGCGAAAAAAATTCAGACGGATCACGAAGCCTATCTTGGTGCGTTACGTGATTGGGCCGCGAAGGGGGCGGACAGTCAGTTTGCGCTTACGCCGGCCGAAGTTCTGGACCGCGCGGGTGGGCGCGACTTCGACACTGCGAAAGCTGCAGCCTGCTTCGAACTTGGCCAGCACCTCTACCGAGGCGGAAACGAAAGCGAGGCGATCCCGTACTGGCGGGACGCGCATCGCCTGGATCCCAGCAATTGGACTTACAAGCGACAGGCGTGGTCGATCGCCGACCCCAACCAGGGGCCGACCGAGCACTACGAAGGCAACTGGATTGACGACGTCAAAAAGCAGGGCGGCGGCGAAGCGTACTATCCGTTGTTTGAGGTTTGATCGCGGAGTCATAGATCAGCTGGCGCTGGATGCCACATTGACTGAAAATGAAACGGCACCACAACCCATCGAGGTTGCGGTGCCGCTTTAGTCTTGATGACACGAAGCCAGGGTTCGGAGTTTTTACCCGAAACTACGCGAGCCCCGAAAAATCGAGCTGGCCCGTCGTCATGAAGGCGTTGAAGCCCATGTCGACGTTGAGGTTCACGCCGTTGACGTAGCGCGACCCGTCAGAGCCGATGAAGGCCAAGGTCATCGCAATGTCCCGGGGCGATGCGATCGTTCCGCCAATCTGATCGATGGTCCAGTTCATGGTCTTCTCGGTCATCGTCTTGTTGAAGTCCGGGAGGAGCGGAGTATCGATCGGGGCAGGGCACACACTGTTCGTTCGTACCTGACTCGCGAGTGTCGCTCGCGCGCTCTTCATCGTATAGACCTGCACGCATTCTTTCGAAAATGCGTAGCCGTCGCCGATTCGTTCTTTGTGCTCAATGCACCAGCCGCCAAACTCGGCACGGTCATCAATCGCGATGCAGTCGAGGACGTCTTGTAGATGACCGGGCCATTGGCCACCGGCGATTGATGCCGTGTTGGCGATGGCACCGTCCTTCACGATCTGCGGGAGCAAGCCTTCGGAAAGCTGTCGAAGCCCGAGCCAGTTGACGGCCATGACGTCTTCGACCGGGTGCGTTGCCGCGATGCCGGCGTTGTTGAACAGCACATCGATGGGACCGTCGATGGCGTCGATCGCTGCGGCGACTGAGTCTTCTTTTCCCATATTGGTTTCGATGAACTGAGAGATTTTGCCTTCAGGCTTCTTGATGTCAAGTGCGATGACTTCAGGGCCCCCGAGTTCTGCGAGTACGTCGAGAAGAGCGGCGCCAACGCCTGAGTAGGCACCGGTGAGGACGACGCGCTTGTTGGAATAATCAAAGGGGTGTGACATTTGAGGGGCTCCTTGAGAGGGTCGGTTGCGAGGCGCGACTCTATCACGAAAAAGATTTTTCGATCCACAAACGCGAATACTGATTGGTACAGTTCCGTGCTTGGTTAGGGCTCGTCCAGTTCGGACGCGCGGAATCGAATGGGGAAGCTGGAATGTCCGAAGAGATGAAGGCAAAAACAATTGAGGCGCTCGAGAACGGAATTCCGTTCGTGCAGCGGTCGGGCATCAAAGTGCTCGAACTCGAGCGCGGTTACTGCAAGTTGATGATGCCCTACGAGCCGAACATCAATCACGTGGGCATGATGTACGCGGGGGCGCTTTTTACTCTCGCTGAAATTCCGGGCGGGGCGATTTTTGTCTCTACGTTCGACAACGCGAAATTCTTTCCGATTGTCCGTAACCTAGAGATTAAGTTCGTGAAGCCTGCGATGACGGACATCACCGTCGAAGTTCGCCTCTCGGAAGAAGATGCCGTGGAGATCGCCGCCCGAGCGGAAGCAGACGGCAAGGCCAACTATGAGTGGGACTGTGAGCTGAAGAACGCCGACGGAGAAGTCGTTTCGGTTGCCACGTGCAAGTACCAGATGCGCGTGTTTCAGAAGAAGTAGAGCCCCAATGAAGCTGCGTCCCGGAGACCTTGATCTTTCGAACCCCAAGACGTTTGTCGAGGGTGTGCCGCATGACTATTTCCGTGTGCTGCGCGAAGAAGCGCCGTTGCACTTTCAGAGCGAGTTCAAGATCCCGTCGCTAAAACGCGGACCAGGTTTTTGGGCCGTGACTCGCTACGAAGACGTCGACTTCATTTCGAAGCATGCAGAACTGTTTTCGTCCGAGGCAGAAACCTGCTTTCTCGTGACACCGCCACCCAATGCGGTGCGCGACATGCAGGGGCAGCTAATCAACATGGACCCGCCGCGACACACCGAGTTGCGGAACCTGATGAACGGCTCGTTCAAACCATCGCGCGTGAAGGAGATGGAGTCGGCAACGCAGGGTATTGTGAACGATGCCCTTGACCCCATTACTGGGGCATCGTCATGCGAATTCGTGGAGGCGGTTTCGGCGCCCGTTTCGCTGCGTGTACTCACCCACTTTTTGGGGGTGCCGGACAGTCATTCGAAGCGTTTCTTTCGTTGGACGAATCGCCTGATCGGTGAAGACGAGCCCCGCTTGCCCCAAGTGCTGCTCGGCCGGTTCTCGTTGTTGCAGCTGCTTTTCTATGCGACGCGACTGGCGCGCAGACGTCGTCACAAACCCGAAGACGACATCTATTCAAAGTTGGTGGGGGGCAAGCTCCGCGGCTCACCAATGGAAAATAAGCAGTTGGGGATGAACTTCTTTTTGCTAGTCATCGCCGGCAACGAGACGACCCGCAACGCCTTGTCTGGAGGAATCCAAACCCTTTGCGAACACCCGGAGCAACTTGCGCTCCTGCGCAGTGACATGTCCCTCATGCCCTCCGCGATCGAAGAGATGCTCCGCTGGGTCACACCCGTGATGCAGTTTCGCCGCACAGCGACCCAAGATGTGAAGGTTGGCAATCAGCTGGTGCGTGCCGGTGAGAAGGTCGTCGTCTACTACGGCTCGGCAAATCGAGATCCCCGCGTGTTTGACAAGCCAGACGTGTTTGACATCACCCGCAAGCCGAACCCCCACCTGGCCTTTGGTGCGGGGACGCATTTCTGTATGGGGAGCCACATGGCGCGTCTTGAAATGCGGCTCACGTTGACTGAGTTCTTGAATCGCTTTCCGAACGTTTCGATGTCGGGCCCGGCGGAGCGTATTCATTCGAACTTCATCAGCGGCATCAAGCGGCTGCCGCTGGCGTTGGTCTAGCAGGCTACTCAGCGCTCGTTGCTTCGATCGCCACAGCGCAAAACTTAAACTCGGGGATTTTGCCATCGGGATCAAGTTTGTCTGTCGTCAAGATGTTTGCTCCCGCCTCGCGAAAGTGAAACGGGATGAAGATCGAACCGGGCTGGGTCGCGGTCTCGATGCGCGCCGCCAATCGAATGTTCCCGCGACGCGAGCGAACTTCGATCCAGGCACCGGGCTTGATGCCTTGGGCAGCCGCATCTTCGGGGTGCACAGATACAAACGCCTCGGGCTCGATCGCATCGAGAGCCTTGGAGCGGCGAGTCATGCTGCCCGTGTGCCAGTGTTCGAGCACCCGGCCCGTAACGAGGATGAAAGGGTAGTCGTTGTCCGGAAGTTCATCCGCACCGCTGTGCTCCGCAGCGACGAAGCGCGCGCGACCGTTTGCCGTCGGAAATCCTTCGCCGAACATCACGACGGTGCCGTCGGAGTGATCGGGGTCCGGGCAGGGGTAGAGCTTACCCGTTGGGCCAAGGTTCTTGTGGGCGAGACCGCGATAGCTTTTGCCCGTGGACACGAGTTCGTCGAATATGTCTGCGGGTCCGTCGTAGTCCATCGCGTAACCCATGCGATTTGAGATGTCGCAGATGATTTCCCAATCGGCGCGGGCAGAGCCGGGAGCATCGATCACGGTGTTTCCAAGCTGCACTCGCCGGTCGGTGTTGGTGTAGCTGCCTGGTTTTTCCAAAGCGCTGGTTGCGGGCAAGATCACGTCGGCGAATTCGGCGGTCTCCGTCATGAAGATGTCCTGCACGACGAGAAAATCGAGATTGCCGAGACCCTCGCGCACTTTGTTGGTGTTGGGGTCACTGAGGAATGGGTTCTCACCGAGGATGTACATTCCGCGGACAATGCCTTCGAGTGCGGCCTGGACGATTTCAGTGGTCGTGAGGCCGGGGTTCGGGTCGAGTGTCGTTCCCCAGTGCTCTTCGAAGCGCGTCCGCGTTTCTTCCGATTCCACCGGTTGATAGTCGGGATAACTCATTGGGATCAAGCCGGCATCCGATGCACCTTGCACGTTGTTCTGACCGCGCAGCGGATGCAGTCCCGTACCCGGTCGGCCGACGTTGCCCGTCATCAGACACATGGAGATGATGCAGCGGCAGTTGTCGGTGCCGTGCACGTGTTGGCTCATCCCCATGCCCCAGAACGTGATCGCAGCCTTTGCACGTGCATACTCAATGGCGACCTCGCGAATCGTGTCGGCGGAGATTCCGCAGATCCCCGCAGCGAACTCGGGGGTATAGGCTCGGACGGTGGCTGCGACCGTGTCAAAGTCTTCGGTATGGCGGTCAATGTATTTGCGGTCGATCAGGCCTTCTTCGATGATGACGTGCATCATGGCGTTGTAGAACGCGACGTCGCTGCCGCTACGAATCTGACAGAAACGCCAAGCGTGATCCGCGATCGGGATGTGAATCGGGTTTACAACAAGGAGCTTGGTCCCGCGCGCAGCGGCTTCCTTGAAGAAGGTCGCCGCCACCGGATGGTTCGCGGTTGTATTGCTGCCGGTGATGATCGCGAAGTCAGAATTTTGAATGTCGCCGAAGGTGGTCGTGACTGCGCCCGAGCCGATCATCTGGAGTAGGGCGCTTACCGATGAAGCGTGACAAAGCCGGGTGCAGTGGTCGACGTTGTTGGTTCCGAATACGGCGCGCACGAGCTTTTGAAAGAGGTAGGCCTCTTCATTGCTGCACTTCGCCGAGCCGAAACCCGCAAGTGCACCGCCGCCGGATTGTTCGCGTATATCGAGAAACCTTGTCGCGACGAGATCCAACGCTTCATCCCACGTGGCTTCACGAAAAGCGGGCATCACTTCATTTGGATCGACGAGCCCTCCGGGCTTCCGCCTGCGGCGGTCTGAACTGCGTACCTCGGTTGAAAGCGCGTGCTTGGGGTAGTCGATTCGAATCAAGGGTGTGGTGAGGCGTTCGGGGTGCATCGTGTAGTCGAAACCGTAGCGCCCCTTTACGCAGAGTCTTCCACCACTGCCGGGGCTCTCGCGACCTTCCGCGTATTGAATGCGGTTGGCGGCTCGGTCAGTCTGATAGCGAATCGCACAGCCGACACCGCAGTAGGGACAAACCGAGTCAACGGCTTCGAGTTCTTTCGGCGGCGCGAGTAAGTCGAATGACTTCTCGGTAAGGGCTCCGGTTGGACACGCGGCCGCGCATTCGCCGCAGCTCACGCAACTCGATTCTCCCATCGGCTGATCGAAGTCAAAGCCGATGCGCGTGCTGTGACCCTTGCCTGTTCTTCCCATGACGAGGTTGTGCTGGACTTCGTTGCACGCGCGAATACAGCGGTCGCACAGAATGCAGGCCTGATGGTCGACTGCGATCACAGGGCTGGAATCGTCTTGCGGGCGAGGCACTGGCGCGGCTTGTTCGGGACGCTCGAGTTGCTGCGCACGTGCAAGGGCGACGAGTGCATCGTTTCCCGTCGTGACTTCGCGCGCCGAGGTTTCGGGTTGTTCCGCAAGGAGTAACTGCGTGAGTCCTGTGCGGCAGCGGTCGAGCTTGTCGCTATGTGTAATGACCACCATGCCGGCTTGTACCTCGCGCACGCACGAAGCCGCTAGCGCCCGCTCGCCTTCCACTTCAACCACGCACATACGGCAGACGCCGACGGGCCTTAACGCGGGGTCGTGGCAAAGGGTATGAATTTCTGTGCCCATGTCCTTCGCGGCATTGAACAAGGTGGTGCCTTCAGCGACCTCCACCGCCCGGCCATCGATCGTGAGGGAGACGGTTTTCATTCTTCGTTCACTTCGCTGTTGGTGGAAGATGGAAAGTTGTCGAGCACGCTAATAATCGGGTTTAGGGCTGCTTGTCCAAGGCCACAAATCGATGTTTCCCGAAGGACTTCGTGCAGCGCCGGCAGCTTGGCGAGAGAGGCTCGATCGCCCGTATCAATCAACTTCACCGCTTGCTCGGTGCCAATGCGGCAAGGCACGCATTTGCCGCAAGACTCGTTGCGAAAGAAGGTGGTTAGGTTCTGCGCGAGTTCGATGAGGTTCCGTCCTTTGCTGACCACGATCACAGCACCGGACCCGAGCGCGCTGCCTACGTTTTGTAACGCGTCGAACGTCATGGGGATGTCTGCATGTTCTGCGCTCAAGAAACCTGTGCTTGCTCCACCCGGTAAGAATGCAAGGAGTTCGCCTCCATCCTTGATTCCTCCGGCGCGTTCAACGAGTTGGCGAAGCGTCGTTCCGATTGGGACTTCGAATACGCCCGGGTGCTCCACGTCTCCGCTCACGGAAAAGAATTTGAGGCTTGTTTCAGCGGTCGTGAGGGTGCGCGGAACATGGGCGAACGTTTCGACATTGTTGATGAGGGTTGGTTTCCCGTGAAGGCCCTCGACGCCTGGGTAGGGTGGCTTGTTTCTGGGTTCGCCTCGCCGGCCTTCAAGGGCTTCGAGCAGCGCTGTTTCCTCGCCGAGGATGTATCCACCTGGGGAAACAAAGATCTGAATATCGAAGCTGAAGTCGCTGCCGAATACGTTTTGGCCGAGCGCACCCAAGTCTCGTGCGTGCGTGATGGCACGACGCAAGGCGCCGAGCTCGGGGACGTATTCGTGACGGATGTAAACCCAGCCCTCGCTTGCGCCAATGGCCAATCCCGCAAGGACCATGCCTTCAACGACGAGGTGGGGGAGCTGCTCGAGCAAAACGCGATCTTTGAAAGTGCCAGGTTCGCTCTCGTCGGCGTTGCAAATGACATAGCGCGGGGTCGCGCCTTGAGCCGCGACGAGAGACCACTTGCGTCCGGTTGGAAAGCCGGCGCCGCCCATGCCACGCAATGTCGACCCGGAGAGCGTGTCAATTAGAGATGTCGACGGATCGGCTTCCGAGACTCTCTTCCGCAATTCACCGTAGCGTTCGCCCGCACTTGGGTATGGATCAAGTTGCCATGTCGTCCATTCGCGGGCGTTGGATCCGGTGGGAATCGTTGGCTCTTGCCCTGAAGTGATTGCATCGAGGTGCTCGACGCCCGCCGCGATCGACATCGGGACATCGTCGATCGTACACGCTGGCGCTGCGTCACAACGCCCGAGACAAGACACGGTTTCGAATTCGATGTCGGCGTTCAAATCGCATCGCGCTTTCAACGCGTCGAGGGCCGATGCGCCATCGCGCATATGACACGAAAGGTCTCGGCATCCCGCAACACGATGCTTCGGGGGTGGCGTGCGACGCAGGTGCGGGTAGAACGAGCAGAGTTCCTCGATCTTGGCGCGCGGAATTCGCTCGCGTGAGCAAAGCGCAATCAGGTTCTCTTCGGTGAGGTACCCGTGGTCGTGCTGCAGCTCGATGAGGACTTGAAGCAGATTCATCGGATTCGTGTCATTGTGGCGAGCATGGGTTGGACGGGACGTTCAACTTTGGGCGCAGGGCTAGAAGCGATACTGCGCACCCAGTGTAAACGTCGAGTAGTCAAGATCTTTAATTTTGCCGGAAGTCGCCACGTAGGCGGCCGTGAGTCCCACCGATATTCGGGGCGCAATGTAGTAGTCGAAGCCGCCGCCAAAGTGACCTGTGATGCCGACGTCGTCGTCTCGCTTGCTGCCGCGTTGTTCGAAGCGAAATCGCGTGACCCCCGCTCCAAGAAGCACGAAGGGCTGGAAGCGAGTCGTCGTCAAGTAACCCTTGACGTTCCCGTGAAAGGAAAGAATGCTGGCCTCAAGATCCGGATCAAAGTCGTTGGAATTGACGCGGTTCAAGTACTCACATGTCCCTTCGGCCGCGATGTTCGGATGAAATCGATAGCCAACGGTGAGCGCGAAGCCGATCCCGGTTTCGAAGTCGGGATCGTCCGGGTAGTCGTCGAAAGAATCTTCCGAAAGATCCAGGCCTAGGCTCGCGTAGAAACCCATTTTCGGGGTCTCTTCAGCGAATGCCGATGTCGGAATGAACGACAGTGTGAACGTCGTTATCACCAAGACGATTCCGCAAGACAGCGGAACGAAGTGTTTCCTCACGATTCAATCCCCATGGATCACGTTTGTGATCGTTCTTTTCATCGATAGGTCTACGACGGCGGTTGCCGAAACGCGGGGGATACGCCGGCGTGGTGTGGGGATATGCTCGCCAACTCGTGGGCAAATGACAAGCGCAGCGCGACTCAACGGTTTCCGCTGTGGCTCGGAATTTCAGCTGCTCGTAGAAATCCCCGCCAGCGCCAGCGCTTCATTCAAACGCTCCGGCGTATTGCAGTCGACGAAGCTCGACAGTTTAGGGTCGAGGTCACGGCAAAAGGCTTCGTCGACGACACGCGCGCCATCGAGTTGGGCGATCGCACGAGGACGGCGTTCGCCGCGGGCCAGCATTGCGTTAATTTCGTCTGTGAGCGATTTTGCGTAGACCGCACAGGTCGTCATGTAGTGACCATCCAGGTGGGGGATGACGGCGGAGACATCGTGGGCAGCTTCGAGTAGACCGGTTACAAGTGAAGCCTGCAGCAGAGGTACATCACACGAAACCACAAAGGCTTTGTCGGACGCGATCGCATCGAGTCCGGCGGCCAGCCCCGCGAGGGGGCCATTTCCTTCTGCAGGGTCCCGAGCCACTGGGAGACCTAGAGCTTCGTTTGCGGGGAGCTCCTGTCCGGCCCGCGCAACAAGATGAACTTCGTCGACGCACGAGCCGACGATCCCGGCGATGCGCGAGAGCAAACTCTCGTTCCCGAACGCAAGGCTGGCCTTGTCTTGGCCCATGCGTTCAGAAAACCCTCCGCAAAGGATCAGTGCTGCGTGCGACATCGGGCGACTCTAGCAGGCCGCGGAAAACCCCACTCCCGTCGTCATGCACGCGTTTATTCGACTCGCTCTTCGTTGCGAAGACTTGCTGGGGCCAGTCCCCTCTAATTTCCCGCGCCTTGATCGATTCTAAAATCCGCGCACTTGGCTCGGTCCGGAGTTCTTCCGCAGACTCCTAGCGGGTTCGTCCATGTCGAGCTTCCGGCGTATGCTCGCCGCCGATCAGGAAATGACATGAACTCACATGAGGAAACCGGACGATTGACGGATCGCGAACAAGCGAGGGTCACAGTGGGGCAGTGTGTTGACTGTCTACACGCACGACGCCTTACGAGTCGCAAAGGAAGCGACTTCTATCGCTGTCAGAAGGCGAAGCAGGACGACCGACTCATGGATTACCCGCCGCTCCCCGTCCAGTCGTGTCCTGCGTTCGCAAGAGACCCCGCCGTCGTCGATTGAGCGCGGATCTGCAGTCGATTAAGCGCCCGGTGAAAAGTTCACCTGCATTTCCTCAAGTCCGGCGATGAAGTTCGAAGGTCGCAGCGCAAGTTTGGCGCCGTCGGCAACTTCGAGATCCGCCATGCGGGGAAGCACTTCTTCGAAGAACAGCCGCAGTTCGAGTCTTGCGAGGCTTGCGCCAAGGCAGAAATGACGGCCGTAGCCTCCGAATGCGACGTGCTCATTCGGGTTGCGTTCGATGTTGAAGCGGGTCGGTTCGTCGAATACGCGCTCATCGCGATTCGCACTGTGATAGAGCAGCAGTAGCTTGTCGCCCTTGCGGATCTGTTGGCCCCGCAATTCCACGTCCCGGGTCGCGGTGCGATTCATGTTCTTGATCGGGCTGACCCAACGCAGCATCTCTTCAACGGCTGTCGGGATTCTGGTCGGGTCATCGAGCAGCAGCTGACGCTGTTCGGGGTGGCGGATCAGCTCAAGCATGCCGCCCGTCATGACGTGACGCGTGGTTTCGTCGCCCCCGACAAGAATCAGCAAGCTTTCATGAATGAGCGCTTCTTCGTCGAGGCCCTCTCCGTCGATATTGGCATTGGTCAGGATTCCCATCAGGTCGTCGAGGGTCGGGTCAGCGCGACGCTTAGCAATCACGTCGAGGGCATATTGAGAATAGTCCGCGCCAGCCATGACTGCGCGCTTAAGGGTTTCCCCATCTGCGGTCGCGGAGGTCGCGCCAAGCATGTCTTCGCTCCATTGGAGCAGCCGGTCGCGATCTTTTGGAAGTACGCCGAGCATGTCGCCAATCACGATCATCGGAAGAGGCGCGGCAATGTCGCGCACGAAGTCGCACTCTCCCTTGGCCGCTACTTTGTCGACGAGTTCGTTGCAGATCGCGCGGATCTTGGGTTCGTGGTCCGCGACTCGGCGGGGGCTGAAGCCTCGATTCACAAGCGTGCGTCGTTTTCGGTGATCGGGGTCGTCCATGTTGATCATCGAGGGGGTGTAGGAACCCGCTTCGGGGCGAGAACCTTCGCCCGAACAGAATGTGCCCGAATCCTTCGACACGTTCAGGATGTCTTCGTGCAACGTGATGCCCCAGACCTGTGCCTGGTCGTCGTAGTAGACAGGGGCGTTCGCGCGCATCCACTCGTACGGTTCGATCGGGTCGTTTCCGTAGAACTCGCCGTCGAGTAGCCGGATGTCGTCGCGTGTCGGATGGTCGGCCATGGTCTTCCTTTGTTAACCCATCGGGTACATGATTTTCTTCGACAGCTCGTCGCAGGCGGCGAGGATGTCTGCGGGAATCGTCGCGTTTGCGGCGGTGAGCGTTTCTTCGAGTTGGGCAACGGTCGTTGCGCCGATCAACGTCGACCCAAGAAAATCACGGGTCAACGTCCAAGCGGTCGCGAAGGCGGCCACTGTCATGTCGCATGACTTCGCGTGGTCCTGAAGCGCATCAACTGTGGCCAGTGTTTTCTCATTGATGAAGCGCTGGGTCATGCGCTCGCCGCGGTTCGGGTCCGCGCGGTAGTCGGTGAAGCGGCTGTTCGCCGGCCAAGCGCCATCTTGGTACTTGCCTGACAGGACGCCTCCTGCGAGCGGGCTATAGGCCAAAAGGCTGATCTGTTCGCGTCGGCAGACTTCCGCGATTTCATCTTCAAAGCGACGATTCAAAATGCTGTAATTGTTCTGGATGGTCTCGTAGCGCGCGAACGCATGGTCGGCAGAAACCCAAAGGCTTTTCATCAAGCCATGTGGTACCGAACCTTGCCGCTTTCGACGACGCGATCGAGGGCTTCCATTGTCTCTTCGAGGGGAAGCTCTGGGTCGGGCCAATGGGTCTGGTAAAGATCGATGTAGTCGGTGCCCATGCGCGTGAGGCTTCCCTCGATCGCGCGAATGATGTTGTGTTTGTCGAGGCCGGAGTTGCCCGATCGCACGGGGCCGAGAAACCAACCTCCGCCAGGGCCAGTGACTTTGCTTGCCAGGATGATCGAATCTCGGGAGCGACCCGCGAGCCACTTGCCCATGATCTCTTCGGTCTGGCCTGCCCACTTTGGACTCGGCGGGACCGGGTACATCTCCGCGGTGTCGAAGAAGTTAACGCCATTATCGAGCGCACAGTCCATAATGGCGTGGCTGGTCGATTCGTCCGCCATGCTGCCAAACGTCATTGTGCCCATGCCGATCTCTGAGACGACGAGTCCCGTCTTGCCAAGGCGGCGTTGCTTCATCTGGTTCTCCTGGTTTGGCGCACAGTCGCCCACCTTACTACATCACAGGCCGGCAGCGACGGCAGGGTCGGCTCGCGTTCTTTTGCTGCTAGTTTCGAAGGCACGCCACTCATCTGGGAGCCAACGAAAATGCCGACGATCACCGGGAACAACAACGGCCCAATCACGATCAACTACGAAGAGCGCGGCAGCGGAGACCCCGTGGTGCTGATCGGAGGCATCACGAGTGTTTTGCAAGTCTGGGATCTGATGGTTCCAACGTTGGCAGAGCGCTACCGCGTAATCACACCAGACAATCGCGGTAGCGGCAGCACGATCATCGCCGAAGACGACGGTGACCGATCCCCAAAGCGAATGAGCGAAGACATCCTTGTTCTGTTGGACGGCTTGGGGTTGGATCGCGTACATCTACTCGGCGCATCGATGGGCGGGATGCTCGTGCAGGAGTTCGCCATCGCGCACCCAGATCGATTGGCTTCGCTCTCGATTTGTTGCTCCAACGTTGGGGGAACCCGCACCATCACGCCCGACCGCGAGGTCCTCGAAAAGTTCTTCGCGAGCGCGAGCAAACCCACAAATCCTGAAGACGCCCGCTCGGCGCTCGGTATCTTGATTCACCCCGACTCACTGACGACCTGCGCCGACAACCTCGACTTCTACATCGCCACCCGGGATCGCTTTCCACACAGCCCGGAAGAACTCGGGAATCGAGCGAAGGGTGTGGCGTCCCTGGACACCTACGACCGACTGACGGCACTAAACGTTCCCACGCTCGTCATGACGGGGAGCGACGATCAGCTTGTCCCGACAGCGAACTCTGCGGTGATTCACGAGGCGATCAGTGGCTCGGCTTATGTCGAAATCGAAAAGACCGGTCATATATTTTTTGCGGAGCGACCTGACGCGTCGAACGGAGCCTTGCTCGACTTCCTTGCGAAACATCCGATGAACTGAGAGCTACTTGCTTGCAATGATCGCCGCGGCCGTCACATGCCCATAGCGCTCCGGCCGATACAACAGCACCAAGGTCAACAACGCCGCGAGGATGCCGCCGACGACGAAGGCGAGCACGTGATACACACCGACGAAACCTTGTGATGGGGCGACCCATTCCACCATCGCCACGGCGCTCGCTCCGATTCCGAACGTCAGCGAAAATTTCAAGCCATAAGCAGTGGCACGCCAGCGGTCCGGAGTGAGCTGGGCATAGAGGCTGTTTTCGATCGGCTGCATCCCCAAAGCGAAAAATGCGTAGAGGGCGGCCGCCACGAACAGCGCGTAGTCGGACGAGTAAGGGATCAACAGCACCGCGGGCAGACTTGCGGCGTGGAAGATCAGATATGACTTCGCGAGCGGGTAGCGGTCGGCGATGCGACCGCCCAAATACTGTCCGCCGATGCCCGCACACATGGCGAGTGAGGTCGCGAGGCCGAAATTCAGAAACTGAATACGTTCGGAAAACAGCGCGGGCTGCGCAACCGAGTTCGCCCGGTAATTGAACCCCCCGAACATCGCCGCGATGCAAACCAATACGAAACAGACGATGAGCAACCGCGGGGTCGGGCCGCTGGTTTCAGCTTCGTCCGTGACTTCCCCACGCTGGGGTTCTCTGAAGCGGAGCGCACTTGTCGCAATCGCGGTCGCGAGAATGCCAACGCCGGTTGCGATGAACGTCATGCGACTGCCGATTGAAGCTGCGAGCAAGCCGGTGACCGCCGGGCCGAGCGCGATCCCCACGTTGCCGTAGATGCCATTGATCCCGAGGGCGGTACCGCGCGCTGCGACGGTACGCGAGATCAAACCGATGCCAGCAGGGTGATACGCACTTGCACCAAGCCCCACCAGTGCCAAGCAAGCCGCGATCGGCCAACCCGGGGGCACAAAACCTGCGATCAGCATCGCGGTCCCACTCAGGAGCAGGCCGCCAGTCACCATGCGCCGACTTCCGAAGTGATCTGCGAGATAACCAGCGGGCAAGGCGCCGAACCCAAGCAACATGTACCCGATGAGACTCCAGCCGAGTACTTCTTCGAGCGGTCGACCGATTTCAACTGCGTAGATCACCGCAAGTGTGGGGTAGGTCAGCTCGACGTAGTGGGTCAGGCCGTGGGCCGCACCGGTAAAGGCGAGGACCTTCTTTTCTTCCGGCGTGAAGCGCGGGGGCGATTCGTCGGCCGTCATTGCTTGCGCTTAGCCAACGCCACTTTGGAATACAAGATCGCTGATTCCTAGCCCGCCGCTTTCGCGAACTGCTCAAGCGCATCGATGTAGCTCTGCGGGCCCTTGAAGCCCGAGTGCTTCTCGCCGACGAACTCAGCGTGGGCGTCCATGGCGCGAAGCGACAAGTGGGTGCCTCCGAGTTCTTGCCAGAGGTCAACGTTGCTCCGCCAAGCGCGTTCACCCGCGCTGAAGTCGATAGACGCGTCAAAGCCGAATGCACTGGCGTCGCGGCCCTTCGCCTCGAGCAGTTCGTTCATCCGTTTGAAGCTGCCCTCCATCCGCTTCGGGCTGGTTCCGAATATGAACCCATCGCCGATGCGCGCTGCGCGCTTCATCGCCACGTCGCCGAAGCCGCCAAACCAAATCGGAATATCTCGCTTGGGGAGCGGCCAGATTCCGGCGCGATCGATGCGGTGGTACTTGCCCGTATAGTCGACGACCGGCTCGCGCCAAAGCGTTCGGAGCACTTCGATTTGTTCGTCGAAGCGTTTGCCTCGGTCATCGTAGCTCTCACCGAGGCTTTCGTACTCGACATAGTTCCAGCCGGTCCCGACGCCGAGTCGAAGTCGTTCGCCAGACAAGAGGTCGAGTTCGGCGGCCTGTTTCGCGACCAGCGTCGTTTGTCGTTGAGGCAAGACGAGCACACCCGTTGAGAGACCAATGGTCGTCGTCACCCCCGCCATGAAGCCAAGAGTCACAAATACTTCGTGGTACTCGTCCTTTTCCGTGTACGGACCCGTGAGCGGAGGCGTGCGATTCGCGTGCTCGGCCCCCAGCACGTGGTCGTACAACAGAATGTTGCTGTACCCGAGGTTTTCGGCGGCCTGTGCCCAGTCGCGAATCGCTACGGCATCGGTGCCATATTCAGTTGTCGGAAAGATGGCGCCCAGATTCACGTGGATTCCTCGCAGGTTACGGATTGAGTTGGATGTCGATGGAGTGATGCGAACGTGCCCAACGTGACGTCACCCAGCCAGAATCGTCATGGACGATGTAGTTGGGGTGGCGGGCAAGCAATTCCTCGAAGGCAATGCGGCCTTCCATCCGAGCCAGCGCCGCACCGAGGCAGTGGTGTGTGCCCAACCCGAACGCGAGGTGGCGGTTGCGCTCTTTGAAGATGTCGAAGGTGTCTGGTTCATCGAAGACACGCTCATCGTGATTGGCTGCGCCGTAAGAGACAAGCAGTCGGCTTTCGGCGGGAATCTTCACGCCGTGGAGCTCGACGTCTAGGGTTGGACGACGGGGGAGCGTCTGAGTCGGCGATTCAATTCGTAAGACTTCTTCGACCGCATTCGGGATGAGCGTTGGATCGCCCGCTAGCGCGGCGCGTTGTTCGGGATGCTTATCGAGCAGAACGGCTGCATTGCCGATCAAGTTCATCGTGGTGTCCGTCCCACCGATGATGAGGTTGAAACAAAAGCCAAGTAGTTCGTCGTGGGTGAGGTGTTCGCCTTCCACTTCGGCGTCGAGCAGCGCACTCATCAAGTCGTCTTGCGGCTCTTTGCTTCGATCGGCCAGGAGCGTTTTGAATTCGGCGTAGATTTTCCCGGCCGGTTCTTCAATTGGATGTGAGTTGGGTCCGGTCTCGATCATGGCCTCGGTGCATTCGACGAAGCCTTGGCGGCGTTCTTCAGGGATCCCAATGAGGTCGCAGATTACGATGCTCGGCAATTGCGAAGCAAATGTGCGCATGAAATTGCAGCGGGGCTCGGCTGCAGATTCATCGAGGAGTCGTCGGGTTGATTCGCGGACGAAGGGCTCGAGTGCGGCCACTCGGTTCGGCGTGAAGACTCGGGCGATCAGTGTGCGCATCGCTTTGTGTCGCGACCCGTCCATGTAGACGATCATTGGCATCAAGAGCTTTGACTCGGCGACACCCGAATTCGCGTAGGTTCCCTGGTCTTGCAAGATCGCCGTGACGTCGTCGTAGCGGGTTGCCACGTAGTGCTCGCGTTGCGCGTCGTGATAGATGGGGAAGTCATCGCGCATCTTGCGATAGGTCTCGTAGAGAGACGCTTGCAGCGCTGGACCATTGGGGTCGTACAAGGGCTCGGAAGTTGGGGCAGCTGACATGGTGTACATCTTCGCCCCGTCATTGGGGGGGCGTCAAGGTGGCTACCAGACTCCCCGGGCCTTTAGCGGGAGGTCCCGGTCGCCGTCGAGGTGGCCCTTGCCCGGGACGTAGTTGGCTTCTATGCGAATACCGTCGGGATCTTCAAACAAGACCGAGTAGTACCCGGGGGCGAACTTGCCCTCTTCGGGTGCGTGGATAATGCGAGCCCCAATATCGATGGCGACTGCGTGAATCGCATCGACGTCTTCGCAGGAGCGCGCCCGGAAGCAAAGATGGTGGTGAGGCTCATGAAATTGAGCAGGCGCCGATAGAACGGAATCGAACGGGCCATGTCTGAAACGCTCAGCTGAATGTGCGCGATCCCATTGATGTTGACTTGGGGGGGGGCTCGTCCGCGCTTTCTTTGGAACTCACGCGGCGAACGACTTCGAACGCACGCGCCAGGCCAATATCATCGGCGCAATGAGCCAAGGCAAGTTTGCGGGCAAGTAAACCCAGAGGTTCTGCGGCGGATGGGGGCCCATGAACGTCTCTGAGAAGTAGAAGAACATGTTCGTCACCGCGGCGCCGACGTAGATCAAGACTGGCGTGCGAATAATCGGGTTCTGTCGAATCAGTCCCCACATCAGGAAACACAACATCGGGGCTTGAAAGAAGCCATCGAAGAGGCAGGCCGCGATGAGGTTCGCGGGCGGGTCTAGGTGCGCGGGTTCTTGTACGACCGCCCAGTCGTAGAGCGACCGGAGCGGCGGCCATGGGCTATCCGCTGCGACCGGGACGCCAAGGCCTTCCGGCAGGCTGTACAAAAAACCGTAGAGGATTGAAAGACTAAAGAAACACAGCAGCCCTAGGTCGAGAGGGCGTTTGTAAATGGGGGACGGCATTGCTTGTGTCCTCTTTGATTGCAAAGGCATGCGGCGCCAACGCGTTTTACGAAGCTTTCGCGCGTCGTCTAATGCGGCCGCTGCTTAAGGACTGGACTGAAAAAACGGGTTCTCTCCCGCAGCATGGTCCGTCGTGTCTAAAATCTCGGTGATCTCTGGGATCTGACTCTTGAGCGCGGTTTCGACGCCGTGCTTGAGCGTGGCGCTCGCCATGCCACAGCCTTGGCAACCTCCGCCCATGTGAAGGAACACACGGCTACCCTGCACGTCGAGCAGAGAGATGTATCCGCCGTGTGCCGCGACCGAAGGGTTTACTTCGTCGTCGAGGATGTCTTGGACGCGGGCGCGAATGTCTTCGTCCGGACCTTGTCCTGCGACCGCAGCCGAAATCGCATCGACGGGGGACACGTCGCCAGAAGCTGCCGCATCGTCAGCAGCGCGAATCCCGTCTTCGATCGGCGAAAGCAAATTGGCCCACTCGGCACCGGCGTGCTTGGCCACGATCAAGATGTTGTTCTTCACGATGACCGAATGAACTCCGGGCACACGCATGATGCGCTGCACCATGGGCCAGTCGTTGGCTTCGCCGAACGACTCGAAAAACTCAGTCTTGTCCGGGGATAGCTCGCGATTGAGCACGATCTTGCAGGTGTCGGTGTCCGGACCCGGGTCGCTCATCTGGACTTCAAGGGGCGGAAGCGTCGTGGCTTCGGCGGGTGTCATGTTCGTTCCTTCGTGGATGGGCTGTGCGTTTGGAGGGCGCGTGGTGCTGTGGTTCGTGTTCTCTTTGATACTAGTGCGCGCGAACACGTTCTTGACTCGGTCGATCACACTCATGCTGATTCTCCCGCGTCACTAGAAGCCATCGCGGACGGGGCGGTTGCCGATAACAATAGCACTCGATGCTCCATGTCTTTGAGCGGCATCAAGTCTCCCTGTCGTGAAGCGACTTCCATGCCCGCGCGAAATACGTCAAGAGCGCGATCAGGCGCGCCAAGGGCTTCGAGCACCTTGCCTCGTGCGAGATAGACGGCGCTGTTCTTGGGGTCAAATTCGGACGCTTTCGCGTAGCATTCTTCGGCGCGCTCCCAGTCTTCGAGAACCGAAAGGGCATTGCCCATTCCGAACAGCGCGACGCTGTCCTCTTCGTCGATCTCGAGCACCTGGCTAAACATGTTGAGTTTGCGTTTGGCGTCCGCACGTTCTTGTTCGAGCAGCTGAGCATCAAGTTCGTCGCTATTGACTTTGATCCCGGTGCTTTCGGCGAGGCTCTTTTGCATCGCTTTTGCGGCCTCAGATTCTGCGGCCGTCTTGTCGCCGATCTTCATGTAGTAGAGCGACAAGTTCGTGTTCACCATCGCGGCCTCGGGCACGAGTTCTTCGAGGCGCTTGAAGATGTCGATGGCTTCGTGGAAGCGTTCGGAGCGGCCGAGGATCACGCCAATGGCCTCGTAGGCATCCGAAAACCCGGGGTCGAGTTGCAAGGCATCTTCGAGAATCGCGAGCGCCTCTTCTTCGGCGCCTTGTGCAAAAACTCGGACTGCTCGGTCATAGAGATAGGCGACACGTTCGTCGCGATCCGGAGCGCTGTAGAACGGAAGCAGCGCGACCCTTGCTGTCATCGCGCCGTCCCCGACCTCAATGTCGAGTTCAGTGCCGGGTGTGCGGTGTTCTTTGTCCAAGTAGGCGAATGCGATCGGGTAGCCCACGAGTGGGGAAAGTGTTCGAGAAACGATCTGTCCGACGCTCTTGTCCCGCCCGCTAATATGAAGGTCTTCACCGGAAGCGGGAAGGCGCTCGAGCAAGGACATTTGTTGGGGCCAGTCGTCCTTCTGGGCACATTCGAAGACGAGGCCACGCAAGCCATAGGGAAGGGCGCCATAGGTTCGCACGCGGGCGATGACTTCCTGACCAAGATAGCAACCCTTGGTATAACTGACGGCGTGCTGTTCGAGCCCAGTCTCGGGAAGGATCGATTTGCGGCCGTCGGTGTCGGGGCCCACGCGAACTTGTCCCGCTTCGATTCGCATAATCTCGATCAGTTGCGAAAGCTCGGGCTCGCTTACGACCAGCAGTCCCGCGTCATTCGCCGCGTATTCAAGCCGGGCATCGACCTTCGAGGCGGCCGAATGGGACGTCGCTGGTGTTGCAATGAGAAAGCCGGTGTCTCCCGTGAGGGTTCGCGCGATCACCAAGCTGGAAGTGTCCGCTGCAATGTCGATCGCGCGGACGTTGTAGGGTGCCCAGTCGCCTAGATCGTTCTGATGAGCAGGGGTACACGCCGCAATCACGGCATCGACGTCAGGGCCTTGGAGTGCGGTCCATTGATACTGTTCGCTTACGTCTGTGAAGTTGACGTCATCCGAAAACAAGAAGTCATCGAAGGCCGCAATCAGATCCGCAATCTCACCGCGTTCAAGGAGCAACAAGAATTGATCGGCGGCGCCAGGGGCGACAGGCAGTCGGTGAAGCGAAAAGAAATGCAGCAGCTGTCCCTGGCGTGTTACGCGTGCCGAGAAATTGCCGCTGCCCGGTTCCAGTGCTTCGACTTCATTCGTGACTTGGCTGTGAAGGAAGCGGGCGGCGTCCTTGCCCTCGGCAAGGATGGCCCCCGGCGACGCGAGACCCAAGCCTGCGCCAGTGCGCGCGAGTTGGGCGAAGAACCCGACCTCACGCGCTTCGCTCGCTAGTGCCAGTGTGTTTGAATCTAGCTTCATTGTCGCGTTGCCGCGGTCACGACCGTCGTTGTTAGCACTGTCGTTAGCGCTGTTGTTAGTACTGTTGTTAGTACTGTGGTCGGTGCTGGTGTAGGCGTCGGCGCAGGCGCAGTGCGCGGGCGACGGAGTCGGAATCGACCGGGGGGACCGCTGATCGAGGCGATCAGATGGAGAAGCTCTCGCCGCACCCACACGTGTTGCTCGCCTGTGGGTTCTGGAACACGAACCCCCGGCCTTCGAGGCCGGTCTGAAAGTCGAGGGTAATGCCGCTCAAGTAGATGGTGCTTTTGCGATCAAGGAAGACGTTGAAGCCGTCAAATGCGATGACGGTGTCGCCTTCGTTTTCCTCGGTGAAGGAAAGGTCGTAACTCAGACCAGAGCAGCCTCCGCCTTTAATGCCGAGGCGCAAGCCGGGCTGTCCTTCGATTTCGAGGAGACGTCGTACTTCACTCTGGGCGGATTCGGTCAACAAAACGACCTGGTTTGCGGGCCCTTCGCTCACGACGGCATCCTGCTGGGGCAGCCAGTCGAGGGGTGCGTTGACTTTTGTGCTGGGCTGTTCGTTTGCCATTGGAAAACTCTCTTTCGCTGCGATGCTGCGGTTGTCGTACGGACCTGACGGGGGCGCATCCGGCAAATTTTTTGATTGGGTGTGCAGTGCTTGGATTTCACTGCGTAGCGGGCTTTGTCAAGTCCGCGATGAAATTTGGTGGGGCCTTTGTGGCTTTCAGGGTGCGAGGGTTCGTCTCACCTTCCCGTTCTTATCGGTCTGAACTCGCCGCGATTGAGAGAACCCCGCGGTGCAAAGATTCTGTCGAGACATGCTGCGCTATGTCCTCGAAAACCCGAGCGATTTCGGACTTTCAGGATTGTGCGAGTTTAACGCTCGCAGGCGACGGAGACAAGTTCCGGGACTGCCAGTGGGTTGCCGCCCTACGCGCGCACGCTCGTGTTCGTTCTCGTCACGAAAAAGGTCGAGTTACGCGTCGTAGGCAAACAGTCTTGAACTACAAAAAGTCTCGAACTACAAACAGTCTTGAACTACAAAAAGTCTCGAACTACAAACAGTCTTGAACTACAAAAAGTCGTGCCGGTCCGCGAAGTAGGCCACCACAAAGCTTGTGATCCAGCTCACCACGATCAGCCACGAAATCGCGCCGAATTCATTTCGAGTGCGCATCTCCCAGCGAAAGCCGCGCAGCGTCATCCCGGCAATGAAGAACATCGCGATGATGGGACCGACGCGCTGGTCTCGAACCGCATAGAGGAGCAGCGGAGCGATAAATGCGGCGACGTGCACGATCAGAACGATCAACACTGGCCACAAGCTGGAGTCGCGTATATACGGCATCACCCACAGATCGACGCCTTGGGGCTCTTCGCTTTCGCGATCGGTTCCGTTGGAGTTTGGCTCGCGGGATAGGTCTTTCAGTTCCGGCATTGGGCAGAATCTATCGTGCGCGGACCGCCATCGCACTGGCGATCGCCCAGCCTAAGTCCGAGACTTGCCATGCACTCAGTCTCGCCCATGGAGAAGAGCCCCCAAAATGTCGTCCCCGCCAAGTTTCCGTACTCGTCGCGGCCCCCAGCGCATCGTTTGCCTGACCGAGGAGCCGACCGAGATTCTATATCGGTTGGGGGAGCAAGACCGAATTGTCGGCATTAGCGCGTATACCGTGCGTCCTCCGGAAGCCAAGCGCGACAAGCCGGTGGTGTCGGCATTCGTGGGGGGCAGCATTCCGAAAATCGTCGCGCTGAAACCCGATCTTGTGATCGGCTTTTCGGATATTCAGGCCGATCTCGCGCGCGATCTGATCGCTGCAAACCTTCAAGTGTTGATCTTCAATCAACGCAGCATTCAAGAGATTCTGGATGTGATCGTGGATCTCGGAAACCTGGTTCATTGCGAAGCCGCTGCTGCGAAAATGGTCGGCGAATACACGGCCCGGATCGATGCCGCTTATGAACGCGGGCAGAGCCGCGATGTAAAGCCGCGTGTCTACTTCGAAGAGTGGGACGACCCGATGATCTGCGGCATTGAGTGGGTCAGCGAACTGATTGAGGTCGCCGGGGGCAAGGACATCTTTGCCGATGTCTCCCGGGGTAAACTCGCGAAGGAACGTTTTGTCGACGAAGCCCGCGTGCGCGAGCTCGACCCCGAGCTGATGCTCGCGTCATGGTGCGGCAAGGCCCTCGACTCGCCGTCGGTCTATGCGCGCAAGACCATGGGCGACGTCACCGCGTTGCGCGAAAAGCGACTCTTCGAGGTTCCGGCGGAGATCATTCTACAGCCCGGGCCCGCGTGTCTTACCGATGGCCTCGACTGTCTAGAAGAAATCATCGCCGGTGTGGCCGATCGCTGATCACCCAACGGGTGCGGGACGGTCGGGCTTGTCAATGTTGTAAAGCTTGGCCGCGTTCTCCCACATCAGTTTTTTCTTGATCCGGTCGGGTTGGCCTTTGAGTCCTGCTGCGAGCTTCTCCTGCACGTTGCCGTAGAGACAGACCGGGTGCGGGTAGTCGGTCTCGAACAAGATGTTGTCTTCGCCGATCTGTTCGACCAAACGTTGCGGTGCGACTTCTTCGAAGAAGTAACAGCCGTAGACTTGGCGCCTGAAATAGTCGCTCGGCATCATTTCGAACTCGGGGCGTTCGTTTCGCATCTTGGAATAGTTGAAGACGTGGTCCGTCGCTTCGAGAAGAAAGGGGATGAATCCGATTCCACTTTCAACGGACACGACCTTGAGGTTCGGGAAGCGGGGAAGCACGCCACTCAAGAGCAAGTCGACGAGTTGCTTTCCATTTTCGAGAAAGAGTGAGATGGTGATGCGGGCCGTCGATGCCCCCACGCCGTTCACGCGAAGACGCTCTGGCGAAAAACCTTCTGTAAAATCGGCGCTGCCGATGTGGAAGCTGATGGGGAGGCCGACGTCTTGGGCCTTCGCCCAGAAGGGGTCCCAATGGGGATCGCCTAGCAGTGGCATCCCCAAGCTGTGGGGTTCCCCGGAAAATAGAATGCCCTTGTGCCCCATGGCGACGCAGCGATCGATCTCCACAAGGCAGGCGTCGATGTCCCAAAATGGCATCGCAGAAATTGGAATCAGCCGACGGGCGTCTGTGCCACACCAGTCGGTGAGGAAGTCGTTGTAGGCACGGACACACGCCAGCATCAGTTCCGGATCTTTCAGTTCCAAGAACCCTTGGTTGCCGAAGCCGCCCAGGTTCGGATACAACGCCTGCGCCCAGATGCCCGCGCTGTCCATGTAGTCCAAGCGTGCTTGGGCGTCGAACGCGGCCTTGGGAACCTCGTCCATATTTGCCGGAGCTGCTGGAAAGGGTTCATGCCATCCCGCGACCGCCGTATGGCCTACCGGAACCAACGGGTTGCTGTCGCCAATCTGCCAGATGTCTTGCCCGGTTTCGGGATTGCGCACCAGCCTCGGGCCAGCGTCGCGGAATTTGGCGGGGAGCCTCGAACTCCAGACGTCACCGGGTTCGGTGATGTGGGCGTCGCAGTCGATGATCCATTCCATGCAAAATGCTCCTTGGCGTTGCGGGAGTGACGAGGTGAAGCGGGGGCCGGCGCTACCGCGAGTCGCTCATTGTAGGTGGCCTGCGCTATTCCATTGTTTCGCCGCGACTGATTCGCGGCGAAACAGAAGCATACAAACTCACTTTGTTGTGGCTAGCTCGCGTTCGCTGCGAGGTAGCGTTGCGTTCGACGAAGCGGGCCGGCAAGGAGAGCGTGCGGGTTGAATTCGTTTAAAAAAATCGCCGTGGTTGGCACTTCTCTCGCTGGGCTACGCGCCATCGAAGCGCTGCGCCGAGAAGGCTACGCGGGTGAGATTATTGCGATCGGCGAAGAGCCTGTGATGCCATACGACCGTCCGCCTCTTTCGAAACAATATTTGAAGGGAGACTGGGATCCCGACAAGATCACGCTTCGCCATGCGCTTGAAGATGACGCTGGGGTCGAGTGGATGCTCGGAAAGCGTGCGGTCAGTCTCGATATTGCGGCGCAGCGGCTGCAACTCGACGACGGCGAAGCTGTGGCCTTCGATGGACTGTGTTTCCCAATACTCCCGATCTTGAGGGAATCTTTGTCTTGCGGACCCTCGACGATGCAAAGGCGCTCCGCGAAGCGCTCGAGCAGAAGCCTAAGGTCGCCGTGATTGGTGCAGGATTTATCGGGATGGAAGTTGCGGCGACTTGTCGCGAACGCGGGCTCGATGTCACCGTTGTTGAGTTTCTGGACACGCCGCTCGTGCGAGGGCTTGGACAGACCTTGGGCGAGCACGTCGCAAGCGTCTTTCGGGGGCACGGTGTCGATCTGCGTTGCGGTGTTGGTGTCAAAGGTTTTCTTGGCGATGGCAAGGTGACTGGGCTCGCGCTCGAAGACGGAAGCGAGGTACCGGCGGACGTTGTCGTCGTGGGCATCGGTGCGATCCCTGCGACGGAGTGGCTCGAAGGTTCTGGGCTGACACTCGACAACGGTGTGGTGTGCGACGAGTCGTGCGTCGCGGCGCCCAATATTGTGGTCGCGGGTGATGTCGCGCGGTGGCGCGATCCAACGACGGGCTCCCACACCCGCGTTGAGCACTGGACCAACGCCGTCGAACAAAGCGTGCACGCGGCCCGGCGACTGCTCTTGGGCGAAGAAGTTGGGGCGTTCACCCATGTCCCCTACGTGTGGAGCGATCAATTCGAATTGCGGATTCAAATCGCAGGGGAAGTTCGCGATGGAGACGAGATGGAAGTCGGGCTCGGCAGCCTCGAAGAGGGGCGTTGTCTCGTGTTGTTCGGTCGCGGTGGCAAGTTGACCGGCGCGGTCGGCTTCAAGCGGGCGCGCCAACTCAACGAGTATCGAGACCTTATAGGCGAGTCGATCTCGTGGGACGCTGCCGTCGCGAAGCTCAGGGCATAAATTCAGCGCAACAATTTCGCGTTTGGACGTATTCGTGTTTGGACGTAGACGAAGCACGGCGCGCACGAAGCGCTTCTAAGTCATGCGCCAACATACGTCGAGCACGCTGTCCTTCTCGCCACCACTGCGTGCCGCGCGGCCTTCGATCTCGAGCTTGATGAGATGCGAAGTGACCGACTGTCCAGCAGCAGGATATAAGGCCTCGGGATAGGCGGCATACACCGTGCGGACCACTTCGATCACGCTGCGTGTCTCGCTGCCGAATGCCGCGATGATCTGCGCTTCCCGATCCAGCCGGTGCTCGATGTATTCCCGCACCTTCGCTTGTCCGTCAGCAATACACGGACCGTGGGCGGGATAAATTCGCTTCGGCGCTTCACCTTCGATGCGTCCGAGCGACGTCATGTAGTCCGATAGACTGCCGCTTTCTGCCGGGATGATGGTGGTGCCGATTCCCAAGATGTTGTCGCCCGAAAAAATAGCTTGCTCTTCTTCGAGCATGAAGCAGAGGTGGTCCGGGCAATGCCCGGGCGCGTGAAACCCGCGCAGCGTTGCGCCTTCGGTTTTAATCACGCAGCCGTCATCGATTGGGGTGATCTCAAAACCATAGTGGGCGTCGTTCTCTGGCCAGGGGCGCTTGCTGACCTTGGTGTCTCCGTAGCGATCGAGCACGCTCTGTACTCCGCCGATGTGATCCGGGTGCCCGTGGGTCACGATGATTTCCTGAAGCCCCTCGCACCCCGCCGCTTCCATCGCTTGTTCGAGGACGGGGAGATATTCATCGCGTCCATCTCCCGGGTCGATCAAAATGCGCTGGGGACCGGTTCCGATGAGATAGGTGTTGGTGCCCGGGCCCGTGAAGGCGCTGGGGTTCTGGCCCAACGCGACGGTTACGCGCTCCGACCACACGGCAAAGTCGGGCATCACGGATCCCAAAAGCAGGGCGGGCGATTCGGACACGAGTAGCTCCTTTAAGAGTCGTCAACGGTCGTCAGGAGTCGTCAACGGTCGTCACGAGTCGTCGGGCGTAACGGGTGACACGAAAGGCTAGGCGAAGGGCTGGCGCCGGGACAACCGGCGTATGAACGATGACCGCACGTGTCTCGTGGCCTTTAATACCCCTCGCCGGGCCGGAGTTTCAGCGAAACCGAGTTGATGCAGTAGCGCATGCCGGTCGGGTTAGGTCCGTCCGGGAAAACGTGGCCGAGATGTGCGTCGCAGCGGCCGCAGGTGACTTCGACTCGCTGCATGCCGTGGCTTACGTCAGTGATCTCGCTGACATTGTCGTCTTTGAGTGGCTTGTAGAAGCTCGGCCACCCTGATCCCGAATCGAATTTGGTGTCGGACGAAAACAGTTCCTCTTCGCAGCATCGGCAAAGGTAGGTGCCTTCAGTTTTCGTGTCTGTGTACTCACCGGTGAACGCCGCTTCGGTTCCCTTCAGGCGGCAGACGTCGAACTCTTCTTTGCTCAGTTCTTTGCGCCAGTCTTCGTCGCTTCGGTTGATCTTGTCCGCCATCGGCTTCTCCGGTTTCGTTGGATTGGGCGCCGCGTGTGTTCTGCTGGCTCGCTTCGGTTTAGAGAGTTGCACATAGTTGGCGCAGCAGCTCGATATATGCGGAGTCGATCGGAAGCTCCAAGGCCGCTTCCCGAGCACCGGGGCTCATCTTTCGGAGGGTCTTGATGCCGACGGACCGGGTTTTTTCTTCTCCGAGTTGGGTCGCGAGATCGCCGAGCTGCGTTTCGAAGAAGACGAGACAGAGTGCGTCTTCGAGGATCTGCGCGTCCGCGTGTTCAAGGTTCTTTCGCAGGATCGTGCGGGTGACGCGTTCGACGAAAGCGCCGTCATAGCCGCACGATTCGAGAATTTGGGCTGCCTCGTCGGCATGCCGTTGCTTGAGCGCCTGTCGCCAGACGAGGTATCCCTTGCGTCCTTTGGGGAAGTCGGAACGCGGGAGCGACCAGCGGCGCAAGTGGTGGGCTCGGGCGGCGAGACGGAGTTCTTCACTCGGTGTAGGCGTCAGGCGGCCGACCCATTCGCTTGCGAGTGCGGCGTGGGTGAGTTCCTTCGGAACGCGTTCGCCGCGCAACTCGATTAGATGCGGGTCGTCCGCGTTCGCGCGGTCGATGGCTGCGATCGCGCGCTCGAATCGCGGGTCGTCGGTCGAGGTCATGGGGCTATTCCTCGTACTCGACGTCGCACGCTTCAGTGGTTGGGCGTGCCTGACAGGTCAAAATCCAACCGCCTTCGATTTCTTTGTCGGTCAGCGCTTCGCGGGATGTCATGTCGACTTTGCCGGCGCGCAACTTCGCCATGCAACAACTGCAGTAGCCATCGCGACAAGAGAAGGGGACGTCGAGTCCGGCGCGGACCGCGGCCTGCAATATGGTCTCACCGTCTTGGTAGTCGATCTCGTGCGTCGTGCCTTCGAGTGAAATGACGATGTTGTCCGGAAGCGTTTCACCACTCGGCGCACTGGCCGTTGCGGTTGGCTGGCGGTCGGGATCAACGGCGGAAACGAATCGTTCGATATGGATGCTTCCGCCTTCGAGTGCGCTGTCGAGGAGTGCACTCTCGACGGTGTTCATAAAGGGTGTCGGGCCACATATGTAAAAGTCTGAATCGAAACGTCCGCTGATCTGAGCCTTGACGCCATCTTGGGTGAGGAAGCCTGCCTCGTCATCCAAGTGATGCGTGACGGTTAGGCGATCGCCGAAGCGCCCAGCAAGTTCATCGAGTTCCGCGCTGAAGATCACCGACTCGCGGTCGCGATTGGCGTAGACCAAGGTGACCTGCCGCTTCGTTTCGTCGAGGGCCTGCTTCAAGAGAGACATGATCGGCGTGACCCCGCTGCCACCGGCGAACAAGGTGAGGGGGCAGGGTCGGCTCTTGTCCGGGTTCAGTACGAATAGGCCCGCAGGGGGCAACACGCGAATGCGGTCGCCGGGAGAAATATTGTCATTCATCCAGTTGGACATCCGGCCATCGTCGATCCGCTTGACCGTGACCTTCGGGTTCGCGTCCGAGTTCGGTGCGCTCGATAGCGAGTAACAACGCTTGATTGCAAACTCGTTCCATGGGATCTCAAACGTAAGGAACTGGCCCGGCCTGTAATGGAAGACTTCGGCCAACGCAGAAGGAACTTCGAAGACAAACGAGGTGGCGTCCGCGGTTTCGCGGATTACGTCCTGCACCGTGAGTTCGTGAAAGGAGTGAAGCGGGTCGCCGCTGCCTTCGTTGATCGAGCCGTTTTGCGATTGAGTCTGCGACAAGTCTCTGTCTCCGGGTGCTTCATGCAGTGGCCTTCATGGCTGCAGCCGCATGGATCGTCAAAGAAATTGAAATTGCTGGGGTCTAAATGCCTGGGCACGGTTGTGTCGGGTGTGGTCGGGGTTCCCAAGTCGAAATGTGACGTTCTGCTGTGGTTCTGCACACTTAGTGTCGTTTTGTGCTGTCGCGACCTTTGGGGATAAAGATGAACGCCACCGCGCAGCCAGAACTGACCCTGCGCCCAGTACGAACGGCAGCCAGAGTAGAGCGCCCGATTCCCGTCGGCCACTCCCGAGCCTTGGTAGAGTTGCTCGCTTTTGACCTCGTCGCATCACCGAGGCATGATTGCCGGTCGCAACGAAACTCAAAGTCGTAGAGCCCCACCGCCGGCAACGTGACGTCCGAGCGGTGTGGCAAGGGAGAACCAAGTGATGCTCGATGTGCTGATTCAAGGCGGAACCCTCGTAGACGGAAGCGGCGCCGATGCTTGCCCAGGCGATCTCGGTATCCGCGACGGTCGAATCGTGGCGATTGGAAGGGTCGACGAGCCTGCACGCAAAACCGTCGACGCGACCGGCAAGGTAGTTTGCCCCGGCTTCGTCGACGTCCACACTCACTACGACGCGCAAGCGTTCTGGGATGGGACACTGAGTCCTTCTCCATATCACGGCGTGACCACGGTGATGGGGGGCAACTGCGGCTTTAGCATTGCGCCCTTGAGTGACGACGCAGGCGACTACTTGATGCGCATGTTGGCCCGCGTTGAAGGTATGCCCCTCGAAGCCCTTCGGCACGGGGTGCCGTGGGACTGGCGTTCGTTCGATGAATACCTGGGCAAACTCGACAACAAGCTTGCGGTGAACGCGGGCTTCATGGTCGGGCACTCCGCACTCCGGCGCGTGGTGATGGGCGAGCGAGCCGTCGGCAACGAAGCCACGGAAGAAGAACTCGCCGAGATGAAACGACTGCTCGCAGAGTCGCTCGCCGCGGGCGGTATGGGGTTTTCGTCGACGATCTCGCCGACCCACAACGACGGCGAAGGCCAGCCGGTGCCGTCGCGGCATGCAAGTCGCGAAGAACTCATTGAACTCGCCCGTGTCGTGCGAGACTTCCCCGGGACGGTGCTCGAATTTCTGCCCGGTGCGGGAGCGTTTAGCGAAGAGCAGATGCAGTTGATGACCGACTTGTCGCTTGCCGCGCAGCGTTCACTCAACTGGAATGTGTTGGCTCCCAATGGTGGGGATCCGGAGATGTCCGAAAGTCAGCTGTCCGCTACAGACTTCGCCCGCGCACAAGGTGCCGAAGTTCTCGCGCTCACGGTGCCCCAGCCCATGACCGTTCGGATCAACTTGCATGCCGGCTTCGTATTCGACGCGCTGCACAAGTGGGACGAGTTCTTTCGTCTGAGTGTGCCGGAGCGGATCGAAGTACTTCGCGACCCGGCGAAACGCGCGGAGATGGACGCCAACGCGCAGTCGCAAGCGTCGGGCGTTTTTCGGTTCCTCGCGATCTGGGGAAACATGACGATCGATCAAACGTTCTCGAAGGAAACCGAAGCGTATCGAGGGCGCCGCATCGACGAAATCGCCCGCGAACTCGGCAAGTCAGACTTTGACACGATGCTTGACATTGCGATCGCCGACGGCTTACGGACGTACTTCATGCCGCCATCTTCGGGCGATGACGACGAGACGTGGGCCCTGCGTGGACGCATCTGGAAGGATGACCGTGCGATTATCGGTGCCTCGGATGCCGGCGCGCACCTCGACATGATCGATACGTTCGCATTTTCAACCCAGGTGCTTGGCCCCGGGGTGCGCGACCACGGTGTCGTGTCTCTCGAAGAGGGAGTTCACCAACTCACCGACGTTCCGGCACGAACCTATGGCTTGATCGATCGCGGGCGACTCGAGCTCGACTGGCATGCCGACGTCGTGGTATTCGACCCTGCGACTGTTGGCGTGGGCGAAACCTATACGCGTTTCGATCTTCCTCAGGACGCGGGCAGGCTCTATGCCGATGCAATCGGGGTCGAGCACGTTTTCGTGAATGGCGTCGAGATCATCGAAGGCCAGAAGCACACGGGCGAGTTTCCCGGCACGGTCTTTCGATCGGGACGCGACACGAAGACCGTGTCGATCGGCGGCAGGCCTTAGAAGGCGCGCGGCCCAGCGTGCGTACGCACTAACGGAACGCGCTTGGGAGCAGCGCCCACGCCGCGATGGCCAGTCCCGCGATGAACCCCATAGCAGGGCCAAAGCGGAGATAAATTCGCTTCACCACATGCCGCGCATGGCTGCGAAGTATGCGGGTCTCGTGGGCGCGCTGCGGTGACAACGGTCGTAGCGGGGGGTTGCGAAAATAGAGGCGCGGCGAAAGAAGCGGGTGAATCATCGGCATGGGCTCCGGGGGTTGGGACCCTGAATTGCAAGAATCGTGTCGCGATCGCGCGCCGATTTGAGTTTGCCGCGGAGTCGCGAATCGGCGCGCGGTTCATGCACGAGTTGCACATCGCCTGCCTTGGGGATGAGTCGGCCCAGCGGCGAAGTCGGAAGAAGTTTTCCACTCTTCTCCAGTTCTTCGGATGACGTGACGCCGTCGAAGCAAGGCGGTTACGCGTCGCTGTCGAACCGTGCGATGCCGAGCGTGACGACGAGCCCTGCGATGACGAGGCCCAGTGATGTTCCGACTTGCCCGCCCCTCGGTTCGAAGCGCATGAGCGGCCAGTCCTCGGGATCAATGTCTTTGACCGACTCCACGCTGACGACGCGTCCCTTTACGATCGCACCGACTTCCGGTTCTACCGGCTGTTGGAAGGGCCAAAGGCCGACAACCGCACCTAGCAAGAGGCCGATCAGCGCACCCAGCGTTGCCTTGGCGTAGCGGTCGAGCAGCCACCGAAGCAGATTCGAAACCCCGATGACTCCGATTAAAACCCCGATGCCTACCGGGACGACGACTGCTGTGGCTTCAAACACAAGGTCGAAGTCGGGGCCGCCGAGCAACCCCTGTTTCAAAGTGTCGATCGAGCCGAGGATGACTTCGTATTGGCCAAGCAAGAGTAAGAGGTAACCACCGCTTACGCCGGGTAAGATCATCGCGGACGCGCCGGCGAGTCCGGACAGTACGAGAAAGAGGCTGCTCTCTGCACCCGCGGTGTTTCCTTCGCCAAGTCCAAGCTGCATCGCGACCATGAAGAGAAACGATCCGGTCGCGCCGGCAAAGACCGCGGGAGTGACGGGCTTTGCAAGCCGCCATATCAAGGGCAAACCGCCGAGGGTGAGCCCAATAAAGATGCTGTACATGATCCAGCGTTGTTCGATGACCAGGCTTCGCATCAGCCCCGCGAGCAATAGAATGGCAAGGGCAGCGGCGCCGACGATGGCGCCTAATAGTATCATTGACCGAGGCTTGAATTTGAGCGTCGTTACTTCGGCGATGGCTGCGATGAAGTCGGGATACACGCCGGCGGCGAGAAGCATAGTGCCGCCACTGATGCCGGGTACAAGGTTGGCGAGCCCCATGAGTACACCACCGATCCCGCCTCGGATCACGATCGAGGGGATCGATGAGTCGCTTCCAGCATCGAGGATGGGACTTTCGACTTGTTCGGACGGCATCTCGGGGCGTACTCCTGTGGATATAATTGGTTTGGTGTTCGTCGTGTTGGGTCTCGATGTGCGGCTATTCTAGCAGTCGATTGTGGTTCGCCGACCCAAAGGCGTCGCTGCGATTCGCGATTACATGTCTACTGCATGCGGGCGTTGATGAGTTGCCGAGGAAGGGGTGTTTATGTGCGGTCGATTTACTTTGAATAGTTCAAGCGAAGCCTTGGCGAACGACTTCGAACTTTCCGATGTCCCCTTGCTCGCACCTCGATTCAATATCGCGCCGTCGCAAGACATCGCGGTTGTGCGCGAAAACGACGCGGGCGTACGAGAATGTGTGCCGCTGCGCTGGGGGTTGATTCCGTATTGGTCGAAGGACCCGAAGAAGTCGAACGCCCCCATTAACGCACGTAGTGAGACGGCTGCGACGAAGCCAAGTTTTCGACAAGCCATGGCACGACGACGCTGTTTGGTACCCGCCACCGGCTTTTATGAATGGCAAGCGGTCAAAGGCGGTGTGAAACAGCCGTACCTGTTTCGCCCTCGCGACCAGGGCCTGTTTGCAATTGGAGGCTTGTTTGAGTTGTGGCGTGGTGAGGGCGGGGAGATCATTGAAAGCGTTGCGCTCTTGACCACCGAAGCCAACGCTGTGGTGGGTAAGGTGCACAAGCGCATGCCCGTCATCGTTGCGCGCGGGGACTATGCGCGCTGGCTCGACCGAGAAAATTGCGAAACGGCCTCCGTGGAAGACTTATTCGGCCCCTCGGCTGATGACCTACTTGAAGCTTGTGCGGTCAGCACCAAGGTGAACAATCCTCGCTTCGACGAACCGGCGTGCGTCGACGGGCTCTAACACTGGCACGCACTTCAACAACATCAACAACAACATCATCAACAACAGTGACGTTTGAGGGTGAAGTCTCGGATGGACCGCAGCGGTTAGCAGCCGCTCTGGTTGGAGTCGGTCAAAGGATCGGCAACGAGGTTGTGCTCGACGACGGCAGACTGGTGCCGGAGGTTCGTGCCGCCACACGGCCAAGCCGCACGGAATCGGTCGACGCGGTCGTGACCATGGGGGCCACCATGTAGCCGGTCGTTTGAAGAATCGTCAACGCCGCCCGAAGTGCGGCACCCCTCTTGCTAATCGGCGAAGCGGGCTCCGGGAAGGGCGCGATCGCGCGTCTTGTCCACGAGCTTTCACCCCGAGCCGACATGCCATTTGTTCGACTCGACTGCGGCGCGATTTCCGCAAGCGATTTCGAGGCCGAACTTGTCGGCTTTGAACGTATCGCGGTTACGGGGGCAACGAGAGATCGAGATGGTCTGCTGCAAGCTGCCAACAAAGAATGCGGCGTCGTGCTTGGGGATGGGAAGTGCGTGCGGGTGGGTGACTTGCCTGTAGCGATTCAGAAGCTTGCCAAAGAGACGAGTCGCGAAGAGGAGTCTGTGCAAGTGATTGAAGTGGTCGAAGCTTGCGGTGGCGAAGACGAAGCGATCGCGCGTCGCTGTATCGTCGAGGCGATGAAGAAGACTGGTGCAGACCGCAACGCTGTCGCCCGGTTGTTGGGGATGACCCGACGTACTCTCGCGTATCGCATCGCACTGTATGGCTTGGACGTCGAGCTTGGCGAACTTGCCGCATTGCCTACGTGAGAGTGCTAAACCTGCTCGCATGAGCGATATCCACTCAACGGTCTCGCGCGATTACCAAGCTTCTTCACGTGCCCGTGTGCGTCGCTTGTTGCTTGCGGGGATTGCGGTGCTCTATGTGATCTCAGTTCCCTGGTATCGCGAGACCGACGCGCCACTGCGGGTTTGGTTCGGCCTTCCTGACTGGGTTGCGGTCGCGCTCGGCTGCTACATCGGCGTCGCTGTCTTGAACGCGATGGCCTGGCGCTTGACCGATATCCCAGACCAATACGTCGAAGGACAAGCCCCTGAACGGAGTGGCGAGTGAGCTTCGGTGAAATCGGAACCGCAGCGCTCGTGATTTACTTGCTCACCCTTACCGGCATTGCAGAAGTCGCGCGCCGCGCTCGTAAGGACACGTCAGCTGGAGATCATTTTCTCGCAGGCCGCGATCTCGGCACGATGGTGTTGTTCTTGACCCTGTACGCGACGGCCTACAGCGGCAATTCTTTGCTCGCATATCCGGGCAGGGCCTATTCGTCCGGCTTCTCATTCATCATGTCGACCGGGTTCATGATGGCGATCATTGTGGTCTTCCACGTGTTGGCGCCCAAGCTGCGACCCATCGCGACCACCTTCCACTTTGTGACCCCGGGCGATTGGGTGCGACATCGCTTTGGGGGCGGAGCCGGTGCGCCCGAGCCTGGGCAGCGCGCGCTGGTGCTCGGCGTTGGCATTCTGATGTGCATCGCGCTGATGAATTTCTTGCTCGCGCAATTGAAAGCCATGGGACACGTCGCCAGCATCGTGACGGACGGTGCAGTGCCGTATGAGTTTGGTGTTGCCGGGCTCGCCGCCTTCATCTTGTTCTATGAAACCCGGGGTGGGATGCGCGCGGTGGCGTGGACCGATGCCGCCCAAGCGATCTTGATGCTCGTGGGCCTGAGTGCACTCTTTGCTTGGATCCTCGATGGTGCGGGGGGGATGGATACCGTGACGCGCACCGTCGCGAAGCTTCGCCCCGAGGCGGTGGTTGTACCGGATGCAAAGACTTGCGTTGGGTGGTTCAGCACGGTCGCGTTGCTTGGCCTCGGCAGTGTTGTTTATCCCCAGGCGATCCAGCGCATCTACGCGGCGCGCGATGGCCGAACCCTTGCCAATTCGTTTGCGCTGATGAGCTTCATGCCCCTGGCCACGACACTGGTCGTGACCCTGATTGGGATCGCCGCGATCGGTTTATTGGGAGACATCGGGCAGCGCGAGGCCGACGAAGTCTTGCCGCTACTGCTCGCCAGCTGGGCAGAGCCTGGGGGGGCCGGGCAGATCGGCGCGGTTGTCGTGTTCGTCGGTGCATTGGCGGCCATCATGTCGACGGCGGATTCATGCTTGCTTTCTCTCAGCGCAATGATGGCTGGTGATCTGCTCGGAAACTCGGGCAGCGATCCGACGACCGCCAAGCGAGGCAAGCGATTTGCCGCGGTGTTGCTCGTCGCGATGATCCCGGTTGCGTTCATTGAGGAACTTTCGCTCTGGCGTTTACTCGAACTCAAGATGGAACTGCTTCTTCAGTGCGTTCCGGCATTTTTGATGGCGATTCATTGGCGCGCCCAGCGCGCAGATGCCACGCTCGCAGGTCTCGTGGTCGGCACTGCGCTGAGTGTCGGGCTGACCTTCTCCGGCTTCTCACGGATTTATGGCATCCACGCTGGCATGCTGGGCTTGACGCTGAATGCGCTTGTGGTCGTTGTGGGGTCAAGCGTGATGCGACGTTCTTTAGGGACTCAGATGAGCGACTCAGAGCTAGCGACTCAGAACTAGACGAGATCGACGGCTACGGTGAATTCTCCCCCGTACAGACACCGAATAACTTCGCGTTCGGGGTGTGAGCGCCGCTTCGCGCGTCCAATGATTTCGGCGTCGCAATCGGCGACGTCGTCCCGGTGGGTTGGAACACGGACTGCAAGGGCGCGACGGTGGGGCGCCGGCGCTACAAAATAAAGCGATTCCGGAGGCTTGAACGCGCCCGTGGAACGAGCCGCATTGGCGTCTCGCTCGCGGGCCGCGAAGCGGCCGATCTCGCTGAACTTACGACAAAAGCCGCGCGTCGCGTCTCATAAGCGCTAAAACAAGCGACGCGAATATTGCGCTCCGACCGGTTAAGGGGGCCCTGGGAGCGTAATAGGGGTGAATTGCGCGAATCGGGTCAGATTGTCTCGGGAAGCTCCTATTATATTTGGGAATTAATTCCCAAATAGTGTACTATGAGGTCGTGTGACGGGAAAACTGTCTTGTTTGCACGCCTTCCCGATTCATTAAAGGAAAAATCATGACCTTTGCAGGAGTGGCTTTGGAATTGGTCGAAGTATTTGACGACCTTGAAGCCGATCAGATCAACAAAGCACTCATAAAGAATGTTCCCTATGAGCGACTCGAATTCTTCAACGAGTACGCCAAGGAGTTCGGCGAAGCGTCCGACATCGGCGACGCGGCAAGCAAGCGTCTCGCGAACTTGATGTTGCTTGGGTACCTGTTTCGCGTGTTGGAAGATCAACTGCTGCCCGACCCGTCGATCAAGGAATAACAAGCTAGAAATCACAATCAAGGAATCACAATCCAGGACGCAGATGTGGAACTTCACTTCGAACCCAAGTGACTCGGATGACATCCGAGTCGGCCGTTGCGAAGGCTGCAACTCATCTTGACGAAAAAAGCTTTAATAATAGACGCAACAACAGACGCAACAACAGACGCAAAAACAGAACGCCACGATCGCTTGTACTCGCGGACGAATCATTGGAGATCTTGTTCTGGATGAACGATTCAAACGGCCAACAGGACGACAACCCGCTACTGGACATGAGTGGGCTGCCCAAATTCGATTGCATTCAGGCCGAACACGTCGTGCCCGCGATTCGCGAGTTGCTGAGTGATCTCGAGGGCGACTTTCAAGCCCTCGAAGACGACGTTGTGCCGACTTGGGAAGGGCTGGTCGAGCCCCTTGAGCGGATGGGCGATCGCCTCTCTTTTAGTTGGGGTGCTGTGGGTCATCTTTTGGGCGTGAAGAACAGTGATGCGATGCGCGAGGCGGAAGAAGAAATGCAGCCGAGCGTGGTGGTGTTCAGTTTGCGTCAAGGTCAAAGCCAGGCGGTCTACGAAGGACTGCTTGCCATGCGCGAAGGCGATGAGTGGGGACGCCTCGATGCCTGCCAGCATCGCATTGTCGAAGGCATGATCCGAGATGCCAAGCATTCGGGCGTGGGCTTGGCCGGCGAAGATCAAGAACGCTTCAACGCCATCGCCGAAGAAAGTGCCCAGCTCGCAACCAAGTTCAGCAACAACGTGCTCGATGCCACGAAGGCCTTCTCCCTGATGTTGACCGATGAAGTGGAAGTGGTGGGGCTGCCAGAAAGTTGGCGGGATCTCGCTGCGCAATCGGCAAGAGAAGAGGGCGATGCAGAGAACGCGACCGCGCAAACCGGGCCGTGGCGACTGACCCTCGATCATCCGAGCCTTCAGCCGTTTCTCGAACACGGCAAGAACAGATCGCTTCGCGAGAAGCTCTACCGTTCTTACGTCACACGGGCGAGCGAGGGAGAACTCGATAACGCTCCCATCATCGCACGTACGCTACAACTCAAGCGCGAAATGGCGAAGCTGCTCGGGTACGACACGTTTGCAGAGCTGAGTCTTTCCACCAAGATGGCGGAGAACGTGGGTGTCGTGGATTCGTTGCTCGAAAAGCTGCGAGTCGCTTCGATTGATTTTGCGAAGAACGATCTTGCCGAAATCGAAGCCCTCGCGAATGCATCGGGTAATCACGAAGGGGCGCTGCGCCATTGGGACATCACCTACTGGGCCGAACGGCTTCGCGAACAGCGCTACGATTACAGCGAAGAGGAACTGCGGTCGTACTTTCCTTTTCCGAAGGTTTTAGACGGATTGCTCGCGCTTGCTGAACGGCTGTTCGACGTGAAGTTTGCATACGCCGATGGCGAGACGCCGGTCTGGCATCCGGACGTGCGATTCGTTCGCGTATTCGATCGGAGTGGAGACCAAATCGCAGCGTTCTTGCTGGATCCGTACAGTCGGCCCTCCGAAAAACGCGGCGGCGCCTGGATGGACGAATGCGTTGGGCGTTCGACCGTTTGCAGCGATGTTCCCGGGCAAGCGCGCCTCCCTGTGGCCTACCTGGTTTGCAACCAAACTCCGCCGGTGGGAGACAGCCCGTCGTTGATGACGTTTCAAGAGATCGAAACGCTCTTTCACGAATTCGGTCACGGCCTGCAGCACATGCTCACCCGGGTTGACCACGGTCTTGCGTCGGGCATTCGAAACGTGGAATGGGACGCGGTCGAATTGCCGAGCCAGTTCATGGAAAACTGGGCGTATTACAAGCAGACCTTGCTCGGGATCAGTGGGCACGTCGAAACGGGCGAGCCGCTTCCGGACGCGTTGTACGACAAGATCGTTGCGGCGCGGACCTATCGCGCCGGCAGCATGATGCTCCGGCAACTCAACTTCGGAATGACCGATCTCGAGTTGCACCATCAACACGATCCGACCGGCGACGAGTCGGCATTCGACGTGCAACGACGCGTGTCGGAGCGCACGGCTGTTATGCAGCCGCTGCCCGAAGATCGGTTCCTTTGTTCGTTTGGACATATTTTTGCGGGCGGCTACTCGGCGGGTTACTACAGCTATAAGTGGGCCGAGGTTCTTTCTGCCGATGCATTCTCGGCCTTCGAAGAAGCGGGGCTCGAAGACGAAGTTGCAGTGCGTGACTTGGGAAGAAAATTTCGCGACACCGTACTCGCGCTCGGAGGGAGCCAAGCACCCGGGGAAGTGTTTGAAGCGTTTCGTGGTCGCGCGCCGCAGCCCGATGCCTTGCTGCGTCACGCGGGGCTCGCGTGAGCAGTTGACTTGCCTTGTTCGTGGTTGGGAATAATGACAATGATGGAACAACGAACGACACCGTATTCACTCACGACTCCAACCGCTGCACCCAGTGCCAGTGCGGGGGGAGGGAGTGTGCAAACAAGTTCTCCC